>OHMP01000049.1_pt1 | contig 104895 bp, 89 predicted proteins | sample 1569341 | NCBI WGS metagenome assembly OHMP01 (sample SAMEA3879584, study PRJEB24766) | human gut metagenome | biome: human-associated habitat; feature: feces | place: USA | collected 1985/1987 | reverse complement strand
CACCGCGCTGAAGTCCGCCAATGTGGATGTCGTGGCATACAGCTCCCCCGCTCAAGGCACCAGCTACAGCAACGAAGTCATTCTGATTATCTCGGGTGACTCCGGCGCAGTCCGCCAGGCGGTCATCTCCGCACGCGAAATCGGTAAAACCGTGCTTTCGACTCTCGGCGATACACCGAAAAACGATCGCCCTTCCTACATCTGAATTCTCTGAGGCAGATTTATGAGATCGAAAAGATTTGAAGCACTGGCAAAACGCCCGGTCAACCAGGACGGTTTCGTTAAAGAGTGGATTGAAGAAGGCTTCATTGCGATGGAAAGCCCGAACGATCCTAAACCGTCAATCAAAATTGTTAACGGCGTCGTTACCGAACTGGATGGAAAACCCGCCAATCAGTTTGACCTGATCGACCACTTTATCGCCCGCTACGGCATCAATCTCGCGCGCGCCGAAGAAGTCATCGCGATGGATTCGGTAAAACTTGCCAATATGTTGTGCGATCCAAATGTCAAACGTAGCGATATCGTTCCCCTTACCACAGCAATGACGCCTGCAAAAATCGTCGAAGTGGTTTCGCAGATGAACGTGGTAGAGATGATGATGGCGATGCAGAAAATGCGCGCCCGTCGAACACCATCACAACAGGCTCACGTCACCAACGTTAAAGATAACCCGGTACAAATTGCCGCCGACGCAGCTGAAGGCGCATGGCGCGGGTTTGATGAACAGGAAACCACCGTTGCCGTTGCTCGCTATGCCCCGTTCAACGCCATCGCCCTGCTGGTCGGCTCACAGGTGGGACGTCCGGGCGTCTTGACCCAGTGTTCACTGGAAGAAGCCACCGAACTGAAACTCGGTATGTTAGGCCACACCTGTTACGCCGAAACAATTTCTGTCTATGGTACAGAACCTGTTTTCACCGATGGCGATGACACCCCGTGGTCAAAAGGATTTCTCGCGTCATCCTATGCGTCTCGCGGCTTAAAAATGCGCTTTACTTCCGGCTCCGGCTCTGAAGTACAGATGGGTTACGCGGAAGGCAAATCAATGCTTTATCTCGAGGCTCGTTGCATTTACATCACCAAAGCCGCAGGCGTTCAGGGCCTGCAGAATGGTTCGGTAAGCTGCATCGGTGTTCCATCAGCTGTGCCATCAGGCATCCGCGCAGTATTAGCGGAAAACTTAATTTGCTCATCGCTGGATCTGGAATGCGCCTCCAGTAATGACCAGACCTTTACCCACTCGGATATGCGCCGTACCGCACGTTTCCTGATGCAGTTTCTGCCAGGTACCGACTTTATCTCTTCCGGTTTTTCCGCTGTGCCGAACTACGACAACATGTTTGCTGGTTCAAACGAAGATGCTGAAGACTTCGATGATTACAACGTCATTCAGCGTGACCTGAAGGTTGATGGCGGCCTGCGACCAGTACGCGAAGAAGATGTTATCGCTATCCGCAATAAAGCCGCTCGCGCTTTACAGGCTGTCTTTGCCGGTATGGGACTACCGCCTATTACCGATGAAGAAGTCGAAGCGGCAACCTATGCCCACGGTTCAAAAGATATGCCTGAGCGCAATATTGTGGAAGACATCAAGTTCGCCCAGGAGATTATCAATAAAAACCGGAACAGCCTGGAAGTGGTGAAAGCCCTGGCGCAAGGCGGTTTTACCGATGTCGCCCAGGACATGCTCAACATGCAAAAAGCAAAACTGACCGGCGATTATCTCCATACCTCAGCCATCATCGTCGATGACGGACAAGTGCTCTCTGCGGTCAATGACGTCAATGATTACGCCGGACCGGCTACAGGTTACCGCCTGCAAGGGGAACGCTGGGAAGAGATCAAAAATATTCCCGGTGCACTTGATCCCAACGAAATTGACTAAGGGTGAGAAATGGAAATTAACGAAAAATTACTGCGTCAGATTATCGAAGACGTGCTGGCAGAAATGCAAACCAGCGACAAGTCCGTTTCATTTCGCGCACCTGCCTGTGCAACTGTCTCTTCCGCGCCAGATACCGGAACTTTTCTGGCCGAAATTGGCGAAGCCCAACAAGGCACTCAGCAAGATGAAGTCATTATTGCTGTAGGCCCGGCGTTCGGCCTGGCGCAAACCGTCAATATCATTGGTATTCCGCATAAAAACATCTTGCGCGAAGTGATTGCCGGTATCGAAGAAGAAGGCATTAAAGCCCGTGTGATTCGCTGCTTTAAATCGTCCGATGTCGCATTCGTAGCAGTCGAAGGCGATCGTCTTAGTGGTTCAGGTATTGCTATCGGTATTCAGTCGAAAGGTACAACGGTTATCCACCAGCAAGGTCTTCCTCCCTTATCTAACCTGGAACTTTTCCCACAAGCGCCTTTGTTGACGCTGGATACTTATCGTCAGATTGGCAAAAACGCCGCGCGTTATGCGAAGCGTGAGTCTCCACAACCAGTGCCGACCCTCAACGATCAAATGGCGCGGCCGAAATACCAGGCCAAATCTGCCATTTTGCATATTAAAGAGACGAAGTACGTGGTCACCGGCAAAAAACCGCAAGAACTGCGCGTGACGTTTTAACAAAGGAAACCTTCATGAATACCGATGCAATTGAGTCGATGGTCAGGGACGTGTTGAACCGCATGAACAGTTTACAGGATGCAGCTCCTGTTTCTGCGGTCCCCAACGCGTCAATACAGAGCGCCAAAGTGACGGATTACCCGCTGGCAAATAAACATCCGGAATGGGTTAAAACGGCGACCAATAAAACGCTCGACGATTTCACTCTGGAAAATGTACTCAGCGATAACGTCACCGCCCAGGATATGCGTATAACCCCTGAAACATTGCGTATTCAGGCCGCGATTGCCAGAGATGCTGGTCGCGATCGCCTGGCGATGAATTTTGAACGCGCCGCTGAGCTTACCTCAGTACCGGATGATCGCATCCTCGAAATCTACAATGCGTTACGCCCTTATCGTTCGACTAAGCAAGAGCTTATTGCCATTGCTGACGATCTTGAACGGCGTTATCAGGCCAAAATTTGTGCTGCATTTGTCCGTGAAGCTGCGGAACTTTATGTCGAGCGCAAAAAACTGAAAGGCGACGATTAAGGACGAACTATGCGATATATAGCAGGCATTGATATCGGCAACTCATCAACAGAGGTTGCGCTGGCAACGCTCAGTGCAACTGGAGAGTTGTCGTTCGTGAGTAGCGCCCTGGCGGAAACCACCGGAATTAAAGGTACGTTGCGTAACGTCCATGGTATTCAGGAGGCGCTCGCACAGGCAACGAAAAAAGTCGGCATCAATGTTAGCGATATTTCGCTTATTCGTATCAACGAAGCAACTCCGGTTATTGGTGATGTGGCGATGGAAACCATCACTGAAACTATCATCACCGAATCAACCATGATCGGTCACAACCCGAAAACTCCGGGCGGAGTGGGGCTGGGCGTAGGGCTCACCATCACTCCGCAAGAGTTATTAACACGTCCGGCGGACACACCTTACATCCTGGTGGTGTCATCGGCATTTGATTTTGCCGATATCGCGACGATGATAAACGCCTCCGTACGCGCCGGATATCAGCTGACTGGCGTTATTCTGCAACGCGACGATGGCGTACTGGTCAATAACCGCCTGGAAATTCCTTTACCTATTGTGGATGAAGTCCTCTACATCGATCGTATTCCGCTCGGCATGCTGGCTGCAATTGAAGTTGCCGTTCCCGGGAAAGTTATCGAAACCCTGTCTAACCCGTATGGGATTGCCACCGTTTTCGCCCTCAATGCTGAAGAGACTAAAAATATTGTTCCTGTCGCGCAAGCGCTAATCGGCAACCGTTCAGCAGTGGTAGTGAAAACGCCTTCTGGCGACGTTAAAGCCCGTTCGATACCCGCCGGAAATATCGAACTGCTTTCTGCCGGGCGCACAACGCGCGTTGATGTAGCTGCTGGTGCCGATGCCATTATGAAAGCGGTCGGTGAGTGCCCAAAACTGGAAAACGTGACGGGAGAACCAGGCACCAACATCGGCGGAATGCTGGAACATGTTCGCCAGACCATGGCGGAACTGACCAACAAACCCAGCAACGAAATTTTTATTCAGGATTTGCTGGCGATAGATACCTCTGTCCCCGTCAGCGTAACCGGCGGTCTGGCAGGTGAATTTTCACTGGAACAGGCTGTGGGTATTGCCTCTATGGTGAAATCCGACCGTCTGCAAATGGCAATGATCGCCAGTGAAATTAAGCAAAAACTGCATGTTGATGTTCAGGTCGGAGGCGCAGAAGCAGAAGCCGCCATTCAGGGGGCCTTGACTACCCCTGGAACCACACGTCCACTGGCAATTCTGGACTTAGGTGCAGGCTCTACCGATGCCTCCATCATCAATCAGAAAGGGGAAATCGTTGCCACTCACCTTGCGGGAGCGGGCGACATGGTAACGATGATTATCGCTCGTGAGCTGGGCTTAAATGATCGTTATCTGGCAGAAGAAATCAAAAAGTACCCGTTGGCAAAAGTAGAAAGCCTGTTCCACTTACGCCATGAAGACGGCAGCGTTCAGTTCTTCCCTACTCCCCTATCCCCCCATGTATTTGCCCGCGTCTGTGTAGTGAAACCCGACGAACTGGTGCCTATTCCCGGTAATTTGACGCTGGAAAAAGTACGCGCTGTTCGCCGCAGTGCGAAAGAGCGTGTCTTCGTAACCAATGCCCTGCGCGCGCTACGTCAGGTAAGCCCTGCCGGAAATATTCGCGATATTCCGTTCGTCGTTCTGGTGGGCGGTTCTTCGCTGGATTTCGAAGTACCGCAGTTAGTCACCGATGCATTGGCGCATTATCGATTGGTCGCCGGACGGGGGAATATCCGTGGTAGCGAAGGTCCGCGCAGCGCGGTAGCTACTGGGCTACTCATCGCCTGGCACAAGGAGTCGATTCATGGAAAGTAAAGAGCGTGCACCAGCCATCGTCGTCATGGAGATCGGTAACTGCATCACTATATGGGATGAGGTGCTTCTTGGCATTGAAGAGGAAGGTATTCCCTTTCGCATTCAACACATTCCGTCAGGTGAAGTTATCGATAGCGCCTGGCTGGCTGCTCGTCAATCTCCCCTGTTGGTTGGCATTGCCTGCGATCAGGAAAAACTAATTGTGCATTACAAAAACTTACCGGCATCAGCGCCACTGTTTACGCTGATGTATCAACAAGATAACCATGCCCGGCGCAGCATTGGCTCTAACGCTGCCCGCCTGGTAAAAGGGATTCCCTTCCGGGAACTCCACTCATAATCCACAGGAGAAATGCAGTATGAACAACGCACTAGGACTGGTTGAAACAAAAGGGTTAGTTGGCGCAATTGAAGCTGCAGATGCCATGGTTAAATCCGCCAACGTGCAACTGGTTGGCTATGAAAAGATTGGTTCGGGTCTGATTACGGTGATGGTCCGCGGTGATGTTGGTGCAGTAAAGGCCGCCGTGGATGCGGGGAGCGCTGCGGCAAGCGCAGTTGGCGAAGTGAAATCCTGCCATGTCATCCCGCGCCCACACAGTGATGTTGAGGCTATTTTACCTAAATCGGCATAACCCCATTTGCTAAGGAGCACAGCGTGAAGCAATCACTGGGATTACTTGAAGTCAGTGGTCTGGCTCTCGCCATCAGTTGCGCAGACGCTATGGCAAAAGCCGCGTCCATCACGCTGGTTGGCCTTGAGAAGACCAATGGCTCAGGCTGGACGCTCATCAAAATCACCGGTGACGTCGCCTCGGTTAATGCGGCGATCGCGACGGGAGCCAGTTTCGCCGGACAGCGAAATGGCCTTGTCGCACACAAAGTGATTGCCCGCCCGGGAGACGGCATTCTGCCCCACACAACTGAAGCATTGACCGTGACGGTTGAAACAAGCAAAACACCAGCAACAACCGTCACCTCAGAGATTATCAGTTGTAATTTGTGTCTTGACCCGGCATGTCAGCGGCAAAAAGGTGAGCCCCGCTCACTTTGCCTGTACGCCAATAAGCGAGGGGAGTAGCAGTGGATAAACAAACCCTGCAGGAAACAGTGAGCCAGATTCTGGATGAGATGCGCGAGCGCCCTATCCCACTGGGCGTTTCCAGTCGCCATATTCATCTTTCAACAGCGGATTATTTGCGTCTTTTTCCTGAACAACCGATTAGCGAGAAAAAGCCGTTAATGCAACCTGGCCAATTCGCTGCTGAACAGGTTGTTACGCTGGAGGGACCAAAAGGCAAATTGCACAACGTTCGCTTGTTGGGGCCGCTACGCAATGCAAGCCAGGTGGAAATTTCCCGGACGGACGCCAGAACGTTAGGGATCACCGCCCCGCTACGCATGTCAGGCGATCTCAGCGGCACTCCGGGGATTCGTTTGATAAGCCCATTTGCGGAACTGGAGATCACATCTGGCGTCATTGTCGCGCAACGGCATATTCATATGTCTCCGCTGGATGCCCTGATTTATGGCGTTACGCATGGCGATAAAGTGGCGGTTGCCATTGAAGGTGATGAGCGAGGACTGATATTCGAAAACGTCGCTGTTCGCGTCTCTCCGGATATGCGTCTTGAAATGCATATTGATACCGATGAGGCCAACGCCGCAGGCGCTGATAGCCCTGACGTTTTTGCCACACTGGTGTCAGTGCCATGAATAACATGCTGATGCAACGTATTGTTGACGAGGTGGTTTTTCGCCTTAAACAACGTGCGGGAAAAACACTCGTGCTGACTGTTTTTCAACTGCGAGACGCCAGCGTTCAAGAGAGCGTTCATCAGTATGCGTCATTACAAATCCGATATGTCGATCTGCCGCTGCTGCGACAACTTGCGGAGAACGAAACGTCAGATCGAGCAGCAATCCAGATACACGAAGCGTTAGCCTGGGGAATGCACATTCAATTGTCGTTGCAGCGTCATTTCCTGAACGCCATTGAATTGAAGACTCTCGCCCGTCTACCGCTAAGCTGGTGCGACGAACAAGGGCAACCGATCTACCTTCATCGTGATCGACTTTTAAGTTATGCCGATATCGCACAGTTAAGCTCGGGAATACTGGTGTTACAGCGGAAATGTTGTGTGACCGCACTGGCTCGTGAAGCGGCAATTACCCGAAATATTCAGTTAATCAGGCAGGAGTAACCTATGCATCTGGCTCGAGTCACTGGCGCGGTAGTATCCACGCAAAAATCACCATCTCTGATCGGGAAAAAACTGCTGCTGGTTCGCCGGGTCAGTGCTGACGGCGAACTGCCTCTCACGCCATTAACCGGCGACGAAGTTGCCGTTGATTCAGTCGGCGCAGGCGTTGGTGAGTTGGTACTCCTCAGCAGTGGTTCCAGCGCCAGACATGTGTTTTCCGGCCCTAACGAGGCCATCGACCTGGCAGTGGTCGGCATTGTCGATACGCTTTCGCGCTAAGGAGCTGAAAGATGGCAATTTATACCCGAACAGGTGATTCAGGAAGTACGTCTTTATTTACCGGACAGCGCGTCAGCAAAACTCATCTACGTGTCGAAACCTATGGCACGCTGGATGAACTGAACGCGACACTCAGTCTGTGTTATTGCGCCACCGCCATCGAAAGCCATCGCATCTTACTGGAAGCCATTCAACAACAGATATTTTGGTTTAGCGCCGAACTTGCCAGTGAAAGCGAACAGCCGTCAGCGCAGCTGCGTTACATCGGTACGGAAGAAATTGCCGCGCTGGAAAACGCGATCGATAGCGCAATGAACGCCGTCCCCCCAGTTCACAGCTTCATTCTGCCTGGGCGATGTGAAGCTGCAAGCCGTATGCATTTCGCCCGCACGGTGGCTCGACGTGCTGAAAGACGTCTGGTTGAACTGACAACGGAAATCACCGTCCGGAATGTTTTGCTGCACTATATCAACCGACTTTCCGATTGCCTGTATGCCCTCGCCCGCGTGGAAGACAACGTCGCTCATCAAAACCTGATAATTCAGGAAATCACAAAACGTTATCACAAAGCCAACCACACACCAGCATTGAAGGAACGCACAATGCCGCTCACTTTTCAGGATCTTCACCAGCTCATTCGTAGTGCGGCAATGCGCGCGGATGAACTGCATATTCCCGTTGTCATCAGCATTGTTGATGCCAACGGAACAGAAAGTGTTACCTGGCGGATGCCTGATGCCCTGTTGGTCAGCAGTGAACTGGCACCGAAAAAAGCCTGGACTGCCGTGGCGATGAAAACGGCAACCCACAAACTTGCTGATACCGTGCAACCCGGCGCGCCGCTTTACGGGCTCGAAAGCCATATGCAAGGCAAAGTCGTCACCTTTGGTGGCGGCTTCCCCCTCTGGCGTGACGGAATATTGCTCGGGGGGCTTGGCATCAGCGGTGGTAGCGTTGAACAAGACATGGATATTGCCCAAAGCGCAATGGCGGCAATTAACGTGGGAGTAAACCAATGAATAACTCTGAATTAGAAACACTGATCCGCAATATTCTGCGTGAGCAGCTTGCCCCCGCTACGCAACGAATGCAAAGAAACGCTATTTTCCAGACTGTTGATGAAGCGGTCTGCGCAGCACACCAGGCCTTTTTACGCTTTCAACAGTGCCCGCTTAAAACCCGTAGCGCCATTATCAGCGCCATTCGCGAAGAATTAATACCCCGCCTGACCGAACTGGCAGAAGAAAGCGCCAAAGAAACGGGGATGGGAAATAAAGAAGATAAGTACCTAAAAAACAAAGCGGCACTTGATAACACGCCAGGAATTGAAGATTTAACCACCACTGCACTAACCGGTGATGGTGGCATGGTTTTGTTTGAATACTCCCCGTTTGGGGTTATTGGCTCGGTCACGCCAAGCACCAACCCCACGGAAACCATCATTAACAACAGCATCAGCATGCTGGCAGCAGGTAATAGCGTCTACTTCAGTCCACACCCGGGAGCCAAATACGTTTCGTTAAAACTGATTACCACAATCGAAGACATCGCGTTTCGTTGTAGTGGCATTCATAACCTGATCGTTACCGTATCTGAACCGACCTTTGCTGCAACCGAACAGATGATGGCGCACCCTAAAATCAGCGTTCTGGCGATTACCGGCGGTCCGGGGATCGTCGCCATGGGAATGAAAAGTGGCAAGAAAGTGATTGGTGCCGGAGCGGGTAACCCTCCGTGCATCGTCGATGAAACGGCGGATATTGTGAAAGCCGCCGAGGACATCATCAACGGCGCTTCATTTGATTACAACCTGCCGTGTATTGCTGAAAAAAGCCTGATTGTCGTGGCATCAGTGGCAGATTATTTAATTCAGCAGATACAAAGTTTTGGCGCGCTTCTTCTTAACTATGAGCAAACGGAGAAATTGCGTGCAATTTGCCTGCCAGACGGTAGCGCCAACAAAAAACTGGTTGGGAAAAGCCCATCAGCCTTGCTGGAAGCGGCAGGCCTCCCTTTGCCCGCAAAAGCGCCGCGCCTACTGATTGCTGTTGTCGACGCCAATGATAGTTGGGTTACTTGTGAACAACTGATGCCAATGCTGCCCATTGTGAAGGTCAACGATTTTGATAGCGCTCTCACCCTGGCGCTGAAAGTGGAAGACGGCTTGCACCACACGGCAATTATGCACTCGCAGAACGTCTCACGGCTCAACCTTGCCGCACGCGTTATGCAAACCTCAATCTTTGTCAAAAACGGCCCCTCCTGGGCGGGTATTGGCGTCGGCGGCGAAGGCTTTACGACCTTTACCATTGCAACACCGACCGGAGAAGGGACAACGTCAGCACGGACTTTTGCCCGCTCACGACGCTGCGTGTTAACCAGCGGCTTTTCAATTCGCTAGAGAAACGGAAATGAATACTTTTTCACTGCAGACGCGTTTATACAGCGGACCGGGAAGTCTCAAGGTACTTAGCCGTTTCTCTCATAAACACATCTGGATTATTTGCGACGTCTTTCTGGCACGCTCACCACTCATTAACACGTTGCATCAGGCGCTGCCCGACAGTAATCGTCTTAGTATTTTTAGCGAAATAACGCCCGACCCAACTATCCAGACCGTGGTGAAAGGCATTGCGCAAATGCAGACTTTACGCCCGGATGTGGTTATCGGTTTTGGCGGCGGTTCTGCCCTGGACGCCGCAAAAGCGATTGTCTGGTTCGGTCGCCAGTGTGGCATTGAAATTGAAACCTGCGTAGCCATTCCTACCACCAGCGGTACCGGTTCCGAAGTGACCAGTGCTTGTGTCATCAGCGATCCTGAGAAAGGGATTAAATATCCCCTTTTCGATAATGCACTTTATCCGGATATCGCGATCCTTGATCCATCTCTGATCGTCAGCGTGCCACCGGCGATAACGGCCAATACCGGGATGGATGTTTTAACCCATGCGCTTGAAGCTTATGTTTCTCCCCGCGCCAGCGACTTCACGGATGCACTGGTCGAAAAAGCCGTGCAAATTGTTTTTCAATACCTGCCCACTGCAGTGAAGAAAGGCGATTGTCTCGCCACCCGTGGCAAAATGCATAATGCATCGACACTTGCAGGAATGGCCTTTAGCCAGGCTGGACTGGGATTAAACCATGCAATTGCTCATCAACTCGGCGGACAGTTTCATCTGCCACACGGCCTGGCGAATGCGCTCCTGCTCACGGCGGTTATCCGCTTTAATGCTGGCGATCCGCGCGCTGCCAAACGCTACGCCCGGCTGGCGAAAACGTGCCATTTATGCCCGGACAACGCCAATGACACCGCCAGCCTGAATATACTTATTCAACATATTGAACAGCTTAAAACAACCTGTAAGCTACCGACTCTTACCAATGTGCTGAAAGAAAAAAAAGCAGAATGGTCAATACGCATACCAGATATGGTTCAGGCGGCACTGGCGGATGCAACGTTGCGTACCAACCCGCGTACGGCTGATGCCACCGCTATTGCAGAACTGCTCGAGGAGTTGTTATGAACGTCGAGTTAACCTCCTGCGACGACCAGACCATCCGCGAGCGAGTACAGGCAGCTGGTGTCGTGGGTGCTGGCGGCGCAGGTTTCCCAACCCATATTAAGCTACAAGCGCGTGTTGACACGTTCCTGGTGAATGCGGCGGAATGCGAACCAATGTTGAAAGTGGATCAACAGTTAATGGCGCAGCAAGCCAGCCGCCTGCTTCGCGGTGTTCACTATGCGATGAAAGCCACCGGGGCCAGTAGCGGAATCATCGCGCTGAAAGAGAAATATCAACGGGCAATAAACGCACTCACACCACTGTTACCACCGGATATCCGCCTGCATATTTTGCCCGACGTTTACCCCGCAGGAGACGAAGTGCTGACCATCTGGATGGCAACTGGTCGCCGTGTTCCACCCGCTGCATTACCCGTTAACGTCGGTGTGGTGGTCAATAATGTTCAAACCGTACTTAATATTGCCAGAGCCGTCGAGCAACAGTATCCAGTGACGCGCCGCACACTCACCGTTAATGGTGCAGTGGCGAAACCAATAACGGTAACCGTCCCCATCGGCATGTCTTTACGTGAAGTCCTGGCGCTGGCGGGCGGCGCAACAGTGGATGCTCCTGGTTTTATCAATGGCGGGCCGATGATGGGAAGTTTGATCACATCGCTCGACACACCAGTCAGCAAAACCACTGGCGGCTTGCTGGTTTTACCCAACTCTCATTCACTGATCCAACGTCGAATGCAGAATGACCGCAGCGTACTTGCCGTCGCGAAAACTGTTTGTGAGCAATGCCGCTTGTGTACCGATCTCTGCCCACGTCATTTAATCGGTCACGAACTGGCACCCCATTTATTAGTACGTGCGGTTAACTACCAACAGCTCGCTACGCCACAACTGTTACTGACGGCGCTCACCTGTTCGGAGTGCAACGTCTGCGCCAGCGTCGCCTGTCCGGTAGGAATTTCACCAATGCGCATAAACCGCCTGCTTAAGCAAGAATTACGCGCACAAAATCTCCGTTACGAAGGTACCTTAAATCCTGCAGATCCCATGGCAAATTATCGACTGATTCCCGTAAAACGGCTGGTAACCAGACTTGGCTTAACCCCGTGGTATCAGGATGCGCCATTGTCTGAACAGGTGCCTCAGACCGAAAAAGTGACGTTATTGTTACGCCAGCACATCGGTGCCAGCGCAATTGCGTGTGTACAAAAAGGCGATCGCGTCGTTCATGGGCAATGTGTAGGTCAAATTCCACACGGCACATTAGGTGCCCCCATTCATGCCAGTATTGATGGCATGGTCAGCGATGTGACAGAAAACGCGATTACGCTTGTGAGAGGTTAACGATGTCGAAAGCGGTAGGTATTTTAGAACTTAGCAGTATCGCGAAAGGGATGGAAACCGGCGACGCCATGCTGAAAAGCGCCAACGTTGAGTTACTGGTCAGCAAAACGCTATGCCCCGGAAAATTTCTGCTGATGCTCGGTGGCGATGTGGGCGCGGTGCAACAGGCCATCAACAGCGGTGCTTCCCTTGCTGGTGAAATGCTGGTCGACAGTCTTGTCCTGCCGAATATTCATCCCAGCCTCCTTTCTGCAACCAGCGGACTGAACCAAGTTGAACAGCACCGGGCTGTCGGCGTAGTCGAAACCTGGAGTGTCGCCGCCTGCATTGACGCTGCCGATTGTGCTGTCAAAGCTGCGAATGTCATTCTTGTTCGCGTGCATATGGCTTTTGGCATTGGCGGTAAATGCTACATGGTGGTTGCTGGCGATATTTCAGATGTTAATAACGCGGTCTCTGTCGCCAGCGAGCGTGCGGGAGAAAAAGGTTTGTTGGTCTATCGGTCGGTGATTGCCCGTCCACATGAAGCCATGTGGCGTCAGATGGTGGAGGGATAATGACAACTCAGCACACAACTGAACGGATGATTCAGGAATATGTCCCTGGTAAGCAGGTCACGCTGGCACATGTCATCGCCAATCCAGGGAAGGATCTGTTTAAGAAATTGGGTTTACCAGACACCGTTTCTGCTATTGGCATTCTGACAATTACCCCCAGCGAAGCATCTATCATCGCATGTGATATCGCCACAAAATCAGGCGCTGTAGAGATCGGTTTTCTTGATCGTTTTACCGGTGCCGTAGTGCTGACTGGTGATGTTTCTGCCATTGAATATGCACTTAGCCAGGTTACCCGTACGCTGGGTGAAATGATGCGCTTTACCGCCTGCCCCATTACGCGGACCTGACGTTATGCAACGTATGATGCTCATCGGCCCCAGCCAGTGCGGAAAAACGTCACTCACGCAATGTCTGCGTGGCGAAAATATTCATTATCAGAAAACGCAGGCAATCGTCTGGTCCCCGACCACCATTGATACACCAGGCGAATACCTCGAAAACCGCAGCCTCTACAGTGCTCTGTTGGTCAGCGCCTGCGAAGCGGACATTATCGCCCTGGTGCTTAATGCGGACGCACCGTGGTCCCCTTTTTCGCCAGGCTTTACCTCGTCAATGAATCGCCCGGTCATTGGAGTAGTCACCAAAGCAGATTTAGCCAGCATGGAACAAATATCTTTGGTGAAAAGTTGGTTACGGGAAGCTGGAGCGCACAATGTGTTAGTAACCAGTGCGGTTAATAACAATGGAGTTGCAGAACTTTTTGCCTTGCTGCATACAGAAGAAGGCTGTCGCTAATTTCAATAGGTTATCAGATGGGAATGATGACGGTGATACACAGAAAAGAAACAATGAGCAATGAGGGTTGCCAGGCAACCCTCATTGAATAAAACAGGAATTACTTCGCTTCGCCGTTTTTCATTTCGCCCATAGCTTTCAGCTTTTTGGAGATATCGCGGCGTTCTTTGGAGAGCTCGGCATTTTTGATGATGTAATCGTCAACGCGATCTTCATAGTCACCTTTCATGCTGGCGATGATGCCCTGGATTGCTTCAACGCTCATCCCCGGCTTGATGTAATCGCTCAGGTTGTCCAGCAGCAGGACGCGCTTCTGGTTGTCACGGATCTTTTTCTCAACGTCCTGAATTTCACGTTGCAGTTTGTTCTTACGACGGAACAGACGAACAAATTCCAGTACGTCCTGGAATGAAGGCTTGGTAGTTTCCATTTTTATACCCCTGATAATGTGAGAGTCGGATTCGTTTAAGCAACCGCTATTCGTTAGGGCCAACATTACTCATAGCTGCCGCAGATGACAATGCTTTTATCCCTTTTCACTATCATACCCTTTATCCTTGCTGAATCGAAGCAGCAGCAAGATGATTCTGAAGTTCAGGAATTATTTGCGCAAGGCCCGGCAAATCAGATTCGATAGCAACTCAAGCTGATGTGCCGTTTCCATGTTCAGCCACACATAACCATAGATTGGTGTTTCCACAACCTTCAGGTCATGGTGGTTATTGAGCAACTGACGCAGCTCTTCCACAGCATCGTTCAATTTTTCCGTATTGGCAAAAACCGGCTGCGGATTACCTTCGTACAGCGCATGAACAAGGCTCAGCAGTATTTGCTGCATCATGTGCTGGGTATCACGAAGTTTTTGCGCGTTCAATAACACGAAATGGCTGGGGCGCGTGGCCCAGTATGCATTGATTTGCAACTCCAGCATACAAACCAGATTGCGGTTAATGGTCTGGATACCTTCATATATCGATTTTGGAATACGAGTTTCTTTGCTGGCGGGCGCAATCAGCCCACGCATTTTCACGGCATCGGTCAGGAGTTTTTGTAGATGGCTTTCCAGACGCGGGCGTTCGAGTAAGTTCGGTGAGAATGCAGATTGATAGACCCGATTATACTCGGTCAGACTTTTTGCCAGTTGAATGCGCCAGTGGATGAACGCCCGTTGTGGCCAGATACCGGTAAACAACATTGCCAGTAAAGAGCCGAGGATCACATCGCCGCTTCGCCATAACGCCGTATCAATTTCACCTGTCGGGGAACCAACAACAATTGCCAGCGTCACCCCAATCAATAAACCTTGATACGGTTTCTTACCCAGCGCCAGCCAACCGCAAAGGAACATGGCCGCCGCGCACCAGACTAACATCAGCGGTAACGAGATTAACTCCAGTTGTAGAGCGATAAGACCTAAAATCGACCCCAACACCGTACCGCCAATACGTTCGAAGGCACGAGGGACAACGTTCCCCCAGAACGAGATTGGCCCCATAATCACCACCATGGTGACCAGCGGCCAGATGCTTTCCGGGATAGTAAACAGGCGGATAATGAGAAAAGTGAGCAGGAATGCCAGCGCGACCCGAGTACCATGCACAATGCGGTAATGGCGGTATACCCGGATTTCAAACGGGCTTAATGACTTATCGGCACGCACGCAGAAACTCCGTAATGAAGATTAAAAGCGCTCATAACACATCTGTCGGCCAGAAGGCGCGCCTCTGAGTTATCCGACGGACATACCGGGAACGGTGTAATTTCCCGGCAGGAGCGAAAAATTTGAAAGGCGCATCTTACTCTTTTCGCTTTCAAAAAAAGAGTGGTCTTCGCGTCAACACACCGCCCTGAGATGAATTAGTGATGTTTTGGCTGCACCGCAACATACATTTCGATGTCCCAGTACCCATCTTCCGCGCCATTGTTCAAGTAAACCTCGAAGCAGGGCTTTGGTAACATTTCATAAGCACTGTCCTGCAAGAGGCTATTAAAGAATTGATACCAGGGTTTAGCAAAATCATCACCGACTACACGAGCCACCGCCACCGCATACTGACCACCTGAAATTTCTGTCAGAATGACGCCCTCACTGTTTTCAGGGAGCGTAAAGTTATTCGGCACCGTCACGACGGTGTCGCAGCGTAATTTTTCGGCGGGTGTTTCATCTGGATTGTCGTAATAGACAGCAACCCACTCCTTCGGCACAATATTTTTGCTATCTACCCACATCATCAACTGCTCAAAACCTTTCTGTACCGTCTGTTCCCACGGGCCAACGAGATGGAAACCTGCAACGGTACGTTTATCTTCCTGCTTAATCTCGTAGTTCATGACGCCTCCATTAATACTGTTTTTATATACAGTATATCTGCAATATTAAAACCACAAGGAATGAGTGTTGATTATGCGAGCAGACTCGCACTCCTGCCAGTCTGCTGCAAAAGAAAGGTCAAGCCTTATGGTGGAAATAATCACTCAGGCGGGAAAACATGCTGCCTTCCCCGACAGATTCCAGGGTAACCAGCGGCCAGTGCGCCACCTGTTTATCACGGTCGTAAAGTTCAATTTCCCCTACCCGCTGATGGGCGCTAATTGGCGCAGTGAGTTCTTTACCATCAAGGGTATATTTGGCTTTGATATGTGGAATTTCGGCTTTCGGTAGCACCATCCAGAACTCTTGTTCCGTTCCCAGGGCGATATTTTCTTTATCGCCATACCAGATGCGTTCCGTACCGACCTTTTTCCCACGATGCAAAATTTGCACCGTAGTAAAGTTTTGTTGCCCCCAACGCAGTAATTTTCTTGCCTCTTCCTCACGACCTTTTGCACTGTCAGCCCCCATTACCACTGCAATGAGACGACGCTGCCCATCTACAGCCGAAGCAATGAGATTAAACCCGGCACCAGAAGTATGACCCGTTTTCAGGCCGTCAACATTCATGGTTTTATCCCACAATAACCCGTTACGGTTTTGCTGGGTGATACCGTTCCAGGTGAGGCTTTTCTCACTGTACATATGATAAAACTCGGGCTCGCAGTGGATGATAGCGCGAGAAAGCACAGCTAAATCATAAGCCGAGCTATGCTGGCCAGGTGCATCCAGACCATGCACTGTTTCAAAATGCGTATCCTTGAGATGCAGCTTCTCGGCATAGTTGTTCATCATTTCAACAAACTGCCGTTGCCCACCGGCAATATAGTCAGCCAGTGCAACACAAGCGTCATTTCCGGAATCCACAATTAAACCACGGCTTAAATCACGTACCGATACGCGATCGCCCTCTTTCAAAAACATCAGTGAAGAACCGACAAACACCGGATTATCTTTCGCCCACGCATCGCGCCCCACGGTGACAATATCGTCTGGCGTAATGCGATGACTATCGATAGCGCGATCCACGACATAACCCGTCATCAGCTTTGTCAGGCTGGCGGGATTGCGCTGTTGATGCTCATTACCCGCGGTGAGGATCTGACCGGTGGTGTAATCCATCAATACCCAGGAGCCGGCATGAATCTCAGGAGGCTGAGGTGAAAAAGGAATGTTTTCCGCCGCAAAACCAGACGATAAGTTAAAAACGAACAAAGAAGCAGCAATAATAAGACGGCGTTTCAACAGCAAACCCTCAGGAGTTTCAAATAGCTGTTCTTTTTACGGAAATACTTATGAACTGGCTGGAATAAAGTGCAAGAAAATGTGACTACCCTCTCATTTTCATCTGACATGATCTGTTGCCACTCGCTGTCAAATTGTCGCGCTAAAGCTGATTAGCACGGTGATATTTGATACTCTGGCAGACAGCAGAAATAACGGATTTAACCTAATGATGAATGACGGTAAGCCACAATCTACCTTTTTGTTTCACGATTACGAAACCTTTGGAACGCACCCCGCGTTAGATCGCCCTGCACAGTTCGCAGCCATTCGCACTGATAACGAATTCAATGTCATCGGCGAACCCGAAGTCTTTTACTGCAAGCCCGCGGATGACTATTTACCCCAGCCAGGAGCAGTATTAATTACCGGTATTACCCCGCAGGAAGCACGGGCGAAAGGAGAAAACGAAGCCGCGTTTGCCGCTCGTATTCACTCACTTTTTACCGTACCGAAGACCTGTATTCTGGGCTACAACAATGTGCGTTTCGACGACGAAGTCACACGCAACGTTTTTTATCGTAATTTCTACGATCCTTACGCCTGGAGCTGGCAGCATGATAACTCGCGCTGGGATTTACTGGATGTTATGCGTGCCTGTTATGCCCTGCGCCCGGAAGGAATAAACTGGCCTGAAAATGATGACGGTCTACCGAGCTTTCGCCTTGAGCATTTAACCAAAGCGAATGGTATTGAACATAGCAACGCCCACGATGCGATGGCTGATGTGTACGCCACTATTGCGATGGCGAAACTGGTAAAAACGCGTCAGCCACGCCTGTTTGATTATCTCTTTACCCATCGTAATAAACACAAACTGATGGCGTTGATTGATGTTCCGCAGATGAAACCCCTGGTTCACGTTTCCGGAATGTTTGGGGCATGGCGCGGCAATACCAGCTGGGTGGCACCGCTGGCGTGGCATCCTGAAAATCGCAATGCCGTAATTATGGTGGATTTGGCAGGAGACATTTCGCCATTACTGGAGCTGGATAGCGACACATTGCGCGAGCGTTTATATACCGCAAAAGTCGATCTTGGCGATAACGCCGCCGTTCCGGTTAAGCTGGTGCATATCAATAAATGTCCGGTGCTGGCCCAGGCGAATACGCTACGCCCGGAAGATGCCGACCGACTGGGAATTAATCGTCAGCATTGCCTCGATAACCTGAAAATTCTGCGTGAAAATCCGCAAGTGCGTGAAAAAGTGGTGGCGATATTCGCGGAAGCCGAACCGTTTACGCCTTCAGATAACGTGGATGCACAGCTTTATAATGGCTTTTTTAGCGACGCCGATCGTGCAGCAATGAAAATTGTGCTGGAAACCGAGCCGCGTAATTTACCGGCACTGGATATCACTTTTGTCGATAAACGGATTGAAAAGCTGTTGTTCAATTATCGGGCGCGCAACTTCCCGGGGACGCTGGATTATGCCGAGCAGCAACGCTGGCTGGAGCACCGCCGCCAGGTATTCACACCCGAGTTTTTACAAGGCTATGCAGAAGAGATTCAGATGCTGGCACAGCAGTATGCCGACGATAAAGAAAAAGTGGCGCTGTTAAAAGCGCTTTGGCAGTACGCGGAAGAGATTGTCTAATGTGAAGCCTCCGCCGCTGGTACGGCGGAGGACAATGTTGAGTCAGGCTTTTTGAACGGTGATGCTCCACGCTGCATCGCCAATCTGCTGATAATCGGTGATTGCATGTCCTTCTTCTGCCGCCCACTGCGGGATTGCTTCAGTTGCCTGGGTGCAATCAAACTCAATTACCAACTCATCGCCGCTGGCCATTTCTGCCAGTGCTGCTTTTGCTTCTATGAGTGGAAACGGACAGACCTGCGTCACCACATCCAGCTTTTTAATCGCCATCTTTACACCTTACTTAATTTGCCGCAGCAGTTGCCAGCCGCGCCTTACGCTGCGGTCGAACATACATAAGCCAGGACGCAGTCCAGACTCCGAGAATCATAAATACAAGGCCAACCCAGCCCTGCCAGGTCATCATTGCAGTCATAACCAGTCCATTACCGATAGAGCAACCACCTGCAATGCTGGCACCGAAGCCCATCAGCACACCACCTAACCCGCTACGTAATGTTGTTTGTGCATCAGCAGCGCGAACGCGGAACTCACGGCTCGCTTTGGCGGCAATAAATGACCCCACGAAGATCCCTAACACCAGGAAAACGCCCCAGTTAATGTATTTCACGTCACCCGCGACCAGAAATTGCAGAATATTGGCCGTTGGGGAAGTGATGCCTAACCCAAACATACGTCCGGTTGCTTCACTCAGGGGCCAGGCTAAAAGCGCAATCAAACCGATGAGTACAGCTGTGACAAAGGGATGCCAGCGTTTTTCAAACAGAATATGAGCGATCCCGGTTCGGCGCGGCGGTAAGGTCGCGACTTTGAGTTTTGGCTTCTTCAACTCTTTCATCACCACCCAGAGCGTTATCACCAGCAAAACGGCAACCAACGGCCACACAGACAAATTAAAAGTATCAGCAATAGAGTTATGTTCAGTAGTGTAGTGCTGCAAGGTTTGATTTAAACCACTGGCGTGTGGAGAACGCATCACCGCACTCATCACCATATAAGTGAAAAGCGCGATCCAACTGCCGATCAATCCCTCACCCGCGCGATACCAGGTCCCGGTGGCACATCCACCCGCCAGAACAATTCCCAGCCCGAAAAGATACCCACCTATAACAGTACCAAGCCACGGGAACGCCCCGGCTTCGTAAGTCAGTAGGCCCGCCTGAATTAACGCAAAAACCCCCACGCTTTGTACCGAAATTGCAATCAGCAAGGCGTAAAACATGCGATTATTTTTCGCGATATACATATCGCGAAAACCACCAGTCAGGCAAAAACGCCCACGCTGCATGACAAATCCCAGCAGAGCACCACAAATTAGCCCGCTTAATATCATTGAAAACATAAATTAATTAACCAGATGAATGTTAATGGGGAAATTATTCATGACTGGTGGAATGCAGACCAATAACCAAATTATCTAAATTAGAACAAATGGTTATTAATGAGGATTTCGATAAAAAAGAATAAAAAAACCGGAGCCAAATGTTCATTCGACTCCGGTTTATTATTAGAAAAGATGATTATGCTACGTCTTCGTACTGCGGAACCGGGTTACGGAAACTCTTGGTTACGCAAGCCAGGTAAATCAGACCGATAGCAGCCCAGATCAGACCCAGAACCATTGAGCTTTCTTCCAGGTTAACCCACAGCGCACCAACGGTCAGCGCACCACACATCGGCAGGAACAGATACTGGAAGTGATCTTTCAGCGTCTTGTTACGCTTCTCACGAATCCAGAACTGCGAAATAACCGACAGGTTAACGAAGGTGAACGCCACCAGCGCACCAAAGTTAATCAGCGCCGTAGCCATTACCAGGTCGAAGTTGATTGCCAGCAGAGCAATCGCGCCAACCAGGATGATGTTCATCGCCGGAGTACGCCATTTCGGGTGTACATAACCGAAGAAGCTTTTCGGGAACACGCCATCACGCCCCATTACGTACATCAGACGCGCTACGCCTGCGTGCGCCGCCATACCGGACGCCAGTACGGTAATGGTGGAGAAGATCAGCGCGCCAACCTGGAACGCTTTACCCGCAACGTACAGCATGATTTCAGGCTGTGACGCATCCGGATCTTTAAAGCGAGAGATATCCGGGAAATACAGTTGCAGGAAGTAAGTTGCAAAGATGAAGATCATGCCGCCGATCAGCGCGGTCAGGAAAATCGCACGCGGGATCACGCGCTCTGCATCTTTGGTTTCTTCCGACAGGTTGCTGATGCCGTCAAAGCCGGTAAAGGAGAAGCACAGGATTGTCGCCCCGGTAATCATCGGGATAACATGCGCATCGCCAGACCAGAACGGACGAGTGCTCGCCAGCGTACCCGCGCCTTCACCTTCAAATACGCCATAAACAACCATGCCCAGGATCACCGCGATCAGCACTACCTGCAACACGACGATTACAGTGTTGAAGTTCGCTACGGATTTCAGACTACGCAGGTTAAAGGCGGTCATAAAGGCCACCAGCGCCACCACAAACATCCACGATGGAATGGAAGGCACCAGAGCTTCAAAATAGATTTTCGCCAGCAGAATGTTGATCATCGGCGCGAACAGATAGTCGAGCAGAGAAGACCAACCCACCATAAAGCCGACAGTCGGGCTAATGGATTTCTGGGCGTAAGTGTATGCAGAGCCAGCAGAAGGATAGCGGCGAACCAGCTTCCCGTAGCTCAGAGCCGTAAACAGGATCGCAATCAATGCGAACGCATAGGCTGTCGGCACATGACCATCCGTGAGGCCTGAAACGATACCAAAAGTATCAAACAGCGTCATCGGCTGCATATAGGCAAGACCCATCATTACAACCGGAACTAACGTAAGCGTTTTACGCAATTCCACGCGAGAGGTGTTTGGAGTAACGTTATGCGACATGGTCATTCTCCTTTACGGTGATAACCGTCGCGTAAGCAAAAAATTGCCCCATTTTTTTGGATTCCTCAGCGACAACAACTGTCGATTTTTAGTAAATATCTATCCGGTACGAAGCCCGGCCTCTTGGTATGAATGATTGGTTTGAAGCAAAAAATAACCGACGCTGATGAAACGTCGGTTTTTAGTCATTTTTTGACAGCGGCGCATTGTGCCTAAATGGGGGGGAAATGACAAGAGAATGAGAGGCTTGTCATAATAATTTTTCTTTAAATGGCTGATTTTCCGTCATCAGATTTTGCATAAACACCGGCGATCGCACTATTTGCTAAAATTTCATCTCGCCACCAGCCGCTGGCAAGCCCTGCGGTCTGTTCGTTCCAGCCAATCCAGACGGGTTCAAAGAGAGTTTGGGCAACCACTTTCTTCTCGATTAACGCGCCACTATCGAGAAAACGTTGCGCCAGATAACGGGGTAAATAGCCGCAGCCAAGGCCGCTAATTTGCAGCTCCAGCTTGGTTTTAAAATCGAAAACGGTAATGGCTTCTTGTTCGTCGAGAAGTTGTGAGGCCGTAGAAGCGCCTGCCTGCGCAGTATCCCCCACCACAATCGCCCGATATCGCTTAATGATACGACGGTTTAACGGTTCTTCTTCCAGGGCTAACGGATGATGTGGCGCGACCGCAAAGACTTGTTCCAGATCGCCTAACCGCGAGAAACCAAACTCACTGGAAGATGGTGGCTCATGCATCGCGCCAACAATAATATCCGCTCGCCCCTGAGTCAGGGCATCCCAGGAACCACCGAGTACGCCATTGATAAACTTCAGGCGCGTCACACTATGATGTTGATAAAAAGCTTCAATCAGTGGCGCAAGCAGAGAAAAAGGAAACGTGTCGTCCACGCCAATCACCAGCTCGTTTTCCCAGCCTTCATGCAGTTTGATCGCCTGCTTTTCCAGTTCCCGCACGGTATGCAGAACTTCCCGCCCTTTCTCTAATAACATTTTTCCGGTACGGGTGAATTTAGCGCGGTGACCGCTACGATCAAGCAATTGAATATTAAGGTCGCTTTCCAGCTTGTGAACGGTGTAACTCAGAGCGGACGGCGTCTTGTAGAGTTTGGCCGACGCCGCCGCAAAACTGCCTTCTTTTTCTAAGGCATCGAGGATCATCAACACATCCAGCAGTGGTTTCATACACGCCCCCTTGCAGTGTATGCGGCGTCCTGCTGGCGTGATCGTTTACTCCAGCGGCATTACCAGCGGATCGGGATACTGGTATTCAAACCCCAGTTCATTACAAATCCGACTGCCATCAATAATCTTACCTTTGCCGCTGTCCAGACTATTTCTGAACTGCGGAGGTTCCAGCCCCAGTAAACGGGCCATCTGCGGATAGAAAACATTACGCGCAGGGTGAGCTGGCGCACATATATTATAGATGTGTCCGCCTTTAGGTGCCTGTAACAACAGAGTGATAGCGCCAATAACATCTTCTAAATGGACTAAATTAACACCATGTTCACCATCAGGGGCGGTTTTTCCGGCAAAGAAGCGTCCGGGATGACGTCCCGGTCCGACCAGCCCCGCAAGACGCAGAATATCGACCGAAGTACCGGGTAAATTGTGCAGCCAGTCTTCGAGCTCTTCTAATACTCGTCCACTGTTGGTCACCGGATTACGCGGGGTAGTTTCTTTCACCGTGCCTTGCGCATCGCCATAGACAGATGTTGAGCTGGTGAAAATAATGCGGGGAATACGATGGGCCAGCGCGCTATCCACTAACTCTTGTACCGCTTGTAAATAGAACTCATCGCCGGGGCCGCTACGACGTGCCGGAAGCGTAATGACCAGCGCATCGGTATCCATCAGGGCATCCAGATCGTCAGAATCGCAAACTAACTCAGGCTCCATGCGAAGCAGATAACTATCAATGCCACTCATTCGGGCCGCTTCGACACCATCTTGCGTGGTTTTACTCCCGGTGACTTGCCAGCCTCGCGCTGAAAGTGACATCGCCAGCGGCATGCCTAACCACCCTAACCCGACAATTGCGACCTTTTTCATCCGTTATCTCCTGATACACCTTAGATCTATAAGGCTACGCTAGCGTATCAAAACTGACAATTCATTCTATGAATGAATCTGTTCAATAATGATAACGACATGCTGCAATGAGCAGTGAATCGTCGGTAACCGCGTATACCAGACGGTGCTCCTCTGTAATGCGTCGGGACCAGAAGCCTGACAAATTATGCTTCAGGGGTTCTGGCTTCCCCTTACCTTCAAATGGTGTTCTGCGGGTATCTTTGATAAGTTCAATGATCTTTTTAACAATTCGCTTATCTGTTTCCTGCCAGTACAGATAATCATCCCATGACTCCTCAGACCAGATTAGTTTCACTCAATAATGTCCTTTTCCGTTCCTTTGCCTGATTTCAGGCTATCGATTGAGTCCATCAATCTCCGGGCGTTAGCGGGGGAGCGCAGTAGATAAGCCGTCTCTTCCAGCGAGTTGTATTCTTCGAGTGACATCAGAACACAAGCCTCTCCATTCTGACGAGTAATAAGGATCGGGGCATGATCTTCAACGGCTTTCATCATTGTTGCCGACAAATTCTGGCGAGCTTCGCTGTAGCTAATTGTACGCATTTCAATCTCCTCTTTTGTACAGTTCATTGTACAATGATAGGCGTTAATTAACTATTTATTAATTAGTCTGTAGATCAAGACATTGTCAGTGAGACGAAAAATCCAGGTTTCGCTATTTTGGGTGCCGTCAGGTTAGGGGACACTCCTCTTAGCCCCCTCCTTTCCCCGCTCATTCATTAAACAAATCCATCGCCATAAAATATATAAAAAAGCCCTTGCTTTCTAACGTGAAAGTGGTTTAGGTTAAAAGACATCAGTTGAATAAACATTCACAGAGACTTTTATGACACGCGTTCAATTTAAACACCACCATCATCACCATCATCCTGACTAGTCTTTCAGGCGATGTGTGCTGGAAGACATTCAGATCTTCCAGTGGTGCATGAACGCATGAGAAAGCCCCCGGAAGATCACCTTCCGGGGGCTTTTTTATTGCGCGGTTGATAACGGTTCAGACAGGTTTAAAGAGGAATAAGAAAATGACAGACAACACTCGTTTACGCATAGCTATGCAGAAATCCGGCCGTTTAAGTGATGACTCACGCGAATTGCTGGCGCGCTGTGGCATTAAAATCAATCTTCACACCCAGCGCCTGATCGCGATGGCAGAAAACATGCCGATTGATATTCTGCGCGTGCGTGACGACGACATTCCCGGTCTGGTAATGGACGGCGTGGTAGACCTTGGGATTATCGGCGAAAACGTGCTGGAAGAAGAGCTGCTTAACCGCCGAGCCCAGGGTGAAGATCCGCGCTACTTTACCCTGCGTCGACTGGATTTCGGCGGCTGCCGCCTTTCGCTGGCAACGCCGGTTGATGAAGCCTGGGACGGTCCGCTCTCCTTAAACGGTAAACGTATCGCCACCTCTTATCCTCACCTGCTCAAGCGTTATCTCGACCAGAAAGGCATCTCTTTTAAATCCTGCTTACTGAACGGTTCTGTTGAAGTCGCCCCGCGCGCCGGACTGGCGGATGCGATTTGCGATCTGGTTTCCACCGGTGCCACGCTGGAAGCTAACGGCCTGCGCGAAGTCGAAGTTATCTACCGCTCGAAAGCCTGCCTGATCCAGCGCGATGGCGAAATGGAAGAATCTAAACAGCAACTGATCGACAAGCTGCTGACCCGTATTCAGGGCGTGATCCAGGCGCGCGAATCAAAATACATCATGATGCACGCACCGACTGAACGTCTGGATGAAGTCATCGCCCTGCTGCCAGGTGCCGAACGCCCAACTATTCTGCCGCTGGCAGGTGATCAACAGCGCGTAGCGATGCACATGGTCAGTAGCGAAACCCTGTTCTGGGAAACGATGGAAAAACTGAAAGCGCTGGGTGCCAGTTCAATCCTGGTGCTGCCGATTGAGAAGATGATGGAGTGATCGCCATGAGCTTTAACACAATCATTGACTGGAATAGCTGTACTGCGGAGCAACAACGCCAGCTGTTAATGCGCCCGGCGATCTCCGCTTCTGAAAGCATTACCCGCACTGTTAACGATATTCTCGATAACGTGAAAGCACGCGGTGATGACGCCCTGCGGGAATACAGCGCGAAGTTTGATAAAACCACGGTTACCGCGCTGAAGGTGTCTGCTGAGGAGATCGCCGCCGCCAGCGAACGCCTGAGCGACGAGCTAAAACAGGCGATGGCGGTGGCAGTAAAGAATATTGAAACCTTCCACACTGCGCAAAAACTGCCGCCGGTAGATGTAGAAACGCAGCCAGGCGTACGTTGCCAGCAAGTCACGCGCCCGGTGGCTTCAGTGGGTTTGTATATTCCTGGCGGCTCCGCCCCGCTCTTCTCAACGGTATTAATGCTGGCAACTCCGGCGCGTATTGCGGGCTGTAAAAAAGTGGTGCTGTGCTCACCACCGCCGATTGCCGATGAGATCCTTTACGCGGCGCAGCTGTGCGGCGTGCAGGACGTGTTTAACGTCGGCGGCGCACAGGCCATTGCCGCGCTGGCGTTTGGTACGGAATCTGTGCCGAAAGTGGACAAAATCTTCGGGCCAGGAAACGCCTTTGTCACCGAGGCAAAACGTCAGGTGAGCCAGCGTCTGGACGGTGCGGCGATCGATATGCCCGCAGGCCCGTCGGAAGTGTTGGTCATTGCCGACAGCGGCGCAACGCCGGATTTCGTGGCTTCTGATTTGCTCTCCCAGGCTGAACACGGCCCGGACTCTCAGGTGATTTTACTGACGCCCGCTGCTGATATGGCGCGTCGCGTTGCCGAAGCTGTCGAACGCCAACTGGCAGAACTGCCGCGAGCTGAAACCGCACGTCAGGCACTGAGCGCCAGCCGCCTGATCGTGACCAACGATTTAGCGCAGTGCGTGGAGATATCTAACCAGTACGGCCCGGAGCACCTGATCATTCAGACCCGCAATGCCCGCGAACTGGTCGATAGCATCACCAGCGCCGGTTCGGTATTTCTTGGTGACTGGTCACCGGAATCAGCAGGTGATTACGCTTCCGGCACCAACCACGTTCTACCGACTTACGGTTACACCGCCACCTGTTCCAGCCTCGGGCTGGCAGATTTCCAGAAGCGTATGACCGTGCAGGAACTGTCGAAAGAAGGGTTCTCCGCGCTGGCTTCAACCATAGAAACACTGGCCGCCGCCGAGCGCCTGACCGCCCACAAAAATGCCGTTACTTTGCGTGTTAACGCCCTTAAGGAGCAAGCATGAGCACCGTGACTATTACCGATTTAGCGCGTGAAAACGTCCGCAACCTGACGCCGTATCAGTCGGCGCGTCGTCTGGGCGGTAATGGCGACGTCTGGCTGAACGCCAACGAATATCCCACAGCCGTGGAGTTTCAGCTCACTCAGCAAACGCTCAACCGCTACCCGGAATGTCAGCCGAAAGCGGTGATTGAAAATTACGCGCAGTATGCAGGCGTAAAACCGGAGCAGGTGCTGGTCAGCCGTGGCGCGGACGAAGGTATTGAACTACTGATTCGCGCTTTTTGCGAACCAGGTAAAGACGCCATCCTCTACTGCCCGCCAACGTACGGCATGTACAGCGTCAGCGCTGAAACCATTGGCGTCGAGTGCCGCACAGTGCCGACGCTGGACAACTGGCAACTGGACTTACAGGGCATTTCCGACAAGCTGGACGGCGTAAAAGTGGTCTATGTTTGCAGCCCCAACAACCCGACCGGGCAACTGATCAATCCGCAGGATTTTCGCACTCTGCTGGAGCTAACCCGCGGAAAAGCCATTGTGGTTGCCGATGAAGCCTATATTGAGTTTTGCCCGCAGGCATCGCTGGCTGGCTGGCTGGCGGAATATCCGCACCTGGCTATTTTGCGCACACTGTCGAAAGCTTTTGCTCTGGCGGGCCTTCGTTGCGGGTTTACGCTGGCAAACGAAGAAGTCATCAACCTGCTGATGAAAGTGATCGCCCCCTACCCGCTCTCGACGCCGGTTGCCGACATTGCGGCCCAGGCGTTAAGCCCGCAGGGGATCGTCGCCATGCGCGAACGGGTGGCGCAAATTATTGCAGAGCGCGAATACCTGATTGCCGCACTGAAAGAAATCTCCTGCGTGGAGCAGGTTTTTGACTCTGAAACCAACTACATTCTGGCGCGCTTTAAAGCCTCCAGCGCAGTGTTTAAATCTTTGTGGGATCAGGGCATTATCTTACGTGATCAGAATAAACAACCCTCTTTAAGCGGCTGCCTGCGAATTACCGTCGGAACCCGTGAAGAAAGCCAGCGCGTCATTGACGCCTTACGTGCGGAGCAAGTTTAATGAGTCAGAAGTATCTTTTTATCGATCGCGATGGAACCCTGATTAGCGAACCGCCGAGTGATTTTCAGGTGGACCGTTTTGACAAACTCGCCTTTGAACCGGGCGTGATCCCAGAGCTGCTGAAGCTGCAAAAAGCGGGCTACAAGCTGGTGATGATCACTAATCAGGATGGTCTGGGAACACAAAGTTTCCCGCAGGCGGATTTCGATGGCCCGCACAACCTGATGATGCAGATCTTCACCTCGCAAGGCGTACAGTTTGATGAAGTGCTGATTTGCCCGCACCTGCCCGCAGATGAGTGCGACTGCCGTAAACCGAAAGTAAAACTGGTGGAGCGTTATCTCGCTGAGCAAGCGATGGATCGTGCCAACAGTTATGTAATTGGCGATCGCGCGACCGACATTCAACTGGCGGAAAACATGGGCATTAATGGTTTACGCTACGACCGCGAAACACTGAACTGGTCGATGATTGGCGAGCAACTCACCAAACGAGACCGTTACGCCCATGTAGTGCGCAACACCAAAGAGACGCAGATTGACGTTCAGGTATGGCTGGATCGCGAAGGTGGCAGCAAGATTAACACCGGCGTTGGCTTCTTTGATCATATGCTGGATCAGATCGCTACCCACGGCGGTTTCCGGATGGAAATCAACGTTAAAGGCGACCTCTATATCGACGATCACCACACCGTCGAAGATACCGGCCTGGCGCTGGGCGAAGCATTAAAAATTGCTCTTGGCGACAAACGCGGTATTTGCCGCTTTGGTTTTGTGCTGCCGATGGACGAATGCCTTGCCCGCTGTGCACTGGATATCTCTGGTCGCCCGCACCTGGAATATAAAGCTGAATTTACCTACCAGCGCGTGGGCGATCTCAGCACTGAAATGATCGAGCACTTCTTCCGTTCGCTCTCTTACACCATGGGTGTGACGCTACACCTGAAAACCAAAGGTAAAAACGATCACCACCGTGTAGAGAGCCTGTTCAAAGCCTTTGGTCGCACCCTGCGCCAGGCTATCCGCGTGGAAGGCGATACCCTGCCCTCGTCGAAAGGAGTGCTGTAATGAACGTGGTGATCCTTGATACCGGCTGCGCCAACCTGAACTCGGTGAAGTCAGCCATTGCGCGTCACGGTTATGAACCCAAAGTCAGCCGTGACCCGGACGTCGTGTTGCTGGCCGATAAACTATTTTTACCCGGCGTTGGCACCGCACAAGCGGCGATGGATCAGGTGCATGAGCGCGAGCTGTTTGATCTCATCAAAGCATGTACCCAACCGGTGCTGGGCATCTGCTTAGGGATGCAACTGCTGGGGCGGCGCAGCGAAGAGAGCAACGGCGTCGATTTGCTAGGCATCATCGACGAAGACGTACCGAAAATGACCGACTTTGGTCTGCCCCTGCCGCATATGGGCTGGAACCGCGTTTACCCGCAGGCAGGCAACCGCCTGTTTCAGGGGATTGAAGACGGCGCGTACTTTTACTTTGTTCACAGCTACGCAATGCCAGTCAATCCGTGGACCATCGCCCAGTGTAATTACGGCGAACCGTTCACCGCGGCGGTACAAAAAGATAACTTCTACGGCGTGCAGTTCCACCCGGAGCGTTCTGGTGCCGCTGGCGCTAAGCTGCTGAAAAACTTCCTGGAGATGTGATGATTATTCCGGCATTAGATTTAATCGACGGCACCGTGGTGCGTCTCCATCAGGGCGATTATGGCAAACAACGCGATTACGGTAACGACCCGCTGCCACGCTTACAGGATTACGCCGCGCAGGGTGCCGAAGTGTTGCATCTGGTGGATCTGACCGGGGCAAAAGATCCGGCTAGACGTCAAATCCCGCTGATTAAAACCCTGGTGGCGGGCGTTAACGTTCCGGTGCAGGTTGGCGGCGGCGTGCGTAGCGAAGAAGACGTGGCGGCGTTACTGGAAGCGGGCGTTGCGCGCGTGGTGGTTGGCTCCACCGCGGTGAAATCACCAGAAATGGTGAAAGGCTGGTTTGAACGTTTCGGTGCCGATGCCTTAGTGCTGGCGCTGGATGTCCGTATTGACGAGCAAGGCAACAAGCAGGTGGCAGTCAGCGGCTGGCAAGAGAATTCGGGCGTTTCGCTGGAACAACTGGTGGAAACCTATCTGCCCGTCGGCCTGAAACATGTGCTGTGTACCGATATCTCACGCGACGGTACGCTGGCAGGCTCTAACGTCTCTTTATATGAAGAAGTGTGCGCCAGATATCCGCAAGTGGCATTTCAGTCCTCCGGCGGCATTGGCGACATTAACGATGTTGCTGCCCTGCGTGGAACTGGCGTGCGCGGCGTAATTGTCGGTCGCGCATTACTGGAAGGTAAATTCACCGTGAAGGAGGCCATCGCATGCTGGCAAAACGCATAATTCCATGTCTCGACGTTCGTGATGGTCAGGTGGTGAAAGGCGTACAGTTTCGCAACCATGAAATCATTGGCGATATCGTGCCGCTGGCAAAACGCTACGCCGAAGAAGGTGCAGACGAACTGGTGTTCTACGATATCACCGCTTCCAGCGATGGCCGTGTGGTAGATAAAAGCTGGGTATCGCGCGTGGCGGAAGTGATCGACATTCCGTTCTGCGTGGCGGGTGGGATTAAATCGCTGGATGACGCAGCCAGAATTCTTTCTTTTGGCGCGGATAAAATCTCCATTAACTCCCCTGCGCTGGCGGACCCGACGTTAATTACTCGCCTGGCGGATCGCTTTGGCGTGCAATGCATTGTGGTCGGCATTGATACCTGGTACGACGCTGAAACCGGTAAATATCATGTGAATCAATATACCGGCGATGAAAGCCGCACCCGCGTCACTCAGTGGGAAACGCTCGACTGGGTAGAGGAAGTGCAAAAACGCGGTGCCGGAGAAATTGTCCTCAACATGATGAATCAGGACGGTGTGCGTAACGGTTACGACCTCGAGCAGCTGAAAAAAGTGCGTGAAGTTTGCCACGTCCCGCTGATTGCCTCCGGTGGCGCGGGCACCATGGAACACTTCCTCGAAGCCTTCCGCGATGCCGACGTTGACGGTGCGCTGGCAGCTTCCGTATTCCACAAACAAATAATTAATATTGGTGAATTAAAAGCGTACCTGGCAACACAGGGCGTGGAGATCAGGATATGTTAACTGAACAACAACGTCGAGAACTGGACTGGGAAAAAACCGACGGACTGATGCCGGTGATTGTGCAACACGCGGTATCCGGCGAAGTGTTAATGCTGGGCTATATGAACCCGGAAGCCTTAGACAAAACCATCGAAAGCGGCAAAGTCACCTTCTTCTCGCGCACTAAACAGCGACTGTGGACCAAAGGCGAAACATCGGGCAATTTTCTCAATGTGGTGAGTATTGCCCCGGACTGCGACAACGACACGTTACTGGTGCTGGCGAATCCCATCGGGCCAACCTGCCACAAAGGCACCAGCAGCTGCTTCGGCGACACCGCTCACCAGTGGCTGTTCCTCTATCAACTGGAACAACTGCTCGCCGAACGTAAATCTGCCGACCCGGAAACTTCCTACACCTCCAAACTGTATGCCAGCGGCACTAAGCGCATTGCGCAAAAAGTGGGCGAAGAAGGCGTTGAAACCGCACTGGCAGCGACGGTACATGACCGCTTTGAACTGACCAACGAAGCATCTGATTTGATGTATCACCTGCTGGTATTGTTGCAGGATCAGGATCTGGATTTAACAACGGTAATTGAGAACCTGCGTAAACGGCATCAGTGAGTTGCGGGGTAAGCGGATGCGATATTGTTGTCGCATCCGGCAAAAAAAACGGGCAAGGTGTCACCACCCTGCCCGTTTTCTTTAAAACCAAAAAGATTACTTCGCGTTGTAATTGCGTAGAGCATTACGCCCCAGCACAATCCCCGCACCAACCATGCCGCCCAGCAGTACCGCCAGAATCAAGGTAATTGCCTTTTTCGGGCTATCGCGACGAATAGGTAACGTCGGTTTCATTACATAACGGTAAGCATGAATATCAAGATCATCAACTTTTAAGCTTTCGATATCCAGCAGGTTTTGACGAGTCTGATAGTAGTTTGGTGAGAACACTAACGGACGGGTCGCCTCATGCTTAATCATCGACTCCAGCGCTTCGCTCCCCAAAAGGAACAACGTATCTTGCGTCACATCTTCAGTCTGCTGAACCTGTGGCTTTGTCACCTGCGCCTGATTCGCATACTGCAACGCTTCCTGAATCTGACGGATACGCAGATCTTTCTGCTCCTGCGCGACTACTTCCTGCGTTCTTAAAGAGTCCTGCAAGTTTTTCATACGCAGCGCGATGTTGTCTTTCAGGTCTTTTTCCAGTTCTTCATTTACCTGGTCGTCAACTTGCTGGATATACTTCGCCAGCTGCTTCTGCGCACCTTCAGGTGTTTCACCCACATAAGACACCGCCAGTGGTAACGGCTGGTTTTTAACGGTAGGCTCAATGGTCAGCTTCTCTGCTTCTTCCTGGTTATCCAGCGTTTCCGCTAATGCTGAGAATACAGTGCTGTAACGTCCGATAAGCGAAGCCTGAATGTCGGAGACTTTCGGTACAGCCGATCCGTAGATCACATTCATCGCGTTGGTATAACCAGCGATTTGCCCCACATCAGGTTGAGTAACGATAGCTGTGGAAGTCCACTTTTCTTTGGCAACGGCCAGATACCCTATAGCCAAGGCAATAGCAACAATGACAGAGATGATAATTGTCATCTTGCCACGCCACAACTGCACCAGTAAATCAATCAAATCAATCTGTTCCGGGTCATGGTTTTGCCCAGAAACATTATTATTTTCTACTCTCATCATTACCCTAACGGACGAAATAATTTTAAGTCACCATAGTTTAGCGATAATCCTCGTGAATGCTATAGGATAAGTGATAAAAATAATGAATTATTACAAAGGGAACATAAGAGAATCAGGGCGAAAATCGCCCTGATAACAGGATGTTAGTCACTGCCAAAGAGATCGCGGGTGTAGACTTTGTCTGCCACATCCTTAAGCTCTTCTGCCATACGGTTGGAAATAATGACGTCGGCTTGTTGTTTGAAGGTGGCGAGATCTCGTTCCAGGCGAGAGTTGAAGAATGAATCTTCTTTCATCACCGGTTCGTAGATGATCACTTCAACGCCTTTCGCCTTGATACGTTTCATAATCCCCTGAATGGAAGACGCACGGAAGTTATCTGACCCGCTCTTCATAATCAGACGATAAATACCCACCACTTGCGGTTTGCGTGACAAAATGGCATCGGCAATAAAGTCTTTACGCGTGCGGTTAGCATCGACAATTGCCGAAATCAGGTTATTCGGCACAGACTGGTAGTTCGCCAGTAACTGCTTGGTATCTTTCGGCAGACAATAACCGCCATAACCAAACGACGGATTGTTGTAATGGTTGCCAATACGCGGATCGAGACAAACGCCTTCGATAATCTGGCGAGTATTCAGACCTAAACTTTCTGCATAGCTATCCAGTTCATTAAAGTATGCTACGCGCATCGCCAGATAGGTATTAGCAAACAGTTTTATCGCTTCTGCTTCAGTGGAGTCGGTAAACAGGGTCGGGATATTTTGCTTAATCGCGCCTTCCTGTAACAACGCAGCAAAACGTTCTGCGCGTTCTGAACGCTCACCGATGACAATACGTGACGGATGAAGGTTATCGTAAAGAGCTTTACCTTCGCGGAGGAATTCCGGGGAGAAAATAATATTTTCAGTACGATATTTCTTATGCATCGCTGCGGTAAAACCAACGGGAATCGTTGATTTGATGACCATAACCGCATAAGGATTTATCTCAACTACGTCTTTAATTACTGATTCTACACTGGATGTATTGAAATAATTAGTTTTAGAATCATAGTCGGTTGGAGTGGCGATGATGACATAATCAGCATCCCGGTAGGCTTCATTTTTATCTAATGTGGCATTAAAGTGTATTTTATCTGATTGCAAAAACTGCTGAATTTCCTTATCAACAATAGGAGATATCCGATCATTCAGCATAGCAACGCGTGACGGTAAAATATCTAATGCCACAACCTCATGATTTTGTGCGATTAGAAGCCCGTTTGACAAGCCTACATAGCCAGTACCGGAAATGGTAATTTTCATTTCATGCTCTCAGAATTAACTTAACTGTGAATCATGATGTTTTTAGCATCCTGATAAGAGTTAAAAGTTTTAACGCTACGTTGTAAGATGGTCAACGCAACGAAAAACAATTCAGAATTTCTTTATAAGAATAGCTGATATTTATTAAGTTAATATTAAGCAGTGAAATTTAGTCTATAAGATAATTGGCAAAAAAAAAGCCCGGTGCAATATACGCCGGGCCTCAATTTTATTGTTGGTTAAATCAGATTAATCCAGCCATTCAGTATGGAACACACCTTCTTTATCAATGCGCTTATAAGTATGTGCACCGAAATAGTCACGCTGTGCCTGGATCAGGTTCGCAGGCAGAACAGCGGCACGGTAGCTATCGTAATAGGCAACCGCAGCGGCGAAGGTCGGAACCGGGATACCGTTTTGTACTGCATAAGCAACGACATCACGCAGCGCCTGCTGGTAGTCATCAGCAATTTGCTTGAAGTACGGAGCCAGCAGCAGGTTAGCGATCTGCGGATCTTCGGCATAAGCATCGGTGATTTTCTGCAGGAACTGCGCACGGATGATGCAGCCAGCACGGAAAATCTTGGCGATTTCGCCGTAGTTCAGATCCCAGTTGTACTCTTCAGACGCGGCGCGTAGCTGAGAGAAGCCCTGAGCGTAAGAAACGATTTTGCCCAGATACAGCGCACGGCGAACTTTTTCGATGAACTCAACCTTGTCGCCTGCTGGCTGTGCTTGCGGGCCAGAGAGAACTTTAGATGCGGCAACACGCTGATCTTTCAGAGAAGAGATATAACGTGCAAACACAGACTCGGTAATCAGCGACAGCGGTTCGCCGAGATCCAGCGCACTCTGGCTGGTCCATTTACCCGTACCTTTGTTTGCTGCTTCATCCAGAATCACATCAACCAGGTAGTTACCGTCTTCATCTTTTTTGGTGAAGATATCTTTGGTGATGTCGATCAGGTAGCTGCTCAGTTCACCGTTATTCCACTCGGTAAAGGTCTGCGCCAATTCTTCGTTGGTGAGGTTCAGGCCACCTTTAAGCAGAGAATAGGCTTCAGCAATCAGCTGCATATCACCGTATTCAATACCGTTGTGAACCATCTTCACATAGTGACCTGCGCCATCGGCACCAATATAGGTAACGCATGGCTCACCGTCTTCAGCTACTGCGGCGATTTTGGTCAGGATCGGCGCAACCAGTTCATAGGCTTCTTTCTGGCCACCAGGCATAATGGAAGGACCTTTCAGCGCGCCCTCTTCACCACCGGAAACCCCCGTACCGATGAAGTTAAAGCCTTCTGCAGAAAGCTCGCGGTTACGACGAATGGTATCCTGGAAGAAGGTATTACCACCATCAATGATGATATCGCCTTTATCGAGATATGGCTTAAGGGAATCAATAGCAGCATCCGTGCCTGCACCTGCTTTCACCATTAACAGGATGCGACGAGGCGTTTCCAGAGATTCAACAAACTCTTTCACCGTATAGTAAGGAACCAGTTTCTTGCCCGGATTTTCGGCAATCACTTCTTCCGTTTTCTCACGGGAACGGTTGAAAATAGATACGGTATAACCACGGCTTTCGATGTTGAGCGCAAGGTTGCGCCCCATCACTGCCATACCGACGACGCCGATCTGTTGCTTTGACATTGTTTACTCCTGTCAGGGGTGGTCACCGCGAGGGTGTGCGGCTTGAAAAAAGTTTCACTATAAAAACATTAACCATATATATCAGTCAACTATAAGCTGTATTTATACTTTAACCACTAACATTATAGAAATTAATTATATCGCTAGAATTATCTAACTTTTTAACGTTATAATCATCTGAAGAACACTTTTTTTCGCCGGTTTTAAAAAAAGAATTTCCAATCGCCGATATATGACTAAAAGTACTTTGGCATTTTTCATCCAAGAGCGAACAGCCTAAAAAGAAATTAGGATAATGGTTAATATTTAATAAATTTAGTATCGTTGGTGCCAATGCTAAACTATTCTTCCCATGCGCATTATTTTTTTTAGACTCTATTCCTGCCCCCAAAATTATTAATGGTATTGCATCAACAAAATAATCAGAATTTGAACTAAAAGATTTATTAAATTGTGGTGTAGGGAAAGTTGAATGATCAGCCGTAATAACCACCAAGGTATTATTTATAAGACCTGTGGACGTAAGATAATCTATGAACTCGCCAACTTGATGATCAAAATTATAAAATTTGTTATAATAAGAATTTGAACCATCTTTAAAACGCAAATCAGGGCTATCTAAACCATGATGAGTTCCAGATGGGTAAACTCCAATGAAAAATTTATTATTCTTGTTTCTTTCAACCACTTCCTTAAGCGCTATGAAAGTTTGCTTATCTGACATACGGTCATTCTGATAAAAATCAAAATCTCCCATTCCCAAAACTTCATTGAATGATAAGGTCTTCAGCATCGCATTCAAAGTGCTAGTTTTTTCTGTTGAAGAAAGAAATATCGTCTTATAACCATTTGAATTCAATATCTCCGGTAAAGAGACTAATCTTTTATTATATATTGACTTAACTTTTTGATTTGTTATTTCAAAAAAACCATCACCATTTGCACCTACACCATCTTTAAACTGATAAGCAGAAGTTAATTGCCCTCTTAACCCTCGAAAAGTAGCTGCTGTGTGATTATAATAATTTATAAAGAAAAATGATTTCTTCATGATTTCATCGAGCTTTGGAGTTACTCCGAGGCCTAAATTGTTAACGCTATCAATTACATTAAAAGACATTCCTTCAGTAAAAATTACTATCACATTAGGTTTTTTATTTTTCAAAAGAAGTGACTCATCATACCAAATATCTGTTTTTAAGAATTTTTTTGCAATTGCTGGATAATTATACGCAGGGGAAAAAGTCACTTGCTTATAGTAAAAATAAAGAGTCTCTGTGAACTTAACTAAAGGACCATTTATTAGAGGCAAGGAAAGAAGAGCTAATAAAAATGTTTTCCGCCGTGGAATATCATAAGTAAAAACAGGACTAAAGATAATTAGTGCCACACATAAAAATAAGAGTGATATACATAACAACTTAAATAAAAGCTCAAAACCTAACGCATTATACTCACCAACGTTTGAGAGAGTAAGAGGTATGACATAATTTCCACTTGTATATAAAGATGATATCTGGGCTCCAAGTATCCCTACGACTAAAGTCCAAATTATTCCCCTATAATTTTTTTTAAAAACAAAAAGGGATGTAAATATACAGAAGTACTCTAAAGCAATACTAGAAAATTTGCTCACCATGTCTGTATACGTTAGCATGACAAACACAGCAATCATTACAATCAAATAAGGAATATAAATTTTAAACACTACTTTCATCATACCAAAAGCCTTCAAATGTCATCATATACAGCCTGATATTTTTCGACACATTTTTCAATATCGAAATTACTTGTAACATATTTATGACCATATTCACCCATAGCTACACATAAAGAATTAGACTCTAGTAAATTTGTCATTCTCTTTGATAAATCCAAGAAATCTCCCGGCTTAATCAAATAGCCCATTTTCGAATCTACCACGACCTCCGGAATACCTTCTACACTAGTAGTTATTATTGGTTTTTTAAAATAAGCAGCTTCAACGAAAATAAAACCAAATGCCTCGTATTTTGACGGGCAAATAAATACATTGCAATTTAAGTAAAAAGAGTATGGTTTTTCTACCCAACCATGAAATATCACCTTATCTTGAATTTTTAATTTTTTCACTAATTCTTCGCAATGCCCTTTTAATTCACCATCACCAACAATATCTAAATATACATTAGGATATTTTTTTTCAATAAGTTCAAAAGCTTTGATAAGTGTGAGCGGATCTTTTTGCTCATCTAGCCGTCCTACAAACAAGAATCTTTTTTCATTACTGTCTTTTGCCATTTTATTTATTTTTTTAATTTCAGAAAAATCATAGCCATTATAAATGGTAATACTTTTCTTCCAAAAAAAAATTTTATAATATTTCTGATAGAATTTATTGACACATATGTTAAGATCACCAAACTGAAGTGCGAAAACTTCTATTATCCAATATATTAACCTTTTGATAAAAGGCTGCCCTCTATAAAAAGAAATGCCGTGTACTGTATGTATTATTTTTTTTACACCCGCCATTTTAGCGGCAATCCTAGCCAGAATACCAGGCTTAGTCGAATTAGTATGAACTATATCAAAATCATATTGTTTAAAGATATTATATAACTCAATAAAAGCTTTTACATCAGATTTACCAATATTTCTCTTAAGATTCTTACACCAAATAACATTGACATTAATTGATTCAAAATTTTTTATAAACTCAGCTCGTTGTTCAAAATCGACATCCTCACATTCAGAGACAAGAACAAATTTTTCATACCCCTCTATTTTTGAGAGAAGCATATGGCAAAATTTTTGAGAACCTGCCATTTTGGGAAGAACTAAAACATGTGCAATTTTTTTCATTTTCTTTTATATAGTTTCAAATATTCAATTAATAACATAATTCTGTAACGTATTTTAAATCCAAAACTATTCTTACTTTTGCTACCTGTAGACGTAACAGTTGTCGAATGTCGCCTATACTCTACTAAAACTTCTGGACAAAAATATACGAGACCAAATTTTATTGCAATTAAACCAATCCATAAATCATGCCCCAAACTATACTGAGGAAACGGAAATGCTTTTGCTAATAAAATTCTATTAAAACACATACAGCACCCATGAAAGGAACTCTTAATTACTGTTCTCCATAAATTTTGCGAAGGGGTAACGTAATCAAAATATGACCTCTGCGTTATAGTATTATTTTCATCAACAACACAACAATCACACACAACCAAAATAGGCTTATTCTCTGCTAATAAAGGTAATGTATTAGTAATCCGCCCTTTCTTCCATATATCATCTTGGTCAGCTAAATATATATAATCTCCTTTGCAATGTAATAAGGCATTTTGTAGATTCAATGATACTTTTTTTAGCAATTTTTCAGTTCTGTTATTGTAGGATTCGCATTGAATGTTTTCCTCATTTTTAATTACAATAATTCGTTTATCATTTATTTCTTCTATTATTGCTAATGTCATATCTGTTGAACCGTCATCAGAAATAACAATCTCATCATCTTCACCCAACTCATTAAGTATACTGAGAATTTGTTGTTTTATATAATTCTCACCATTATAAGTCGGAATGCATACAGAAATCATCTTACCCCCGGAGATATCTTGTATAAAAAGTGATTAATGGGTTTATAGTTTTGATTTTAAAAGTCAACTTCATTGCTCTGAGTAAAACCATAAAAAAATAGATAAATTGATCTGTAAAATTTTTTTTAGTACAGTTTTTAGCACATATACAATAAATATGAAAACGCCTTAGTATTTTTTCTTTATCAGTTTCTTCTCCTGAAAAATCTTGCGTTAATACTATTGGCAAAACATAGAATGAATGATTTTCTTTCTTAAATCTCTCAATAAATTGAAAATCACTAAAATCTAGAAAAACATTTTCATTATATCCACCACACTTAAGAGCAGCCTCAACATCTAATATCATTCCGCTATTTATAGGAGATAATTTGCTTAATCCTTTTTCCCCGGCGACAATATTCTTAACATGAAATCCTCTATGATACTTATATGACAATGGAGAACAAATGACACCACGTTTTGTTTTTAATATAGGACAGAAAAGTTTTATATTTAAATGCTGTGAGATAGTTTCATTACATATTTTCAAAAAATCCTTAGGAATATATGTATCTTGGTCTAAAAGAAGAACATACTTATAATTTAGATTTGAAGCCAGTTTTAAACCTTTATTATAAGCTCTACTAACACCTGAGTTATTATAATCATCAATCTTATAAACTTTAACCCCCATATAATAGTCCGGTATAAATATTTCACCAGGAGAATTATTATATACAAAAATTTCCTTTATAAATTCATTTGATTCACATTTTAATAATGTATTTAAACTTGCAGAATTTTCGAGTTTGCATTTATAAATAACAACTATAGGTAAAATAAGCATCAGATTGAATATTCCTTCAACAAGGACAAATAATACAAATTAATAAGCAACAAACAAAGAGAAATCAATATTACTGACAGGTAGGCTAGCTTAATTTGTTTAATGTGACTAACGAGCATTGGTAATAAAACTATTTCCCCTACATTAAATAATTCAGATAAACGTAATGAAAAACCAGGAACATTTGAAAACACTAATAATGATAAAGGTCCTAATGAATAAATTTTTAACATAATTATATACTTTTCATCATATCTGAACGAGTCGCGATAGACCATACTTAGAAAAATCACAAACAAATGAAAATATTGCATTGCAGAATAAATATTCACACTGGTATCATTATTTTCCCCTTGCTCTCGATACAAATCATATTTTGAATTTATTATGCCTATATCAAAATATTTTAAAAAGACACTTAAATCAATTTTATAATAAGACAAAAAGTAAAGTAAAATAATACTTATCCAATATATGGTGACATACCTTCCAGACAATCGCTTTGAATTTAACAATGGCAACAAAAAAAACACAGCCATTGAAAAATGGAAAGTCATAGCTATGAACACCCAAATAAAATACTTTTTCTTTTCTGCGGTTATTAAATATTTCAAACTAAAAAAACCAATGGCACTTGCTAATCCAATCCTAATTTGAGTCATCTCATGTAGTAAATACACATTGGAAAAATAGAGCAATACAGAAAGCAATAAATAAGGCGACCAATATTCAATAAATTTTATTTTAAAATAAATAGCAAGCCCTGCATAAACGCAAAATATAAGAAATGGTGTACCCGTAAGGGTATTTGAAATTATTGATAATAGATGAAAGGTTGGCTCAATAGCATAGCTATAACCTTCTATAATATATGTATAAATACTTATATACGTCTCATAGTCTCTATCAACATTGTTTCCCCTCATGGCGCAAAAAATGCCAAGGATGATCATAGAAGCATTTAATACTCTTCTATCATTACCTTTAAATAAAGAAAAGATTACAAGGCATGTGAACATTAAAAAATATGGTATCATCTTGTTTTCTCAATGATTATCATAAAGCCAAATTCCTTTTTTAAGGGTATAGAATATAGTATATAAAATACGTCGCATACTCCAAAAATATTTTATGGGTTTTCCACATAAAGAATTAAACATTCTCACCTTCAGGCTAGCCTTTTTTAGTTGTGTTTTTTTTATATCAGCTCCAACTAAGGTGAAACATTTAATTTTCTCATCTAGTTTTTTAATTGCTTGGCCATTATTATTTTTATAAACTAACCAACCTAAATGTTTTGCATTAAATTCTTTTGGAGTCCTACATGAGTATAGCTCCGGTCTAAGATAGCGTATATGATCAGGATAAAACTTATATCCTTCGATAGACCAATCCCAGCGATATATAGCTGCGGTTGTATCTACTGGTGATATATAAAGATTTTCTATTTTTTTATTGTTATTATATAATTTTTTTTCTTGCTCATAAATTTCTTCATAGAATGGGTCATCCCTTATCGAATCCCAATTTAGTGACATACCTATTTTGCCAATGCATTTATACGTGTCCATATATATTACTAATTGAGTCAACCAACATCCATTTAATCCAGGCTCAGGAAAAATAATATCACCGTCAGTAAGTACAAAATAAGAAGAACCACTTTCCTTTTTAACTTTCTCAAGATGCTTATTTAGACCTAAAACCCATAAATTACTCTTATTTCTTATTACAGTCACATTCTGCCGAGTTTTATATTCCTCAAGAATTTTTAAATGTAATTTATCTGAAGAGTTATTATCAATAACATAAAGATTGAATGGGTATACGGTATTTTTAAGGATTGAGTTCAAACAGTCCTGCAGATAAACACCATCATTTCTAGTCATTATGAAAATAGGTATTGGATTCATTATAACCCTTTATTGGTTAATATTTTTACTGAAGCAAGGCAATTTTTAGGGGTGACTATAATATAGATAATTACTACAAATATTGTTGATAAAGCCAAAAAGAGACTATGTGTGAGAAGTTGTTCAATTAGCTTATTGCTAACATCCCAATTATTCATTAAGTATTTCTCGAAAAGTGTATACATATCATTAACTCGACCACTTAACAAAGTGGTGAGAATCATTAATGATATTACCCATAATTGAATATGATCTTTTATGAAATCTATAGTGCATAAATTAAAGGCCTCTTTATATAAATACCAGGGCCTCGCCAGCATGATAATGATAACATTTGAACATATAGTTCCATAAATGACACCTTTGACACCATAAAAATTAACCAAAGCTAAAGATATAATTAAATTTAAAGTACCTTCAATTATTGGTAAATGAATATCAGACATATATCCATATGCAACCTTAAAAATATCTACAGCGCTCCTCGCGACTAAACAAAAAAAGTTAACCGCTAGCAACGCTACAATATCTTGAGAAAAAATGATATCTTTGCCCATCCACAGTTGAACAAAAGGAGTTGAGATATTGTTGTATATAATACAACCAATCGATGCCAATAAGAAAAAAATCGTATTTATTGAATTGAATTTTAAATACGTTAGATTACTGTCGGTTCTTTGTAAAAAATTTCCAATGTATGCCCCCAATGGACTTACAATTGTTCCAATTATTATAGCTGAAGCTTGTATGAACATTAAATAGGATGAATATATCGTTATTGTAGATAATCCTATAAAAATGCTAATAATTATATAGTCTGTATTAAAGATCATAACACCTGATAACTTGTGGATAAATGTCTTTTTTATCTCTTTTATTATTGTTTGCTTTATTAGCGGAAGTTCTTTTGATAGTGTTGTCTTGCTATATAAATATGCCCCGTATAGTTTTAGAACATAATATCTAAATAGTATATATTGAATTAGCACATATAAAATCTCTAACGCACTAAAAATAATAAAACCACCACCATTTTTAAGCACAACTATTTGTATTAAAAAAGTAATAACCCGAGCCAAACCATTAACAATCCGAACAATATATAGTTTTTCACTTGCTGTTAACAAAACAGTTTCTGCACTATAAAAATACGACAATGCTGTTGCAATTACATAAAAAACCCATGGTATGTAAATATCATGCCAATTTATATTATCTTTTACTAAATAGGGCATAATAAAAGAGAGTGTTAGCCCAATAATTAATATTGCTGATGCAATGAATTTAAATATTCTGTGAATAATATAAAAATAACCAACAATGTCATATTTATTTTCAGAATTCAACGGCTTGAACAATAAATATACTGACGCCGTAGTTAAACCCAATTCAGCTAAATTTAGATAACCGACTAATTGGTTTATTAACAAATAATAACCTGTTAAATTTTCACCAAACGAATTAATAATACACTGCCTTACAATAAATGTAAGTATCATTATAACTAAAGAAAATACAATACCATATTTAACTGACCGAAAAAATGGACTAGCGCGCATTTAAGCACCTTTACAAAAAAGATGTAAGAATCATAGCGGCAAGTATTAAACTTAAATACCGCTATGATAAAAACTATAATTTACTAAAAATATTGCCTAACATATCTTTTTCTGAAACGATCAACTCAGTTTCGTCGCCAATTGGCCATTTGATGCTTAATTCAATATCATCAAATTTTAAACATCTTTCATAATTTCTATTATAGAAGTTATTAGTTTTATACAAAAATTCAGTGTTATCTGTTAGGCTTAAAAAGCCATGAGCAAATCCTTCCGGTATCCATAATTGGCGCTTATTCGCCGCCGACAAATTCACACCAACCCACTTGCCAAACGTAGGTGACGATTTTCGAATGTCAACCGCAACATCAAAGACCTCACCAACAACACAGCGCACAAGTTTGCCTTGCGCATAAGGTTCTAACTGGTAATGGAGCCCGCGTAAAACGCCTTTATTAGACTTAGAATGGTTATCCTGAACAAATTCAACCTTACGCCCTACAGCCTCTTCGAAAACTTTCTGATTAAAGCTTTCCATAAAGAAACCACGCTCATCACCAAAAACTTTCGGTTCGAAAATTAATACATCAGGAATTTCAGTTTTAATTACGTTCATTTTATTAATAACCTTCAATCATTTTTAATAGGTACTTACCATAAGCATTTTTTTTCAGAGGTTGTGCTAACACTTTTACTTGCTCTGCATCAATAAACCCTTTACGGTAAGCAATTTCTTCCGGGCAGGAAACTTTCAGCCCCTGACGCTCTTCAATTGTTGCAATAAAGTTGCTTGCTTCAATAAGACTTTGATGTGTCCCCGTGTCCAGCCATGCATATCCACGCCCCATCATGGCAACGGATAAATGCCCCTGTTCCATATAGATACGGTTAATATCGGTAATTTCCAGTTCACCGCGGGCAGAAGGCTTAAGGTTTTTCGCCATTTCAACAACGTCGTTATCATAGAAATAAAGCCCAGTAACCGCATAATTACTTTTTGGCTGTAGCGGTTTTTCTTCCAGGCTAATTGCCGTACCGTTTTTATCAAACTCAACGACACCGTAGCGTTCAGGATCATTTACGTGATAAGCAAATACCGTTGCGCCACTTTCTTTGTTAACAGCTGCGTCCATTAACTTCGGCAGATCGTGGCCGTAGAAGATATTATCACCAAGAACCAAAGCACAATCATCACCGCCGATAAATTCTTCACCGATGATAAATGCTTGCGCAAGACCGTCTGGGCTCGGTTGCACTTTGTATTGAAGATTCAGCCCCCACTGGCTGCCATCACCCAGTAATTGCTGAAAACGAGGAGTATCCTGTGGCGTACTGATAATCAGAATATCGCGAATACCCGCTAACATCAGTGTAGAGAGCGGGTAATAGATCATCGGTTTATCATAAATCGGTAACAGCTGCTTACTTACAGCCATAGTTACAGGATAAAGACGAGTGCCAGAACCACCCGCTAAAATAATACCTTTACGCGTTTTCATTTCATCATTCCTTTTAATTCATCTTGCTCCATCATCACGAACAAGATGCAAAAACTATTAAATTGCTGTAGTCGTAAATAATTCGTTGAGCATTCGTTTCACGCCAACCTGCCAGTCAGGCAAGACAAGCGCAAAGTTCTGCTGAAATTTTTCTGTATTAAGGCGAGAGTTATGTGGGCGACGAGCTGGTGTAGGATAGGCTGTTGTTGGTACTGCGTTGAGCTTGTTGAGTGCAAGGGGAATGCCTGCTTTGCGCGCCTCTTCAAAAACCAGCGCAGCATAATCGTGCCACGTTGTGGTACCACTGGCTACCAGATGGTACAAGCCTGCGACTTCCGGTTTATTCAGTGCCACACGAATAGCATGTGCCGTACAATCAGCCAGTAACTCTGCGCCAGTTGGCGCACCAAACTGATCATTAATAACGGCTAATTCTTCGCGCTCTTTTGCCAGACGTAACATCGTTTTCGCGAAGTTATTTCCTTTGCCTGCATAGACCCAGCTGGTCCGGAAAATAAGGTGCTTAGGACAATGTTTTTGTAATGCTTTTTCTCCGGCTAACTTAGTTTCACCATAAACATTCAGCGGAGCGGTTGTATCAGTCTCCAGCCATGGCGTGTCGCCATTTCCTGGGAAGACGTAATCAGTCGAGTAATGAATAACCCAGGCTCCAACCTCATTTGCTGCTTTCGCAATCGCTTCGACACTTGTCGCGTTAAGTAATTGTGCAAACTCCGGTTCTGATTCTGCTTTGTCTACTGCGGTGTGAGCGGCTGCGTTGACAATAATATCAGGCCGAATGCTTCTTACGGTTTCAGCTACACCTTCAGGATTACTAAAATCACCACAATAATCAGTGGAGTGGACATCAAGAGCAATCAAATTACCCAGAGGTGCCAGAGCACGCTGTAGTTCCCAACCTACCTGCCCTGTTTTGCCGAAAAGGAGGATATTCATTACTGGCGGCCCTCGTAGTTTTGTTCAATCCATGACTGATAGGCACCACTTTTCACATTATTAACCCATTTTGTATTGGACAGGTACCATTCCACTGTCTTCCGAATCCCGCTCTCAAACGTTTCCTGTGGTTTCCAGCCCAATTCGCGGCTAATTTTCTCAGCATCAATCGCATAACGGCGATCGTGTCCCGGGCGATCGGCAACATAAGTAATTTGCTCACGATAAGATTTCTCTTTCGGTACAATCTCATCCAGCAAATCACAAATAGTGAGCACTACATCGATGTTTTTCTTTTCGTTGTGTCCACCAATGTTATAAGTTTCCCCGGCTTTACCTTCGATTACGACGGTATATAACGCACGCGCATGATCTTCAACATACAGCCAATCGCGAATTTGATCCCCTTTGCCATAAATAGGCAACGCCTTACCTTCCAGAGCATTCAGAATAACCAATGGAATCAATTTTTCCGGGAAATGATAAGGGCCATAATTGTTAGAGCAATTAGTCACAATGGTCGGTAAACCATAAGTACGTTTCCACGCGCGGACTAAATGATCGCTGGATGCTTTGGATGCGGAATAAGGGCTGCTTGGCGCGTAAGCTGTCGTCTCAGTAAATAAGGGTAATTCTTCTGTATTATTTACTTCATCTGCATGAGGCAAATCACCATAGACTTCATCAGTAGAAATATGATGAAAACGGAAGCTATTTTTCTTGTCGCTATCAAGAGCAGACCAGTAATTGCGAGCGGCTTCCAAAAGGACATAAGTACCAACAATATTGGTTTCAATAAATGCCGCAGGGCCGGTAATTGAACGGTCAACATGGCTTTCAGCCGCCAGGTGCATCACTGCATCCGGCTGATGCAGAGCAAAAATCCGCGCCATTGCAGCAGCATCGCAAATATCCGCATGTTCAAAAACATAGCGTTCGGAATCAGAAACATCAGCAAGTGATTCCAGGTTTCCGGCGTACGTTAATTTATCGACATTAACAACACTATCCTGCGTATTATTTATAATGTGACGAACTACAGCAGAACCAATAAATCCTGCGCCACCAGTAACAAGTATCTTCACTTTTTTATTCCATATTACTTCAGAGCATGCTGTGAAATAAGCGGCTCTTAGTTTGATTAATAGAGGTATTAATGCACGCTACCGCCCCTGGCTTTACAGCTACCAGTGCACTGCGTACATGCCTACGATGTGACGAGCCTTACCCACTCGCGCTAAACTCGAAAAATTCAAACGCTAATTGTCTTATCAATCCGCTCTGGAAACAAGGAAAATCCTGGAAAACTTTGACTAAAATCCTATTGCTAACTCGTTGTTATTCTGATTGTTTATATAAAACAACGGCAGGAATATTCGCAACAAATTACTTTCGCTACGAATCTTCACCGCCGTTATAATTTTCTTATCAACCGTTACATCCGGTCAGATTTTCATTATTCGCTTAACAGCTTCTTAATCCCTTTACGGAATTTAGCCCCTTCTTTCAGGTTGCGCAGTCCATACTTCACAAACGCCTGCATATAGCCCATTTTTTTACCGCAGTCGTAGCTGTCACCAGTCATCAGCATTGCATCAACGGACTGTTTTTTCGCCAGTTCAGCAATGGCATCAGTCAGCTGAATACGCCCCCATGCACCAGGTTGAGTGCGTTCAAGTTCCGGCCAAATATCGGCAGAAAGCACATAGCGACCAACGGCCATGATGTCTGAGTCCAGCGTCTGCGGCTGATCCGGTTTTTCGATAAATTCAACAATGCGGCTGACTTTGCCTTCACGATCCAGCGGCTCTTTGGTCTGAATAACGGAGTATTCAGAAAGGTCACCCGGCATACGTTTTGCCAGCACCTGGCTACGGCCCGTTTCATTGAAACGCGCAATCATGGCAGCAAGGTTGTAGCGCAGCGGGTCGGCACTGGCGTCGTCGATCACAACGTCCGGCAGTACCACGACAAATGGGTTGTCACCAATGGCGGGTCGTGCGCACAAAATGGAGTGGCCCAAACCTAAAGGTTCGCCCTGACGCACGTTCATAATGGTCACGCCCGGCGGACAGATAGATTGTACTTCCGCCAGCAGTTGACGCTTCACGCGCTGTTCAAGGAGAGATTCTAATTCATAAGAGGTGTCGAAGTGGTTTTCGACCGCGTTCTTGGACGCATGAGTTACCAGGAGGATTTCTTTGATCCCTGCAGCCACAATCTCGTCAACAATGTACTGAATCATTGGCTTGTCGACGATCGGTAGCATCTCTTTGGGAATCGCCTTAGTGGCAGGCAACATATGCATCCCAAGACCTGCTACCGGTATAACTGCTTTTAAATTCGTCATTATTTTCCTACCTCTAAGTGGCTGATAGTGCGTAAATTATTGCCATAGGTTAGCCAAACGTTATGGCTATATACCAAAGCTTAGTTCCGCATAACTTTGATTAAACCTTGCGATAACACTACACACCATCAGCATCTGGGTTACTCGGATTACTCGGAATTCCGCATACTGATAATTTAATCAGTACCTCTTTCCGAATAATCGTAGTCCAACCTGGTCCTTTTTTCTCTGGCTCGTCTGCATTACTCAGAAACAAACGTTATGTCGTCTTTTTTGGCATGGACGAATTCATACTGCAGAGTTCGATCCAGACCTTGCGACAGCGTATACGGTGCCACAAAACCTGAAGAATGCACTTTCGTTGCGTCAAACTGTGTTGTTGCGCAGAATTTTTTCACGCGCACTGAGCTGACAGCGTATTTTTTGCCCGTAATTTTGCTCAGGATATCAAAACAATATCCACCCAGCATTCCTAGTGGGTAAGGCAAGTGCATAGAAGGGATCTTTTTGTTCAGACTTTGTTCAACCTCAGCAACCAACTGGTTCATGTTCAGGTCTGGCTTATCAACGTAGTTATAAACCTCATAACCTGCGGCAACATTCTTCAGTTTGTACTTGATAAACTCAACAATGTTTCCAACATAAGCCATGGACTTATAGTTAGTCCCTGCTCCCACCATCATAAACTTGCCGCCAGCGATCTGTTTCAGCAAGTTATAGACGTTACCGCGGTTGCGTTCACCGAAGATAACGGTAGGACGGATGATAGTTAATGAACGTTCTGTTGGTGCTTTGTTATACCATTCACGCAGCACTTCCTCCGCCTGCCACTTACTTTTGCCGTAGTGGTTGAAAGGGTCGTGTGGATGGTTTTCGTCAGGGTTGTGTTTGTTCAAACCATAAACAGCAACGGAACTGGTAAAGATGATATTTTTAACGCCATTTTTTTCCATGGCCGCCAGCACATTGCGGGTACCCTGAACGTTGACATCATAATAAAGAGAAGTAGGGCTGACGTCATCGCGGTGTTCCGCTGCCAGTAGCACAACAGTGTCAAAACCGGCTAACGCCTGGTCGAGTGCCTGTTGATCACGAACATCGCCAATCTGTGTGATTTCTGGATAAAAGTGGCTCTGCTGTTTGTCCAGGTTCTTGATATTAAAGTCAGCAATTGCCGTTTCAAGTAGTCGGGTTCCTACGAATCCGGAAGCTCCTATGAGCAAAACGTTATCGTTCATAAATCACTTTAGTCTGGTTGTTACGTAAGAAACACAAGATAAAGATGAGTACCTTCCCTGAGTAGTCAATGCTGCCCAGCCCCAGCTTTAACAGTTAGTGTGAGGATTATAATCTTTTAGAACATTATATCCAGTAAGTTTATGAATGGTCGCAAATCTACTCCCTCCGTTTCGGCAATCTAAAGTTAATCTTCTCCACATTAACAATATGGTGATTAATCCTGTCGATATCGACGGAGATTTGTCCTTTTTCATTCACCGCATGAACATTTGCAAGAGACAGCAGTGTTTCTTTTTTCGCCATAAAGACACCGCGTACGTCTTTGCGCATGTCGAAGTTCATGCTCAATGCGGGTCCAACAGAGGATTCCTGCATCACATTGATATTTCGCATAAAAAGGTGTTGCGGTTTATTGTGTAGCTCAAGCGACGCACGCTTCATCTCAATGTTAGTCAGCGCCACAAAGGAGACAGCATTCCCGGCGGAGATTTGGATGCCGCGCAATTTATAAGCAAGATGAGTATTATCCAGTTGAATATCATTCACTCGGAAATTCTGCGGTATCGAGAGATATTTGCCTTTAATTACCCCATAGCCAATTAACATCCCGGCACTATTAATCATTTCAATATTATCAATCACAAAGTTGTCACAACCATAAATAGCAACTGTGGCGTTATCAATACCTGCTTTCTTACTGAAATCCGGCGTGATATTACGAGCTTTGATATTACGGATAACAAAATGTTTACCATTTTCAACATGGATCAGTTGCCGACAATCTGATCCCGTGATATTCGCCACGACAAAGTTTTTCACTGCCTGGTTTTCCGGATAATTATTATCGTAGGTACTTCCCGCAAGGCCGATGCCAATGCCCCAGTTGATTTTGCCGTTAGTACAGTTGATGCGCTCGATCACATGGTCGGAGATCAAAATATCACTGTCGTTAATTGCCACGTTCCATTCAATGGCGTCGCCCTGTAAGTCGCTGAACTTACAATTGGTGATATTGGCACCGATAATCTGGTTATGAAATCCCTGGCGTAAGATGGCGTAGTTAGCGTGGCTAACGGTGAGGTTATCGATGGTCAGGTTGCGCATGACCCGTTTGTTTTTGCCGCCGATATAGATCTGCGTCACCGGGCCAAAGCCGCTCATCACCAGCCCTTTGATGGTGCAGTCAGAACCACGCACATCCAGGGTGATGTTATGTATACTGCCGCCCTCCCCCCCTGTCACCTTGCTGCCGTCCTGTAAGACAAATCGCCCTCTGCCGTTGCCGCGCAGGCTTCCAAGGATGTGTAACGTTTTACCTGCAGGAATGAAGATGCCGGTGTTGATATTGTCGCAAACCAATCCGGCGGGCACGACGACCGTTTGCCCTTCGCTGAAGGCTTGTTTAAATGAGGCGATCCAGTCGTGAGGGTTGTAGTCGTTAATGTTAACGCTTTGCCGGGCAGGAAGTGCACGGGCGAAAGGGGTATGGAGGAAGGCAAGCGCCGAGCTTGCCGTCAGGAAGGTGCGTCGGGAGAGTTTTTTAAATGGCATACGTTCTCCTCTATAAAGCCTGCAACAAGCTGGCGAGTTCTCGGTTAATCACCTGCTGGTTAAAATCGTGTTCGACTTTTTCGCGCGCACGTTTGACGACCGGTGCCAGTTCGTCGGTGTCCAGTTGGCTAAACGCCGCCAGTCGTTGCGCCAGTGCACGGGCATCGTTCTCAGGCACCAGCCAGCCGGATTTGTCAGCCTCCACCAGTTCCGGTATTCCGCTATGCAGAGTAGAAACCACCGGAATGCCGACCGCCATCGCTTCCATTAGCGCCACCGGAATGCCTTCCATATCACCATCCGCACCTGTAACCGATGGCAACAGGAAGACATCCGCGTCGTCGAGCATCGCTTTCACTTCATGGCTCGGTTTAAAGCCCGGCATCTCTACCACATCTTCCAGTTGATATTGTTCGATAAGGGTGCGCAGGCGTCGTTCCCACGGGCCAATGCCGAGGATGCGATAGCGAAATGCCACGCCCTGCTCTTTCAACTGACGGCAGGCTTCGATCGCCACATGCAGGCCTTTTTTCTCGGTTAAGCGTGCAACGGAAATGATTTCCAGCGGCGTTGCGGGCGCTTTCACCGGGCGCGGGCTAAAGCGCGTCATGTCCACGCCCATGCGCGATACGGCGATTTTTTCCCTCGGGCAGCCCATTTTTTGCAGCCTTCCGGCCCACAGATCGCTTATCGGTAACATCAGGTCGCCACGGCGAAACAGTTGCTGATATTCGGGGGTGTAGTGGTTGAGCACTTCCCGACTGGAGATATCAATACCATGGAAAATAGTGGCAATTTTGCCGCGAATGACACCCAGTTCCCGTAGTTTTGCTGCGGTTACCCCCGCCGGGCCAAAATGAGCGATGAACACATCGGCGCGAAACGGTGTTGCGACCTGGCCGCAAATGGCAGACAAAATCAGGTTCCGCGACTCGGCACCATAGCGTTTGAGGTTGAGCGCCTGCCAGGTATTTTTACGATGAATGCCGCGTAAGGTCTGGCTGGCGCGGTGGCGCAGCTTCGCCACTTTGCCCGTAGGTTCGTCCTGTAACCAGCGGGTTCTGGCAGCAAGGTTGTATTTCGTCCATGCCGCGTGGGTGTTTTGTGTGTCGCCTTTTTGCAGCGCAACAATCTCCACCTCAAAGCCCATATCAATAAACGCAGTGATTTGGTTGAGGACGAAGGTTTCCGAAGACAGCGGGAATTTCAGTAAAAAGAAGCCGACCTTCATTTCGCCTCCCCGATGCGCTCAAGCACTGACTGCACCATCTGCATTCCTGTCTGACGCTCACGACTGACGGCTTCACTAAGTCGCGCATTCAGCGCCGGAAGCTGGCCTAAGGTATCCGCAACCATCGCTTGCAGGCTGCCGTCCAGTAAATGACGGATATCAATTGCCATCTCTGGCAGCCCCAGCTGCTGCATAATCCCGGCGGATTTATGTTCGTAGTTGATGGCAATTGCCGGAGTGGAGAAATTCATCGAGATAATAGCCGAGTGCAGGCGCGTACCGATGGTGAGTTCACAGGCACCCAGAATTTTGCCCATTTCCAGATCGTTGAGTTCATCCATCACTACGTGATAACGGGTAGGATCGCTGATGTGCTGGCGCAGGTTGATCGCCACCATGCGGTCGTCTTTGTTATAGCTGTCGATACCCGTACAGGTGGAGAGCGCAATCACCTGATACCCTTCATCGAGAATGCGATTGACCACCCCAGCAAAGGCTTTTTCATACGCTTGTTGAGTGGTGCCGAGACGTTTGTCGAACGGTGCCAGTTCGCGCAGGGTAATGGCCACCGTTTTCTGTTGTGCGGCAACGTCCAGCCAGTGTTGAACGGCATAGCTGGCGGTGAAGTCTTCTGTGTGGTGATCGACCAGCCACGCGGTATCGACGCCATGTTCAACTTTTGCAGTGGTGATATTGCTGCGTTTCATCAGATCAAGGCTGACCGATTCGCGCAGGATCAGCGCGTCGCAGTGACCAAAAACGTAGTTCGCCAGTTGGTTAAATTGCTCATCCTGGAAGGGGCCGACGCTGTGACCAATCATAAACAGCGGCTTTTTCGCCATAAATGTGCAAAGCGCGTGTTCAAACTGCGGCACGCCGTAGAGATCGACAAAAAACGATCCGCCGACCTGAATAATGGCGTCGTAACCTGACAGCAGGCGCACGAAGTCAGTGAATCCCTGGGCGATGGCGATATTACGCAGCTTGCCAGTGTCGGTGACGCGTGAGAGCAGTACCTGGTGTTGATAGCGGCGACGGAGGACTTTTTTAACGCGTCCGACAACGCCCGCCGCGCTGTTGTGTTGTTTCATTTGCAGGAACAGCGGATCGCCCATTACCGGGCGGTTGAGTAGCCAGGAAGAACTGACCGGATAGCGGCTCATCACGTCCACTTCGGCATGTGGATTGAGGATGTTGATGGCATCAAGTAAGCCGCGCAGGATGGCGCTGTCGCCACGATTGCCGCAAGTGTGGTTGCCCAGAATAAGTAATTTCATTTTTTCCTCATAAATTTGATGCCAGGTGAGGTTATGTTGTTGTTTTTATTGCCAGTGACTAAAACAACAACTCACCCCGCCCGTAAAAGCATTTTCATTTTTTCGCTGCGACAAAACTGACGCTTCACTTCCACCACCAGCGGATGGCGCGACAGCACAATCATCACCACAAACGCCAGCACGCCCGCGGCTATTTGCACCGCCAGCAGCATCCCCAGCGCCAGTTGCCCTTTCAGCACAATGCCCAGCGCATAACTGACCACCAGCGTCGGCAGCGAGAGATAAAACGGCAGCCATAAACTCAGGATGTACTGGCGATAACTGGAACCGAGCACCGGTTTAATCATCACGAAATAGCTCAGAATGGTGTTGATAATCTGCACCAGCAGGAAGCCAAGCGTGACGCCGATTGCGCCCGCCATCTGCCCACCAATAACAATCGCCGGAATAAACAGAAAGGTTTTGAATACGTTGAATTTAAAGCTGATATCGACCCGCGCTTTCGCCATCAGCAGCGAACCAATCGGGTTACCTACCGAACGCAGCAGACCCACAATACACAGCAATTGCAGCACCGGAATAATGCTGTTCCACTTCTCACCAAAGACCAGCGGTACAAAGTTATTCGACACCACCATCAGCCCCAGCAGCGCCGGAAAGTTGATAATCCCCACCACCGACAGCAGCTTGTAGAAGTTAACGCGCAGCTTTTCGGTGTCGTCCTGAATTTTGGCAAATGCCGGAAACAACACGCGGGTGATGATCGGATTCAGCTTCATCGGCGGCACAACGGCCACGTTGTACGCCAGGTTGTATCCCCCTGCCACGCCCGCGCCGAGAATACGCGCCAGCACCAGCGTTGAAAGGTTGGTGTTGAGATAGTTGATGATGCTGTCCGCCGTCAGCCAGGCACCAAAGCGTAAGTTCGGTGCCACCGACGCCAGAGAGAAATGCAGACCGGGGCGATAAATTTTGCGGCCAAAGTAGCCAAACAGCAGCGTTCTCACCGCACTATTGACCAGATAACCGAGGATCGCAGTCATCGCCAGCGGCCAGAAATGGGCGCTAACCACCGTAAAAGTGAAGCCCGCCAGCACCGCGCTGGTTTCGATCATGCCGATTTTGTTGAACTCCAGCTCCTTCTGCATCAACGCGCGGAACTGTTGCCCGTGGGGGATCACCACAAACGCCAGTGACAATGTTTTAATCAACGGTGCCAGGTCCGGGTTATTCAACACGTCGCCGATGAGATCACTCAACAAAAACACCACCACACACACCACAAGCCCCAGCCCGACGTTCAGCCAGTACAACGTGGTGAGTTCAAGGTGGCTGATTTCTTTTCGCTGAATAATCGAGTTAGCGATACCGAAGTCAGAAAGCGTATCTGCCAGCGCGATGATCACCAGCGACACGGTAAGCAAACCGAACTGGTGGTTGTCGATAATCCGCGCCAGCACGGTCATCTGCACCAGCCCGAGGCCGATGATGATCACCGTGGCAATCGCCGACCACTTCGCGCCGCTGATGGTTTTTTCACGTAAGCTCATATCAATATGCCGCTTTGTTAACGAAGCCCTTGAATACCGTCAGGAAAACGATTTTGATATCGAACCAGACGCTCCATTCGCGGATGTACTCAAGGTCGAACTCGACGCGTTTTTCCATTTTCTCCAGTGTGTCGGTTTCGCCGCGCCAGCCATTAATCTGCGCCCAGCCGGTAATGCCCGGTTTCACCTTATGGCGCAGCATGTAGCCTTCAATGAGCTGGCGATACTGTTCGTTATGCGCCACCGCGTGCGGACGTGGACCGACAATCGACATCCCCCCGGTCAGCACATTGATAAACTGCGGCAATTCGTCCAGCGAGGTGCGGCGCAGAAAGTTCCCCACTTTGGTGACGCGCGGATCGTTCTGCGTCGCCTGGGTCACCACTTTGTCGTTCTCCATCACTTTCATCGAACGGAACTTCCACACTTTGATCGGCTTGCCATCCATGCCGTAGCGAGTCTGGCGAAAAATAACCGGCCCTGGTGAACTGAGTTTTACCGCCAGCGCAATACAGCACAGCACCGGGGAGATCAGCAGCAGAATAAGCGTCGCCAGCACAATGTCTTCCGCACGTTTTAGCAGGCGGTTAACCCCGGAAAGCGGCGTGTCGTAAAGCGGCACCACCGGAACGCCGTTCATCTCTTCGAGACGTGAATGGAGAATGTTGAAGGTAAAGACGTCGGGGATCAGCAGCACCGAACAGGTGGTGTCCGCCAATTGATGGACCAGTTTTTTCACTCGCGCGCCGTCGCACATTTGCATCGCGATATAGACGTTATGAATCTTGCCCGCTTTCGCATCCTCGACCAGCTGTTGCAGATTGCCCGCCCAGTCGTTAGAAACGCCGCCCGGTTTCGGGTCGTGGTAAACGCCCACCACTTCAAACCCTAACCACGGCTGATTACGAAAGCTCTCCATCAGCATTTGTCCGGCGGCTAAATCCCCCGCCACCGCGACCATCCGCTTGTTATAGCCATGATTACGCAGCCAGCCCGCCCCAATGCGAATACATGAACGGCAAACCACCAGTCCGATGCTGGTCAGCCCATACCACGCCAGCCAGATTTTCAGTTGCGTGTCGAAATCATTGTTGAACGCCACCAGTCCGGCGCTGAAAATCACGCTTAAGGTCCAGTTTTGTAGCAGCAGGGCAAATTCTGTCGCTGCCCGAACACCGCGCCATGAGCGATAAAAATCGGTGATGCCGCCCAGCATCTGGAACACCACCAGCGTAATCAGCGCCACCAACAGGTGCATGTAGAGGAATGACAGTCCGCTGACTTCGCAAACCAGCCATAGTCCGGCAAACATGATGGTGATATCTGAAAAGCGTTGCACCATAGAGATTAACGATGCATTGGTTTTCGCTCGCTCGCGCTTTTTTAGATTTGTCATCGTTGTTCCTGTTATTAGCCCCTTACCCGCAATGGGGTAAGGGAAGATCCGACATTACTCGTTCAGCAACGTCAGCAGAGTTCGCGTTCGCGCTTCCATCAGCGGCACATCACCGCGTGATTCCACATTCAACCGCACCACCGGTTCGGTGTTGGAGGAGCGCAGGTTAAAGCGCCAGTCGGCAAAGGTCATACTGATGCCATCGGTGCGATCCACCGCCAGCGCCTCACGGCTAAAATGCTGTTCGACGCGATTAATTGCCTCAACGGGTTGCGCCAGTTTGCTGTTGATCTCACCGCTTGCCGGAAACGCCGCCATCCGGTCGCGTACCAGTTCGCCCAGCGTTTTCCCTTTCAGGCACACCAGTTCGGCGACCAGCAGCCACGGGATCATGCCGCTGTCGCAGTAGGCAAAATCACGGAAGTAATGGTGGGCGCTCATTTCGCCACCGTAGATGGCGTCTTCCTTGCGCATCCGTTCTTTAATAAAGGCGTGTCCGGTTTTCGACATTACCGGGGTGCCGCCTGCGGCCGTCACCACATCAACGGTGTTCCAGGAGAGACGCGGATCGTGGATGATCTTCGCGCCGGGATTTTTTTCGAGGAACGCTTCTGCCAGCAGGCCGACAATGTAGTAGCCCTCGATAAACTGCCCTTTTTCGTCAAACAGAAAACAGCGGTCAAAATCGCCATCAAAGGCAATGCCCATATCCGCGCCGTGTTTGATGACCGCATTGCGGGTGTCGTCGCGGCATTCCGGCAGCAATGGATTAGGAATACCGTTGGGGAAATTGCCGTCCGGCGTGTTGTGCACTTTGATCAATTCCACAGGTGTGCCGAGGGCTTTAAAGCGGGCTTCAATGGCGTCCACCACCGGACCCGCTGCGCCGTTCCCGGAGTTGATCACCAGCTTGAGCGGCGTGAGGTTTTTGACGTTGATATAACCGAACAGGTGATCAACGTAAGCATCACGCAGATTGATTTGCTGATAGCGACCGCGTTTGGTTTCATCGACAGGAGGGAAGTCATTGGCTTCTGCCAGACGCTGGACGTCGCGCAGTCCGGTATCGCCGCTGATCGGGCGAGCCCCTTCGCGTACCAGCTTCATGCCGTTGTAATCCATCGGATTATGGCTGGCAGTGACTTCGATGCCGCCATCCACGCCGAGATGGAACGTGGCGTAATAGATCTCTTCGGTGCCGGACATGCCAATATCCAGCACATCGACACCCGCATCCTGTAAACCTTTTGCCAGCGCCAGTTTTAAGATTTCGCTGGTGAGGCGGACATCACCGCCTAACACAATGGTTTTCGGTTTGAGAAATTCGCCATAGGCACGCCCAATACGCCAGGCAATATCTTCATTCAGTTCTTCGCCTAATTTCCCGCGAATATCATAGGCTTTAAAGCAGGTTAATTTTTTCATGTCGTTACCCTTTTTCAGGCAATAGTTGGCCCTGACCGAAACGGCCAATTTTGTTTTTGTCGTTATTTACATCGCGGTTTCGCATTCATTGCCTGATGCGACGCTGCCGCGTCTTATCAGGCCTACAAACCCGAACCGTAGGTCGGATAAGGCGTTCACGCCGCATCCGACAAACTGCGCCTGATGCGACGTTTACACCCGCCCGTAGCGATCCGCGAAGCGCACCACATCATCCTCCTCGAGATAAGAGCCGGAGCGCACTTCAATTAAATCGAGCGGAATTTTCCCCGGGTTTTCCAGGCAATGCGTCGCCCCCAGCGGAATATAAATGGACTCGTTTTCACCAAGCAGTTTGATATCACCATCAATGGTGACTTTTGCCGTTCCCGCGACCACTACCCAGTGTTCCGCGCGGTGATGGTGCATCTGTACCGACAAGCCCTCGCCCGGTTTCACGGTGATGCGTTTCACCTGGTAGCGGTCGCCCGCGTCGATAGAGTCATATTTGCCCCACGGGCGATACACTTCGCGATGCACCCGATGCTCATGGCGACCGTCGGCTTTGATCTGCTCGACCACTTTTTTCACATCCTGTACCGCGTTACGGTCGGCAATCAGCACCGCATCTTTGGTCTGCACTACCACCAAATCTTTCACCCCGACGGTGGTGACCAGGCCAGATTCGGCGTACACATAGCTGTTTTCAGTTTTATGATTAATCACATCGCCGTGGCAAACGTTGCCCTCGGCGGTGTGGGCGCTGATCTCCCATAATGAAGACCAGGAACCAACATCGCTCCAGCCCGCATCCATCGGCACCACAACAGCATCTGCCGTACGTTCCATGACCGCGTAATCCACCGACTCTTCCGGGCACGCCAGAAACGCGTCTTCATTCACACGAATAAAATCGAGATCCGGATCGACGGCGCTCATCGCTTTTTCACAGGCGTCGAGAATATCCGGGCGATATTTTTTCAGTTCTTCGAGATAGCGTCCGGCGCGGAACAGAAACATACCGCTGTTCCAGTAATATTCGCCGCTTGCCACATAGGCCTGAGCGGTTTCCAGATTCGGTTTTTCGACAAACTGCGCCACTTCAAAGGCCACCGTATCCTGCTCACCCGCAGACACTTCACCGCGACGAATATAGCCATAACCGGTTTCTGGTAGATCCGGCACAATGCCGAAGGTCACCAGCTTGCCCGCTTCGGCATATGGCATGGCATTACGCACGGCGGCGCGGAACGCGTCTTCATCGGCAATCACATGATCCGCCGCCAAGACCAGCATTAACGGGTCGCTCTCCGGGCTATGACGTTTTGCCGCCAGCGCCGCCAGCGCAATGGCAGGTGCAGTGTTACGCCCTGCCGGTTCGAGAATAATGTTCTCGGTGAGTTTGTTCAGTTGACGCAGCTGTTCCGCGACAATAAAGCGGTGCTGCTCATTGCAAATCACCACCGGGCTTTCGCACTCCACGCCGTTCAGGCGGCAGATGGTGGTTTGCAGCATGGTGAGATCGCCTTTCAGACATAAAAACTGCTTGGGATAAAGTACGCGGGAAAGCGGCCATAAGCGGCTACCGGAGCCACCTGCCATCACAACTGGATAGAGTTTCGACTGCGCCATAATTATCCCCGAATATCATTTATAAATTGACGTAACACGTTCTCTTTATCGAGCGTGCGTTCGGCATATTCACGTGCCACCGTGTTGTGTTTGGGCAGCAGGAGCGCCTGACGGATCCCCGCCACCAGCGCCTCGACCGATTCCGGTTCTACGCAAACCGCAATGCCCGGAAAGGTTTCGCAAAGCTGCCCCAGTTCTGTGTGGGCCTCTGCGGTAATCACCGCGTTACCGCCTACCGCCAGAATATTGGTCAGTTTCGACGGCAATACGGCATCTGCCGCGCCGCGTTTTTGCACAACCAGATGGCAATCGCCCATCTTCAGCAGTGCGGGTAAAGCGTCATACGATTGCAGCGGGAAAAATTGCATGTTGCGCAGTCCACGCTGCTGCGCCATTTTTTCCAGCCGCGCTTTGCCGCCGCCCTGCCCGACAATGGCAAAAATCAGCGGTTCATCGCGCAGGCGATCGGCAGCTTCAATAACGTTTTCCAGCCCCTGCTTTTCACCAATATTGCCGGAGTAAAGAATGATTTTTTTGTTATCCGGCAGGCCAAGCTGGTTACGAAGGGCATCAACATCGACATCTGCGACATGCTGAAAACGGGCAATTTCTGACCAGTTGGGAAAGAAGATGACGTTTTCTGCCGCCACGCCTTTTTCGATGGCTTTATTCATCATCGAACGCGAAATCGTGGAGACGTTATCGACGTTATGCAGTCCGCTACGTTCGAACGCCGTTGCCAGCTGTGCCACTTTGCCGCCTTTGCCTTTTCCGGCAAGGCCCAGCCCCAGCATGGCGTCCACTTCGTAATCCTGAATATGCAGCACGGTACGCGCGCCAGAGAGTTTCGCCAGCAGGCGCATTCCCGGCGTGCAAAACAGCGTTGGCACCACGCCAATAATGCGATCCGGCTTCCAGCGACGTTGCGCCATCAACGGGAAAAAACTGCTGACGGCAAAACTGCCGAGATGCAACAAGCGTTTCAGGGTGCTCGGCTGTTTTGGCACGTACAGCGGGCAGCGCCACACCGTGGCGGCCCCCTCTTCTCGTTTGTAGCGCCAGGCGGAATAGTTCTCGCCCACCTGCCACTGCGGGTAGTAAGGCGGTGCGGTTATGACCCGCACCTCATGACCTTGTGCCGCAAGCCATTCCACCATCTCTCCGGTGTATTTGCCGATGCCGGTTAACTCCGGCGAGTAGTTAATGCCGTAGACCAGTATTTTCATAATCCGGGTACTCCGGCACGCTTCTCAGCGAGAAAATAGGCGCGGCTGTTAGCGTGAACATTGTCACTGGCGAGCAGCGCGTCCGGCGTCAGCCAGCGGTAATCGTCATGCTGCTCATCCGGCAGTAACAGATCTTCTTCCGCGACTCTGAAGCGAAAACCGAGCACCACATAGTGCGTGGTGAAATCCGTGCCAGAGAAGTTATCGTCATAAAAGTGCTGCCAGACACCGTAAAACTGGCCTGCTGTTATCGGCAGACGCAGCCCCAGTTCCGCAATCGTCAGCCGCTCAAATGCGGCTTCCAGCGTTTCGTCTTTCTGCACGCGCCCTCCCGGCACAAACCAGTAACCCTGCGCCGGGCGGTTGGTTCTTTTGCCAAGCAGAAACTCGCCGCGACTGTTCTCAACAATAAAGTCGAGAGAGACAAGCGGAGTGGAGCGCACTACCGTGGCAAAGTCTTCCTGACGTAAAAACATCATTACCCCCGAAAGCGGTCTTGATTCTCAAGGAACCACTGGTAAGTGCTGGCAAGCCCCGCTTCCAGTGAGATTTCGTGATACCAGCCAAGCTGATGCAGGCGCGTCACATCCAGCAGTTTGCGCGGCGTACCATCCGGTTTACTGGCATCAAAAACCACCCGACCTTTGTAACCCACCACTTTGGCGATGGTTTGCGCCAGCTCGCGGATAGTGCAGTCAACGCCCGTGCCGACGTTAATGTGCGACAGCATCGGCTGGGTGTTCTCCTGCCAGACTTCGTGCGCCAGCTCCATCACATGAATGCTCGCCGCCGCCATATCATCGACGTGCAGAAATTCGCGCATCGGTGTACCGCTGCCCCACACCACCACGTCCGGCGCATTCTGTGCCGTCGCCTCGTGGAAGCGACGCAGCAATGCAGGGATCACATGCGAATTACTCGGGTGGAAGTTGTCATGCGGGCCATACAGGTTGGTCGGCATGACCGAGCGGTAATCGCGTCCATACTGGCGGTTGTAAGATTCGCACAGTTTGATCCCGGCGATTTTGGCAATGGCATAAGGCTCGTTGGTCGGCTCCAGCGTACCCTGCAACAACTCGCTTTCTGCCATCGGCTGTTTTGCCAGTTTCGGGTAGATACAGGACGATCCGAGAAACAGCAGTTTGTTCACGTCGTTCTGATGCGCGGCGTGAATGATGTTGCTCTCAATCATCATGTTCTGGTAGATGAAATCCGCCGGATACGTGTTGTTGGCAACAATGCCGCCCACTTTCGCCGCCGCCAGATAGACCTGGTCAATGCTTTCGCTGGCAAAGAAATCATGCACGGCGCGGCTGTCCAGCAGGTTCAGTTCATCGCGGGTGCGTAATACCAGCTCCACATCACCGCGCTGTTCGAGCTGCCGCCTGATGGCGGAACCGACCATCCCGCGATGGCCAGCAATAAAAATGCGTTGTTTACTCATGCTTATGACTCCAGCGCGATCGCCACGTCGTAGCCGTGAGATTTCAGCAGAGAGTGTTTTTTCGCCGCTTCGAGGTCATTAGCCACCATTTCAGACACCATCTCTCTGAGGGTGATTTCCGGTTTCCAGCCCAGTTTTTCGTGCGCTTTGGTCGGGTCGCCGAGCAGCGTTTCAACTTCTGCCGGACGGAAGTAACGCGGGTCAACGGCGATAATCACATCGCCCGGTTTAACACCCGGCGCGTCATGCCCGGTGACGGAAACCACAATGCCCTTCTCTTCAACACCCGTGCCTTCAAAGCGCAGTTTGATGCCCAGCTGTGCTGCCGCCATTTCCACGAACTGACGTACGGAGTACTGAACGCCGGTGGCGATAACGAAATCTTCCGGCTGTTCCTGTTGCAGCATCATCCACTGCATTTTTACGTAGTCTTTGGCGTGGCCCCAGTCACGCAGGGAATCCATATTGCCGAGGTACAGGCACGACTCCAGCCCCTGGGCGATGTTGGCGATTGCGCGGGTGATTTTGCGGGTAACGAAGGTTTCGCCGCGGCGCGGGGATTCATGGTTGAAGAGAATACCGTTACAGGCGTACATGCCGTAGGATTCGCGGTAGTTAACGGTGATCCAGTAGGCGTACAGTTTGGCGACCGCATACGGAGATCGCGGGTAGAACGGCGTGGTCTCTTTCTGCGGAATTTCCTGCACAAGACCATACAGTTCAGAGGTGGAAGCCTGATAGAAACGGGTTTTCTTTTCCAGACCGAGGAAGCGGATCGCCTCGAGCAGGCGCAGCGTACCCATCGCATCGACGTCTGCGGTATATTCCGGTGACTCAAAAGAAACCGCAACGTGGCTCATTGCGCCCAGGTTGTACACTTCATCCGGCTGCACTTCACGCAAAATGCGCGTCAGGTTGGAGGTATCACTCAGGTCGCCATAATGCAGATGGAATTTCGGGTTGCAGGTGTGCGGATCCTGATAAATGTGATCCACGCGCTCGGTGTTGAATGACGATGCGCGACGCTTAATACCATGCACCTCGTAACCTTTTTCCAGCAGAAACTCTGCCAGGTAAGAACCGTCTTGTCCGGTTACACCGGTGATGAGAGCGACTTTTGACATGTCTTATTCCTCTGTATTTTTTGAATTTATTCAGTTTCAACGCGTTCGCGTATCACCACTGCGGGATTCCCCCGGCAAACCACATTTGCCGGGAGCGATTTAAAAACACTGCTTCGTGCACCCACGACGGTGCCGTCGCCAATCGTGACGCCTGGGGCAACAAAAACATCTGTCGCCAGCCAGCATTTCTCGCCAATCACAATAGGCGTGGCGTTAATGGTGAAATGTTGACTTGCATGGTCGTGGCTCCCGGTGCATAAATAACTTTTTTGCGATATCACCGAATGTGCGCCAATGGTTATTTCACCGAGGGTATATAAATTGACCTCATCGCCGACCCACGCGTAATCACCTAAGATTAATTTCCACGGATAGGTAATTTTTACTGACGGACGAATAACTACGTTTTTTCCTATTTTTGCCCCGAATAAACGTAATAAAAATGCCCGCCAGCGATACAATACTTGTGGCGACCAGGCAAATAATGTTGCCTGTACTGCCCACCATAATTGCACTTTAATAGCGTTGCCGCCCCGGAACCCTTTCGGCACCGAGAAACCGCTTAAATCTTGCATCGTTTTCCCTTATATTCAGCTTTTGTTATATAAGGCTTTCGTCTTTGAGGTAGTACGTTGGCGTAAATGCCAGGATAATTCTGCCCAGAAGCCAGGCACATGTAATATCTGCCGTTGGACTTTTTTGGCGTCAGCACATAATTCCATATTATTGGTGGTAGATACCCCACCCATGGAAAATTCAGACACCAGGCCATTGAGTTTTTTAAAAGCATAACCGGCTTTATACATTTTGGCCGCCAGCGCGTAGTCGGAAGAAACTTTATATTCCAGGTCATAACGCCATTTTTTCAAGCCGGATACCGGGAAAAATATCGACTGATGACTGGCGGGCAGGCTGTGATAAATATACCAACCCGGTTTGGCGCTACGTTTAATTTTATGCCCGTCGCCAAAATCCAGCAGCGCATCGCCGGTGATCATCACGTTATCTTTTTGCATTTTTAACTTACGGACAAAATTTGCGGCATCCTGATGAAAAATATCGCCCGAGTTGAGAAACAACGCGAACTTGCCTTGTGCCATCGCAATGCCCTTGTTCATGGCGTCGTAGATACCGTTATCTGGCTCGCTGACAAAGCGTAGGTTATAGATACCATTGAGATTTTCCAGGTACTCACGGGTGCCGTCATTGGAACCGCCATCGACAACAATCCATTCGAAGCTGATATCGTCCGCCTGCGCCAGATGCGCCAGCGAGGCGTGTGTTTTGACTATCCCTGCGAGGTTACGAAACGCGACAGTGATTATGCTAAGCAACATGTTCTTATTCTTACCTCGTAATATTTAACGCTTTTCGCAAAATAAACGGACAGACGATTAAAAATGCATATTCCGGGCTAAATATCGAACCGGTAAAAAACAGCGATACCGGAGTAAAAAGATATAATTGCACGCGAAAATTGCGGTTATCACCAAAAGCGTTGATCATCATTTTTATCACTTTCCCCATGTACCACAGTGATAAAAACACCGCGAACCAGGAAAAATAAATAATCAGCAGATACAAACCATTGTCTATGGTTTTTCCGACATCCGCACCGTTAAATATTCCGAATGATGCGACATATTCATAAAGTGAGCCAAATCTGACTACACCGTCAATATGGGTCAAAGAATAACCGACCATCACCAGCGGACCGACAATACGATAATATGATGACGATCCTTCCGTACCTAAATCGCCCAGACGGGTGGAAATATAAGGAAATGCAATTACCACACCAACCAGGAATACAGCCAGAGAAATCAATGCTAACGGTAACTTTTTCTTAATCGCCTCTTTATTCAGATATTGAAATGCCCACTCCAGCAAATAAAACAGGATAAAGGTCATAACCCCTGAAAACGATCCGGATAATATTATCCCTGCGAGAATCATAGCATCGGTTTTAGGCGTTTTGATACCAAACTGTTTGATGCTGAGCCAAATTGAGATTAATGCCAGAGCGAAAAATGCCGGTTCGAAATAAAGTGCTGTCGTGCGCTTGCCGCCGAATTTGATGAAATTCAGCACATAGCTGTTGCTGTAAATCAGATATTTCGAAATCGACTCCATAATACTGCTGCTACCGGTGAGGATAATTTGCGCCATTTCCACCGCCGCCAGCGCCACCACCAGCCCGACCACCAGATAAAAGAAACGTAATATCTTGCGATGGCTGTGTGGCGAAATCGTTTTAAAGCGAATGCTCCACACCATGCCAATAATGATCACAATATAGACAAACAGCATGGTTGAAGTGACGTATTTACTGGCATCCAACGACTGACCAAACAGGTAGTTAAACGCCGTGAGTCCCGCACCAATCCCTAAGGCAATCATCAATTTTTTAACGCTGATGCGCTCTAAAAACAGCAGTAACAAGACAGGTAAAAAAGTGACGATGGTGATGGGAAAACTTTCGCCAAGCTGGGCGATTTTGACGTTAACCAACAGGTAAATCAGCGGCAGCAGCAGGTAGCTACAGATTCTGATAGAAGTTGACATACTCCTCCAGCATCTGTTGTCCACTGTAGGCGGCGCGGCTGCGCTGGCTGAACTCATCCAGCGTGGTGCCAAATATCGCCTTCGCGATTTCCGGTTTGCTTAACTGCACCAGTTGCAGCACGTCTTCTTCGCTGACGGTTTTACCGCCGGATTTTTGCAGCACTTCACGTGCCGCATCGCTATGGGTAGCAATCACCGGCACACCAATCGATAACGCCTCACACAAAATCAGTGGGTAGTTATCGACGCGAGAACTGAACACCAGCGCATCCATCTGATTGAGCGCGCTCATTAGCTTACGTTTGTCGGTTTCAAAGCCGTGATTGACCACGTTACCAGCGGTGAACGGCGAGAACTTACCAAAGGTATGCAGTTCGATTTTGTCTCCCAGCGCCATCATCTCGCGTACCAGTTGCTGGTTAGTTTTGCCGTCGTAACGCAGATCATGCGCTACCACCGCGATTTTCGGCTTGCCCTGAGTTTCGCGCACCGGAGGCAAGTCCGCCAGAATCGCTTCGGTTGCCATATCAATGCCATTATTGATAATCCGGCAACGCCCTGGACCGTACAGACTATTGAAAGCATCAGCCACATGCTGGCTGGGGGAAATAAACTGACAGCCCAGCGCCAGCATCTCACGGAATAACTGGCGTTTGCCCGCCACCAGCTGGTGTGCGCGATCAATCTTCACCGGCGGATAATTATTTAAGGTCGGGCATTTCTGGCAGCCCGTTTTCCAGCCTTCGCAACCGTCGGTAAAGGCGCAGCGTCCGGTAACGCTCCAGTGATCGTGCAGCGTCCAGACCAGAGTGACATCCGGTTTGTGGTTTTTCACCTTTTCGCAAAAGCGCACCACGCTCTTAAGATTTAGCCAGTAGCTGTGCAGCACATGAAAATGCAGAACCACCGGGCCCGGTGTGCGAGTAATGGTGCGATATAACTCATTGAAATTGCCAAACAGATCGCGATTAAACAGACGAAACAGGGCAATGTTCGCCATAGCGGTCATCTGCGGCGTATGTTTGATGACCTGCGGATAGTTTTGATGGCTGACGCTCTCTTTGCCGCCTTTGCCGTAGCCGTAGACAAAATGTGACGCCAGCCCCTGTTGCAGCGCGCGCTGGTGGAGATCTAACGCCACACCTGCTGCCCCACCTTCCGCCAGTCGCACATTAAATTGCAGAATATTCATTTAATTACCTTCACTCGCGCTTTTTCTCCCACCACCAGCGCGTTGTCCGGAACAGAGTCGAGCACCACGCTGCCCGCGCCCACGGTGACGTTGTTACCAAGCGTGATATCACCAAGAATAATGACGTTGGCACCGAGCTCGACGCCGTTGCCAATGTGTGGACATGCCATATTATCGGCACCACGATTGCCGATAGTGACGCCGTGGCGAATGGTGAAATCATCCCCCGCGACCACGTTTTTATTGATCACTACGGCGTAACCGTGATGGATAGTGAAACGGCGACCAATGGTTGCGGCTGCCTGGATTTCATAACCGAAAAAGCATTCGGTGATAATGCGATACAGCACCAGCAGCGGGGCCGCCCAAATATTGTTGAGGACGTTCTTTTTGCGCCACACCGAACAAAAATGAGCGACGCGATAGGCAAGAACCATGCAGCACGGGCGTAAACTCCAGCTGTTGGCGCGCAGATCTTCCAGCATCTTTAGCGCCCCCGAATACCATCAGCCAGACGTTTGCCGTTACGCACCGACAGCAGCGTCAGCAAAGTGCGCCAGGTCATGCGTTTATTGCGGATCTGGTAGAGGGTAAACAGCTGATATTTTTTGCTGGCACGGTCGAATTTGTCTTTGTGCTTGCGGTAAAAGTGGAAGTACCCGGAGAATTTTTTCGGTGACGAGGTGATCTGCATTTCACCGTGATTGATATGCAGGATCTGCGTCGCCTCTTCCACTTTCCACGGTTCGCCATACTCCACCACCATCCGCAGGAAGATGTCGTAATCCTGTGCCGCTTTCAGTTCGGTATCAAACAAACACTCTTTGAAACGCCATGCCCAGGTAAAGACCTGATTGCCAATGATATTCCGTTTATAGAACAGGCGGCGTGAATACGGCGATTTGGGATACAGTGGCAAACTTGCCGGTTGGGAATAGACTTCGCCCTGGCAAACGTAGTCGTTAGCGTACAAAAAGGCGTGAGTGACCAGTTGCTGTTTATGGGCGAGGAAGACGCTCAGACGGTTGGGTGTCCATTCATCATCATCATCGATCCCGGTGATGTATTCCCCTTGCGCCAGCGTAATCGCTTGGTTACGTACCGCGCACGCCCCGCTGTTAATATCGTTGTGAATGTAGGTGATACGCGGGTCGTTGAGGGCGGTGACGTACTGTTGGAGTTGTTCCCAGGAGGTGGAGCAATCATCCACGATGATCATCTCCCAGTTGCTGTAGTCCTGGCGCAGGACCGATTTTATCGCCCGAATCGCCAGTTGTTGGCGGTTCCAGGTCGGCATATAGATTGAGATCAGCGGATTGTCTTTCATAGGTTGTTCTCCCGACTTATGAGCTGGTTTGCTTGCCGGATGCGGCGTGAACGCCTTATCCGGCCTACGGGGCGGTGCGAATGCAGGCGTCGTTATTTCGCGTCCGACTTATATTCGTATTCGTAATAGCCATAATCCTGATACGCGCTGGCGCGGCGGAAGATGGAGTTCAGAATCACCCCCTTCACCGGAATACCGTTTTGCTCAAAGCGGCTCAGACTGGTTTCCACTTCTTTCAATGTGTTGACCGCATAACGCGCCACCATTAACGTGGTTCCGACATGACGACCAACAATTGCCGCATCGGTCACTGCCAGAATCGGCGGCGTATCAATCAACACCAGGTCGTAGTTTTTACTCGCCCAGCTCACCAGTTCGGCAAAGCGTTCGCTCATTAACAGTTCAGAAGGATTTGGCGGTACCTGACCGCGCGGGATCAGGTCAAATTTGGCAATAGAGGTCGGTTTAGCCGCGGTAGTAATATCGCCCTGACCAATCAGAATTTCCGACAGGCCATTGACGTTATTGGTGCCCAACAGCTCGTGGGTGTAGCCTTTGCGCATATCGCAGTCGATCAACAACACCCGTTTATTGGTCTGACTGATCACCGCCGCCAGGTTAGCGCAGACAAAGGTTTTACCGATTGACGGGCTAACCCCGGTCATCATCAACACATTGTTCTGCGCCTGCATCATCGCGAAGTGCAGACTGGTACGCAGACTGCGGATGGCTTCAATCGCCAGGTCGGTTGGATTCCCCACCGCCAGTAGCTGGCTCTGTTTATAGCGTTTAACCCCTTTGATGGTTTTGACGCTATCGCGCGCTTTCTGCCATTCCGACAGCGGGATGCTGGCATAGACGCTAATACCGTGTTCTTCCAGCACCTGTGGGCTTTCGATGCCGCGATTGAACAACGAGCGCAGCAGCACACCCACGATAGAGAGCATCAGGCCGAGGATAATCGCGCCGAGGATAATCAGCCCTTTCTTCGGTTTTAGCACGCTAGGCTGGGTGATTGCCGGGTCAACAATGCGCACATCGCCGACAGTGCTGGCTTCGGTGATTTTCAGCTCCTGTTCTTTATTCAGCAGTTGCATATAGACCTGCTGCCCAGACTCGACATCGCGGGTCAGACGGACAATTTCCTGCTGGGTTTTCGGCATCGCCGTTACACGACCATTAAGTTTGGCTTTTTCGTCTTCCAGCGCCTGCCGTTTCTCCAGCAGCGTGCGATACGCCGGGTGAACTTTGGTGTACAGCTTGGAGATTTCCGCTTCTTTAAAGGTCAGTTCGTTCAACTGCGCGTCGATGTTCACCATCGAATCGAGCACCGCTTTCGCTTCCAGCGGCAGATCAACAGAATCTTTATCCTGACGGAAGGCATTCAGTTTGTTTTCGGCAACATCAAGGCGGCTACGTACTTCCGGTAACTGTTGCGCGAGGAAAGCGAGGCTTTTCGACGCTTCCGCCGATTTGCGCTCAATATTTTGTTCCTGATAGTTACGGGCGATGCTGTTAAGAATGTCGCGGATCTGTTCGCGGTCTTCACCGGTATAAGTCAGGCTCAGTACGCCTGCGTCTTTGCCGTTCTCCGTTACCGTCAGGCTGTTTTGCAGTTGGTTGATCATCCCCAGCGTGGAGTATTTGGTGACGGTAAACTCACTGCCCGGGCTGGCGTGAATGGCTTCAACCATCAGCGTGACGCCTTCTTTTTTCAGCATCTGGCCCGCTTGCCCACGGGCGCTAAAGCCGCCATCACTGCTCAGGGTGTAGTTTTTGTCATCAAGCACATTAAGCGTAAACACCTGATCCGCCATCTCTTTCGGGCGGTTAAAGGTGGTCACTTTCACCGTCTCGTTCTGACGTCCCATCAGGCGATCCCAGCCCGCACCGAAAATCGGGAACGTGTTTTTGCTCACCGCAATATCGAGGTCGAGATCGTCCACCGTTTTACCAAGCACCAGACGCGAACGAATCAACTGGATCTCGGCGTCCGATGCTGGCGGTTTGTTGGCTAATGCCGAACCAATGTCCTGCACTAACGAATTGCCGCTGTTTTGCTCGATTTGTACCAGTGCGTCGGCACTATAAATCGGCGTGGCGAAGAAGGTGTAAACCACGGCACAGAGGGCAAATACGGCGGTGATGCCAATCACCCACCAGCGCGCTTCAATGACGGTGCCGACCAGGCGACCAATATCGATTTCATCACTGCCCGTTACCGGAGCGGCATGTTGTTTTACTTTTTCTGTCATTCTTATACCTGCTCTGCGTTCAATGCCTGCGCCCACTGGCGGGCAGACCGTTCAAGTAATGTGTACACCGCTGCAAACGTTTCCCGGCTTTTGCGATATGGATCGGGGATTTCACATTCGTTATCCCAGTGACCAAACAGCATCACTTTGCCGCGCATCTCAGGTGCCATCTCGCATAAGCGTTCGATATGGCGCTTTTCCATGGTCAAAATCAGGTCGTAGTTGCGACACAGGCTGCGGCTGATTTGACGGGCACAGTGACCTTCCAGAGACAGTTGATGTTCTGCGGCGATGCTGATAGCGGTAGGGTCAGCGCCCTTACCGACCAGCGCGCCGAGTCCAGCGGACTCCACTTTTAGCTCCGGGTGATAACGTTGCAGTAAGCGTTCCGCCGTCGGGGAACGGCAAATATTGCCGACGCAGACAACTAAGATGTTGTTAAACATGACGATTACCAGTTATGAATGTCGCTGGCTGTATCCGTCATGTAACGGACACCGCTAATAGTTGGCAGCAACTGATTGATCAGACGGTTCCAGCGGGAAACCGGTGCGGTGGTGACATACACCACGTCATAAGGTTGCAGGCGGAATTCTGTCGCCATCACCAGCGACGTGGCATCGGACATATCCAGCTGATAGATATTGGCAATCTTGCCGTTACGCCCGCCCTCGCCTTTCAGCGGACGAATGACAAAGATGCCGCTGGCGTTGGAGGTGGTCATGTCGATGCCTTCAGCATTGCCCAGGGCTTCAGTCAGGGTCATGCCGCTAAAGTCCATTTTCAGGGTGCTCTGTTTTTTCACTTCACCCATCACAAACACTTTCAGATCATCATTACGCGGCACGTAGAGAATATCGCCAGGATAAAGCAGTCGGTTCTGATTGAGGTCGCCGTTTTGCATCAGCGCCTGCAAAGAAATGCGTTCTTCACGACCATTGTGTGTTAGCACCACGTTGCGCCAGTCAGCGGTGTCGGTCAGGCCACCTGCGGCGTTGATGGCATCGAGAATGGTCAGTGGCACGTTGGTGATCGCCTGTTGACCGGATTTATTCACCTGACCGGAGATATAGGCCTTTTGTGAGCGGAAGGCGGCGATATTAACGTCCACCTGCGGATCAGCGATGTACGTCGCTAAGCGCCCGGTAATATCACTGCGGATTTCAGCGAGCGTTTTCCCCACGACGTGAACCTTGCCGATATACGGGTAGAACATGGTGCCGTCAGGCTGTACCCAGTTGCCGGTGTCGCTGGAGCTGCGGTACTGACCGGCTGGCGTGGTGAGCTCCGGGTGATCCCAGACGGTGACATTAAGAACGTCCCCCGGCCCGACGCGATACTGGTAATTCGCGATCTCACTTTCCAGCGTCATATTGGGGCGCGCTACGTTGGGGCGTGGGCGTAATTGGTCAATCAGGCGCGGGGTCAGCGGATAAACATTCACCATTTTGTCGAGATCGAAATCAGCGTCCTGCTGTTTGATGACGTCTTTACCCATCGTCGACATATTGCTGCCCGGAAGTACTGTGCAACCGCTTATCAAGGTTACTGACACCAATAATGGCATCAATTTCATTTTGGATTTCATCATTGTTTATTTATCACTTTGGCAGAGTAATTATCCTGTGCACTATTAATAGCAATGTCGCCATGCACATTTACCTTGCAGTTAATTGAATAAAAATTTAACTGGCATCAGTCCTAAAAAAATTGATTTCATCCGCAGGCTATTGACAGAATAATTCAGACTGGTCTTTCAGGCATCCAGACACGCTACCGCCCCTGGCTTTTTAGCTACCAATACACTGATTTAGCTTAATTTTTAAAACCCTCTCAACATACAGTCGTTGATGAGAAAGGGTTATTGCGGAAATTAACTTCCGAATATAAGGTGACATTATGGTAATTGAATATTGGCTCTCCAATAATGCAGGAGGAAGTGTTACAGCTAACGGAATAGCAGGCAAGGTAACAATTCGGCAATTGGCTATTTTTAAGAATTATATTAAGTGTCATTCAATATGGTTTTTAGGAGTTTCTTTAGGTTGACAATATTTAATATAGTGTCTCCACATGCGATATTTCTTAAATAATGTTTTATTATTACCACTTTTAATTCAGGGATAATGTGAGGTTATAAACCTCAAATAATATGAGATAAATAGTGCTGCAACATTGCATTTTTGCCCCGATTTATCCATGATCGAATTGTGACATTTGTCATACAACGAATAGGTTTTGTACTTACTATGGAATGGATTGCCGATCCGTCTATCTGGGCCGGGTTAATCACGCTGATTGTGATCGAACTGGTCCTCGGCATTGATAACCTGGTCTTTATTGCCATCCTCGCCGAAAAACTACCGCCGAAGCAGCGCGACCGCGCACGGGTTACCGGGCTGCTGCTGGCGATGTTAATGCGCCTGTTACTGCTGGCGTCAATCTCCTGGCTGGTCACCCTGACACAACCGCTATTCAGCTTTCGCTCGTTTACCTTTAGCGCCCGCGACTTAATCATGCTGTTTGGTGGTTTCTTCCTGCTGTTCAAAGCCACGATGGAGCTGAACGAACGGCTGGAAGGGAAAGACAGCAATAACCCCACGCAACGCAAAGGTGCGAAGTTCTGGGGGGTGGTGACACAAATTGTGGTACTGGACGCCATCTTCTCACTCGACTCGGTGATTACCGCCGTCGGGATGGTCGACCATTTACTGGTCATGATGGCCGCCGTCGTTATCGCTATTAGCCTGATGTTGATGGCCAGCAAGCCGTTAACGCAATTTGTTAACAGTCACCCGACGATCGTTATTCTCTGCTTAAGCTTCCTGTTGATGATTGGCTTTAGCCTGGTGGCAGAAGGTTTCGGCTTCGTCATTCCGAAAGGCTACCTGTACGCTGCTATTGGTTTCTCGGTGATGATCGAGGCGCTCAATCAGTTGGCTATCTTTAACCGGCGACGTTTTCTTTCCGCTAACCAGACGCTGCGCCAGCGGACTACCGAAGCGGTAATGCGCCTGCTTAGCGGGCAAAAAGAAGATGCGGAACTGGACGCCGAAACCGCGTCCATGCTGGTGGATCATGGTAACCAGCAGATCTTTAATCCGCAGGAACGGCGGATGATTGAGCGGGTACTTAATCTTAATCAGCGTACCGTCAGCAGCATTATGACCTCGCGCCACGATATTGAGCATATCGATCTCAACGCGCCGGAAGACGAGATCCGCCAGTTGCTGGAGCGAAATCAGCATACGCGGCTTGTCGTTACTGATGGCGATGACGCAGAAGATTTGCTCGGTGTTGTTCACGTTATCGACCTGCTACAACAGTCACTGCGCGGCGAACCGCTCAACCTGCGGGTGTTGATTCGCCAGCCGCTGGTGTTCCCGGAAACCTTGCCGTTGTTACCTGCCCTGGAGCAGTTCCGTAATGCCCGCACACACTTTGCTTTTGTGGTGGATGAGTTTGGCTCGGTGGAAGGGATTGTGACATTAAGTGACGTCACGGAAACTATTGCCGGTAACTTGCCGAACGAAGTGGAAGAGATCGACGCCCGCCATGATATTCAGAAAAACGCCGACGGTTCCTGGACGGCGAATGGTCATATGCCACTGGAAGATCTGGTGCAATATGTGCCGCTACCGCTGGATGAGAAACGCGAATATCACACCATTGCCGGGCTGCTGATGGAATATTTGCAGCGTATTCCAAAACCTGACGAAGAAGTTCAGGTGGGGGATTATTTGCTTAAAACGTTGCAGGTGGAAAGCCATCGCGTGCAGAAGGTGCAGATTATACCGCTGCGTAAGGATGGCGAGATGGAGTACGAGGTGTGATGGTATCGCCATTTTACCCAATGCTGCGTAACGCCTTATAACTTCAGCAATGAAGCGATGTCTGTGGTACATGGACATCACAGCGGGGGTGTGGGTCCGGGTTGCCAGGGTGGTGGAGATTGAGCCACCCTGGCACGTTCACCGGCTTGAGCGTTCCATAGTAGCGAGGAACATCAAGTGAACGGAACAGCCTTCGATCTTACATATTCAGAATATAATGGTGCCGCCACGAACGCCTGATGCGACGCTTTACGCGTCTTATCAGGCCTACAGGACAGGTCACCTGGTAACCTACATCTTCTCCAGCAACTTCTTCACATCTTTGCCATTGCGGGAATCTTTATTCCGCTCGGCCCAGTCATTCAGGCGACGTTTCGCTTCGTCCTGTAGATGTTTGCGCAGTAACTGATCCACTTGCAGACTGTAATTGAGTTGCTGCCAGTTGCCATAAACCCGCAGCGGTACTGGCGTTTCTTTGAGGAAATCAATCAGTTTGCTTTCCCCGTTCCAGCCACCCACGACCCGAATATCAAACTGGGTGTCGCAGGTTTGATCTGCCAGATTCAACATACCTTCCCCTGTAAGCGCCAGCACAGGCGATTGACCTTGCATGTCGTTTAACGTCACGACGCCATCCTTCAACGTCAAATCGGTGGTAAAGCGGTCAAGACGCGTTACGTTATCGAAGTTTTCAGCGGCCTTCACATCACCACCATTACGTTCTACCGCTTGCTGAATCATCTGCTGGAAGTTCATCCCTTCCATGCGCGTGTCGGTCATTTCGACATGTGCCTGTCCTTGCCAGTTATGGCGGAATGCGTCGGCATCTATGTCAGCACCGGAGAAATCACCAGCCAGTGACATCTTTCCGGTCAACGAAATCGGATAGTTAAACGCCTTCAGAATGGTACCAATCTCAACGTTTTCCAGCCGTGGCTGGAAGTTTATCCGCGGATTTATTGATGTCGCGTCCAGCGTGCCCGGCAGTGAAACCTGTCCACCGTTAAGTTTGCCCTGCAGTTGAGTAATTTCCAGCAAACCCGACTTGTTGGTCATTTGCGTGGCAACATCTGTAAAATTCATTCCGCGCCAGCGCACGTTACTGGCCTGCAACAAAATATCAGCCGTAAAGCCTTGCAGTCCCTGATAGGCCGGTTCATCAATACGCGAAGAAATGACCGGGCGCGGCAACGTTGATTGGCTCTGCCCCTGCTGCGCGGCACCGTTTTCACCGTTCGCTGTTTCATTAAGCGGGATGAGGTTGTCAAGATTCAGTTGCGGAAATTGCAGTCTCAGCTGCCATTCCGGTTGCTCTGTCAGCGTGACCTGTGCTTGCCCGCTCAGCGTACTGTCATTGGCGGTCAAACTAATTTGGTTAAATGAAAGGCGTTTATGTGACTCCTGCCACTGGGCCTGGAAACTCCCCTGCCCCTGAATACCTTGTTTTGGTAAATCTGCACCCTGCAACTGCCAGTTAACTTGTTCAATAGCCGCCGTTAAATCATGCGGATAATCAGAAGCATCTACCGTACCGTTAAGGGATATCGTGAGATCGCGCTGATCGCGATTAATCCGCCCGGAGAACTCAAATGAGCCACGATGTTGGGGATCTTGTTCCATTTGCAGGCGGATATTGCGGATTGTCACCTGCTCGTCATCTTCATGCTGGAACACCAGCACGCTGTCCGCCACCTTAAGACTGGATATATCAAACGACCATCCGCGATCGTCTGACAGATCCGGCAAGGTATTGTCGCGTGGTGCAACCGGGGCATCTTCACTGCGTACCGCTTCCGTCTGCGGCGTCAGTTGGATCACTGCCCCTTTTAGCATCACCTGCTTAACGCTCAGTTGATGACTCAGCAGTGGTAAAAGCGCCACGTCCAGACGCATGTTGTCTGCGCGAACCAGTGGCTGGCTCGCGCCCTGGGCGGTGAGAGACATTCGCCCGGAGAGGATACTAAGTTGCGGCCAGACGTGCCAACGCAGTGGCCCGTCGAGCTGCAATTGATAACCGCTACGTGCAGCAACTTGCTTGACCATATAGTCGCGGAAATCATTCGGATTCACCAGCAACACTAACGCAGATAACCCGGCCACCAGCACGACCAGGAGTATCATCAGCGTCGTCAGAAATCGTCTCATGGTATCCTCAATGGGCCTGAATTAGTCTTTATCGATTCGGCTGGCTACCGCGCCCTGCTGGTTGCGATATTTCGCATCTTCACGGCGGTTGTAAGGTCGCGCCGCCGGGCCGGAAAGCGGCTCAAAGCTCAGCGCACCAATTAACATGCCCGGACGCAGCGCCAGCGGCAGCTTACCGGAGTTGTAGAACTCCAGCACAATACAGCCAGACCAGCCCGGATCGATACGGTGCGCGGTGACGTGCACCATAAGCCCCAGACGCGCCAGTGAGGAACGACCGTCCAGCCATCCCACCAGATCGGCTGGCAGCGTCACCGACTCCAGCGTCACCGCCAGCGCCAGCTCTCCTGGGTGAAGATAAAACGCCTCGCTTTCATCGAGTACGATCTCATCGCTCATCACGCGGTCAAGCGCGGCGCTCACTTCATCTTTGGGACCGCTCAGATCGATAAACGCTGCCGTGTGACCACGGAAGGTACGAAATTTATTGCCCAGGCGCACATCCACCGTCGCGCCATTAATACGCTCCACTGGCGGACGTGGGTTGATCGACAAACGGCCTTCATCAAGCCAGGCTTCAATATCTCGGTCACACAGACGCATGGCATTTTCTCCTTTCGTGCATCACTCCCTTAACGCCAATTACGTCAAGGGCATACCAGGTTATCACTGAACGGTACACAATTTATCAAGCTTATTCAAAGAACTGACTTATTTTCGCTTTCAATATATCGATGGCGATGCGGTTTTTCCCGCCGCGCGGCACGATAATGTCCGCATATTGTTTAGAAGGCTCAATGAATTGCAGGAACATCGGACGCACGGTTTTTTGATATTGCGCCATCACTGAATCCATTGAACGCCCACGCTCGTTAACGTCACGCTTGATGCGGCGCATCAGGCAGATATCCAGCGGGGTATCAACGAAAATTGAGAAGTTAAGTTCGTCACGCAAACGCGCATCCGTTAGCAGCAAAATGCCTTCGAGAATGATGACTTTCTTCGGCTCAACCGTCACCGTTTCTTTCATACGCGTATGTTCAACATAGCTGTAAACCGGCAGGTCAATTGCCGAGCCGCGTTTCAACGCTTGTAAATGCTCAAGCAACAGGCTGTGATCCATCGCGCTGGGATGGTCGTAGTTGGTCTTAACGCGTTCTTCCATCGACAGATGGCTTTGATCTTTGTAATAGCAGTCTTCGGGAATTACGCCGATGTGTTCATCACCGACTTGCTCACGTAATTCACGATAAAGGGTACTGGCAATAAGACTCTTGCCGGAAGCCGATGCGCCAGCGATACCGATAATGACGCACTGATGAGACTGATCAGTCATATATTTAGCGACCTGATTAACCTGGATGTTAGGAAGGGGGCGACGAAGCGCCAAACGCGGCAATTATAGGGATTTCATCCGCCTGATACCAGTCGAATAGCGTTGCCGCGCGCTCAGAGTAATTGTTGACGAATAATTCCCGGTGGCAAATTACGTTGTTCAGTTTTAATGCAAGGTAAAAATTGTTATACGAAGTTGCGCAAATTATCCGCCTTTACGTCACTTTATGAGCAATTCGCATATAAAATGTAAAACTTTTGTACTAGCATAAACACAGAAACGAATACTGGCGACCTGGTCTTGCGGATAAAGCGGTAATGAGCAAACAATCACAGCATGTATTAATTGCCCTGCCCCACCCGCTGCTTCACCTGGTCAGTTTAGGTTTAGTCTCGTTTATCTTTACCCTTTTCTCGCTTGAGCTTTCGCAGTTTGGCACCCAACTCGCCCCATTGTGGTTCCCGACGTCCATCATGATGGTGGCGTTTTATCGCCATGCCGGGCGCATGTGGCCGGGGATTGCGCTGAGCTGCTCGCTGGGAAATATCGCCGCATCCATCCTGCTTTTTTCCACCAGCTCGCTGAACATGACCTGGACGACCATCAATATTGTTGAAGCCGTGGTCGGGGCAGTGCTACTGCGTAAATTGCTGCCGTGGTATAACCCATTGCAAAATCTGGCTGACTGGCTGCGTCTGGCACTCGGCAGCGCCATTGTTCCGCCTCTGTTGGGGGGTGTTCTGGTTGTCCTGCTGACGCCCGGAGACGATCCTCTCAGGGCATTTTTGATATGGGTACTTTCAGAATCCATCGGCGCACTGGCACTGGTGCCGCTGGGGTTGTTATTTAAACCACACTATCTGCTGCGCCATCGCAACCCACGGTTGCTTTTTGAGTCGCTGCTCACGTTAGCCATCACACTGACGTTAAGCTGGCTTTCGATGCTGTATCTGCCGTGGCCTTTTACTTTCATTATTGTGCTGTTGATGTGGAGCGCCGTGCGCCTGCCACGAATGGAAGCCTTTTTGATCTTCCTTACCACGGTGATGATGGTGTCACTGATGATGGCCGCGGATCCCTCCCTGCTTGCTACGCCGCGTACATACCTGATGAGCCATATGCCGTGGCTACCGTTTTTGCTGATCCTGCTGCCCGCCAACATCATGACGATGGTGATGTATGCCTTTCGTGCGGAACGCAAACACATCTCTGAAAGCGAAACCCGTTTTCGTAACGCCATGGAATATTCCGCCATCGGCATGGCATTAGTGGGCACCGAGGGGCAATGGCTGCAATCCAACAAAGCGCTCTGCCAGTTTCTCGGTTACAGTCAGGAAGAACTGCGCGGACTCACCTTTCAGCAACTGACCTGGCCGGAGGATCTCAATAAAGATCTGCAACAGGTTGAAAAGCTGATCAGCGGTGAAATAAACACCTATTCAATGGAAAAACGCTACTACAACCGCAATGGCGATGTTGTCTGGGCGTTGCTTGCCGTCTCACTGGTGCGCCACACGGATGGCACGCCGCTCTATTTTATCGCTCAGATTGAAGACATTAACGAGCTAAAACGCACCGAACAGGTGAATCAGCAACTGATGGAGCGCATCACGCTGGCTAACGAAGCGGGCGGGATTGGCATCTGGGAGTGGGAGCTAAAGCCGAATATTTTTAGCTGGGATAAGCGGATGTTCGAGCTGTATGAAATTCCTCCGCATATCAAACCGAACTGGCAGGTGTGGTACGAGTGCGTGCTGCCGGAAGATCGCCAGCACGCCGAAAAAGTGATTCGCGATTCATTGCAATCACGCTCTCCCTTTAAACTGGAATTTCGCATTACCGTGAAAGACGGCATTCGCCATATCCGCGCCCTCGCTAACCGGGTACTGAATAAAGAAGGCGAAGTCGAACGCCTGCTCGGCATTAATATGGATATGACCGAAGTGAAACAGCTTAACGAGGCATTGTTTCAGGAAAAAGAGCGCCTGCACATTACGCTGGACTCCATCGGTGAAGCCGTGGTCTGTATTGATATGGCGATGAAAATTACCTTTATGAATCCGGTGGCGGAGAAGATGAGCGGCTGGACGCAGGAAGAAGCATTAGGTGTTCCGCTCCTGACGGTGTTGCATATTACTTTTGGCGACAACGGACCATTAATGGAGAACATTTACAGTGCCGACACCTCACGTTCCGCGATTGAACAAGATGTGGTGTTGCACTGTCGGAGCGGCGGCAGCTACGACGTGCATTATAGTATTACGCCGTTAAGTACTCTGGACGGCAGCAATATAGGCTCGGTTCTGGTGATTCAGGACGTCACCGAATCACGCAAAATGCTGCGCCAGCTGAGCTACAGCGCCTCCCATGATGCACTGACGCATCTCGCCAATCGCGCCAGTTTTGAGAAGCAACTGCGTATCCTGCTGCAAACGGTAAACAATACACATCAGCGACATGCACTGGTGTTTATCGATCTTGATCGCTTTAAAGCGGTGAATGACAGCGCCGGGCACGCCGCTGGCGACGCTTTGTTGCGCGAACTGGCGTCATTGATGCTGAGTATGCTGCGCTCCAGCGACGTGCTGGCGCGACTCGGTGGCGATGAATTTGGTCTGCTGCTGCCAGACTGTAATGTCGAAAGTGCGCGTTTTATCGCTACACGCATTATCAGCGCCGTTAATGACTATCACTTTATCTGGGAAGGACGAGTACATCGGGTAGGTGCCAGTGCCGGGATTACCTTGATTGATGACAACAATCATCAGGCAGCTGAAGTGATGTCGCAGGCTGATATCGCCTGTTATGCCTCCAAAAATGGTGGACGGGGCCGGGTGACGATTTACGAACCGCAGCAAGCTGCCACACATAGCGAACGGGCGGCGATATCGCTTGATGAACAGTGGCGGATGATTAAAGAAAATCAGTTGATGATGATCGCCCACGGTGTCGCTTCGCCGCGGATCCCGGAAGCACGTAATTTGTGGCTGATTTCACTTAAGCTCTGGAGTTGCGAAGGCGAGATTATTGATGAACAAACATTTCGTCGTAGCTTCAGCGATCCGGCACTTAGCCATGCTCTTGACCGACGGGTATTCCACGATTTTTTCCAGCAGGCCGCAAAAGCTATTGCCAGTAAAGGCTTAAGTATCGCCCTCCCCCTTTCCGTTGCCGGTTTGAGTAGCGCCACGCTGGTGAATGAACTAATTGAGCAGCTGGAAAATAGCCCTCTACCACCACGGTTATTACATCTGATTATTCCGGCAGACGCGATTTTAGATCACGCAGAAAGCGTGCAAAAACTGCGGCTGGCGGGATGTCGGATCGTATTCAGTCAGGTGGGCCGCGATCTGCAAATCTTCAACTCGCTGAAAGCAAATATGGCAGATTACCTGCTACTTGATGGTGAGTTATGCGCCAATGTGCAGGGAAATTTGATGGATGAGATGCTGATTACGATCATTCAGGGGCACGCTCAGCGGCTCGGGATGAAGACCATCGCCGGGCCAGTAGTTTTACCCCTGGTGATGGATACGCTTTCTGGCATCGGCGTCGATCTGATTTATGGCGATGTGATTGCCGATGCCCAACCGCTGGATTTGCTGGTGAATAGCAGTTATTTCGCGATTAACTAAGGCGTGCTTCCCCATCGCCTGATGCGGCGTATCAGGCCTACAATTCGTCCGTTCCGTCTGGTTGCCAGCCTTCCGTATACCAGATATGCAACAGCGCATAAGAACGCCAGGGCTTCCAGCGTTCGGCATAACGGCGGATTTGTGCCGGTGTCATTCCCGGAAATCGCTGTTTAATCAGATAATCATCCGGCAGGAAAACATCTTTCGCCTGCCAGCCACGTAAGGCGAAATAATTCGCCGTCCAGCGCCCGATACCCGGAAAAGTTTGCAGCATTTTCATCGCCTGCTCCACATCGCCCGGAATTGTCATTGATAAGGTGCCCTCCAGCGCCGCATTTGCCAGATGAATCAGTGCCTCTGCCCGTTTCAACGGCATACCTAACGCTTTTAATGCCTGCGGGTCGGCTGCTGCCAGCCGCTGAGGCGTGGGGAAGCAGACATAATCCGGAAAATCATCCAGCCGTTCGCCATAAAGCTGTGCCACTCTGGCGGTCAATTTTGCCGCCATCGCCACGCTCACCAGTTGGCCTAAAATCGCCCGCACGCCCTGCTCAAAAGCATCAACACAACCAGGTAAACGCAATCCGGGCCGCGCCGCGCCTAACTTGCCCAACGCACCGTTAACAATCTGCGGGTTACATTGCAGATCAAACAGGCGGCTCATTTTCGCCAGACACTCTGCGGCAACAGGTTCTAAACCTGCACTTAAATTTATGTGCAGAGTATGGCGGGCTATATCCGGAATAGCAGTCACCACGCCGCGATATTCGCCCACCGCCAGACTACGGGCATAATAATCGTCAGCGACCGTTTCCACACCGTTCACCGCACGGGCGGCGAGAAATCCCAACATCCACGACCAGTCATACGGCGGCTGCCAGTTCAGGGTATACATCGCATCTCCTTGTTAATCCGCTTTCAGCATAAACGTTATTCAGACGCTACGCTTTGCTTTCATATTCCGGTTGTCGCGACGGCAACATTTCGCTAAAGTCACGCCCCTTCTTCACCGGCATGGGGATTATTTCGTGTTTATTGGTTTTGATTACGGTACAGCAAACTGTTCAGTGGCGGTCATGCGCGACGGTAAGCCGCAATTACTGAAAATGGAAAACGACAGCACGCTGCTGCCTTCAATGCTTTGCGCGCCAACGCGTGAAGCGGTAAGCGAATGGCTGTACCGCCATCATGATGTTCCGGCAGACGACGATGAAACGCAGGCGCTGCTGCGTCGGGCGATTCGTTATAACCGCGAAGAAGATATCGATGTTACGGCGAAAAGCGTGCAGTTCGGTCTTTCCTCACTGGCACAGTACATTGATGATCCAGAAGAAGTGTGGTTTGTGAAATCACCAAAATCGTTCCTCGGTGCCAGCGGCTTAAAACCGCAGCAGGTAGCGCTGTTTGAGGATCTGGTCTGCGCAATGATGTTGCACATTCGCCAGCAGGCGCAGGCACAGCTGCCAGAAGCGATTACTCAGGCGGTGATTGGTCGCCCTATCAACTTCCAGGGGCTGGGCGGCGATGAAGCAAACACCCAGGCGCAGGGGATTCTGGAACGCGCGGCGAAGCGTGCCGGGTTTAAGGATGTGGTATTCCAGTACGAGCCGGTCGCGGCTGGGCTGGATTACGAAGCCACCTTGCAGGAAGAAAAACGGGTGCTGGTGGTGGATATCGGCGGTGGTACGACTGACTGTTCATTGCTGCTGATGGGGCCGCAGTGGCGTTCGCGTCTCGATCGTGAAGCCAGCCTGCTGGGTCACAGTGGTTGCCGTATTGGCGGTAACGATCTGGATATCGCACTGGCGTTTAAAAACCTGATGCCGTTACTGGGCATGGGTGGCGAAACCGAAAAAGGCATCGCCCTGCCGATTCTGCCGTGGTGGAATGCGGTTGCCATCAACGACGTACCTGCGCAAAGTGATTTCTACAGTAGTGCCAACGGTCGTCTGCTTAACGATCTGGTACGCGATGCCCGCGAACCGGAAAAAGTGGCCCTGTTACAGAAAGTCTGGCGTCAGCGTTTAAGCTATCGCCTGGTACGTAGCGCAGAAGAGAGCAAAATTGCGCTTTCAAGCGTAGCGGAAACCCGCGCCTCACTGCCGTTTATCAGCGATGAACTGGCTACGCTGATTAGCCAGCAAGGGCTGGAAAGCGCCCTCAACCAGCCACTGGCGCGGATTCTGGAACAGGTGCAACTGGTGCTGGATAACGCCCAGGAAAAACCGGATGTTATCTATCTGACCGGCGGTAGCGCCCGTTCACCGCTGATTAAAAAAGCGCTGACAGAACAGTTGCCGGGCATTCCGATTGCAGGTGGCGATGACTTTGGCTCAGTCACCGCCGGGCTGGCACGCTGGGCGGAAGTGGTGTTTCGTTAATTGAAAACTGGCTCAGCAACAGCTTAAATCAGCCTGCGCCTGAGCCAGTTTTTCTGCCGCCTGACGTAACGGTTCCATCAACGGCATGGTCCGTGCTGGAGCATGAAGGCGGAATCGCTGCAACTCTGTCGCACCGACAGTCAGCGCCGATTCCAGCTGATGTCGTTTGGCGGTCATTTTCGCCATTACCGCTTGTCTGTCTACTGGCGTTACCGCTTCATTCGGCCTGAACACAAAACGGCGTTCGCAACTTGCTTTCCAGTCGATAACTGCCTGGGTCAGATGATCACCAAAACCTCTAACTTGCTTAACGCTCCGTCGGGTAACGTCTGCCGCCGTTTCAATACCAAAGGACCGTAACGCCACTTTACGCGCAGGGCCAACGCCGGGAATAGAGGCAACATCAATAAAAAATCCCTCCAGAAACTTCTGCTTCTGCCGTTCCCTTGCGGTGTCCTGAAGTGCTGCCAGATCGCGCTTTTCTTCTTCCGGTAACCCAAGAATTTCGTCCTTCATTTTTTCGAGCATCGTCCGTTTGGCTATAAAACCTTCCAGCCCGCCCAACTGTTGGATCTGGCTGACTAAATGGTCATAGTCCATTTTCGCGCGATTAAACGCCTCACGGCGTTGCTGGATTTCTGCTTTGTACGCTTTGCTTGTCAGGCTGCCAATAATCCATATAGCCGACAGCACAGGAACCAAAATAATATAACGCGGTTCTGTCTGAAGGCCGCAAAGCAACAGCGATAACGCTGACAGTGCGATCTCAATCAGAATGATGTATTCACGCCTTAAAAGGCCTAAAGGAAGCGGCCTGCCAGTCGGTTGAAAATGATCGGGTAATGGCAGTTGCAATGCTGGTGGTGCTACTGACGCCATCACCATCGCCCAGACTTTCGCCAGCACAAAATCACCGCTGGTGGTAATGACCTCTTCGCCGAGATCAATAAAATAGATAACGCCTTGATTATCCAGCGTACACCACGGGCAGTCAGTCAAATGACCGGGGTAAACATGCATTGCCGAAACGGTACATTTCTTTAACTGTTGGCGTAGTAAATCAAGTGCCGCTACCCACGCTTTTGCCGTCGGACGCCCGGTTGCCATGCCACTTTCCGTGAATGCCTGCTGAAACATGGCTTCAACATCACCCGGTAACATCGACAGCGGAATAGATCGTGGCGGCGGTTTTAAACCACGTCGCTGATTATCTGACGCGTAGGTATAACGGAAATGGGCAATATCCGTCTCCAGCGCATTACCCGCATCAGAGATAAGCGGTACACCGGAATAAGGATGCCGACCACCGAACAAGACGTGAAAAATCAGCAACGCAAGGCCAAAATTATCGTGATTCGCGGTGCGTTCAAAGCCGACAAATGATGGCAAGGTTTGCAGCTCTGGCGGCGTAAAATGCGACACGCCGACTTCGCATAAATGCAGTGTGCCATTGGCGTTAATCTGAAAGGAGTCGCTATCAATCAACACCACTTTGCTGTCACGGCCTACCATAAAGCTGTTCTGGTTTACGTCACCCACGACGTGCCCGTGCTCGTGAATCGTAGCAAAAGATGAAGCAATATTGCGCGCAACATAGAGTAGAAAATCCCACGCACAATGAGGGTAACTCTGGCGACGATGTGCCGGGCTATAGATCATATGAATCGGTTCTTTACCAGAAACTTTTGGCATCATAAAACCGATAACTTTTCCGCCTCGTCCACCGTGAAGTGTTGACTGCGGCCAGGCGACATAATTCAACAACTGCGCGTCAGCTGTCGCAGCCATAAAGGCAAGTTTGTCCTGTTTTAAGGCGGGTGGCGGCGTGTGATAAATCTTGGCGACGCTATCGACAAACTCCTCGATATCATAAACCGCACCTTCACCGCCTTTGCCCAGTTCACGGCCTGGCGTAACGCACTCACCAGTAGCAGTATATAAAGTGGGTTTCATGGTAACCACAGCGCCAGTGCCAACGTTTTATCATCATCGGTACGCTCGTTTACCGCCGGGCCGGACAAAAACTGCTTTAACAATTCAGGTAATAAATCGAGTTGTTCCTGCGTTGCTGACGCCAGCCCATTGAAAAACGGGGTAAAGAAAGGCACATGGGGAGAATTATCCAGCATATTTAACGCCAGCCGCTGGATACCATCCGTAAATGCTGCAACTTTGTGCGCACGCTCAGTGCTGGTGAAAGTTTCCAGTCTGGAAACCGCATCTTCATCGGTAATGAAGTGCGTCATGTTGGCATATTCACTCACCATCGGCGTGAGCGGCAGTTGCAGACCGTGCCCCAAATCTACCACCATGCCGCCATCGCCAATCTGCATAATCAAGGTGCCGTCAGGCGATGAAATCAGTCCCAGAAATGTGCAGGCAAAATCGCGAACCGCTAATTCTTTTGCCTCTGCCTCGGCAAAAAGTCGCTGACGAATGGTCAGCACAATATCCGTGGCGAGGACATCATTAAGCCCCAATTCCCCGCCCTGCACTTTTTGCGACATATAAGCCATCGCTTCATTGACGGCGAGCATCGCACCTTCGCCACCCTGCGAGACGCTGCCTGCGCCATCAGCGACAAATACCGACAATAATGGCTGCTGGTCATTTAACCAGGCAACCTGCATCTGGCAGGCATCCTGGCAAGGCAAGTCCGCGCTGATGTGCGACGTTCCAACGGTTGATGCATAGACCAGACGCCAGCTCACACTGACGTCCAGCCTTTTGGCGTTTCCAGCACAACTTCCGTTCCCGGCGTGGAGCGGGAAACCGAACGCAGCGAACTGGATAACCAGCTAAACAGTTCACGGAATTGTAATCCCTGCAGTGGCAAAGGCTGACGAACGCTGATTTGTGCCAAAGTCTTCATATCCGCCCCCTGAACACCGATGGAAAAGAAGGCAAACTTCTTATCTTCTTCCCCCTGAAACACTTTGTTGGCGGCAGCCTGCCACTCATCGGTTGGAGCGCCATCGGTGATCAGGAAAATCCACGGGCGATAATAGGAAATACCATTGGCGCGATACTCACGTTTGCGCTCCTCAACCATATCCAGGGCTTTGGTAATGGCGGCCCCCATTGGTGTATCGCCCTGGGCAAACAGGATGGGCGGGAAAAAATTAGCGGCGCTGGTAAAGGGTTGTTCCACATGCACCGGGCCGAACGTCACAATACCGAGTTCCACTCTTTTTAAGGCCAGCGAATCGGCAAGCAGCTCATCGCGAAAGGTAACCAATCCGGCGTTAAGTTCATTAATGGGTCTACCGTTCATAGAACCAGAAACATCCAGCAGCAAAATGCAGGGGCAACGTGGTTCCGGGTTACTGGCAAAATCGCTGGTGGCAAACGTGATTTGTTCGCTCATAAGAAATCCTTTCTTAGAGAATTATTGAGGTCCGGTATCATACCGACTGCAACAATGAAATATGAGCAGGCAAAGCAACTTTCAGAATTAGGCCCGGCGGCGCAGAAAATTTTGCTATTCGCCTCGCAAGAACGGAGAGCCGTCGATTGACACTAAGGGCGGAGTGACATAATTTCAGGAGTGAGGGTTAGGGAGAGGTTTCCCCCTCCCCCTGGTGTTCTTAGTAAGCCTGGAAGCTAATCACTAAGAGTATCACCAGTATGATGACGTGCTTCATCATAACCCTTTCCTTATTAAAAGCCCTCTTCTCCGGGAGAGGGTTTCCCGTTTCAGCGTCCCGCTGAAATCGTCGGCTTACCTCCTTTCGCCCTGAATGCAGTCTATCGCTAACGCGTGAACAAAATAGTTTCCTCTGTGATTATTGCGTAACGACTCGCAAAGAATATTTGCTGGCAGGATCGCAGACTGCAAAGCCTGCGGATTGACAATCTTATCGTGAAGGCATAATTTCAGGAGTGAGGGTAGAGCGGGGTTTCCCCCGCCCTGGTAGTCTTAGTAAGCGGGGAAGCTTATGACTAAGAGCACCACGATGATGAGTAGCTTCATCATGACCCTTTCCTTATTTAAGGCCCCTTCCTCGGGAGGGGCTTTCCCGTTTCAGCGTCCCGCTGAAATCGTCGGCTTACCTCCTTTCGCCATGCAAGCAGTCTATCGCTAACGCGTAGATAAAATAGTTTCATGTGTTATTACTGGATGCGTGCTCGCAAATGTGCCCGTCATTCAGACGATTCCCGACAGTGTTTCATAATTCCTCCATTTTTCTCCCTTATTGGCTGGCTACACTAGTATCATTCCGCGAAACGTTTCAGGAAGAGAAACTCTTAACGATGAAAGGCAGTTATAAATCCCGTTGGGTAATCGTAATCGTGGTGGTTATCGCCGCCATCGCTGCATTCTGGTTCTGGCAAGGCCGCAATGACTCCCAGAGTGCAGCCCCAGGGGCGACGAAACAAGCGCAGCAATCGCCAGCGGGTGGTCGCCGTGGTATGCGTTCCGGCCCATTAGCCCCGGTTCAGGCGGCGACCGCCGTAGAACAGGCAGTTCCGCGTTACCTCACCGGGCTTGGCACCATTACCGCCGCTAATACTGTTACGGTGCGCAGCCGCGTGGACGGTCAACTGATGGCGTTGCATTTCCAGGAAGGCCAGCAGGTCAAAGCAGGCGATTTATTGGCAGAAATTGACCCCAGCCAGTTCAAAGTTGCATTAGCACAAGCCCAGGGCCAACTGGCAAAAGATAAAGCCACGCTTGCCAACGCCCGCCGTGACCTGGCGCGTTATCAACAACTGGTAAAAACCAATCTCGTATCTCGTCAGGAACTGGATGCCCAACAAGCGCTGGTCAGTGAAACCGAAGGCACCATTAAGGCTGATGAAGCAAGCGTCGCCAGCGCACAGCTGCAACTCGACTGGAGCCGCATCACCGCGCCAGTTGATGGTCGCGTTGGTCTCAAGCAGGTTGATGTTGGTAACCAAATCTCCAGTGGTGATACCACCGGGATTGTGGTGATCACCCAGACGCATCCTATCGATTTGCTCTTTACCCTGCCGGAAAGCGATATCGCTACCGTAGTACAGGCGCAAAAAACCGGAAAACCGCTGGTGGTAGAAGCCTGGGATCGCACCAACTCGAAGAAATTAAGTGAAGGCACGCTGTTAAGCCTCGATAACCAAATCGATGCCACTACCGGTACGATTAAAGTGAAAGCACGCTTTAATAATCAGGATGATGCGCTGTTTCCCAATCAGTTTGTTAACGCGCGTATGTTAGTCGACACCGAACAAAACGCCGTGGTGATCCCCACCGCCGCTCTGCAAATGGGCAACGAAGGCCATTTTGTCTGGGTGCTGAATAGCGAAAACAAGGTCAGCAAACATCTGGTGACGCCGGGCATTCAGGACAGTCAGAAAGTGGTGATCCGCGCAGGTATTTCTGCGGGCGACCGCGTAGTGACAGACGGCATTGATCGCCTGACCGAAGGGGCGAAAGTGGAAGTAGTGGAAGCCCAGAGCGCCACCACTCCGGAAGAGAAAGCCACCAGCCGCGAATACGCGAAAAAAGGAGCACGCTCCTGATGCAGGTGTTACCCCCGAGCAGCACAGGCGGCCCGTCGCGCCTGTTTATTATGCGTCCTGTCGCCACCACGCTGCTGATGGTGGCGATCTTACTCGCTGGGATTATCGGTTATAGAGCCCTGCCCGTTTCGGCGCTGCCGGAAGTGGACTATCCGACCATTCAGGTAGTCACGCTCTACCCAGGTGCGAGCCCGGATGTCATGACCTCTGCCGTTACCGCGCCGCTTGAACGCCAGTTTGGGCAGATGTCTGGCCTGAAACAGATGTCGTCGCAAAGTTCCGGCGGTGCGTCAGTTATCACCTTACAGTTCCAGCTAACATTACCGCTGGATGTCGCCGAGCAGGAAGTGCAGGCCGCGATTAACGCTGCGACCAACTTGTTGCCGAGCGATCTGCCTAACCCGCCGGTTTACAGCAAAGTGAACCCGGCAGATCCACCAATCATGACGCTCGCCGTCACCTCAACCGCCATGCCAATGACGCAAGTGGAAGATATGGTGGAAACCCGCGTCGCGCAGAAAATCTCGCAGATTTCCGGTGTCGGCCTGGTGACGCTTTCCGGCGGCCAGCGTCCGGCTGTTCGTGTCAAACTTAACGCTCAGGCGATTGCCGCCCTCGGCCTGACCAGCGAAACCGTGCGCACCGCTATTACCGGCGCTAACGTTAACTCGGCAAAAGGTAGCCTCGACGGCCCTTCCCGTGCGGTCACGCTTTCCGCGAACGACCAGATGCAATCCGCCGAAGAGTATCGCCAGCTGATCATCGCCTACCAGAACGGCGCGCCGATTCGTCTGGGCGATGTCGCAACCGTAGAGCAAGGTGCAGAAAACAGCTGGCTCGGCGCATGGGCGAATAAAGAACAGGCCATTGTGATGAATGTTCAGCGCCAGCCCGGTGCTAACATTATCTCCACCGCCGACAGCATCCGGCAGATGCTGCCACAGCTCACCGAGAGTCTGCCGAAATCGGTGAAGGTGACAGTACTTTCTGACCGTACCACCAATATTCGCGCATCCGTCGATGATACTCAGTTTGAATTGATGATGGCTATCGCGCTGGTAGTCATGATTATCTACCTGTTTTTGCGTAATATTCCGGCGACCATCATTCCCGGCGTCGCAGTGCCGCTGTCGTTAATCGGCACCTTCGCGGTCATGGTGTTTCTCGATTTTTCAATCAATAACCTGACGCTGATGGCGTTAACTATCGCCACCGGATTTGTGGTCGATGACGCCATCGTGGTGATCGAAAATATTTCCCGCTATATCGAAAAAGGCGAAAAACCGCTGGCGGCGGCGCTCAAAGGCGCAGGTGAAATCGGTTTTACCATTATCTCGCTGACCTTCTCGCTGATTGCAGTGCTGATCCCGCTACTGTTTATGGGCGATATCGTCGGGCGACTGTTCCGCGAGTTTGCCATTACCCTGGCGGTAGCAATTTTGATCTCAGCCGTGGTGTCGCTGACTCTGACGCCGATGATGTGCGCGCGGATGCTCAGCCAGGAGTCACTGCGTAAACAGAACCGCTTCTCCCGTGCCTCGGAAAAAATGTTCGACAGGATAATCGCCGCCTATGGTCAGGGACTTGCGAAAGTGCTGAATCATCCGTGGCTGACCTTAAGCGTGGCGCTCAGCACGCTGCTGCTTAGCGTGCTGTTGTGGGTGTTCATTCCGAAAGGTTTCTTCCCGGTACAGGACAACGGCATTATTCAGGGCACTTTGCAGGCACCGCAATCCAGCTCCTTTACCAATATGGCCCAGCGGCAACGCCAGGTCGCGGATGTGATTTTGCAGGATCCGGCAGTGCAAAGTCTGACCTCATTTGTTGGCGTTGATGGCACTAACCCGTCGCTGAACAGTGCGCGTTTGCAGATCAACCTCAAACCACTGGATGAACGTGATGATCGGGTGCAAAAAGTCATCGCCCGTCTGCAAACGGCGGTGGATAAAGTGCCGGGCGTCGATCTCTTCCTGCAACCAACGCAGGACCTGACCATCGATACTCAGGTCAGCCGCACCCAGTACCAGTTTACCTTGCAGGCCACGTCACTGGATGCGCTCAGTACCTGGGTGCCACAGTTGATGGAAAAACTCCAGCAACTGCCACAGCTTTCTGATGTCTCCAGCGACTGGCAGGATCAAGGGCTGGTGGCGTATGTCAATGTTGATCGCGACAGCGCCAGCCGTCTGGGGATCAGCATGGCGGACGTCGATAACGCCCTGTACAACGCGTTTGGTCAGCGGCTGATTTCCACTATTTATACTCAGGCTAACCAGTATCGCGTGGTGCTGGAACACAACACTGAAAATACCCCAGGCCTCGCGGCGCTGGATACCATTCGCCTGACCAGCAGCGACGGCGGCGTGGTGCCGCTAAGCTCAATTGCCAAAATTGAGCAGCGTTTTGCGCCGCTCTCCATCAACCATCTGGATCAGTTCCCGGTAACGACTATCTCCTTTAACGTGCCGGATAACTATTCGCTGGGCGATGCGGTGCAGGCGATTATGGACACCGAAAAGACGCTGAATCTGCCGGTGGATATCACCACGCAGTTCCAGGGCAGCACCCTCGCTTTCCAGTCGGCGCTGGGCAGCACTGTCTGGCTGATTGTCGCGGCGGTGGTGGCGATGTATATCGTGCTCGGCATTCTGTACGAGAGCTTTATTCACCCGATCACCATTCTCTCGACGCTACCCACGGCAGGTGTTGGCGCACTGCTGGCGTTAATGATTGCCGGTAGCGAACTGGATGTGATTGCAATTATCGGCATTATTTTGCTGATCGGTATCGTGAAGAAGAACGCCATCATGATGATCGACTTCGCGCTGGCTGCTGAGCGCGAGCAAGGCATGTCGCCGCGCGATGCAATCTACCAGGCTTGTCTGTTGCGTTTTCGTCCGATCCTGATGACCACCCTGGCGGCTCTGCTTGGCGCGCTGCCGCTGATGTTGAGTACCGGGGTCGGCGCGGAACTGCGTCGTCCGTTAGGTATCGGCATGGTCGGCGGTCTGATTGTCAGCCAGGTGCTGACGCTGTTCACCACGCCGGTGATTTATCTGCTATTCGACCGCCTGGCATTGTGGACCAAAAGCCGCTTTGCTCGTCATGAAGAGGAGGCGTAAGTGAAGTTTTTTGCCCTCTTCATTTACCGCCCGGTGGCGACGATTTTACTGTCGGTCGCCATTACCCTGTGCGGCATACTGGGCTTCCGTATGCTGCCGGTCGCCCCGCTGCCGCAGGTCGATTTTCCGGTGATTATGGTCAGCGCCTCGCTGCCCGGTGCGTCACCAGAAACAATGGCGTCTTCCGTTGCCACGCCGCTGGAGCGCTCACTTGGGCGCATTGCCGGGGTCAGTGAAATGACCTCCAGTAGTTCGCTCGGCAGCACGCGCATTATTTTACAGTTTGATTTTGACCGGGATATCAACGGCGCAGCGCGTGATGTGCAGGCGGCGATCAACGCTGCACAAAGTTTGCTGCCCAGCGGGATGCCCAGCCGCCCGACCTATCGCAAAGCGAACCCGTCGGATGCGCCCATTATGATCCTCACGCTAACGTCCGATACTTATTCGCAGGGTGAACTGTACGATTTCGCCTCGACGCAGTTGGCTCCGACGATTTCGCAAATCGACGGTGTCGGTGATGTCGATGTTGGCGGCAGCTCGCTGCCCGCCGTACGCGTCGGGCTGAATCCGCAGGCGCTGTTTAATCAGGGCGTGTCGCTGGACGATGTGCGCAGCGCCATCAGCAATGCCAACGTGCGTAAACCGCAGGGGGCGCTGGAAGATAGCACTCACCGCTGGCAGATCCAGACCAACGATGAGCTAAAAACCGCCGCTGAATATCAGCCGTTGATTATTCATTACAACAACGGCGGCGCGGTTCGTCTGGGTGATGTGGCGACGGTGACCGACTCGGTGCAGGATGTGCGCAACGCCGGGATGACCAACGCCAAACCGGCTATTTTGCTGATGATCCGCAAGCTGCCGGAAGCCAATATTATCCAGACGGTTGACAGCATCCGGGCAAAATTACCGGAGTTGCAGGAGACCATTCCGGCGGCGATTGATCTGCAAATTGCCCAGGATCGCTCCCCCACCATTCGCGCCTCGCTGGAAGAAGTCGAGCAAACGCTGATTATCTCGGTGGCGCTGGTGATTCTGGTGGTCTTTTTATTCCTGCGCTCGGGTCGCGCCACTATTATTCCCGCCGTTGCGGTGCCGGTTTCGCTGATTGGTACGTTTGCGGCGATGTACCTGTGCGGATTCAGTCTCAATAATCTTTCGTTAATGGCGCTCACCATCGCTACTGGTTTCGTGGTGGATGACGCCATCGTGGTGCTGGAAAACATCGCCCGTCATCTGGAGGCGGGGATGAAACCGCTACAGGCCGCGCTGCAAGGCACTCGCGAAGTCGGTTTTACGGTGCTGTCGATGAGTCTGTCACTGGTGGCGGTGTTCCTGCCGCTGCTGTTGATGGGCGGATTGCCGGGCCGACTGTTACGCGAATTTGCCGTGACGCTTTCTGTCGCCATTGGGATTTCGTTGCTGGTTTCCCTGACGCTAACGCCGATGATGTGCGGCTGGATGCTAAAAGCCAGCAAGCCGCGCGAGCAAAAGCGACTACGTGGTTTTGGTCGCATGTTGGTAGCCCTGCAACAAGGCTATGGTAAGTCGCTGAAATGGGGGCTTAATCATACCCGTCTGGTGGGCGTGGTGTTGCTTGGCACCATTGCGCTGAATATCTGGCTATATATCTCGATCCCGAAAACCTTCTTCCCGGAGCAGGACACTGGCGTACTGATGGGCGGGATACAGGCGGATCAGAGTATTTCGTTTCAGGCGATGCGCGGCAAGTTGCAGGATTTTATGAAAATTATCCGTGACGATCCGGCGGTGGATAATGTCACCGGCTTTACCGGCGGTTCGCGGGTGAACAGTGGGATGATGTTTATCACCCTCAAGCCACGCGACGAACGCAGCGAAACGGCGCAGCAAATTATCGACCGTCTGCGCGTAAAGCTGGCGAAAGAACCGGGGGCGAATCTGTTCCTGATGGCGGTACAGGATATTCGCGTTGGTGGGCGTCAGTCGAACGCCAGCTACCAGTACACGTTGTTATCCGACGACCTGGCGGCACTGCGCGAATGGGAGCCGAAAATCCGCAAAAAACTGGCGACGTTGCCGGAACTGGCGGACGTGAACTCCGATCAGCAGGATAACGGCGCGGAGATGAATCTGGTTTACGACCGCGACACCATGGCACGGCTGGGAATCGACGTGCAGGCCGCCAACAGCCTGTTAAATAACGCCTTCGGTCAGCGGCAGATCTCGACCATTTACCAGCCGATGAACCAGTATAAAGTGGTGATGGAAGTGGATCCGCGCTATACCCAGGACATCAGTGCGCTGGAAAAAATGTTCGTTATCAATAACGAAGGAAAAGCGATCCCGCTGTCGTATTTCGCTAAATGGCAACCGGCGAATGCTCCGCTGTCGGTGAATCATCAGGGATTATCGGCAGCCTCGACCATTTCGTTTAACCTGCCGACCGGGAAATCGCTCTCGGACGCCAGTGCGGCGATCGATCGCGCAATGACCCAGCTTGGTGTGCCTTCGACGGTACGCGGCAGTTTTGCCGGCACGGCGCAGGTGTTCCAGGAGACGATGAACTCGCAGGTGATTCTGATTATCGCCGCCATCGCCACGGTGTATATCGTGCTGGGTATCCTTTACGAGAGTTACGTACATCCGCTGACGATTCTCTCCACCCTGCCCTCGGCGGGCGTTGGAGCGCTGCTGGCGCTGGAGCTGTTCAATGCCCCGTTCAGCCTAATCGCCCTGATAGGGATCATGCTATTAATCGGCATCGTGAAGAAAAACGCCATTATGATGGTCGATTTTGCGCTTGAAGCCCAACGGCACGGTAACCTGACGCCGCAGGAAGCTATTTTCCAGGCCTGTCTGCTGCGTTTTCGCCCGATTATGATGACTACCCTGGCGGCGCTGTTTGGTGCGCTGCCGCTGGTGTTGTCGGGCGGTGACGGCTCGGAGCTGCGCCAACCCCTGGGGATCACCATTGTCGGCGGTCTGGTAATGAGCCAGCTTCTGACGCTGTATACCACGCCGGTGGTGTATCTCTTTTTCGACCGTCTGCGGCTGCGTTTTTCGCGTAAACCTAAACAAACGGTAACAGAGTAAATGACAGATCTTCCCGACAGCACCCGCTGGCAATTGTGGATTGTGGCTTTCGGCTTCTTTATGCAGTCGCTGGACACCACCATCGTCAACACCGCGCTTCCCTCAATGGCGCAAAGCCTCGGGGAAAGTCCGTTGCATATGCACATGGTCATTGTCTCTTATGTGCTGACCGTGGCGGTGATGTTGCCTGCCAGCGGCTGGCTGGCGGACAAAGTCGGCGTGCGCAATATTTTCTTTACCGCCATCGTGCTGTTTACTCTCGGTTCACTATTTTGCGCACTTTCCGGCACGCTGAACGAACTGTTGCTGGCACGCGCGTTACAGGGCGTTGGCGGTGCGATGATGGTGCCGGTCGGCAGGTTGACGGTGATGAAAATCGTACCGCGCGAGCAATATATGGCGGCGATGACCTTTGTCACGTTACCCGGTCAGGTCGGTCCGCTGCTCGGTCCGGCGCTCGGCGGCCTGCTGGTGGAGTACGCGTCGTGGCACTGGATCTTTTTGATCAACATTCCGGTGGGAATTATCGGCGCGATCGCCACACTAATGTTAATGCCGAACTACACCATGCAGACGCGGCGCTTCGATCTCTCCGGCTTTTTATTGCTGGCGATTGGCATGGCGGTATTAACCCTGGCGCTGGATGGCAGTAAAGGTACAGGTTTATCGCCGCTGGCGATTACTGGCCTGGTCGCTGTTGGCGTGGTAGCACTGGTGCTTTATCTGCTGCACGCCAGAAATAACAACCGCGCTCTTTTCAGTCTGAAACTGTTCCGCACTCGTACCTTTTCGCTGGGCCTGGCGGGGAGTTTTGCCGGACGTATCGGTAGCGGCATGTTGCCCTTTATGACACCGGTTTTCCTGCAAATTGGCCTTGGCTTCTCACCGTTTCATGCCGGACTGATGATGATCCCGATGGTGCTTGGCAGCATGGGAATGAAGCGAATTGTGGTACAGGTGGTGAATCGCTTTGGCTACCGTCGGGTACTGGTGGCGACCACGCTGGGTCTGTCGCTGGTCACCCTGTTGTTTATGACCACTGCTCTGCTGGGCTGGTACTACGTTTTGCCGTTCGTCCTGTTTTTACAAGGGATGGTCAACTCGACGCGTTTCTCCTCCATGAACACCCTGACGCTGAAAGATCTCCCGGACAATCTGGCGAGCAGCGGAAACAGCCTGCTGTCGATGATTATGCAATTGTCGATGAGTATCGGCGTCACCATCGCCGGGCTGTTGCTGGGGCTTTTTGGTTCGCAGCATGTCAGCGTCGACAGCGGCACCACACAAACCGTCTTTATGTACACCTGGCTTAGCATGGCGTTTATCATCGCCCTTCCGGCGTTCATCTTTGCCAGAGTGCCGAACGATACGCATCAAAATGTAGCTATTTCGCGGCGAAAAAGGAGCGCGCAATGAAGTTCTGGCGACCCGGTATTACCGGCAAACTGTTTCTGGCGATTTTCGCCACCTGCATTGTCTTGCTGATCAGTATGCACTGGGCGGTGCGTATCAGTTTTGAGCGTGGCTTTATTGATTACATCAAGCATGGTAATGAACAGCGATTACAACTGTTAAGTGATGCGCTTGGCGAGCAGTATGCGCAGCATGGCAACTGGCGCTTCCTGCGCAACAATGATCGCTTTGTCTTTCAGATCTTGCGTTCATTTGAACACGATAATTCGGAAGATAAACCCGGCCCGGGTATGCCGCCGCACGGCTGGCGTACCCAGTTCTGGGTGGTCGATCAAAACAACAAAGTGCTGGTTGGTCCGCGAGCGCCGATTCCACCTGACGGTACACGGCGACCCATTCTGGTCAACGGTGCGGAAGTGGGTGCGGTGATTGCCTCCCCTGTTGAGCGACTGACCCGCAATACTGATATCAATTTCGATAAACAACAGCGGCAAACCAGCTGGCTGATTGTTGCTCTGGCAACGTTACTCGCGGCACTCGCTACCTTTCTGCTGGCGCGTGGTTTGCTGGCACCGGTAAAACGGCTGGTGGACGGCACGCACAAACTGGCGGCGGGCGATTTCACTACCCGCGTAACGCCCACCAGTGAAGATGAACTGGGCAAACTGGCGCAAGACTTCAACCAGCTTGCCAGCACGCTGGAGAAAAACCAGCAAATGCGGCGCGATTTTATGGCCGATATTTCTCACGAACTGCGTACGCCATTAGCGGTGCTGCGCGGTGAACTGGAAGCCATTCAGGATGGCGTGCGTAAATTCACGCCGGAGACGGTGGCGTCTTTACAGGCGGAGGTCGGTACACTGACCAAACTGGTTGACGATCTCCATCAGTTGTCGATGTCTGATGAAGGCGCTCTCGCCTATCAAAAAGCACCGGTAGATTTGATCCCACTGCTGGAAGTGGCGGGCGGCGCATTTCGCGAACGATTCGCCAGCCGTGGCCTGAAACTGCAATTTTCCCTGCCAGACAGTATTACCGTATTTGGCGATCGCGACCGTTTAATGCAGTTATTCAATAACTTACTGGAAAACAGCCTGCGCTACACTGACAGCGGCGGTAGCCTGAAAATCTCTGCCGGGCAGCACGACAAAACGGTGCGACTGACCTTTGCCGACAGCGCGCCGGGCGTCAGTGACGATCAGCTACAAAAATTGTTTGAACGTTTTTATCGCACCGAAGGTTCCCGCAACCGAGCCAGCGGCGGTTCCGGGCTGGGGCTGGCGATTTGCCTGAACATTGTTGAAGCACATAATGGTCGCATTATTGCTGCCCATTCGCCTTTTGGCGGGGTAAGCATTACAGTAGAGTTACCGCTGGAACGGGATTTACAGAGAGAAGTATGACCGAGTTACCAATCGACGAAAACACACCGCGTATTTTGATCGTGGAAGATGAACCGAAGCTGGGACAGTTGCTCATTGATTATCTGCGTGCTGCGAGCTATGCGCCGACGCTTATCAGCCACGGCGATCAGGTACTGCCGTATGTGCGCCAGACACCACCGGATCTGATCCTGTTGGATCTGATGCTCCCTGGCACCGATGGCTTGACGCTGTGCCGGGAAATTCGTCGTTTTTCTGACATTCCTATCGTGATGGTGACGGCAAAAATAGAAGAGATCGACCGCCTGCTCGGACTGGAGATTGGCGCAGATGATTATATCTGTAAGCCGTACAGCCCACGGGAAGTGGTAGCGCGCGTCAAAACCATTTTGCGCCGTTGCAAACCGCAGCGTGAGTTGCAGCAACAGGATGCTGAAAGCCCGTTGATTATCGACGAAGGTCGTTTTCAGGCTTCATGGCGCGGTAAAATGCTTGACCTGACGCCTGCGGAATTTCGTCTGCTGAAAACGCTCTCTCATGAACCAGGAAAAGTGTTCTCCCGCGAGCAATTGCTCAATCATCTTTATGACGACTACCGCGTAGTAACCGACCGCACCATCGACAGCCACATTAAAAACCTGCGCCGCAAGCTGGAATCTCTCGACGCCGAACAGTCCTTTATCCGTGCCGTTTACGGCGTCGGTTACCGCTGGGAAGCCGACGCCTGCCGCATCGTTTAACATTTTTACCTGCCGGAGAAGGCATTCACGCCGCATCCGGCAACATAATCCCACGCATGGTCAGCAAACTGACATTATCTCTCCGCCCTGGCAGGCACCAGAAAATCGCTCATACTTTAATCGGTAAACAGTCCTTTTAGATGCTGTTTTCGATACGCAATTTCAATCAAGGAGTCATTATGGCTGGTTGGTTTGAACTCAGTAAAAGCAGTGATAATCAATTTCGGTTTGTGCTAAAAGCGGGCAATGGTGAGACTATCCTTACCAGCGAGCTGTATACCTCAAAAGCCTCTGCGGAAAAGGGCATCGCGTCGGTGCGTAGCAACAGCCCGCAAGAAGAACGCTATGAGAAAAAAACGGCAAGCAACGGCAAATTCTATTTCAATCTGAAAGCCGCTAATCATCAAATTATCGGCTCCAGCCAGATGTACGCCACCGCGCAATCTCGTGAAACCGGAATTGCCTCCGTTAAAGCCAATGGCACAAGCCAGACGGTGAAAGACAATACGTAATTACGATACCGGGCGTGGGTTGTTGGCGTCCGGCGCTTTACCAGCTCCCCCCTACAGCGCTACAATGCCCGCCCTTAAAGTGGGGGCACTCCCCTGGCCGCTTCATCAGGTGAAGCGGATCTGACCTGTCATCAGAACGAGAGAATTATGTTTAAACCGGAACTCCTTTCCCCGGCGGGAACGCTGAAAAATATGCGTTACGCTTTCGCTTATGGCGCAGATGCTGTTTATGCGGGCCAGCCGCGTTACTCCCTGCGTGTGCGCAACAACGAATTTAACCACGAAAATCTTCAGCTCGGCATCAATGAAGCCCACGCGCTGGGGAAAAAGTTTTATGTCGTGGTCAACATTGCACCGCACAACGCCAAGCTGAAAACCTTTATCCGTGACCTGAAACCGGTGGTGGAAATGGGGCCGGATGCGCTGATTATGTCTGATCCAGGGCTGATTATGCTGGTGCGCGAGCACTTCCCTGAAATGCCGATCCATCTCTCAGTACAGGCTAACGCCGTGAACTGGGCGACGGTGAAATTCTGGCAGCAAATGGGTCTGACCCGCGTGATCCTCTCTCGCGAACTGTCACTGGAAGAGATTGAAGAGATCCGCAATCAGGTGCCAGATATGGAGATCGAAATCTTCGTTCACGGCGCGCTGTGCATGGCCTACTCCGGTCGCTGCCTGCTCTCTGGCTATATCAACAAGCGCGACCCGAACCAGGGCACCTGCACCAACGCCTGCCGCTGGGAGTATAACGTCCAGGAAGGGAAAGAAGATGACGTCGGCAACATCGTACACAAGTACGAACCGATTCCGGTGCAAAACGTTGAACCGACGCTGGGTATCGGCGCACCAACCGACAAAGTGTTTATGATCGAAGAAGCCCAGCGTCCGGGCGAGTATATGACCGCGTTTGAAGATGAGCACGGCACTTACATCATGAACTCGAAAGATCTGCGCGCCATCGCCCATGTTGAACGCCTGACCAAAATGGGCGTGCATTCGCTGAAAATCGAAGGCCGTACCAAATCTTTCTACTATTGCGCACGCACCGCGCAGGTTTACCGTAAAGCTATCGATGACGCAGCTGCGGGAAAACCATTCGATACCAGCCTGCTGGAAACCCTGGAAGGTCTGGCGCATCGTGGCTATACCGAAGGTTTCCTGCGTCGTCATACTCACGACGATTATCAGAACTACGAATACGGTTATTCAGTTTCTGACCGCCAGCAGTTTGTTGGTGAGTTTACCAGTGAGCGCAAGGGCGACCTCGCGGCGGTAGCGGTGAAAAATAAATTCTCCGTTGGCGACAGCCTTGAGCTGATGACGCCGCAAGGGAACATTAACTTTACCCTTGAGCACATGGAAAACGCCAAAGGCGAAGCAATGCCGGTCGCACCGGGCGATGGTTATACTGTGTGGATCCCGGTGCCGCAGGATCTTGAGCTAAATTACGCGCTGCTGATGCGTAATTTCTCCGGGGAAACCACGCGTAACCCCCACGGTAAGTGATTAATTTCGATTATTTTTCCCGGATGGAAAATTCTTAGAAACCGATCACATACAGCTGCATTTATTAAGGTTATCATCTGTTTCGCTGAAAAACATAACCCATAAAATGCTAGCTGTACCAGGAACCACCTCCTTAGCCTGTGTAATCTCCCTTACACGGGCTTATTTTTTACGCGTAATACAATGAAATAAAAGGATTTATTTCTGGTCACGTCCACACATTGACCACATCGACAAAAAAGCCCCTCGACTGAGGGGCTTCCTGTTTGTAATTACATCCACATAATTTGCTGCCCTGACGGCAACGGGTGCGGTCTTACGGCGTGGACTTCTCCCGGCTTCACGATGTATCGCTGTACCGACTCATAAGTGATGAACGTGGCGCTGCAATTCACGTTCTGACACTGGTGATAACGCTCTTTTGTCGTGTCAGTGATATAGCGGCTTGTACGCGCATGTGCGGCATGCTGGCATAAAGGACAATGAAACATCGCGAGCACCTCTTCCGGTTTTGTTGATGGTGCCATTTTAGTTAATTTATCCTTATAAAACAAACAGATAAAATAAAAACATCACTCATCATCTTCTGTTTCGTACTCCACATCAGAAAGCCTGACCTCAAGCTCCAAGGACGTCGTGAAGCCGCTATTATTCAGAAAATGTGTCACCTTAGTGATTGTCCAGTCCTGCTCGTCTATGACGCGCTTAAAGCCTGACACTTTAACCGGTGTTTCCGTGTAAATATCAGCACGACCGGTAGCCAGACTGATGGAGAACTCCGCAACGCCCCGTTGCAGCTTATCCCACTTCGCCTGAGCGGCGCGCATGGCCTGCGCTTTCGTGGCATATACCGTGGTCAGGGCAAAAACGTTGTCAGCCTCACCGGCCATGTATTCACCTTCACGCGCTTCCGGTACTTTAGGCGCTTTCTTCTGCCTGACCGGTTTCGCGTTCGGGTGCTCCAGTGCGCGCAGGTGTTTCTCTTTCTTTTTGCGTTTCAGTTTTACCTTCTGCTTTTGCGGTTTCGGGTCTTTGGTGTGTAACCACTTTGCCGTTACGCCTGTATAGGCTCCGCGGTCAGCAATCGCAAAATGATGACGGTCGCCGTCGCTGCGGGTGATGGTAATCTGCGGGATTTTTTTACAGCTGGCCGTCACCCCCTGCCCCGCTTTGAGAAACAGCAGTTTTCCCATTTTTACCGACACCTCACCGCCGTTGCGTTCAGCAAGACGGGTCAGGAATTTCGCATCAGACTCCTGCGACTGGTCGATGTGCGGGATTTTAATTCCTGCCAGTGACGGCGCGACACTGGCTTCCAGCCTGTTACGGGAGGCTATCGCCTCAACAATCGCACCGAGCGTGGTGTCATGCCATGAGCCTTCACGGCGGGAATTGAGCGTCCCGCGAAAATCTGCACTCCGGGCGCGGATGGTGACCACATCCGGTGCGCCCCGGTGTTCAACCTCATCAACGGTGAATTTCCCTTTGCATACCAGGGCAAAACCTTTCCAGCCGATATACACCGTCAGGACAGCGCCACGAACCGGCAGCCCGACCTGCCCGTCGGCATCGTTCAGTTCAATATCAAGCTGGTCAGCCTCAAAGCCCCGGTTATCCGTCAGGCTCATACTCATCAGACGGTCGCTGATATTGCCGGTAATATCCCTGCTGTCGAGCATCAGCATGTAATCCGGCGTCAGCGTACTGCCTGCATCAAATGTCAGCGCATCCAGCATTATTCCGCCCCCGTCATCCCCGTGAATTTAGTCGCCATACTGCCAGCCTTACCGATGAGCGATTCTGCCTGTTTACCGATATCGCCATAAAGCGCGGCCAGTGATTCATCCACGCGGGTGAGTGACAGCGTAAAATCAATTTTCCGGGGTGTGCCGTCTGCAAAGAAAATACTCCCTGTTTCACTCACCCTGCTGATGACATACATGCCGTAAATCATGCCTGTGCCATCCAGCAACGGCCACGCCCGGCCTTCCTCTGCCATCAGTCTGAGCGTGGTCATCGTCAGCTTGCCGCCGGTCAGTTCGGGATAAAGCACACCGGCAAGCGTCATGTTTTCCTCACCAACGCCGAGAAACTGGTAGGCATCCCGTTTACCGATACGGGAATTTGACGGCCAGCGATAATCTGATTCACGCTGCATGGTCTGGTGTGGCAGCGTCTGGCGCATAAAAACAAACATACCTAACGCGAGCATCATTTTTCGTCACCTCCTTAACCGTCATGCATCATGCTGGCACGGGCGCGCGCACGTTTATCCCGCTCGTATTTTTCGAGCGCATCCTGTAACTGGCGGTCAAGCTGTGTCCCCGGTGCAGTACCACCCGTCAGGCTGATGTGATATTCGTTTTTACTCTGGTCCACATAAGAGCGGCCAGCCGGTGCCGTGACCGGCTGATAAGCCTGATAACCTGCATAAGAGCTGGTCGCCGGAATATAACCACCGCTGCCATACGTGGCGGCTTGAGTTCTGGCGGCGGTCTGGTCAAGTGTGTCTGACTCTTTGTTGATAACACCGAGTTTTTCCAGTACCCAGTCAATACCACTGCGCAGTTTGTTGAACGCATTAAGCGGCAGCATCAGCGCGTCAGCCAGTGCCTGCCCGAACATGACGCCCGTGTCACGGCAACGGTTCAGGGTGTCCTGGGTAGCTTTGACCGGGGCAATCAGGTTTTTAAACCACTGCCACGCGGCCTGTAACTTTTCACCCAGCCAGTCAAACACCGGCTTAAGTGGCGTGAACAGTTCCCCCACTGGCGCAAATGCTGCTTTCAGCCCTTCAACCACACCGCCAAAGAATGCGCTGACAGGCTCCCAGTATTTACGGATAAGCAACGCCCCGGCGACAATGGTGGCCACCACGGCCACAACCGGCCAGCTAATCGCCCCGATGGCGGTCATAACAGCACTGCCAACCGTCGTGAAGACTGCCCCCATTGCGCCTGCTGCCGCGATGATGGCATTAATGCCGGTGATAACCGGCCAGGCTACAAGACCAATTGCACCGATGATGCCAGTAAGCGCCAGTGCACCACCGACAATAAGGCCGATGGTTGACGCCAGTGATTTGTTTTTCTGGATCCAGCCGTCGAGTTTTAACACATACTTTGTGGCCGTCTGCGTGAGCTTACGCAGTGCGCCTTCCTGCTTGTCAAACAGGTCAGTCCCCACCGCCTCATA
>OHMP01000034.1_pt1 | contig 122441 bp, 122 predicted proteins | sample 1569341 | NCBI WGS metagenome assembly OHMP01 (sample SAMEA3879584, study PRJEB24766) | human gut metagenome | biome: human-associated habitat; feature: feces | place: USA | collected 1985/1987 | reverse complement strand
TTTGTACCGTATTGGCAACACTCTTTACACTATTCATTATCTGGTGGTTCGAACAATAAAAAAATGTCCCATGTTCCGCTGAACTTTGGGACATTGATAAAACAAACACCACATTTACTTCACAGTAAGTTAGAGTGGAAAAGCAAGAGCGCATTTACTTCACAGTAAGTTCGTTGCGCACTATTAAACACAAACAAAACAAAATAAAAGCTGTACAACAGCCATTATAACACTTGCATCAATGTATGTTTATATTGATTTTTCCATAACAGAGGGCATAAAGTATGTGGGGGTGAATCTTATTCTAAAATTTATACGTCGTTCCCACCATTAACCCTACTGTTCCCCGTATGGGTTCCTGAAGGTCTGCCCGATAACTTCTGTCTTTGAATATATTGATCCGGGGTTCCAGCCAGAGTCCGCTATGTGCCGATAGCCTGATTTCTCCCTGTAGTCCGATGCGTCCGTTCAAGATAATTGAAGACGATGATTCCGCTCCAGGAAAATAGCTCCCGATGCCACCTGCAACGATCAGGTTGAACACGTGGCTGTCCCGATCGGAAAAAAGCCTTGTGAGGCTGCACAGATAGTCAATGTTAAGGCTGATATTAAAATCGCGGTTGCTACCGCTATCTTCATTATCCAAAAAGGCGGTACTACTACCGGCACTGATCCGCATCCCGTTAAATTTGTCGAACCATTTACCTAAAGCGAATTCCGTGTCGAACAATACATTTCCGGTGTTTCCGGTACCGGCTGCCAGCGAGGCAAAACCTCCTTTAAGGAAAGTCAGGGTAGTGTATCCTGCCGGTTTGTAAGTAATACCTGCCATTAGTGATCCTGCCAGGTTATATCTTTTCCACGATGACTGGTTGTCCACCCGGTCCGGATAAAGTGCCAGTTGTGGCTCGATAAACAGGTTAAAAGCAGACGATACATTCAGTTTCCCTTGTAGTCCTGCCCTCAATCCGTATGAATGGATTGTTTTTTGGTCTTTTACGATAGTGGCCTGATAACTGAGTCCGAGAGCGCCGATCACTTCGAATACTCGCTTCGGGTTGTATCTGGCGGCAAATGCACTGATATTGATCAAATAGTCTACATTGGCTCCTGCCAGATGCATATTCGTATTTCCCTGTTTCCATTGTGTATATTCCCCTCCGGCCCGTAGTCCTATGACGGGGGTCAGCCAATTACCTGCCATGAATGATGCCCGTGGCCCGTGGGCGGTTTGTCCGCCTCCTACGTTAAACAGATAACCGATACCCGATCCGACAGAGAAAAACAGATGTTCCGATCCTCTCTTCGAATGGAACTTTTCTGCTCCCTTTCGTTTGGGCATCAAATATTCTGAGGCCTTTATATTGTTTTTTCCTTCTGTTGAATCTTGCTTTTGCTCTTGTGCTGCCAGAGTTCCGCATAAGATGAAACCGATTCCTAGCAGCAGGATTCTTTTATAGCTCTTTTCCATATTCTTCATTGCTTTATCGTTTTTTCTTCATTCAAGCCGCTCTCTTCCGTTTCGGTGTCTTCCGTTTCGTTTTTTTCTTTTGTTTTCTCCGCTTTTTCCTTCAGTTCTTTCTTTTCATCTTCCAACTGTTGCAGCAGGTCGGTTACGTCTCCGTCTATCTGCGCAATCTCTTTCAGTGACGGATCTTCGTTCAGGGCCCGTTTAATGAAAGCGTATGCTTCGCTCACTTTGTCCAACCTGTTGGCACATGCCGCCCTTAGATAATAGCTGAGTGGTTCATCCGGTAGTTCTTGTGCCTTTTCCCATGCTTCTTCATTTTGCTTCATGGCCATTAATAATACCACTTCATTTATGCCGCCTTGCGTTCCGAACCGTTCATAAGCATCCTCAAAATGCCCGTTGTAAGCTCCAACGATGGCTCTTACGTCTTGTGTCATGTCGTTGTCCGGCAGAAAGTCTATAATCGAGTCCGCCCGGTTATAAGCTCTTTCGTCCATTAAGGCGATTACCTGATTACAGAGTAGTTCTGTGGGAGCCGATCTGCTGACAAACGGTTCCAGCAATTTGCTGTCTGCTTTCTTTTGTTCTATCAGCAACGCAGCCAATTCGTTGGCCATAATCATAAATTTAGGATATTGTTCCAGTGCCTGTCGGCAGATCACTTCGCGTGTAGAGTCATTATCGGCATCCAGGTATATCCGCCAAAATTCATAGGGTACCAATTTTTTATAGTCCTGTTTATACATTATGCGTATTTCTTCATCGTTCAGCAATCTCATCACCGAATAGTTGAAACTATATTCCACCCGGCGCAGCCGTGGTAAGTAAGTCGTTAGAATGACATTCCGATATTCCGGTAGTCGTAGGATCCGGCTGTACTGTGAGGCCATGTTGTCCGGATAGCAATTGATGATTTCCCGTAACTTGTCTGTAGGCAGTGAGTCGCGTTCCATCAATTCTGCTACCTCTTCCCATGAGGCCACCACTCCTTCTGTATATGTACTGTCTTTTATTGCGTTTATAGTACCTTCGTTCAGAAAACCAAAGATACGTTTCAGCGTACTGTCCGTGCGTTTTTGTGCCAGTTTCAGATTCGATTGATACGGACCTTCAGGCGAAGATACCCCTTTGACCGAAAACGACAGGAATTCCGAGTTCGGATCGTTTTCTATTTCCTGCAGGCGCAAGCGCATTTTCTCCAGTTCTCTTTGGTTGTTCGGATCTTTTTCGTCTATCGTTGCCGAGTTGATCAGGAAGTTCAGCTTCACTTCTCCTCTGTCGCCTCTTTGTTGTTTTTGAGGTTTAGGGATGTATTTTTCATCTCTGATTTTCATGCCATCTGCTTGGTACGTAAAGAAACGCATCGGATTTACCGTACCTTTGGCTATCACTACCGTATCTTTGTATGCCAGTTTTTTATATTCTACCAGATACATGTAGATGTCACACCGGCATTCATCGTCCGGGTTATCCATATAGAGGGAGTCTACGTAGGCAATCACTTCATTCTTATCAATCTTTTGCGTTTTCTCCTGAAAAGCTGCTAACGGATCTCTGCTCAGGTCGAATTCCATCATTCGTTCCAATGTGATGGCATACTCCTTTCCGGTCACCACTGCCGGGCGGAACAGGTTCTGTGTTTTACGGGTAATATTCACCAACATCGGTTGCACTACGATACGTGTATTCGGCTTATACATTTCTTTGGGAATTTTTACTTTAGGGTGGATGATGTATTGATTTCCGACGATTTCGATGTCGGTTGGTTCCGGTAGCAGTTTGTCCACCACTTTTTTGGCGGTGATCACCACTTCGTCAATCATCGATGCTTCGTATGAGATCACTACGTTTATCGTTGTCTTTCCTTTTAGTTTTACCGTTTTTGATGCGTAGGCAAATCCCGAGAAATGCAGGGTCGTATTGGGATCTGCCATGATCTTGAACTTTCCGTCGAGGTCTGTGATGCCGTATACATCTCCCTTTTCATTCTGATCTCTGATTACGATAGAGATGGCAGGCTCTCCCTCGTCATCGATTACGCTTCCGCGTATTTCTACTTTCTGGGCTTGTCCCCATGCCGGAATAATGGCGTATAGGGCCACTATCCCCAATAGCAAAAATCTTTTGATATTCATTAGGGTTATATTTATTTGGCTATATAAATAAAAGATACACTTAGTTTAACCGGTATGGGGGCCCATCCCGATTCATTCGGTTCACCATGAGTGCTTCCCGGTTGGTAGCGCACCAACCTGTAGCGTGCCACACCCACACCGCCTGATACCTCAAGGTTCCAGCGACGTGACAGAATCCAGTTGTATCCATACGTGACACCCGCGGCCGCGGCATCTCCATAATATGCCCTGCGGTTTATTCCCACATCGAACATGGAATAGAATCCTGTGATACCGATGTAATGGCGTGCCAGCAGGTTCCGAAGCCAATATTTAGCTTCAGCTTGTACGCGTCCATGGCGGTAGAAAAGTTTATCTGTAATCTTCCAGGGATTAGCCGATGCCGAAATTTCAGCTGTCATCCAATCGTTTAATGGGAATTCCACTCCCAGATTGGGGGATGCCGCCAACCATTCCAGCGTATTAGTCTTGATGGCCATGCGTTGGGCGGATACTTGAAAAGATATTGCTATGAAAATAAAGAATATAGCCCATTTCCCGAATAGAGACGGGAAATTATATCCGGCTATCTCCCACAACAAGTTGGGGAAATCTAGTTTTAAATTAAATGTATTCATAAACGCGCTCACTTCTGTCTAAAGCGTGCTGTCGTTTATTCTTGTCACCGACAAATATAGAGGTTTTAATCGGGACTTTCCAAATAATCAAAATCTTTTTTTATCAGTTCTGATAAAAAGGTTTGCAGGTCGGTTTCCTGGTTCAGTTGTAATTTCTGTCGGAGCCGGCTCCGGTTGCTTCTCACGGTTGAAGTGGCTATGTATTGGAGTGCTGCTATTTCTTCGGTTGTTTTGTTTTCCAGTATCAAGCAGCAAAGTTGTATTTCTTTGCTACTCGGTTGCAGGTGCAAAGCATTGAAAGCAGCCCATAGTTTTAGCTCGGATGTCATTCTTGCCTTTTGTCGTTGCATGGTTCGTAGTATTTCCTGTAATCTTGCCAACATGATGGGAGGAAAGATATATGCCACTGCCAGGCTGGGCAGACTCATCAAATAAAGTTCGGATGATGTATAGACCCCGATGAACATATACAAAAGAATCGGGGCGAAAGATAATATCATTACGGTGTGTCGACTCACAGAGATGGAAGCCAGACCACAAGTAACCATACCGATCATCAGATCTTGCGACAAAAAGAAGCCGGTCTCTTCCGGTGGGAGGTAGATACGGCAGTACATTGATATTAGGATATTGCTTTGTATGGTATAAAAGGTGCATTTCAACAAGAAAGTTATCTGTTTCTTTTTCCGAATCAGCAGGTAAGTGAACAGTAAGAATAACCCCAGGGATAATATGTTACATAAAGCCAGTAACAGGTCTTTTCTGATCAGGTAGACACAAAGGTCGGCGATGATTCCGATACTAAAGCAGCCCACTGTACCGTAATAGACGAAATAAATAGTTTGTCGCTTCGGATTTCTTATCTCTTTGAACTGTAGATATTTCTTTTGGATGTACTTTTTTGTTTTTGGCAAAGACAGGTATTTTGAATTCATGTTTTTTTAGGTTCAATATGTAATGTTTATAACGAGCCTACGTAGGCGTATATATTCTGACGGACAGACTTTCGAAATGGCTTTTTTATCCCATAATAAATACAAAAAAGAATGAAAATAGAAGGGGGGAGGGTGAAGATCTTGAAAAAATGTACTGAGTTCGTCATACGTGTCATCAAGGCTCACCATATACCTGCTTTATCGGATGATCAATCACTTAACTTATGTGTTAAATCAAACATCAAGACATGAAATACTCCATTTACAACTTTTCCAGAACAACGATATTTCTGAGTAATCCTGAACTTAAATATCTTTTTAGACCGAAAGATGGCGAATGAATCTTTCTGTTTATTAGTATATTCCTTATAGTCTAATCCTTCAGAATTATAAATATCAGCCCACGACAATTCAGCAAAAATTCTAAAAGCATCCGCAAACAATGATTCGTCCTGTTCACTTATTTTCTATCAATCAAATCGAAATTTATTTTAGAATTTCGATATAAATGCTTCGTATCTTTATGCAAAGATAAAAAATAAAATTGAGACTTAGGGCAGAACGCAGTAATAAGACTGATGAATAGCGGTTTAGATAATAAAAAGGAAAAAGCAGCAAGCCATCTGAAACCAACAAAAGGCCAAGTGAGGACAGAGCTACATTACTATCTCGTTACTTTCTTTTGGCTGGTAGATGATTTTTGATAGCATGAAAAAAGAAGAAAATCAGATTTCTTTGCACTGATTGGCAGTGTTTTGCATATCAAGAAACAACTCTACAGGTAATAATTTTGTCACTTAAAAAATGTAGAGTATGAGATCAACATTTAAAGTCTTATTTTATCTAAAGCGCAATGCTCCCAAAAAGAATGGGCTTGTGCCGGTCATGTATCATTTCTCCATTTACGATAATAATACTAAACTGTATTCCAGAGAGCAAAGTCGCAAGGAAGCATGCGCCATTGACATCCGGTTTTTACTAAATAAAAAATAACATTAAAAATAGAACGAAAAGAATGTTTTCGCTTGCGATCTTTGTCATCTAAAAGATTTTCTATAACTTGCCACAAGTTTATTACAAAGCAGAACAGTAGAAGTATGAACATAAAAGAGATACTAAACCAATCCGAAGGGCGTAGATTGGAATTTAAGGCAGAGTTGCCGGAGCATTCCGATTTGGCTAAGACGGTTGTGGCATTTGCCAATGATGCAGGTGGCGACCTGTATATTGGTGTGGCAGATGATCCTCGTGAAGTGGTAGGATTGGATGAGGACAAATTGGTGACTATCGAGGAGAAAATAAGTAATATTATTTTTGACCGTTGCTATCCTGCGATATTGCCGGAAATAAAATTTATAAGCGAAGAAAACAAACACTTGATTCAGGTGACTGTTTTCAGAGGTAGCACGCCACCTTATTATCTCAAAGAGAAAGGTAAGTTACAAGGGACATTTATTCGTGTAGGCTCGGCCAATCGACTTGCGGATGAAGCTATCATCTCGGAATTGGAACGTCGGAGACGAAACATCTCTTTTGATAGCGAAGTTATACCAGATAAGCCTGTAAATGATTTGAACATAGATGGTTTTAAGGCTATATTCAAGGAGAAAACGGGGGAAGAATTATCCGACCAAGCATTAAGGAAATTAGACTTGGTTAAAGATATGCAAGGAGCAGAATATCCGACCAATGCGTTGATTCTATTCTCGGACGACCCGTTGCGTAACTCGTTGTTTCACTATGCAAAGGTGGAGTGTGCTCGTTTTAAAGGTGTTAGTATCGATGATTTCATAGACCAAAAGAGTATTACGACCAATATTGCCACACAAGCAGAGGAAGCATACAACTTTGTGTTACGCCATATTAATAAAGGTGCTTCGGTTGAGGGAGTGTACACAGTATCTCGTTGGGAGTATCCTGTTAAGGCAATTCGTGAGGCGATTCGTAATGCGGTGGTTCATCGGGATTATTCTCTCACAGGAAAAGACGTTAAGATTGCGATCTATGATGATATGGTAGAGATAACCAGTCCGGGACTTCTACCACCATCAATCGACTATGCTGCAATGGAAAGCCGTCAGAGCGATGCACGCAACAAAGTAATAGCCCCTGTTTTCAAACGTCTTGGTATCATCGACCAATGGGGCAACGGCTTGAAGTTGATTGCCGATGAAATGAAAGAGTATCCAAACATCGAACTTCGTTGGAGAGAGGTGGGCTTGTCGTTTCAGGTACAGTTTGTGAGGCTGGATTATGTGCTGAACGCAGAGCGGATAAAGGATATACAGCAAGAGTTACAGCAAGAGTTACAGCAAGAGTTACAGCAAGAGTTGCAGCAAGAGTTGCAGCAAGAGTTGCAGCAAGAGTTGCAGCAAGAGCTACAAAAGGCGACATTGTATTCGGAGGTATTGCGTTGTATAGTAAGTAATGCTTTATCAAGGCAAGATATATCCCTTGCATTGGGACAAAAGAAAGTATCGGGACAATTAAATAAAGTTATTCAAAAACTGATTGCCAACAACCTGATTGAAAGAACTATCCCTGAGAAACCTAACCATCCTGCTCAGAAGTTTCGACTAACAGAACGTGGACAGTTATTTCTTGGTTTACTTGCTAAATGAAATGATTATGATATATAGCTATCTACATTGAAATAAAACCTCGCTTCGACTATATAAACCAAAGCGAGGTTTTATTATTCCAAAAACTTTTCTAACTTTGTAACGAAGTTGTTTTAAGGTACGCAAAGCACAGATTATCAATGCAGCTTTACTTTTGCCAAATCGTTACCAACAACATATTACTTCTCAATTACAATCTATCATTCAGATAGATACAAGTAATTTTCTTATCCTCTGCAAAGATAAAAATAAACTATGAATGCGGTTTCTACTATTCATGAAAATCTGCAAATCTCTATGTTTTCATATATCAAAGTAGTACTGCAACTATAGATATTAAGATTAAATAGCAATACACCTTATTTTTGATGATAAGTGTGTCTGGTCTGGATGGATAGTCTTTACTTAATATTGCTTTCTATTTGCTCAAAAATCTTTCTTTTTTGTGACGCATACCCTATTTTTTTCTTTTGTGATAGAAGTTGCTTATTGTATATATATGCAAAAGGAAAATGTTTTTGAGAGTCTGAATAATATGTTATTCACTTTTCTGCCCATAGGAAGTGAATAACGTAGTTGCAAAGAGTTCGTTCTTTGTCGGCAGAAAGTTAATTCTTTGTTTATACAAAGTTAACTTCTTGTCGGCGGCAAGTCGGCAGATGATCGACAGTAGTCTTTTTTCTCCTTGAAAAGCGGCTGAAAGTACCGGATTTTCTCTGGTTACTTCTCAATTTTGATTGGCGCAAATCTGTGAAAATGTTTCTATTTTGTGCCGATCTCTTTAATGTTGTCTCTGTGTTATGTGCTTTTTGCTGTCTTTATTGTAATATGTACTTTGTTTTTGTTTCTTTCTGTATTCTTCTAATGCTGATTTACGGGCTTTTTTCCAGCTTCCCAGTCAGTCGGGCAGGAAAAACAAATTCTATCGCAGGTAAGATATACAATTTGACAATTGTCAGATTCTTGCTCCGACCGTTTATCGAAAGTATAAGTCAATCTCTTTTGATTAAAGATGCAGCAGGGATGTATTTTTATATTCCTAAGCAAGCACAAGTCCGCATTCGTTTCATGTCTTTCTATAATGTATATACTTTTCTTATCTGTCACATGGGGCGTGAGATGTCGTTTTTCATGTTGTCCGGACTGTTCAGAGACCCGGTTATGCGATATTCCGTGGTTTCCATGCCCTACTGGGGAAGCCGGATAAGGTGTTTTTTACCTTTGGCGGGAGAAAAAGAAAGAGAGGTGATACTTCAGGAATCGTCCATTCCATCGGTGAAAAAACGGTATTGCACATTTGCAGCACCCCGAAAAGGGGAGGTGCTGCAAAAATGCAACGCTGAGTTTTAGGTTATCTTCAGGACGGAGGCTACATTTGTCCTACCCTTTATGGAGGGAGATGCAAACAAAATGTATAAGATTATTTAAGATAGTGAAATTGGGAAGCTGCCAACATATTGATAGCAGGTGTTGTTTTACTTTTGTAAACCAGTTAAAAGTAAAGAAGAAGATGACATCAATTACACCACGGCTCAATCGCTCGCGCGAGGGGCGTGATGGCAGTTATCCGCTTGTGATACAAATTATTCGCCATCGAAAGAAGAGAGAGATTTATACGCCTTACCGTTTCTGGGAGGCAGAGTTTAACACCCGTTTAGAAATGGTGGAGAACGTTGGAGGCAATCGCCGTCGTCTGCTCATTGTCCGCGAAGCCAATGAATACCTTATATATATAAAGAAGGAGTTGGAGGCTATTTGCGGATCGCTCGAAGCGGATAAGGGGAGTGCTTATACGGTGGACGACATTGTGAACGTTTATAACTACCACAATGATCTGAGCCAGGTGTTGGTATATGCCGACTCGGTGATTGCCGGGCTGGAGAATAAGGGACGTCAGGGTACGGCTGCCAATTATCGTAGCGCCCGCCGTGCGTTTGAGATGTTTTTGGATGGCAGACCTTTTTCGTTTGAGGAGTTGACTCCCGAAGTGCTGGACCGCTTTGTCACCTTTCTCCGTGAGCGGGGCAACCGGCCCAATACGGTTTCGTTTTATCTCCGTCAGTGGCGTGCCATCTACAATCGTGCCTGCGCCGATCATGTGGTTTTTTCCGATCAAAAGCCTTTCCGACGGCTGAACCTCAAAGAGGAGGTGACATCCAAACGCGCCATCTCCCGGGAGAAGATTGCGCAGATCGAATGTGTCGACCTTACTGCTTGTCATGCTGATATGCAGCTTGCCCGTGACCTGTTCCTGTTTAGCTTCTATACGCGCGGAATGTCCTTTGTAGATATGTGCTATTTAAATAAGGAGAACCTGCAGGGAAATTATCTTCGGTACAAACGGCAGAAGACAGGGCAGGAGTTACAGATACGCATTGAAAAAGATTTGCGTGTGTTAATCGACAGATACGCCAGCCCTTTGTCGGACTATCTGCTTCCAATGCTTCGAAACGGTGACCGTTATCAGGATTATCGGCGCAGGCAGCGGAGGCTTAATAAACTGATTCGTGAATTGGGCGACCGGTTACAGTTGGATATGCCACTCACATTTTATGTGGCGCGCCACTCATGGGCGACACTCGCTCACGAAAATGATGTGCCCGTCTCGGTGATCAGCGATTGTATGGGGCACACATCGGAGAAGACTACCCGCATTTATCTGGATCGCATAGACACTAAGCGGCTTGACCGGGCCAACCGGTTGGTGATTAATAGTCTGCGGTAAAGAGGTGGAAAAGAGGGATAAAAAAAACTCTTTCTTATAATGAAAGAGCTACTCAAGAGATTCTTCTTATCTCAGATACATGTCGCAAAGATACGCATTAAATTATTAATTAAACAAGTATTATTTTAATTTTTTTTATTTCTAATGTAAAATATTTATTTTTCTTCTTTCACTTAGATAAAAAACTCCCCGGTACACCTTCTTTCTGTCTCCCGACCTCTTCAAGAAAGCATACGATGTATGTCTACTGTTTCTTTTTCAACGGTTTTTCATCTGTCTGCCTCCACTGCTGCAAACACATGCCGTCACCTATTCACAATAATGATAATCTGTTAATAATCAATTGATAACAGATCGTATATTTCGTTTTGTGATGCTCTTTAACAACCTTTTTCTTTTATGTTTCTGAAAGCGTTTCTGAGTCAATATTAAGTAACGTATTATTGATCAATGTGTTACATCCATACACTTTTTCTTTGTTTCTGAAAATAAAAAAACTCAGAAACATTTTCAGATGGGATATGAAGTAACTTGCTGTATTATAAATGATTATAATATTTATGAAGTCATTCTCCCTTTCATTATAAGAAAGAGCCGCATAATTATCAAACAAACGGCAAATATGAAAAAAATACTATGCATATGGGTCTTAACCGTTACTTTCCTTGGAGCATTTCCTGCTTTGGCCGACGCCCAGCAATGGGGATTGACTGCCAATGGTCTTTATTGGGCGACAGCTACTCCGAATATAGGTGTGGAATATGCCTTCCATTCAAAGATGAGCATAGCAGGACTTGTTCAATATAATCCGTTTACTTACGCTAAAAACCGGAAAATGAAACATCTTGCCGGGCAGTTGGAGTATCGTTATTGGCTGAGTGATGTGTTCAAGGGGCATTATCTGGGTGTGCATGCCACGGGCGGTATCTTTAATTTTGGTAATCTCCCTTTGGGTATCCTCAAAGACTATCGTCTCGAGGGGCAATTGTATGGTGGCGGACTCACCTACGGTTACCAGTGGATCATCAGCAACCGGGTCAACATTGGCGTCGATATCGGATTAGGATATCTCTATGTTGATTACGATAAATTCTATTGTCCCACTTGTGGGGAACGTGTCGATCACTACCGGACCAATTATCTGGGGCCTACCAAGGTAGGTGTATCCATTATTTATCTGTTAAAGTAGGGGAGGACAGGCTATGAATATCAAACAGGTAATTTTCATAAATATCTCATTTTTCATCTCTCTAACAGTGTTAGCAGCAGATAGGCCTACACAGCCTGTCCGTACTGAGGTGTATCGCTTGGAGCGTCTTGACTCTGTTCTGCTGGTCGATCTGGCTGTCGACCTGACAGGGGTGCACCTGGCGCCGGACTGTACGGTCTATCTGTTTCCGCTACTCGCTTCGGAGAATACCGGTGATTCGTTGTCTCTTCCTCCCATTGTGCTCAACGGCCCCCAAAGCGATCTGATGTATCGCCGGCGTCGGGCTTTGGGTACAACTTCGGGATTGGAGAAGATTACTCCCTACACCGTGCTGCGTGAGGGAGACCATGCTTTGCCTCGCATCCATTATCGGACTGAGGTGCCTTATGCGGCATGGATGGACGATGTTAAAGTATGGATGCGCGACACGAATTGCAATTGTGATGCCCGTCTGGTACCTTTTGCCATGCATACGGAGCATATACCGCCGTTGGTTGTGGAACGGGTGGATACGATTGTAATACATGACACCATCCGCCTGGCTTCTGTTGCATCCGGACAGTCGACCGTAGCTTCGGATATTCCCCTTCGTAAGAAGGTGACCCGTATTCAGGCCGGTTATGAGGCTGATATTTATTTTCCTACGAATGAAATGCGTATTCTTCCCGATCATGAGTTGAACCGTGCTTCATGGATGCATTTCGTTAACCAAGTGGATTCTATTGAACAGGATAACCGGAATTCCATATCGGGAGTTACCGTTACCGGTTACTCTTCTCCCGAAGGATATACTTCTAATAATGAACGTTTGGCTGAAAAACGTGCCAAGGCCCTTCAAGCGTTCCTGGAAAATAAATATGGCGAACGTATGGAGGTGGCAGTCGAGTGGGTCGGTGAGGATTGGAAACAGTTTGAGAAAGATATAGAGGTTTCTGACCTTCCGGAACGTAATGAAATTCTTTCAATCCTGCGTACTGTGAGTGATAGCAATCAACGGAAGAGTAGGCTGAAGGCACTGAATAAGGGGAAAACATTCGGAATTCTGCTTCGGGAGTATTTTCCGAAACTCCGTCGGGTGTCATGCCGTATTAGATACGTAAAATAAGAATATGAAAAGAATGTATTACATAGGATATATGCTCTGCTTGTTGCTTGCCGGTTGTGTAGTCGGTGAGAAAGCGGACGGCCTGTTGGAGCAACGTCTGTCTGATCGTACCCTTTTGGTCTATATGGGAGGGGATAATGATTTAGCCGACGAGACCGACGAAAAATTGTCAGCGTTAACAGAGGCGTGGGACAGGTTTCCGGGGCATCTATTGATTTATCAGGATAAAAAAGGAGCGGATAGTACCCGCTTGCTAGAGGTTTGTTTGGATGAACAGGGAGAAAAGGTAACAAAAATATTGGCTAAGTATAAACAGGAGAATTCAGCCGGTGCCTCCGTGTTCGCACGGGTTGTCAATGAGGCTATGGCCCGGTATCCTTCCGTTGATCCGGGATTGATCGTATTCTCCCATACCAGCGGATGGTTACCGTCGGGGACGGCAGTGGTTCCGGCCGGTATTACCCGCTCGGTTATCAAGGACAATCATTACGAGATGAGTTTACAGGATTTTGCTTCAGCCATTCCGGACGGGCAATTTAATTTTATCCTTTTTGAAGGGTGTTTTATGGCCGGGCTCGAGGTGGCATACGAACTGAAAGATAAAACGCAATATATTGTGGGTTCATCAGCCGAAATGCTTTCACCGGGTTTTACTCCTGTCTATCAACAAATGTTTCCGTTGCTTTATAAAAAAGAAGCGGATCTTCCGGCAGTGGCTGCTGCCTATTACGATTATTACAACAGTATGGAAGGCGACAATCGTTCGGCTACCATCAGTGTGATTCAGACGTCCGGCCTGGAAATGTTGAAAGTTCAACTTCGGGCGGCCGAGAGTCGTGTGGAGCGTTGGGAATGGATAGATCGTAGCGGATTGCAGGCTTTTGACCGCTTATCGGACGGGCGGCATCTCTTTTATGATGCTTCGGCCTATATAAAACGGATTGGAAGTGTTGAAGAATCTGCTGCTTTTGACGAGGCTCTGGAGCAAGTTATCATTTATAAAGCAGCCACGGAGAACTTCATGCCGGAGAGTGTAGGGGGATTTACCATTGACGAACATTGTGGCATGACGTTGTATATACCCGATGCTACTGTTCCCACATTATTGACCGAAAGAAAGAAACTGAAGTTAATGCAATAGTATACATAGTTCAAATTAATTAGTGAATGGTAATAATAAAATTAAAAAAACTGATGGAAAGGAATATTTGATTAACGAAACAGACAGTGACGGTTGACAGATCGATGGAACAGGGAGTATCCGCATTTTTCTCTCTGCTTTTTTCCTTTCACAGTTCGAAAGAGAAAAAAGGAATATCCAAAGCGGATAAAAGTATAAACTATTCGAACTTATATCTATAATTAAATTTTTTAGTAACATGAAATTAAACAAATTGTTTACGTTTACATTGGCAGCCCTTGCGATGGCTGCATGTAGTAATGATGACGAACCGGGTATTGATAAAGGTGGTCAGAAAGGTGAATTGATTGATGCTATCAGCATTGCTTTTACCAGTTCTTCAGCTCCTGCTACCCGTGCAGACAAAGGTGAGATAGAAGGAGTGGGCACTGAAAATAATGTATATGTAGCCTATCTCTTTGCTAAAGAGAATGATCCCCAGCATGAAGGTGCAAAAGTGGGTGACTGGACTGTAAAGCGTGTAGCTGGTGATAGTAATACAGACGATAAGGATGTTGCAGCTGCAATCGGTGAGGGCGATGTGGCAACTCCTGGGACGAAGAAAAATATGTGTACGTTCAACGGTGTACGCCAGGGAGATAGTGTTTATGTGGTTGTGAATGATCCTCAGATGACCCTTGCTACCGCTCAGACATTGGCGCATCAGGGTGACAAGTCGGAAGCCGCTATCCGTGCGTATATCTCTAATCTCTCTAAAAGTTATCTGAATGATCTGACCGTTACTAAAGACGGGACGCAGGGTAAGAAGTATATCATGGCAGGTGTATCGGCTATTCCTACCAACCCGAATATCCCGAACGGATCTACCGTGAAAGTTTCGATTCCTCTGAATCGTGAATTAGCCAAAGTATTCTTTAATGCCTCTGTTACTACCAACCCCGTATACGAGGCTTATGGTAAGATGGCAATTAAAGATGCAGTATGGGAAAATCCGACAGGTACTAAAGACCCCGATGGTATTGTCGTAGTACGTATTCCGAGACGTGTTTCTCCGTTCACGGCACAGGCTCGTGACTGGTATTTCCCGCAGAGTGCGGATGCAACTGCTAAAGACTGGGATGTGGAAGGTTGGTTGAAAGCATTTGCAGGTGAAAGCCAATCTGTACCCGGTACTGCAGAAGTTCCTGGAACGACTCTTGCATTGAATAAGGGAGAATACAATGCAGATGCGAAAGAATATCGTCTGACATGGGTTGTAGGTGAAAAAGCATTGGCTGATGGAGCTACTCCTGCAGCTGCTTCGATGGTATACGTTAAGAGTGACAAGTTATATTCTCCTTATTTTTATGTAACTCCTAACTATGCCGACAATGCCGGTTGTGCTACTGTTGTAGTTACTCAGGCTACTTATATCGGTGCTAATACTCTGCTTGAACCGACTATTACAGAACAGATGTTGAGCGAAGCTTTGGATGATTCTGATTTCCAAACTGCTACTTCTACTGACGGAAGTGTCAAGTATGATAAATTGGCTGCTGATTTTTGGAATACTGGTGCGAATGTAACAGCATTGGTTGCGTTCCTGGAAAAGAATGCGACATATAAACTTGCGTTGAGAGGTGAAACAGATCCAAGTAAGAAAGAAGCTGCTATTACGATTAAACCTAACGATAAACGTTACTATCGCGCTGATGTTGCCAACTATAGCGATGACGAAACAACTTCAATGAAGATTACCGAACGCAACACATTCTATCATATAACAGGTACCATCACTACACTGGGTGCCAAGAGCATTGAAGATGCTATCAATTCGGATAATATCGACATGCTTGTACAGGTAGTTGTTAAGCCATGGAAATATGTTGTTAACAATATAAATATGTAATCAGAACCTCTTTTTTATATAATCCGGGGCGGATGGAAAGTCCGCTCCGGTTGATATCTTTTTCTTGTCGGAAAGAGAAGAATACGAAACTAAAATGAAGAAATTGCTACCGATACTTTTAGGGGTTACCCTACTGTTGAATTCATGTATTAAAGATGATATGGATGCTTGTGCCGGATATATGCACATCTATTTCAGCTATATTTATGGTGGAGCCAACCGCTTTTTTGAGACGGTTTCTACTCCTACGCAACTTCATTTTTATAAACAGAAGCATAAATATCGGGAGTTGGAAATAGCCGTGGATGAAATAGGACTGACCGAACCTTATCGCTTCCTGAAAAACTTTGATGATACGGATAGCCTGGAACTGATAGCTTGGACACAGGATGAGGCGATTGATTATGTGGATACTCCTGATACTCCCATAGGAGAGGGGTATGTGAAATTAAAAGAAATTACCGATGGCAGCGGAATCTGCCGACCTGTTGACGACCTGTTGTACGGACGCATTGCCATAGATGCCGGTTTGCGCGAAAATCGCAATATTGTAACCATTCCGTTTGTACGTGCTGTGTGCCGTACACGTATAACGATGATTCCTCAGACAGTAGAGGATCAGGTCGTTGAAGAAGGAGGAACGACGCGTGCTGCAAGCAGCATTATTCCTTCACCCGAAGATTTTAAATTCCACCTTTACGGTACGCGTAGCGGTGTCGATTATAATAATAAAGCAAATGCGGATGAGGTAGTACTTGAGCCCCAGTGCTATTACGAAGAAAGTACCGGAAATGTGCTCACACCCTGGTTCGGTTCTTTTTCTTCAGAAGGAAAGTATCTGAAAGTGAATGTGTTTATTCGTGATGAACAGGTCGCTTCATTCGATTGCGCACCTATCGAGTTGACTTCTGTTCCGGGCAACTTCATTGATCTGGTGATTGACGGACATTATGTGAAGCCCGTTATGCAAGTTCGTGTCAATGGCTGGAAAGTGGCGACAATAGAAAGTAATATGTAGGCAAGTTGATAAAAGGAGAGTATAGCATGAAAAGAATTCTGATATGTCGATTGATGGTGTTTCTGACCGTGGCTTTGGTTTCGTGTTCGGATGATACTTCCGAAAGTATCCCTCAGAACCCGGATAAGGATATGTACCTCCGTGTGAATGTTCCCCGCACTTATGCTTCCGGAGCTGATGAGACAGATAGTAAAGAGACGGTGATTAACGGCATTGACGTATTGGTATTTGCTCCGGGAACAGCCTCCCAGAGCGGATTGTTTCTGAAATCGGTATCCGAAGGAACACCGGTTACCGGTAAGAATACGTTTCAGGTGACTATGCCTGTGGGGGAAGGATTGGAGGTACATGTATTTACGAATTGCCATGAAGAGTTGGTGCGTAGCGGTGCCTATAAAGGACTGGGCATGAAGATGGACGCTTTACTGGAAAAGATGATATCTAAGGTAGAAAATAATTCGACAGGAACTGACTGTTTGCCGATGCACGGCTTTTTGTCAGGTGTCACTGTAGCGAAAGAATCGGTGGGTAAAACGCTTAGCGTACCGGTGCTGCGTTCCGTAGCTGCTGTCCAGGCGAAAGTGGATGAAGCGCATACGGGAAATCCGGGTGAGTTGTTGGATAGCGAGGGTAAAGTGATTTTTAAGTTGCGTGAGTTTTATGCTTATTTCCCGGCAGATAGCGGTAGGCTGGCACCGTTGAAGGAGGTTTATGAAACGGCAGTCGCCGGTTCGGAAGAGGAGAAAAAGACCCGTAACGTCGTTAAAACAACTTTACCCGATAAATTGGGTGTCCGTCCGATAGGGGATAAGCTTTTCCTGAAAAGTGAGACTCCCGTGGCACTTGCGGGGCCGCTCTATCTATACGAAAACACTTATTATTCGGATAACGGTTTTGATCAGCCCGGATCTGTTGCCGGCAATACCCAAGTGGCTACTACCCGTCTGGTGGTAGGCGGAGTGTATGGAGAGGATACGGAGGTCAGTTATTACCGGATTGACCTGACAGATCCGGACGACCCGAAAAAATTGGTTGAAATATTACGTAATCATAAGTATACCTTTCAAATCATGAATGTCTCGGGATCGGGCTATGACAATCCTGACGATGCGGCTGTAGGGGTTCCGATGAATATCTATGTAAAAGTGATTGACTGGATCGATGTAAATACCGAAATTGATTTTGACCGTGAGAACTGGTTCTCTTCGGCTACAAAGAAGATTGTTTTGTCCGGCTATGCAGATTCACAAAAGTCGGTTTCCATAGACAGTGATGTCACATTCGGTCCTTTCTGGCAATTGAGTTTTAACACGTCGAGTACGGTTAACGGTAATGCTTCGGCTGTGCCTGTAACGGTGGCTGAAGGTGCTGCATCGGCTATGATCTCCAATGACCGTTATGAAATAACCGTTACTGGGAATACTCTTACCGTAAAGGCCAAAAAGTCTTACGGAGATCTTCCTGCCGGGCAGGCTTATGATGACGATTTCTATATAAAAGTAAAGAATTTGACGGTGCATTTTAAACTGACTCAAGTGGATCGTTCACCCGATGATTGGGGAAACGGCGGGACTCAGGAAGATGAACTGTAAAAATAAACATAGATTAGTTGACTCATGAAACGATTGAAAAAAAATATGCGGCAAGGATGTATGCTTTTAAGCGTATTTTGCTTGATAGGGATCATAGCCTGTTCAGGTGAAGAGGGACATGATATACAAATTCCTGATCCTGTCATTTGTACGCTGAACTATACCATTCCCGATACTGAAATACCGGATACCAGAGCGTCCGATACGGGAGGGAAAATATCTGTGGCCCGTCCGGAAGAAAGTGCGATAAAGGATGTGAAACTTTTATTCTTCATTTATGACGAGCATGGTAACGGTTTGTATGCCGGCTCGTTAGACGGAACCGTAGATGGCAATCACCTGGCTAAAACAGGAAAAATATCGGTGACTATACCGGGAAGCGGAAGCATTGACAATCACACGGATTACGATGTATTGGTACTTGCCAATGCTTCGGTCTATTTTTCCGGAATGGATTGGGATGCCTATTGTGCCGGACAGACTGAAAATGCGGTACGGGTACAACTCCGGGGAGAGATGCCGTTGTATTCACCAACGGACAGGACCTATAAGGTTACGGACGACTGTTTGCCCATGAGTGGAATCGCATTCAAAGAAGCGGGAAAAGATATGAGCGTTCAATTGCTGCGTGCCGCTGTACGCATAGATGTACGGGTGGTTGAGGATAAAAAGGGGACGGTTCTCCTGAAATCGGCTGTACTTCGTAACGTTTCACCGGACATACCTATGTTTAATGATCCGCAGGATGCGGCTTTTACTCCGTTGACATACGCGAATACGAAAAGTGCACAGGAGCAATTCAGCATCATAGGCGGTTTGTATGCTACCGAAGTATTGCGCACCCTGCATACTCCTTATCTGAAACAGACACAGGCAGTATGTTTGCTCTTGGAATGTGAAAAATCTTCTTCTTCTTGCAGTGGATGGTATCGGGTGAATATTAATATCGATACAGATGATGTCCAGTATTTGCGGCGTAACAATGTTTATACAGTAATTATTAAGGATATTTTGAGCCAGGGGGCTGATACTCCCGATGATGCTTACGGAGCCGGCAGCTTTGGAGGCATACAAACTGTTACTGTTCCTACGGATTGGAAAGTTCCTGACGGGATAGTGACTCCACCGGATGTAGAAGTGAATTGAATGGTTTCATAAAAAATAATCAGAACGATGAAAATAAAGAAGTGTAAAATAGATTGTTTTCAGAAATCCTGCATTCTTCTGTGTATGGCGCTCTTCTCCTGTTCGCAATATGATTGCGTTGTTCCGGATAACGGAAAAACAGGAGAAGGGGAGCGCGCTTCTTTAGGTATAGGCGGTGTTTCAACGGGGCGGTTAGAGGTACTTACGCGTTCGGTGACTGCCGAACTGACTGCTGCGACTGATGCTATCGGTATATTTCGAAAAGAAGATACCGGAAAGGGTTATGAGCCCGTTCATAACAGAAAGTATACGTATGGAACTCCACTTTGGGAGACAGACGGGGAAGAGGTGGTGTTGATCGATGAACCGGCGGAACTGACGGCTTATTATCCTTATAGAGAAGATGGGGCGAGTAGCGTAGGGCTGAGCAGTGAGCTCTATGTGGCTTCGAAAGAGATTTATTATTGTCCTTTTAAGGCCTCAAATTCAACCGGGCCCATTACACTGAATTTACGCAGGGCCTATGCGCTGCTGAGATTCAATTTTATCAGGGGGATAGCAGATGGGACTCCGACTTCTGCCAAAGGAGAGTATACCGGGGACGGGAAGATTAGCTCATTTACCTTCAAGGCAACCTTACGGATTGCCGGAATTCTGGATCTGTTTACCGGAACTGTTGAAGGAGAAGCGCGGGAAGTGACGTTCAATTATAACGTTCCGATCAGTATCGGGACCACTGCGGCTCCTGCCGTTCTGGATTATATGGTGGTACCTTCTGACTTTACCGGGGAGCTTTCTTTTACATTGATGGTAGACGGAAAGGAGATGAAAGGTAAAATCAGCGCTTCGGACCTTTGCGGTACGAGTGGAAAATTGGCGGAAGGGACAAAATATGAGATAAATGCCATTATTCGTCCTACTGAAGTAGAGATAGGGACTGTGGAGGTGGAAGAATGGATAGGGGAGGTGGTCAAAGACCCCTCCGGTGATCCGTTTGTGCCGCAATAAAAAGACAGAAAGGAATAATTATGTTTTTAAGAAAGCAGATAAAGATGAAACAGATGCTGACAAATATCGGGATGGGAATATTGCTGACAGCCTGTGGCAACGGAGGGATGGACCCGGTGGATACCGGCGGGGAAGAAGAGTATGTTCCCGTCAGGGTAGAAACCGTTACGGACAACGGCATTGGTACACGTGCTGTCACTTTGTCGAATGCCGCTATCGGAATATTCCGTACGGCACCTTATAGCGCTACGTTTCCGCAACAATACGATGTGGAGTGCATTCACGACGGAACTTCATGGAGCCTGGCAAGCAAGATATATGTCGGGAGCACGGATGCTTCTTTGCATGCCTATTATCCCTATGGTAAGGTCACTTTCGGCGCTAATAGTACGGTGACTGCTCTGACAGTGAAAGATCATACAGCGGATAATGATTTTTGTTATGCTGATGCTCCTCTTACGGCAGTTAATAACCGTACGCCGGTTGCCTCCTTCTTGCTAAAGCATGCTTATGCCGGTTTGAAGTTCAGTATTGCTTGCCATTCCACTTATCCATTGAAGAAGTGCAAGTTGACCAGAATAGTGATGCAACCTGTAACGAGTGGAAAAACATTTTATGTGGAACGTAGCATGGATATCAGTAAATCCGCTGCGGATGCGGGGCAGTTGGGAGGGAGTACCGCTTCCGGTTGGAGTCTGGATACATCTGCGCTTGCTGTGGGGACAACGGGTATCGCCCAAGGAAGTACGGATGAGAGTATCAGCAAATTGTTTCCTCCACAAGATTTTGAGGATGGTACCCGGCTGATATTGACCATTGACGGTAGTGAATATTCCGTGACGATTCCCTATAAAGTTTTGAAGGCTCTGAAAGCCGGATATTTATCTACCATTTCTCTGGAGATCAAAGGTACGGGAGTAGATGTCTCGGGAGTAAAAGTATATCCGTGGGATACTTCTGTTGTACCCGGAGGTGACAACGATGCGACTTTAGATTAATAACTGATTGTAACAAAAGGATAGTAATGAAAACCAAGTCTGATATGAAACCATTTATAATAGCTGCTTTATCGCTGACTTTGCTGGTGGGTTGTGGTAATGATGATTTTCCGGCAGAAGAACCGAAAGTCCCTCTGGAGATTACTTCTGCGTTTGTAACGGGGGATGTGCAGACGCGTGCTGTTACGCCGGAATTGCTTACATCAGGTTCGATAGGAGTTTTTTTGGAAGGCCGGTCCGGAACCGGTTATGACAAAAAAGACAATATACAGTATGATTATAATGTAGGCTGGAAACCCAAAACGGAAACGATTTACCTGGGTGGGGAGGATGCCGATGTATGTGCTTATAAGAAAACAACGAAATTAGATTTATCCGCTAAAGAGGCTGTTCCCTTGGTCTCTCAGATTTACGATGCTGAAATCGATTTGGTATATGCAACCAATCAAACAGTGAACGGTACTTCTGCCCGTAAGAGCGTTGAATTTACTATGGGGCATGCTTATTCGCAGATCGAATTTGTCTTTAGCAGAGAGGATTATCCTAATACATGCAAGGTGACTGAGATTACTGTAAAGAATGCAAATATTATTAAGACTGCTACGTTGAATCTGGCAACGGGAGGCTATACACCGGTAACAGTGGAGAAGGTCAGTTATTGGACAAATGTGGCAAAACACGAAGATGGTATTGCGGTTCCTGAATCGGGGACTGTAAAAAGTAATGTATTGATGATTCCCTGCACATTGGCGAATGCCGGAGGTACGGGGGTAACACTTGAATTGACGGTGGACGGTAAGCTGATGACAGTTCCGATTGCGCATGATAAATTAGGGGCATTGACTGCGGGTGTTATTCATCAGATCAGCTTGAAGTTAAAAGGAACTGCACTTGAAATCAGTGTGAAAGATACTCCGTGGGATAATCAACCGGTGGATGGTGAATATAATCCCGAACCATAAAATGGAAGAATCATGAAACGAATTTATACGCATAATCCGGGTTTTCGTTTGGCAGGATGTCTGTGGCTGATGTGCCTTTTAATGGTAGCCTGGAGCTCCTGTTCGCAAGCGGAGGTTGCAGACTCCATTGAAGGCGGGAATGGAGAGGCACCTCTTGAAGTACGGGCTGTAACCGGCGCGGAGGTTGACACCCGTGCACCCGCTGCTGTAGAGATGACCGAAGGGACATTAGGAATTTTCCGTTTAGCCGAAGCGGATTATACGGCATTGGATAATATTCGTTATGACCGTGTGCCGGAGGGAAATTGGCATCCGGTTTCCACGGTGATCTATGTGGGCGGTACCTATGCCAGGCTGTGTGCTTATGCTCCCTATAATTCTGTGGAGTTTAAAAATAGTTCGTTGAAAACAGAAGCCGGCCTGACCATGCAGACTTATGCGGTGGAGAAAGATATGCGTTTTGCTGTCAGTGGGGGAGATGAAGTCTGGAAAAAGACTCCTACTGCAAATTTTGAATTGAAGCGTGCTTATGCCCGTTTGGTATTGTCTGTGGTACGGGATGCCACGTATCCGAACACATGTAAGATAACGCAGGCAAAAATAAAGGCTTCTACCGGAAATATAATCACAGCCAATACGGTTGACATCAGTACCGGAACCGAAGGAAGTGGAACACAAACACCTCAATATACTCATACTGTGACGACCGGTTTAAAAGACGGATTTGAGATCGGGGTCACAGATGATACGAGTTTTGACTGGCTGCTGCCCCAACAAACTTTTTCCGGAGGCGTAGTTCTGACACTTACGGTGGATGGCATGGATTATTCCGTCACTATTCCGGCCGATAAACTAAGCACATTTGTAAGAGGTACTAAATATACTGTGTCATTGGTTGTCAAAGGTGGAAAGTTAACTTTGATGAGTGACAAAATTCTGATTGACAGGGATTGGACAGAGGTGCAGACAGGGACCGGAGGCAGTGGCAGTGATTATGATACCAGTTTTAATTAGAATATGAAGATTATGAAACATTTATTATTGATCCTGGTGGGAGGTATTTTATTGAATGCCTGTTCTGATGACCGTGAGATGGATGACGGGAGATGGAAAGCATCTGCACTTCGAGTACCGCTCGAGGTATCTTCGGCAGTCATTAAGCAGGAGGTGGTTACACGTTTAGCTCCCGATCCGGTACCTTTGACGGAAGGGGCCATAGGGATTTTTCTGTCGGGTACAGAAGCTGAAAGCGGACAAGAGGATAGCGGATATAAAGTTATTGACAACCGTAAATACGTTTACAGCGAAGGTCATTGGGGACCTCCGACGGCTAATGATACAATTTATTTAGTGGGTAACGATGCTGATGTCTGCGCTTACTACCCTTATAAAGATTCGTATATGGACAAGACGGTCATTCCATTACAATCACAGGACTATGTGGAAACTGAAGATATCTATTATGCATTGAATACGATGATAAATGGTTTTACTCCTGCGATTACTTTTGAGATGGTGCATGCTTATTCTTTGGTGGAGTTGAAGATCAGCCGTGAGAACTACTTCATGCCTTGTGAAATTAGTAAAATAACCTTGAAGAATTCCAATCTAATAAAAAAAGGCACTATTAACATAGCTGTTGACGGAAGTATACACTCCTCGGAAACAGGGAATTATGATTTGACAACAGTAACTGATGCTTCACCTCATACATTGTCTGTTGGCGAATCTTATGTATGCCGTGTACTGATGATTCCGGTTCCGCTTAAAATTGAGCGGACAGATGCGGAAGGAGGAGAATTCGGGCTGTCTGTCAGCCTTGTGATAGATGGTCAACAGATGCTCGTGGAGATCCCGTATTCCGAACTTGGGGAGTTCAGGCAGGGAGAAAAGTATGTTATCGGATTAAAGATCAAAGGGACAGAAATCGTGCCTACCGTCAAAGCATTGGAATGGGAAGATGAAGAGGTTAATGGCGGGAATAAATATCCTGTTGAATAAAATCATATTTAAAACTGAGCTGCTATGAAAGGAGTACTATACATAAGTTTTTTAGTTTGCATATTGCTGGGGTGCAGCGATAGTGATGGCTTGCCGGACGGGGAAAAAGACAAAACAGCCCGTACTGAGCTGGAAATAGTGTCTGCTTCCATTGTGGAAGGCAATACACAGACTCGTGCAGATGTACCTTTTACGCCCGGAAGTTCCATTGCTTTGTTGTGCCACGGGCAGGCAGCCGAAACGAGCTATACGCCTGTGAATAATAGAAAATATACGCTAAATTCCGGTGATAGTAAGTGGACAGCCGAGTCGGAGGCGACTACCGTTTATTTAGGTAGCGAGAAGGCGGATGTGTGCGGGTATTATCCCTATGTGGAAGGGACAGTTGGGACTGCTGATACTCTTTATAATGTCCGTACTACCATTCCTATGGATACGCAAGATTATGATCCTTCAAAAGAACTGTATTATGTGGCTAACCAGGAAGTCGATGCTAAGAGATATTTTGTAGAAATGCATTTTAAGCATGCTTATTCACGTTTAGTATTGAATATAGGGGTCGAAGATGCTTATCCGGCTACGTGTAGTATTAATTCAGTGGCTTTGGCAAACGACTCATTGTTTCGAAAAGCGGTGATAGATATTACGAGTGGTACTGTTGGCATCCATCCGGATGATACGGAGAAACAATTCAGGGGTGGATATAACATTACAAAAGACCTTCCTTATCTTTTAGACAGTCCTGATAAAAAATACCAGGCTGATCTGCTTATGATTCCTACAAAATTATTGCCTGACCCTTTTGAACCCACTAAAGGGCTTAGCGTCATAGTGAATGTAAGTGGATTTCCGGCAACGGTGATCATTCCGATAGACGATCTCTCTGATTTCGAGAGTGGTAAAAAATACGTTGTCTCTTTGAAATTGAGAGGAATCGCAATTAAATCGGTGACCGTAACCACTACTGACTGGGATGAGAAAATACTGAATGAAGGTGTAGATTATGAACCGCTTCCCCAATCTTAATGATTATACAAAAATGAACAGCATGATTATGAAACTCAATATGAATATAAATACTTCTGTGGCTGCCATATATGCAATGATGTTATTATTGGTTGCCTGTTCGCAGGAAAGGACTTTATTTCCGACAGAAAAAACGGACAGGGTGCCTTTAAGCGTATTCACTTCGTTCAAGGCGGATGTGACTACAAGAGCTACTGCTCAACCATTGCCTGAGGGGAGCAGTATCGGAGTTTTTTTGATAGCGGATGCTAACTATACCCCTCAGAGTAATGTGAAATACACTTGTCAGCCCGATGACGAATGGACGTCAGAGACCTCTGTTTGCGTGGGCGGGGCAAGAGCCGGTCTGTGTGCGTATTATCCGTTTGGTAAAGTTACTTTTTCTGCAGATACACGGACTACATTAAAAAACCAAGCTTACACGGAGGATGCGGATTGGTGGTATGCTAAAGACAATGCGGCTGTCACAGTCACTAATCTGTCACCTGAGATAGAATTTTTATTAGAGAAACCTTATTCTCAGCTCTCTTTGGAGATGATTCGTAACGGAAGGTATCCGTTGCAATGTAAAATAACCAATGTACGTATAGAATTGGAAAACGGGGAATCGATGGTTGACACCGGGACGTTCGATATAAAAGACGGGAACCTGCAAAACACAACGGATGTTACTTCTTATTCATATCCAACCTCCGGACCTATGCATGACACGGGATTGGGGGTAGGAGAAGCGGCGAGAGATACCACTTGTAATTATCTGTTTGTTCCTCAGACTCTCGCGTCCGGGTTGAAACTGACTTTGACCATCGATGAACGTGAGTTCAGTGTGATTGTGCCACAGACGGATCTTGGCGAGTTGATAGCAGGAAAACGCCACGTAGTCCGATTGGATATCAGAGGGGGAATACCGATTAATATAGTGGAGGTTACCACGAAAGAGTGGCAATCAACAAGCCTTGACGGTGGTGATGCCACTACTATTAAAGATACAACAGAGATCATTATTGATGGTGGTAAAGTGGGAACAGAAGATTGGGCGTCGGGTCCTACAGAAAATGGATCAGGAGCACTATAATTTAATATTAAACGTATGAAGACAAACCTATTATTTTTTATTTGCATCCTATTTGCATTAGTCTCTTGTGAACAAGAAGATAAGGTATCCGGAGAAAAGACACTGGCTGTAGTGTCCGCTTCTTCTGACGATAGGCCCTCAACACGTGGAATAATAAACGATAATACATACGCTTTAGGGGTCTTTCGGACTACTGCCAATACTTATGCGCCTTTATACAATGTGAAGCATATTTATTCGGGAGGAGAGTGGGGAGCCGATGATGTAATCAAGGTAGATTATCGGAATGCTTCTTTTTTTGCCTATTATCCTTATCATACAGCGACCGGAAATTATGCCGGACTGGCAGGTGGCACTACCTTGACCCTGCAAGCACAGCTATTCAATGCCGGAGAGGATATTTGCTATGGAGCAGGTGAAGCCTCGGGTGGAGGTCCGGTTAGTGTATACAATCCGTTTGTTGAGTTTCTGAATATGAAACAAAGTGTTTTTAAAAGATGCGTAAAGTTAATGCAACCATGCTAAAAATCAAATAGTTATAAAACATATTTTTTAGTAAGGTCGGAAAAGAAAGCAAAGAAAAGCATATTTGGAAGGGAGTTACGTTACCAAATCGTAACTCACCTCCAAAAGCTTTCAAATGGGGTGTAATGGGTTAATTTTCAATCTATTGCCTACTTTTGCATAACTTCAAATAGCTCAACAGTAATTAAATTTGTAACTAAAAAAAGTTGAGTTATGAGAAGTACATTCAAAGTGTTATTTTACACAAAGAACCAGTCAGTGAAAAACGGTAAAGCACCTGTGATGGGCCGTATCACCATTAACGGAACCCAGGCAGGTTTCAGTTGTAAGAAAGAAGTATCCCTTACGTTGTGGGACGCCAAAGCCAACCGGGCAAAAGGTAAATCCGAAGAAGCCCGTACTCTCAATCAGGAACTTGATAATATCAGGGCCCAGATTACCAAGCATTATCAATACATTTGCGACCATGACAGTTTTGTCACGGCTAAGAAGGTCTATAACCGTTACGTCGGTTTTGGTGAGGACTATCACACGCTTATGGCACTTTTCAAAGAGCAACTTGAATCGTATAAGGAAAAGATAGGTAAAGGAAAGGCGGAAAGCACTTACCGTGGACTGGTTGCCGACTATAAAAGCCTCCTGCTTTTCATGAAAACCCAAAAGGACATCGAAGATATAGCTATTGATGAACTTGAAAAACCGTTCATTGAGGATTATTACACATGGATGCTCGGAACAGCAGGAAATGCAAACGCTACGGCTTTTAGCCGTGTCAACACTCTGAAATGGTTATTGTACATCGCACAGGAAAGAGGTTGGATAAGAGTCCATCCGTTTGTATCTTTCGAATGTGTACCCGAATACAAAAGACGTTCTTTTCTTTCCGAAGAGGAACTGCAAAGAATAATTCATGTAGAACTGAAATACAAGCGTCAGCGTGCCATGCGCGATATGTTCCTATTCATGTGCTTCACCGGTCTTGCCTATGCCGACCTGAAAGCCATAACCTATGACAATATCCATACCGATTCCGATGGCGGCACATGGCTGATGGGAAACCGTATAAAAACAGGAGTTGCATACGTCGTAAAATTATTGCCGATTGCTATCGAACTGATTGAAAAATACAGAGGTGTGGATGAAAAGAAAGATTCCCCCGATTGTGTTTTCCCAGTAGGTGAATATAATACTATGTTCCTCAGTCTCAAAATCATAGGTAAGAAATGCGATTGCCGAACTGAAGTTACCCCACATATCGGACGCCACACATTTGCTGTTTTGGCCATCCTCAAAGGGATGCCGCTGGAAACCCTGCAAAAGGTATTAGGACATAATTCCATTCTTTCCACACAGATATATGCCGAACTTATCAACCCGAAAGTCGGTGAGGATACTGACAAACTGTGTGAGAAAATCGGCCACGTTTATAAACTTGCCATGTAACATGACAATAAAAAGAAACGTCCCCCAAGCAATTTGCCGGAAGGACGTTTCTTTTCTCTCTTTATTTCCTGAACCGTCTGAAATCTCTGTAGTTCTTTCTCAGCACTTCATACAATCCACTTTCCGGATAAAGCAGTTTCCCACCGATAGTGGTATAGGGCACGGCCTTTTCATTCCTCAGTGTTTGCAGCGTGCGCCGTGAGATGTGCAGCATGGCGCATACATCGTCCCCGGTCAGGTAATGTTCATCCGCAATCGTCGGGCGTATTCGTGCCGTGGCATCCTCCACCGCTTTTCCCGTTCTTCTGATCCATCCGGTCAAATCCTTAAACTCTTCCGAATCTTTTGTGATAATCTCTGCCATACCTTTATTTTCTTCTGGTTAGTCCACTTTCCAGAATCTCCTGAATATCCACTTCCCGGTAGAAGAACTTTCCTCCTACATTCGAGTAAGGGATAAGTCCGTTATCCCGATAGTTTTGCAGGCATCTTTTCGATATGCCCAATGCCAGACATACGTCCTGCGCATCCATTCATTTGTCCGGTGCGGACGGGGCAATCTTTTTTTGAAAGTCACCCATTTGTGCGGCCAGTGTACTGACCAGCTTTCTCAGCTCTTGATACGCGCTTGTTTCAATAATCGTCAGTTCCATACTAAAATCATTTTTAAGTTTCTGAATATGCGGCAAAATAAGGCACATCTTACATACCTTCCAAACCGCCGAAATCAAAGTCACCCGTTGGCGTGCATTGGCCTGATAAAACAAAAGCCCGTCCCTGCATCCACGCAGCAACGGGCCTTCCATCCTTTTACTTGTCTTTTGTTATTCTACATCTTTCTGCCTTTACTCTTTTTCGGTATTTCTTTTTCAACCTTCATTTTTGAAATGGCATCTTCTTTCTGCCGTGTATCGGGAAAATGCTCATACAACAGTTTTCCGGCCAGTTTCTTCGCCTTCTCCTGCATCTCGTCATACACATCCCATCTGTCCCGACTCAGCAGCTTGTTTTCAATTCTTTCAAATTTCTCATGAAAACTGAAATTGTCCGGATACTCGTCTATCAGTCCGTCCCTCGGATAACCCTTGTCCATGATATACAGCAATGTCATCCGGTCATAGTTATCCATGCTCCGAGCTAAACCAAGCCCCTTCTCATTATCCGTCAGCCGAGCATAATTCTCCCATGTGGGTGAAAGATCATACTCCTCTTTGTCCGTAACACTTTTCAAAGCCGATTTATCTAGAAAGGCATCTGCCGGAATCTTCTCCATTGGTAGCAGACTGTCATAATTATCATAACAGCGGTTTATTTTCCCCGCCATCAGCGAAGGCCATCCCCGAAGCTCATATACCGTCAGCGACTTGCCTTCAAAGTCCGGCTCAAAGAAACGCCTCTCGATATTCACCTCCATAAAGGCTCCATATTGGTGGTTTCCCTTATAATCCCGGCTGAAAAGCAATACCCCCTTGTCTGTTTCAACACCCGTATAAAATTTGTTCCCGTGTTCCAAGTCATCCAACATATCCGCCACCGCTACGGGTGATGACTTTATTTCTTTCCACATTTTCGGCGTGAGCCAGCGGGTATAAGTCTCATCCTTCGAAAACGGGTCTATTTCATTTCACAGGCAATACACTACTTCCGACAGACGTTGGTATCTCTGTAAAATGATTCCATGCTCGTCCATCGCCTTTTCCAGCCTTTTCAGATAATCCTCATTGTTCCCTTCCTGCAAGAGAGGTACGATACCCATATCGGGCACATTATAATACATCAGGCCCATAGCTGGCATTTCCTCGCTTTTCAATGCCTTTTCCACATCCTTCTGCATGAACTCTTGAAAACCTACCTCACCCGTACCTTTCATGCTGATATGTACGGGATTGAAAAATTTGTCCACAGTTATATATACGCTGCCACCTTTTATCGTTCCGCTCTGTTCATTTTCCATATATTAAAGAATTAAATGTTTATACCCTGTCTTTTCTTTTTAAACGGTATCCTTGTTTTCACTTCCGTCTCCGGGAACCTTGCATTATCCGGTCGTGTAACCAGCAACGAAACAATCCGTTCCTGCTCCTTTGAGAGTGGCGCACGCATCAGTTGCAAGTTTCTCAGCCGGTTAAAGTTTCTCAGTGTAGGTGCCATGTCGCACCGCTTCGTGCAAATCCCGTATCGGAGTATATCCAGTGAAGCAGTCTTGCAATCCCCGATTTCCGCCCGAAATTCTGCATCCAACGGTGCCACCTCATGGAACCTCAATTCCTCCGGCTTTCGTTTCCCATCGAAAAAGTATCCGGTCAAATCGTTCAGAAACTCTTCCAATGCCTTGTCCCCTTTGTCCGTTTTTCCCAGTAGCAACACCTTCTGTCCGTATTCTACTGCCGTACAAGTAGGAAAAACGGCCAGTCCGTTCCTTATCACGTCCCCGTTCATTCCGAAACGGTGCCCCAACCGCTTGTAGTCATCATTCTCCAATAAGACCGTATGTTCCGCCAATGACGACAGTTGTACGATACCCCTTTCCTCACAGAATGCCGCATCCCGCAGTCTTACCACACCCGAAGGATGAATCCTTTCCCGTTCCAATACCGGCGTGAGCCGTTCCAGATAATTCGCATTATCCGTTCCGAGTATGGGGGGAATCAGACTTTTGTCTCTGAAGTCGAAACGGAACATTCAGTGGTCGGGTACAAATTCCCTGCTTGCAGTATGAAACCGTACGTTGTTGCTGATATATCGGGAGAATCCTTCTTCTCCCTGTCCCCGCATACTTAAATAAACGGGGCGGTAAAAAGCATCCAGCGTCATATACAGACTGCCGCTTTCCACCGCTTGCATTTTCTTTTCTTCCATAAATTCTATATGATTAGTTGTTTCTTTTCCTTTTTATCCGGAGTAATGGAGACCACATGCTTTGCCTGCCGTTGACCGTTACCCCGTTTCTGCGCAGGAACTTCCCGTATGGGGGCTGTATCGAATGATTTACCTGTCTTTTGTTCTTTAGAACGCTGATAAGAAGCAGTTTGCATTCTTTCTGTTTTTTCCGTCCGGTTGATACTTCCGCCCAATTTAAATTCCCCGTCCGTTATATGAAACTCCGATTGCAGAATATCCCTTGCCATTACCTTCGCTTCCGTCTGCAAGGCCGCATAGCCGAAATCATGTGACGACATTGGCGCCGATTGCCGTGCCTTGATGCTGTCACCCAACTTTTCAGCCAAATCTCGGAACTCATACTCATAACTGAACGGATGAAAATAGTCTGTCGTCACATGACCGGCATACCCGTTTTCCGAAATATAAAGCAGAGAGGCCACGTCATAATTACGTGGCGAAATACCCAGATTGAAGTCCTTCGTCAACCGGTCAAAGTTACTGTAATCCGGTCTTAAATCGTATTTGTCCGTGCAGACGGCACCTTCCAACATTTCTTTTCCTGTCAGTTTCTCAGAAGTAAAGCTGAACTTCGATTTACGCAGTTGCATATCGGCACTGCGCAAATCGCTTTTCGCCAGTTTGTCGATGCAGTTGTCCGCCAGTTCCGCCACTTGTCGGGAAGGTGTCTCTATCTCATACAGTTTCAATGTTTCCGCCCCTTTGGTCATATTGAAAAATCCATCCGCCAGATATTGCAGATAGCTGTTGCGGGCTTTCATACCCTTTTCGTTGTCCGAGAAGAACAATACGCCCTCATCCGTCGCCACGGCATACACTCGCCACTTTTCGCCCGACAGTTTTTCATTGTTCCAGCCTTCCGCCTCGTTATGCCGGATAAACTCTTTATATTGCTTGTCTTTTTGCAGTGCTGTGGATAATGCCCGGCGGCTGAACAGTTTCAACCCCGTTTTCAGCGTATAGGCCGCATCCCTCAAAGGAATCTGCCTTCCCGTCACTGCCTTGTGTCTATGGATAGCCGGAACCAGAGTATGAAAATACCAGTCCGCCAGTTCTCCCCGTCGGGAAGGTATCTTCCCTTTATCTGCGAAATCCGCTTTTAGAATCGTTCAGCCGGGTAGGTAGCCCCGTTTGTCGAAGCTCTTCACCATCTTCCCGATATAATCCTCATACGCTTTCGGTACGGCATCACCCGTGTGTACATCCACCGGGGTATTTTTTTCGTCCAGCGTGATGAACACGCTCCCTGGCCCTCCCGCTGTCCGCCCCGATAAACGGGTTATCCAGCGGGTCGTCCAATCTTTCAGTAATCCCATAATCTTGATTTGTTTACAGAAATTTTATAGATGCAAAGAAAGCGCTTTGACCGTCAATCTGCAACACGGCGGACACACAAGTCACCTTTTGGCGGCTGTTGGCATGCAAACTTTACGCCAGCCGTTCGTCCAACATCTTGATATAGCTTTTGCGAATAGAGTCAATAAAAGGAGTGGAAACCGTACAGCGATCAAACACCTTTCCCCGTTTGGTGTATAAGGCATTTATTTTCAGGTTAAAAGCATCCTCGAATACTCTGATGACATCTACAACAGCAAGTTTCTTCCCTTCTGCGCAGTCCACAACCCCGGCAGCCATCAATGCGGCTACTAATTCTATCAGGTCATTATCCGTACCGTTCCAGCGAAGTGTTGATTTCCGTTTATTACCCTGCCGGTGAATTTCCATTTTCATACTGGTGTCACCTGCATGATGACGGAAATAATCTTTCGTTATTTCTATCTCCGTTTCCAATAATGAAAGAGTCTTGCTGATAAACACATCGTAGAGTATATGTCGTCCTCCTTCCATGACGTTACAAGTCTGTTGCATAAAAGAAAGTTCTATTTTTGTGTAGTTCAATCGTCTTAATAGCTTCATTCTATCCTCATCTTGCGACAGTTCGGCAAGCTGATTTGCGAAATCGTCATAGGCGGCAGGTAAATCTTCCGACATAAGTTCAGAGCCTGTCATGTAAGAGGTGAACATATTGAATAGAAGAGTATTTGTCAATGTTCTCATAGCATTAAAATTTAAAGTTTAAAACTGTCCGGTTTTCACCGTCACTTGTCATAACCATAAAGGACAAGTGATATGCCACAGAAAAGCTAATGTATTAATGTATTGATAGCTAATACATTAAAAATTATCATTCCAAAAACGTGTCTGCATTTATTATCCCCATCAGACACAATGTGTTCAGAATTATGGACACATTCAGTTTAAACCGTATTTTTTCAGTTTCAAATAAAGCGTACTCCGGGATATACCCAACAGCCGGGAAGCGGCTTTCCGATCATTACCCGTAGTTTCCAATGCTTTCACTATCGCTTCCAATTCCGTACGCTCCATATCCAGCCGGTAATTATCCGATGGTTTTATCTCCACCGGAAGGTTGATGTCTTTAAGTGTAATCCATTCATCCTGTGCCAATACACACGCACGCCTCACTACACTTTTTAACTCACGGATATTGCCCGGCCATGAATAAGCCCTGAAAGCCTTCCTCACGTCCATATCAAATTCCTTCACTTTCTTTCCCAATTCCTCATTCGCATAGGAAAGAAAGAATCCGGCTAACGGAATAATATCATCCGCACACTCTCTCAATGACGGAACATGAAGCGGAAATTCGTTCAACCGATGGAATAAGTCTTCCCTGAACCGCCCCTCACTTATAGCCCGTTCTAAATCCTCATTGGTGGCTGTAAGCAGTCGTATGTCCGTTTGTATTTCTTCCTTTCCGCCAAGAGGTCTATAACGTTTCTCTTGCAAGGCACGTAATAGTAATACCTGAGTTTCCATGTTCAGATTACCAATTTCATCCAGGAACAATGTTCCATGATTGGCGGCAGTAAACATGCCAGTTTTATCTTCAGTTGCTCCCGTAAAAGTACCTTTTTTATGTCCAAACAATTCCGATGCGGCCAGCTCCCGTGGTAATGCCCCGCAATCCACCGCTACAAAAGGAGCGTCCGAACGTCCGCCAAGTGCATGGATCCGTCGCGCCACCCATTCCTTACCTGTCCCCGATGCGCCACGTATCAATACGGATAAGCTGTCTGCGGGAGCTACCAAACGAACCATCTCCTGAAGTTTTACTGCCAATGGACTTTTACAAACATAAAACGCCTGCTCCGGATTTCTCCTTTTCTCCCTACGTTCCAACAGTTCACGGATGACATCAAGTACTTTTTCTGTTTGTACGGGTTTGGGAAGATAATTGTCAGCCCCTTTCTTTACAGCTTCGACAGCACCAGGTATATCTCCATATCCTGTCATGATTAGAAAAGGCATACGATATCCATGTACCCTCATCCATTCAAGCAATTCCACACCATTACAGTCACCAAGGCGGAAATCCGACAAGACCAGATCTACTTCGTGATCGCTTAGAAATTCTTTTGCGGAATTTACTGACAGCACGTAACGGGCATCCATCCCGTTTTTTACCAGCCAGTTGGCGGTAGTACGTGCATATATCCGGTCATCTTCTACTACCAATATGGTTTTCATCCGGTTCATACTTTAATTCTTTCGCTTTTTTTACGGCCTGTTCCACTGCTTCCATCAGTTTTTTAATACGGGCGTCCAATTCCTTACACCATTTTTCAGAGGATAGTGAAGCCATCTCTTCCAGTTCATTCAAGGGTACATTGATACGAATCATTCCCCATAATGGAGCAGCTTTGTGTATGATATGCCTCAATTGCATATAATTTGCCGTTTCCAAAGCGTCCTGCATTTCAGAGAGTTCCTTTTCCGTGTCCTCTATGAATATATCCAACAGTTCCCTCGCATTTTCTTCCCCCTCCATGATAGTTGTAAAATTCGTTCTGTCTATACTTGAAGTAACCGAAACTAATTCTCTTTGCGAGAAAGGCTTATACAGGCAGTCCGCAAAACCTGCATTTCTAAAATACTCTGGATTTTTGTCCGCTTGTGCGGTTACCGCCAATACGGGAAGTGTCTTTGCTTGTCCGAGGTTGCTACCCCGGAGCAAGGTCAGTACCCCGTAGCCGTCCATTTCTGACATTCTCATATCCGTCAACACCAGGTCATAACGATTACGGCGTAATGCCGCAATCAGTTCACTTACATTCAGGCAACAATCACATTTCACCCCATGACGTACATACATCTTTTGGATTACTTCAAGTTGTATCCGGTCATCATCTATTGCCAGTACTCTCATTCCTGAAAGAACGCCACATGCCAAAGAAATCTTTGTAGTGCCTGTCTTTCCATTTGTCTCACGCAAAGGCAGACATACCTCGAATGTGCTTCCATGTCCCGGTGTGCTTTGGACATGGATAGTTCCCTTCAGCAATGTCACCAATTTATGTGTTATTGCCAATCCCAGTCCGAAGCCTTCTTCCGCATTTGGCGCTTTACCTCGTTCAAAAGCGGTGAATATCTGTTCCTGACTTTCCTTATCAATACCTATGCCCGTATCTCTAATGAAGAAGGATAGCTTTCCGATCCGGTATTGTGCGCCTACTTGTACATATCCGGCACTGGTAAACTTTACTGCATTTGAGATCAGATTATTGAGTATTTGCACCAACCGCCCGCAATCCCCCTCAACAAGTATATCAGAATCTATCACTTTTATTACCAAGTCCAACCCTTTCTTTTCCGCTACCGATAAGAATGAGTGGGCAGCATCTTCAATTGTCTGCCCCAAATGAAAGATTTCTTTTTCCGGCTGTTCCTTTTCCGCTTCCAGCCTGTAATAATACAGCAGGTTATTTGCCAACCCAATGACATGGCGCGAGGCATGCAGGATATTCATTGCATACCCTTTGCTCTGTTCCGGACTTTTTTCATCTTGTAATAATTCTGCATATTCGCTGATAGTACCGAGCGGTACACGGAGGTCATGGCTTACTGTCAGTATAAGATTACGGCGCGCGGCCAGCAGTTCACGATTCCGGCAGTCAGACGCTTCCAGTTTCAGCCGATATTCCTGCCTCTTTCTTATGTCCTGATGGATAAAAAGGTAAAATATCACTATTAGCAGGATGGCGATAGCGGCTATAAACAGAATGATACGAAATGATTGCTCCCTTGATGTGGTAATTTCCTCTATTTCTTTTTCTGCTTGCTTGATAACTACTTGTTCAAACTCACCAATAAGTGTGTTTATTTGTGAATTCAGTTCTGTGTTACGCCATTGCAAACTGTCGGAATAGGTGGTCAACTTATTCCAGTAGTCGGTATATTGTATAGACATTTCTTTTTGCAGGGAATAAAGTTCCCTGGTTATTTGTTGGGATGCGGACGGCTGTTTCGTTTTTTCCTTTTGGTATGCATAGACAGATTTTTCTTCTTTCTTTTTAAATATCCCAAAGAAACCACTCAGCCTTTTTCCCGTCTTTTCTGGTTTGTCTGGTAACAATATAGTATGCATTTGTAAAGCGACAGAAGGTATTCTCCGTTGGAACAGACTGTCAGAATGCAGTAAATCCGAAAGAGTATTCATCACTCCAAGCAATAGTGCTTCTTTTTCCTGTAAAAGCAAAGATATTGTGTCGATTTGTGCATGTTGTATGTCGGACGGATAGTATCGTTTCAGTCCGTTCAAAGCGGTGGTTGCTATTTCACGCTTCATCCGGTATTCATTGAATTTATCCTTGTCACGTAATAGCAGGAAATCATCAGAAAAGGAGAAGTCAAGCAGTTTTTCAAAAGTCCGGTTCACGGCTTCTCTTTTTTGCTTGATAAGTAATTCTTCACTATTCAACATTTCCATCTTCTGATGTTCCAGCCACACAAGAGAAACAATGATAATAAGGAATATGAGTAACGATACATATCCGACAATAATTTTTAACCGGAGAGATACCGACGAGTTATTTATTTGCATTTGTTCTGTTTTCATTCTAAATTATACCATGATATGCGTTTTATATTAAAGTGATATCTGTGATTTTGACTATAGTTCCATTCTGGCATCAGATAAAATCAATACTCAAATCGGAAAAATATTCTTTTTTGGGTAGCAAGGTTCTTAGTACCATAGTTTGTACCCCTACATCAATCTTTATATTCTTATTTCCCTCCTAATGCATGATATAATTTAATCACTCCTTGTATCTTACTAAATATGTTTTGCACTTGAGTCTGTTCGGCATCAAGAAGTGATTGCTGGGTAGTAAGCACTTCCAAATAGGTTGCGCCGGAATGACATATCAGCAGTTCTGTCTTCCGTACAGCGTCGTTCAAAACAGAAACGCGCCTTTCACCAATTTCAATTTGAGATTTTGCCGTCTGCCATACGGTCAAAGCGTCGTTCACTTCTTTTCCCGCATTCAGCAATGCTTGCCGGAACAACAGTTTGGCTTCTTCCTGACGGCTTTTGGCTATATTCAAGTTGGCTATATTCACGCCCCGGTTGAATAACGGCTGTGTAATGGAACCGATGACGTTGAGCAACCATTGTCCGGGATTAGTGATTACTCCGCCTCCATTGTTAGTCCAACCAAGTGTCCCCGAAAGAGTGATATTAGGATAGAAAGCGGCACGGGCTACATTGGTGGCGTAAAACGCTTGTGCCAGTTCCATTTCAGCCTGACGTACATCAGGACGGTTAGAAAGCAACTGTAAAGGAACTCCGATAGAGATTGTATCAGGAAAAGACGCCTCAGTCAAATTATTCCGTTCAATCGAATGTGACGGCATGGCAAGTATCGCAGACAAGGCGTTCTCTGTTTCAGAGATACTCTTGCGTATGGCCAGTTGCGATGATTCGAGTTGCATCACGTTTGCCTTTGCCTGTAATACGCCGGCTTCATTTGCCTTGCCCACCTTTTTCAACGCTTCAAGCGTGCGTACCGTAGCCCGCCAGTTTTCCAAAGTCCGATTGTTTATCGCCATCTGTGTATCAAGCATGGAAAGTGTATAGTAACTGTCAGCTATAGTAGCGACAAGTTGTGTCTGTACGGCTTGCTGATAGTCACGGCTTCCTTGCAGTGCGACGACCGCACCACGCTTTGCAGCCGTGAGCCTGCCGAATATATCAAGTTCCCAACTTGTAGACGCACCAACATTATATGTCTTTGCCGTCGTCCCGTCATACCGGCTGCCACCACCTTCGGCATTAATCCCAAGTGAAGGGAGATATGAAAGCTTAGCCGTAATCAAAGCTGCCTCGGCTGCTTCAACCCTCAAACGTGCCACATTGAGATCAGTGTTCTGCTTAATTCCTGTTTCAATCAGAGACTGAAGTTTCCGGTCAGTAAACATTTCCCGCCATGACATAGATGCAATTGTTACTGTATCAATACCTGCCGGTAAGGTCCGATATAGATTCTCTGTCGGGATTTCAGCCCGATGATACCGGCTATATGTGCTACAGCCGGTAAACATCAAAGCGGATATTATATATATTGCTATCTTCTTCATTTAATTACGTTTAACACGTTCTTGAATATATTGGAATACGATGAATAATGAAGGTACAAGGAACAACAGGGCCAACGTACCTATAATCATACCTCCGATTACGCCTGTGGCAAGCGAGCGGCTGCCGTTGGCACCCACGCCATGAGCCATCATCAGCGGAACAAGGCCGAACACCATGGACAGTACGGTCATCAAGATAGGACGCAGGCGAACCTTCGCCGCACTGTATGCCGCCTGTGCCAGGGTCATACCTTCCGACCGCCGTTTGCCGGCATATTCGGTCAGCAGAATGGCAGTCTTGGCAAGCAGTCCGATAATCATAATCAGTCCGGTCTGCATATAGATGTTGTTCTCCAGCCCGAACAGCCATGAGAACAGGAAGCTGCCCATCAGCCCGCAGGGAACTGACAATAAAACCGCGAAGGGAATAAACACGCTTTCATAGAGGGCACACAGAATCAGATATACCAAAACCATACAGAATATGAATATAAGCGTGGCATTATTGGCAGTCTTGCTCTCCTCACGTGAGATACCACCAAACTCATAGGTGTAATTTGCCGGAAGCACTTCGCGCGCCGTCTTCCTGATTGCATCAAGTACCTGCCCCGAACTATAACCTTGAGTCGGAGAACCATTTATCGAAATGGCATTGAACATGTTAAAACGGGTGAGATCCGACGGACCGTTGGTTTTGGTCAGGCGTACAAACTGGCTTAATGGTGCCATACCACCACCGGATGTACGTACATACATGTGATTAAGGGATTCCGCATTTACACGATATTCCGAAGGAGCCTGCATCGTTACATTGTAGAGTTTGGAGAATCGGTTGAAATCCGAAACATATTGTCCCGTGCAATATCCCGAAAGCGTAGAGAGCACATCGGACGGGGAAACACCCGACTGTTCGCATTTCGCCGCGTCAATATCCACCCAGTATTGCGGGTAGTCCGTAGCAAATGAGGAATAGACTTCTCCGATTTCAGGACGCTGCGACAATGCCTCGACAAACTTGTCTGCCTCTTTCTTGAAGGCGGCGATGTTACCGCCGGCCTTGTCCTGCAAGTAAAGTTCAAAGCCGTTCCCCATACCGTATCCGGCAATCATCGGGGGAGACATGGCGAATACGGTGGCATCGGGGATGTCTGAGGTGGCGGCATAAATTTTTCCTATGACATCATTGACCGACTGCCCTTTCCCCTCACGCTGTTTCCAGTCTTTAAGCGTCACGAAATACATAGCTTGTGACGGACCGGAGCCGCTGAAAGAAAAACCGGCTATCGCGCCACTGTATTCAATCTCGCTTACGCTGTCGAGACAGTCGCCGATACGCTTCATGACCTTGCCCGTCTGTGCCATCGAGGTGCCGGGTTTTGTATTCATGCTCACCGACACCGTGCCGGTATCCTCTTCGGGGATGAGCCCCGTCTTCGTGACATTGACAAATAGTACCAGCAACCCGAACGAGACCGCAATGGTACCCCACAACAGCCACCGGCGATGGATGATGTATAGTACCCCACGCACATAGCGACGGCTCAGGCGGTTGAAGACCGCATTGAAAGCCTTGCGGAAGCGCGCCGCAAAATTGTTCTTCGTGTTTCCGTGCTCATCGGTATAAGGTTTCAGGAACAAAGCGCACAACGCAGGAGAGAGGGTGAACGCATTGATAGCCGAGATGCCCACGGCAACCGCCATCGTAATGCCGAACTGGGCATAAAAGGCTCCGGAAGTGCCGCCCACCATGGCTACCGGAAAAAACACTGCCATGAATATAATGGTAGAGGTAAGTATGGCCGAAGATACCCCTTTCATGGCATCATCGGAGGCGAGAACTGCAGACTGATAGCCCTCGTCAAATTTCGCCTGTACCGCTTCCACCACCACGATGGCGTCATCGACCACAGTCCCTATGGCAAGCACAAGGGCGAACAGGGTAAGCAAGTTGATGGAAAATCCAATCATGGACATTACGGCGAATGTGCCGATGATGGATACAAAGATGGAAATCGTGGGAATAAGCGTGGACTTGATGTCCTGCAAGAACACATAGACCACCACAATAACCAGAAGTATCGCCTCGATAAGCGTCCGTATGACAGAATGGATGGAGGCATACAGGAACTTGTTGGTATCGGTAAGTACCACGAATTCTGTTCCCTCCGGCAGGTCACGCTTCAAGTCATCGAGTACCTCATGAATTTCTTTGATGGTACTTGAAGCATTGGAACCGGCTTTCTGGTTAATAAGCATAATGGCAGCCGGACGACCGTTCACCTCGGTAGAATAATTATAGCTTTCATCACCGAGTTCCACGTCGGCCACGTCCTTCAGCCTCAGTACATCGCCTCCGGGCTGGGACTTGATTACCAGTTCACCGAATTCTTCCGCCGTGGAAAGACGTCCGCGATACTTCATCGTGTATTCATTGGCCGTGGGATGGTTTGCTCCGAACGAACCGGTGGCAGCCTCGATATTCTGTTTCGCCAGAACTGAGGAAATATCATCGGGAATCAGTCCGTATTGAGCCATCTTGTCGGGACGCAGCCAGAGGCGCATACTGTAATTGGAACCGAACAGTTGCGCCTTGCCGACTCCGCTTATTCGTTTCAAGCGTGGCTCGACATTGATTTTCATGTAGTTGTTGAGAAACGTCTGGTCGAAACGGTCGTCGGGTGAGTAAAGCGCGAAAGTCATAAGTTCGGCATTCTGCTGTTTCTCTGTCGTGACACCGCTTTTGGTGGCCTCCGCCGGAAGCTGGCTCAACGCACCGTTTACGCGGTTCTGAACGTTTACCGCCGCCATGTCCGCATTTGCGCCCTGCTTGAAATAGATGTTGATGGATGCGTCTCCCGTGTTTGATGCGGTCGAGGTCATATAAATCATGTCCTCCACGCCGTTGATTGCTTCCTCAAGCGGGACGATTACCGCTTTCTGCACAGTTTCGGCATTTGCACCGGGATAGGTGCAGAATACGTTGACGGTCGGTGGTGCGATGTCGGGATATTGCTCCACGGGAAGGGCCTTCATTGCGATAATGCCCATCAGGACAATCACCACGGAGATAACGCCCGAAAACACCGGGCGGTCTATGAAAAAGCGCAAGTTCATGGGGTTACGGTTTTAGGTGTGACAATCATTCCTTCCCTTACAAGTCCTACTCCTTCGCACACAATGGTATCACCGACAGAGAGCCCCTGCTTTACAACGAAGTGGTTGCCGTCGTTCAGACGGTCCGCTGTCAGGTAAGCGGCTTCACTCTTCCCGTTTTTAAGGCGGTAGGCGATAATTTTGTCCTGCAACTCGACAGTGGCGGTCATGGGAACCAGAATGGCATCCGTATTCAGTCCTTGCAGGATGACGTTGCCGATGGTCCCGCTCAGCAGCTCGCGGTCGGGATTGGGGAACAGGGCTTTGATTTGTACCGCTCCGGTAGTAGGATTCACCACACCGCTGACGGTCTCTATGTGCCCCTTCTGTCCGTAGAAAGTGCCGTCATTCAGTTGCAGGCTGATTTCAGGCATTTTGGAAATCATCTTGTCAATTGATCCGTATCGCGCCCTGAGCTGACGCAGCTTGTTTTCGGAAACGGAGAAATAGGCGTACATCTCCGAATTGTCGGATACCACCGTGAACGGCTGTGCCATGTTGGGATTGACAAGTGCGCCGATGCGGAAGGGCAGTGTGCCTATCACGCCATCACTCGGACTTTTTATCTCGGTATATGAAAGGTTGTTGCGGGCATCCGTCTCCTGTGCCTTTGCCTGTTCGAGTTCGGCAAGTGCCACAGCCAGTTGATTCCGGGCAAGAGATAGTTCATAATCGGATATGACCTTCTCGTCAAACAAGGCTTGCTTGCCTTGCAGTTCGATTCGTGCCGTTTCAGTCTTGGCTTGTGCAGCGCTGACGTTGGCCTGCGCCGTGCGTAGTGCCGCCAGATAAGGCACTTGGTCAATCACGGCCAATACTTGTTCGGATTTCACCCATTCGCCTTCTTTTACACACAGGCGGCTGATACGTCCCGAAATCTGGGGCATGATGTCCACATCCTGCCGTCCGCGGATGGAGGCAGAATACGTTTCCTGAAATTCAATAGGCCGGGAAGAAACCACCATAACGGGCAGTGTCTGTCCCGTTTCCTGTCCTTTCTGTTCCGGTTTGCAGGCTGCCAGTGAAGCAGCCATAAGGGTCGTTGCCGTGACACCGGCAATCCATGTTCGTCGATTCATCATCTGTTCTTATTGTTTTTCCATTCTTTATTCAATATCGCATAGATGCAGGTATCCTCATACCGTGGTGTACCGTCAGGATGACATACAAACGATATGAACTCTTTCATACATCCTTCACACCTCATTCCGAGACGTTCACACAATTTTTTCGACCGCAGATTATCGTCTTCGACAAATCCGTAAACACGTCGTGCGTCGGCATCACGGAAAAGGTAGTCCAAAAATCCTGTTGCCGCTTCATACGCCAATCCCTTGCCTTCGAAATGTTTGTTGAAATGCCAACCAATGCTATAAGTGTCAGTATATTCGCACAGAGCGAAAACATCACCGATAATAAAATCGTCCTCTCGCAGACATACGGCATAGCGCAGCATATCCTCGGAAGAATGGAAAATATAAGCCAATGCCGATTCTTCAGAATACAGACGGTCACCAACAAAGCAATTGACGCGTGGATGAGAAAGGTATTCCAACAAACCTGCGGCATCCTTTTTCTGAAAGTCCCTGATGATAAGATGTTCTGTTTTAATGATCATATATCGCAAATTTTAGATGCAAAAATACTTCGTACCCAATATGCTGACAATCGGAATACAATCGAAACGGAGAAAACCGCTTCCAGAACGACGAAAATAGCTTCCGAAATATCGGCTATCGCAAATCCTTCAATTTGTCGAATCGTATTATCCGGTCAGAGATTACCTGAGACTGCCGCATTCTCAGAAGTTCCTCGCGGGATAAAAACATGGTATCTCCCTCTATACTTCTTTTCGGACTGATGGCAACACCCGGCTTTCCAGAATCGAGAATACTTTGACCGATACCGCTCCACCGATAACTTTCCAGACCGAGCAAGTTCAAAAGCGTGGTATAGATGTCCACCTGTCCCATTACTTTTGTATGATACATTGCTATAGGAGAGTTTAATACAATAAAAGGGGTGAACTCGTTCTCCGAAACGATTCCTTTCCCTGCTTTTGTACGGCACAAATCTTTGCGATTGTCCGCCAGTCCTTCGTGGTCGCCGGTTATCACCACCATTGTCCGTCCGTATTCGGGACGTGTTCTCAGATATTCCACGAATTTCCCGATCGCCTCGTCCGTATAATGCGCCACGGTCATATAGTCAGCCATGACTTCGGGAATCCGATTGGAGAAATGGACGGTTTTTAGAGATTCTGGCATCTTGAACGGCGAATGACCGGAATATGTGACCATCTGAATAAATACATTTTCATCGGAACGCCAAATCTCCCCGTTTTCCATTTTTTCCCTGCATTGGCTGAAAAAAGCGTTGTCGCCCAACCTTTTCCGGTTTCCGAATGCTTCCGTCATCCGGAAATCAGGATAAGAGACAATGGTATCTATTCCGAAACTCCGGGCCACCGCCCCCTGATTCCATGTTTTTGTCTTATCCACTGTTAAAAGATAATTGCGAGTTCCCTTAAGTTCTTTCATTGCCTTGGGCAAAGTGTGGTATGTATTGAGAGGAAACCGGCAACTGTATGCGCCGGTCTGCAATGGCAACAGACCGGCGAGCACAAGCAACTGGGCATCAATGGAACGCCCTCCGTTGACTTGTGTAAGCACATGGGGGGCATACAGCGTGGACCGTTCTTTGAGAAGTTTATTGAGATAGGGTGTGATTTCCTGATTCTCAACGGTGAGATTCAGTACCCAGCTCTCCAGTGATTCGGCCAGAATAAAGATGCAGTTGTCCCTGGATGCAATGTCCGGCACAGGAACAAGCGCAGGTCTCTCCGAAAGCCAATTGTGAATTTCATGTTCCTGTTCTTCCGTTAGTTCAGGTAGTTCGTCGGCATAGTCAAAATAGAGTGTGCCGAACAGTGTATAAAGCGGCGGACCACTTGCGTGTCGATGGGCAGACGATTTCATGTTCCTATAGACTGTAAGGAAACCGCCTCGGATAGAAAGATTGACAGCCAACAGTGCACATAAAAATATGAGCAGTGTAAAATAAGCGTGTTTGCCAAACGGAAATATGATTTTCGACCGATGGTTTCTCCAAAGCATAAAAAACACGACAGCGGCAGTTGAAGCAGGAAATAGTCCGTCGCACCATCGGAATGAAGCTGCCACACTCGGTAGAAAATCGGTCAGATTTCCTGCCAATAGGTAACTTGATAAGGGAATGGCGGAAAAATAGCTCCGATAATATAACAAGTTGGCTACCATCCATATATCCAGTACCACCATGACAAGTATGCTTGCCGCTATACGTCTTGTCAATATGTAGGGAACGGACAAGACAAGCGTGGCTGCAAGAGCCGTGGCATACGACTCCCAACATGAGAAAGGTGTAAAGGTGGTGTAATAACACCATATTGCATTAAACAGGAGGAATTTGAAAAATACTCCCGCTATTGGAATGGCAGGCTGTATTCTGCTGCCTGCAACATTCCCTTCTTGTTTGTTAACAGTCATTGGCTAATTCAGTTTAGTGGAATTCTTCCTAATTATTTTTACTTCACTGGGAGCGATAATATCTTGTTTCATAAGATAAAATATATCACTACCGATTACTTCAACCTTGGCTGCTCTCAGAACAGTCCGAAATGGTCGCGTTCACACTGAATACGTTTCATCATTTTCCTCTTCGCTTCATCTGCTGTTTCACGATGCGGCTGTCCCCCATTTCAAATGAATCCGATACGGTTTCTTCCGCATATTTCCTGCTTTTTCCACCAAACGTGTAAGTGATGCCTATGGTGATGTCCTGCATGGGTTCAATAAGACGTGATATGTTCGTGAAATCCCTGGTGCTGGATACCGACTCCCAATACATTTTGCCACCATGACCTAAACCGCTCATGCCACTGATAGCCACATCCAGTTTGTCATTGAGGAAGGAGCGCGCGAGTGTTGCACTTATCATCATCATACCCGAATCGTAACCTTGGAGAGAGTACCGACGCGACATCCATTCCATATTACTACTCCACTTCAACTGCCAAGGCAGATTCTGTTGCCACCCCAGATTCAGGTTACCATGCCAACCATAGTTGCAGGCATCAATCTCCCGGCTTCGCATGTCATTGTAGCCCACTTCTCCATTAAGCATCAAGCGGGCTGAACGTGTCGCGTTCCATGAGGCGTAAGCATTCAGCGATGTCTTGCGATTTCTGGCTATATTGCCAAAGGTGGTATTTATACGCCCGTCCTTCATTGAAGAATACCGGGCAATACCATCGTTACTCCATGAATGATTGAGGCTGATTCGCATTGCTAATGTGTTTGCTTTCAACGTATGTACAATAGCCAGATTATTGAGGTGCTGTGCTTTCAGGTTGGGATTACCATAGGAAAGCTGCGTAGGATCGGACTTATTGACGTATGGGTCGAGTTCTTTGATTCTCGGCCGACGTATGCGCATGGTGTAGCTCACGCCAAAAGTGCTGTTCTCCTTAGCTCTGGCAGTAAGAGTGACGGAAGGTACGAGGTCGCCATAGTGAAGCGAGAATTTACTCCCTTCACCCTTTAAATAGCGTGATTTCTGCCAGGTATGTTCATAGCGAAGCCCTTCCTTCAAGCCCAGCCAACCCCACTGAGCTTCCCATTCGGCATACAGGGCGGCTATGTTTTGATACTGTCGGTAGTGCATGGCAGCCGCCTTTTGTTCCACGAAGCTACCATTCAAAAAGCGCATTTCGGTAGCCCGGCTCTCTCCATGGTCGAAGGAGAACTTCACACCGGCGTTGAGCAGTTGATGCCGGGTAAGTGGAATGGTGAGGTCCGTGGTCAGGTTATGCTGGGTGGTGCGGTCGCAAATTTCTGTACGGATGTCCTTCACGGTGGAAGTGATTTCGGGGTGCAAGGAGGTGTCAAGGCCATCATATCTGTTCTCTGTATCATTCCGGTTGGGAGCATGGCTTATCTGATAACTCGCAAACAGCCTGCCCTTGTCACCCCACTGACGTTGGTAATCGATGCCTCCATCTACTGAAATCTCGTTCATATTCATCTTCTGACTACCACTAAAAGCCATCCCCTGTCCCCATATTCCACCTGAGTAAAGATAGGTGGGACGGCTCTTCTCTTTTGTGGCAAACCAAGTCGTGGACATGGAAACATGGAGTGATTGGACGGAATCAATATCGTATCCCACACCTACTTCGCCCATTGAGAATGGCGTTTTCGATGAGGACTTTTGTCGCATCCATTGACGTGTCCCGTTGCCGGTTACGTCCGATTCGACAATGGTACCCGTTGAATACATATACTCTCCGTTCAAATTTACGTCATACGACCATTTGCCTTGTTGACCGGAGAGGCTGGCGTCAATTCCGTTGCTCAGAATACCTGTCAGGAGGTGCACGGAGCCACTTGTAGCTCCGTCATACCCGTCTTTCTCCAATGCAAATGCTTGTTTGGCACCACCTTTCTTGGTGGTGATGCAAAGGACACCTCCGGTTCCCTCTGCATCATACCGGGCACCTGGATTAGTGATAACTTCAATGTTCTTCACGTGGCTGGCAGGCATACTGCGCAACGTTTGTTTTGGATTGCGAGTGATGACAGTGCTCAATCTTCCGTCCACATAAACCTTGAACTGCGCGGAGCCGTTCACCATGATATTGTTTCGCCCGTCCACAGTCACCATAGGAACCTTACGCAGTATGTCCAATACACTGCGTGTCTTTGACTCCACATCATTACTCACCTGGTAAGTCACCTTGTCGGTTTTTAGTTTGACTATCGGGGCCTGGTGTACGATGACAACCTCCTCAAGGTTCTGTGTCGGGAATACAACCATCGTATCTGCCTTTTCCGCGCTTACTCCCTGTGCACATATCCTTATAGGTAATCCCAATCCTATAGCTGTTAGCAGGAATACCTTTGCCGCCATGCCAACATTTGATTTCTTGCTATGCATTTGTACCAAAATATTTATGTTATTGGAATGAATGGCTACATTTTGCAGCCCGTAAATTCCGACTATCATTGACATTTATATATTCTTTCCAGCAGTTTACTGCCCAACAAGGGACGATAGTGTCCTGCCTCATAATAGTGATGGTAATCTTCTGTAAATTCGTTAATGCCGCTGAAATCATACACATTCTCTTTTCCGAAAATACTTTGCAAGATTTCTCTATCATTCGGGTGTAGTTTTTTCTGGTTATAATCTGGACTGATCAGGACATATATCGAGGTTCCATGTTGACGTAGAACTTCCATAATTTCATCCAATACCATCCGTTGCCTGTGAAATATGGCAGGTTCAGCTATAATTGCAGTGCCTTCTCGTTCGGGGAACTCATTTTTACGTTTTTCCCAATATTCCTCACCTTCCTGTTCTATCTGTTTCTCACGAGGATTGAACGCATCATTGTTCTTCGAATCACGTATCCTTCCATAAGGATTCATTCGCTTCATGTCCGGCTCTACATTTCCTGTTATGCGGTATTTCAGATATGGAAACAAGAAATCGGGCATTGCAAATGCCTGCATGAACTCCAGCTGTACGGCAAACGGATTACGTCCCGATATATCAGCTGGAAGTATATGGCTGGAACCCGTCAAGAGATCAAAACGTGAAAGGGAGGTCCGGTCGAGAATCATCAGTACGTTTTTTATTTCCGCACATTTATGGTCAAGGGTACGGAGTTTAAGGCTTATCGCCTTCATACCCTCTGCATTGCCGAAAAGACGAATGGCGCGATCACCGGAATCAAGATATTTTTCCCATTCCCCACACCGGAATGCCATAGTACATGAATTGCCCAAGATAAAAGAATTGAAATGTACACTGTCATTATGATTCAAGTATATCTGCCAACCTACATGCTGTTCGTTGAGCATGACATCTGAATCATACAGGTCATATTTGCGAAGTACCATGAAAGGATCATCGTAAACATAAAGAGCAATCAAAGCCCAAAACGGCATGGCGAATAGCACCAACTTTCGGACAAGGCGCAGGAAAGCAGGTCGTTTGCAGAGGTTTGCTCCAGTAACAGTTTTCGGTATATTTTCCATCAGAATTGCAGATATATGAAGTTTTCCGTGCCGAACTTGCCATAAGCGAACACGGCAAACACAATTAAGTAATACACTATCCAGCGAAGCACGGCAGGCTGCTTTTCAAAACGAAGATGCAAGTCGCCTTTGGACATAAAAAAATCATAAAGTAGCATCAACAATAATGCGGCACCTGCCACGATGCAGATGTGGTCGGACATACCGATATTGATTTCTTTCCAGCTTACATGGGTCTGAAAAGAAATATTCCGTAGGAAATAGAATGCGTCTGAAACGGACTGTGCTTTGAAAAACACCAGCGATATGGCAAAAATGAGGTAGGTGCGGATGACTGAGAGCGTGGCGAACAGCCGTTTGCCGATATGTTTCCTTACCCTATTCCGTATTCTTTCAGTCTTTAGTTCCCATACAATCACAAGCCCCTGTATAAGTCCATAGACGGCAAATGTCCATCCTGCACCATGCCATATGCCAAGAGCAATAAATGTCACCATGAGGCTTGCCACCACACCCCATTGCCCCCAACGGCGTGTGAACGATGACAGGGGAAGAAAAAGGTAATCCCGTACCCAGGAGGAAAGGGAGATGTGCCAGCGACGCCAGAACTCAGCCGTGGTTTGGGCGGCAAAAGGATGTGCAAAGTTGGGTGATAGTTTCAATCCAAACAGCATTCCTATCCCAATCGCCATATCCGTGTAGCCGGAGAAATCGGCATAAAGTTCGATGGGATAGAGAAGGCAGGCCATAAACAATTGTACGCCTGATGCGGTATGCATTGAATTGAACGCACCGTCAATATAAGGTGCTATATGGTCGGCAAGTACCATTTTTTTCACCAATCCCACCACAATCAGTCTCAAGCCGTAAGTCATCATGGAGTATGATGCCGGAGAGAGTCTTCGGACTTGCGGGAGCAAATTGGTGGACCGTTCAATGGGACCTGACAGGAACTTCATAAACAGAAGCATGTAAAGCAGGAAATCGATCGGACAACGTTCCGCCTTTTCTTCCTCCCAATAGACTTCCGTCAAGTAACCGATGGCCTGAAATGTATAGAACGACATTCCCAACGGGAAAATAAAACCTGAGTCTCCGGTTAACCGGTTGGCATACCTGAAACCAATCCAGCAGAGGATAAGACAGGATATGCTGCTCCAGTAAACCAAACAAGAACCTTTTTTCCCGCGGGCTTGCTCAACAAGTACTGCTGCGCCGTATGTAAAAAGGCTTACAGCCAGTGCCGTGAGAAGGAATACGGGATTGAAATATCCGATGAAAACTCCACTTGACGCAAGCAAAACAAATTTTTGTCCTTTATCACTGACAAAATGGTATAATGTGAAACAGAGCAGGAACAGCAGGATAAATTCAAGGGAGATGAACGACATTACTTTTCCTCCTATTCCTATTTGGCTTTATTCATGATGGTACGGCAAAGATCGCCCACATTTTTCAATTTCACTATCTCGCGAAACGAGAAACGCACGCCGAATTTATTTTCTATCTCGGTGATAAGTACCATATTGGTCAGTGAATCCCATCCGTCCACATCATGGGCAGTGGTGCTTTCAGTCAATGTGATGTCGTCTCTCTTTAACACTTTTCTGAATATTCCGTTCAGTATTTCCAATAATTCTGTTGTTTCCATATACTTGATTGTTTCTTATTTATTGAGTGATGTACTTTAATAGTTGATTCCGGTCAATTTTATTACTATTATTTTGTGGAAAACAAGGGATGAAGTGAATACGCCGAGGCAACATATAAGAAGGCAGATGGCTTTGCATATACCGTTCGAGGCTTTCCGTATCCTCTGCATCCTTCTCTAAGGCAAGATGCAGTTCGCAACCTCTGTCAGTAGTATAAACCGGCAACACCATAGCGTTACAGGTATGCTTGTAAAACGCTTTAACGTGGTATTCGATTTCACCCAATTCGATTCTGAAGCCTTGTAGCTTTACTTGTGTGTCTTTACGGCCACAATAAATGATATCTCCGTCAGCATCTGCCTGACAGAGATCTCCGGTACGGTAATAAAGTTTTCCAAAGGGAGTCGTAACAAAACATCCAGCGGATTTTTCGGGAGCGCGCCAATATCCGCGCATTAGCTGCGGTCCGGCAATCCACAGTTCACCGGTCTTTCCGGCGGGAAGTTGCTTGCCCGAAGGGGATGCAATCATATAGTCCATACCCGGAAAAGGTTTCCCGATTGCCGCCAAACCGTTATAATGTTTGGCTCCTTCAACCGGGATGATATAAGAAGTGCAGTAGATAGTGGCTTCGGTTGGTCCGTAGAGGTTGATTACTGTGGCATTGGGGATGCAAGTGCGAAATTCATCGAGCAGATTCACGTCAGTGGCTTCGGCGGTAACTATGAGATAGCGTAGGTCCGGAAAACAAATTTCCCCGAAATAAGGACGTGATAACCGAAGTACGGAAGGTGCCATTGCCGCAAATGTAAGACGGTGACGTTCCATGATATCCAGTACATGCAGATATTTCATTCCTTTCTGCGGAACGGCATAGACACACGCCCCGAGGGTGAGGGGATAAAGGAACGACACGACTGAAACATCGAATGTCAGTTCGAACATCTGAAGCATACGGTCGTTTTCGTCTAACTCCCATCCTAAAGCACAGTAAGCCTTGTAGAAAGCATTCAGGTTCCTTCGGGATATAGGAACACCTTTGGGCTCGCCCGTACTTCCTGATGTAAAGATAATGTAAGCAGGCACATCGGGATTAACTTCACACAACGCCATGCCGGAATGCAAAGTATGTCGATAAGAGGAGATACATACCCGTCCTGCATTGATTTCAGGTGGAAGTATATTATCGTTTTCTCCACTGTAAAGCAACAGACCAATGCCGGATTGCCGGGCTATACGACAGTTGCGCTCTGCCGGATAATCAGGATGCAACATGACGTAAGTTTTTCCGGAAAATAGCACAGCTAAAATGGATGCGTAGGTTTCCATACGATTTTCTGCGGTGATGCCAATAATGTCTTCTTTGAGATTTCTCAGTGTTTCACAAATGCTCCATGCCAATCCGAACAACTCCTGATAGGTATAAGTCTGGTTGTCAAGAACCAGTGCCGGACGCATGGCATAATGATTCGAGGCTCGGACAATAGCAGCCAGCATATCTGCATCATTTATCTTCTTCATAATTTGTATTGTTTCTATTTATATTTTCTTGTTCTGTTTGCGGTTCATGCAACACTGCTTTTTCTTTTGTGGATACTGGTTTGGTACCAAGCATCCACAAAAAATGAGGAAAAGGCAATACCAATTTCACTGTGTTTCCGTTTTTTGTTGTTTCCATTTTTCTCTTCAGTATAATGTAACTATTCTCTTTTGAAAATCTGCCTTTGGGAGAATGCGTTGATGACACCAGAAGTTCCAACAGTTTTTCAGATGACTCTTGTTCTTCTTTTATAAGTCTCAAAGGAAATTGGTTCTCCATCATTGCTTTATTTCTCTATTGGATTGAAATATCTCATTAACTCAGCAGACTGTCCAAAATTACTTACTGGAACAACTGGAACAAAAAAGAACCTGTCTGAAACGGCGAAAACAATTTCCGAAACGGAGTTTTTAAACATTGAGAATAAATTAATATAAACGCTTATCTTATAAACAAAAGCAATATCGTTACCTTGTGAAGAATGTACTTCTAATACTCACTTTGATTAAAGAAACCGTACAAAATGGTCAAAAACAGGTTCTTCCAGAATAAGGCCTTTAATCATATACCATAAACAAGGAACCGTCTTAAACTGTGCGATGCTATTTGAAAGTATAGCCAAAACTCAGATAAGGATACAATAACGGGGTTTTATGTAATCCGTATTTATCTCTAAAATTGAATGAAGGACTGACACCGGCACGGAACATAAAACCATTTTCCCGTTGATACCGGTATCCAATATTAAAAAAGACATAGTATCTGAAAGTATTCCGCGATTCAACTATCTGAGTAACCGGTTCGATAATGCTGACATTTCCCTCGCTGTTTACCCAATAGGTTTCCTTTATGGAATACAGCCCCATATTGATGCCTGTTCCGGCTTCAAACTTGCTGCGCCGTTTACCCAAAATGCAATTAAACTCCAATGGCACGGAAAAACCATGCCCTTCATAGGAATTGTAGTTCGTCCCATAAAAGTAGGATATTCCGGCACGATAGCCGAAAACTGAACCGGGCTTTATTCTTGTGTCATAAGAAACGCCAATCATATTTGAAGCGCCCAATAGTTCCAAATAAATGCTCTTGTACGTTTTATCCTTGTGCGAACTTTCTATCTCTTGCCCAAAAGCAGAAAAAGCGAGAAAGCATATTAATACGCTCATTACAATATTTTTCATTGAAAATTTATCCGTATCACTGGATCTTATCCACAGCAGCATGAACGGCAACTTGTCATGCAAACAGCTAATAATATGACTATTGCCAATACGACAAGGATAGATAATTTACTTTTTCGATATCCCATTACTCAATTTATTTTTGTTGACATACAATAATCCATAACAATCCTTTTGGAAGAGAAAAAAGATATGCGTTTCTTCTACTCCCAAAAGGATTCTCTGATACTTTATTTTACTGTAATTGAAATAGTTCCAGTTTTCTTGTTCTTGTCAGTAACAGTCACTGATGTGCTACCAGCCTTGACACCTTTGATAATAATCTTTCCATCCTTGACTGTGGCTGTGGCAATTTTCGTGTCCTTGGCGGTTGCTGTATAAGGAGCGGAACCATCTTTTACAGTGACAGCCTCTTCCTTCCCAACAGTTACGGATACAGACTTTTTATCAAAATCAAGTCCGGATGCCGCAGCCTTGACCACCACAGGAATCTTTCCTGTAAGCTTCTTTGAGTCGGAGATGAGCATGGTTGCTGTACCGTCTTTAAGACCGGTGATTGTAATGGTGTTCTTGTCTGCTTTAGCCGTCGCAATCTTGGTATTGCTTGAGGTTACAGTAAATGGAGCAGTACCGCCACTTACAGTAACCGTTGCAGTTTTGCCGGGAGCCACCTCTACTTTAGAGGGGGTACACTTAAGATCTGGAACTTTGGGGTCATCATTCTTATCGCAAGAACCCATGGCTACTGCTAGAACACAGGCGAAAAACGCCATAGTGAATTTAAGAAACTTTACTTTTTTCATTGTTGTTCTTTTTTTAATTAAAAACTTTATTGTTTTGTTGAACGCTCTTTTATGCAATTGCAGAACAAAAGTAGCACTTCAGTGTAAACTCTTTAATTACATTTTATCTGAAACGGCGAAAACGGCTTCTGAAACGACATCTAGGAACACTGAAAAATTCGCTTTGGCACTTTTTTCTGTCTATATTTTGCTTCAATGATTATCCGCAATATCCCCATCCACTCTTCCACATTACGGCATTTTAGTGCAATAGGGAAGCAGGATACGTGTATAAGTCTAAGGAATGCAGTACAGGGAAGATATGATTAAAAGCCTTTTAATACGCTATTATAAGGCTTTTAATGCCACTTCACTACGGGAACGAGGTTGGCAGATACAGTAAAAAAATAAGGATGAAGCATGCAAATAACCAATCAGTGGGAGGAATGCGGATAATCATTTTGCTTTTTATCAATAAAGAGAGGGTGTGCAAAATGTGAAGTGAACCCCGAAAGTTTTTTGTCTAACTTTCGGGATTCACTTCATTAGCATAAAACAAACCATCCAAATAACATTTCTACTTTACAACAGAGCATAGCTAGTCAACATCCTCGCACAACAAAGACTTAGATATGACCAATACAGAAACAAACGGATATTCTTATCAGCAGCCAATAGGTTCTCTCATCTTTTGAGCCTTTCAATTTTATTTGTTTGTTCAGAAATGTTCTACTACTACAATTTCAAATATACTTATCATTGGGCAGTCAGTTCCACTACATGGCTCTGAGTATGTATAAAGCCAAATACATTCAGTCCAACTTTCATCAAATAATCACCCGAATAAATCTTTCCGTTGGCTTCTAATCTGGAAGTTGCAGCAGGCATTAGGTTGATTTCCTCCACTTTATACTGTTTGTCCGGGTCCAGACCTTGCAGTTTTACTGCCATCAACTTCTCTTGGAAGCGTGGGTGAATGTCATAGGCAAACAGAACCACCTTGTTTGCATCTTTACTTACATAGTTCAGTGCCATATGATTCTCTTCGTATGGAGAAACCAAACGATACTGGTCACCATCCATTATAGCGTTTTGGAGACGTTTCCAGTTGGCTACCGCTGTCTGGCAATAAGTCAGTTCATCGGCAGTAAGTTCTTTCAGACCGATATCGAAGCCAAGTTTGCACATGGAGGCCACGTCGGTGCGGAACTTTATGGAAGTCACCTTGTTCCAGCTCGTCACATGGGCATCCATAGCCTTTGCAGGAAAGAACTGGGAGAAGCCCCACTGGATATAAATACGTTCCACCGGATCGGTATTGTCACTGCACCAGAATTCCGTGAAGTACTTCAATGCTTCGTAATCACAACGTGCACCGCCACCGGAACAAAGCATCATCGGGACATTGGGATAATTCGCCTTTACACGTTTCAGAACATTATAGATACCGCGGACATGATCAATATACAACTGTCCCTGTTTATTCTTCAAATATGGGGAATAGATATTGGTGATAGGGCTGTTGCAATCCCACTTGAAGAAAGCGACATCGGGATTTTCCTGCATAATGTTTTCTACAACGCCATATACATAATCCTGCACTTTCGGGTTACTGAGATCCAGTACCAACTGATTGCGGTAATAATACGTTTCGCGGTTAGGCAGTTGGATGGCCCAGTCCGGATGTTTCTCAAAGAGTTCGCTCTTGGGGTTCACCATTTCCGGTTCAATCCAGATGCCGAACTTCACATCCGCATCTTTGGCAGCTTTTACTAAGGCGGGAATACCGCCAGGCAGCTTATCGTGGGTCACTTCCCAATCGCCCAAACCGGCATGGTCATCCTTACGCGGGTATTTATTGGCAAACCAGCCATCGTCCAGCAAAAACATATCCACTCCCAAATGCTTGGCTTCCTTCATCAGTTCGGCAAGTATCTCCTGATTGAAATTGAAACCTGTATTTTCCCAGTTATTCAAAAGAGTCAGACGGCTGCCTTTACCATCTTTCAGGCTATAGTTGCGTGCCCATTCGTGCAGATTGCGACTGCCTTGCGAGGCACCATCATAACTTAAAGTGAAAATGAATTCGGGAGTGGTGAACACTTCATTCGGTTTCAGTTCGTAGTTCGATGCATAAGGATTGATGGCAGGGATTACACGCAGGTTGCCCACATTGTCCACTTCGAAAGTGAAACGGAAGTTGCCCGTCCAGCCCAGTGTACCCATCAAGACATCACCCTGGTGTTCGTTCACCGGTTGGTCCAGTCCCACTTCAAAGAAGGGATGGGTGTGCATGGCAGCACGGCTTCCCAGCTTCGTGTCAATCACTTTCTTGCCAAACTGCAATTGCTGACTGCTCATCTGCGCCTCTTTTGCCCAGTCACTGCTGAACTCGGTCAGATAATAACTGGAATTATTGAAGTAGAGCATGGTGGAGGCATAGGTGGAGAGCATGACAGGTTTCTTCTCCTGATGCTTTATCTCGCTCCACGTCTTGATGACGTTCTCTTTGGGATAGGCCACATAATGCAGTGCCACATCTACCGGATACTGGTTATCGCGCAGGTTTATCACGGTTTCCGTACCCCCTTCTACAGGCTTGGACGAGGAAGAAACGTAATAAAGAATCGTCGACGGATTGCCGTCATTATGAGTGATGGCGATGGCAGGTTCAAAGTAATCTTCATTGCCGGAACCGCTATACACTTCCCAGCCGCGCTTGCTCACGCTGCCGTCCGACCCGGCATGTATATTCCAACGGAAGTTCTGCAAATCCTGCTGGTGCAAGAGTTTCTCGCCCAGGTACGTTTGATACAAGCGGCCGTTTTCGCCTACCTGGAGCACCAGATCGGTGTTGTCCGTAGAGATGCGGATGGTTTCTTTTTCCGCTGCATGGGCATACGTCAGGGACGCACATGCAAAGAGAGTTACAAGTAAATTTTTCATGGTGTACGATAAATTTAGTTACCAAAATATATAAATTAAATTAGAATGAAAGACTTGCGCTGAATTCCAGAGTGAGTGGGCGCAAATAATTACCGCTCATATAGTGATCCTTGAACTTTCCGGCTTCTTCCTTGCTCAACAGTTCGGCACCGTTGATAGTGCCGCTGGCACCCTTCTGATTCAGGAAGTTCACAACCGTAGCTCCCAAAGAGAGATGCTTGTTTACCTTCCAGTTCACGCCGCCGAAGGTTTCCCAACGGCCGTTGAAGTAGAGGGCATTGGTCAGATTGGCATACGTCTTTCCGAAATAACGGAAGCTGAGCCATACGCGCAGGTCGGGAGTGATGTTGTAGCTGGGATCTATTTCAGCAAGTACCTGCGGAATTTCTTTCACGATGTTGCCATTGGCATTCAGGTCGGGCACTCCTTCAAAGGGAGACCTGATGAAATAGTTGTTATAAGTCGGCTTCTGGTAAGTGAACAGGGCATGCAGATGGAAACCTTTGAACGGATTGATTTCTGCCGAGGTAGTCCAGCCCAGGGTCTTGATGTCGTATATTAATAAGGTGGTTTTGGATTGCGTCGTACCGGGTTTCGTTACGTTCTGCTGGTCGATGTTGTTCGACTTGGAAATATATGTAATCATGGAAGTCAGATTTATCCAGTTGTTATGGTAGAACAGTCCGCCACGCAGCAAAGGGATGGTGACGCGTTTGTATTGCTCCTCGGTGGGACCTGTTCCGGCATACTCGTTGATGCGGGGGAAGCGGGTGGCAACAGTTCCATCGGCTGTAAGACCGAAGTTCTTTGTTATCTTATAAGTGAATTGTGCGGTTGCTGCATAATTCAGCTTGTCCTTTACCACTTTATGGGGTTCTATCTTTTCAGTAGAAAGTATGTTGCCGTCATTGTCCGTATATGAATGGGTATCGCCGATATGGAAACCCGCATAACGTCCGTAAGGTATCTGGTCGGCAGACATACGGTAGTATTCCAAGCGGGCACCGTAATAAACGTTAATCTTCGGAGTGATCTGCCAGTTGTCCGTGAAGTAGGCAGCCAGTTTGTTTTCATATCCTTTGGTATATTCCGGACTTAGCTCATTGAAGCCTCTGAACTTATTGGTACTTCCGTCGGCTTCCCGACGATTCAGTATCTGTGGGTATTCGGTGACAGTTCCTATCCATTGGAAAGAGGAAGAATGATAATCCAAATGATAGTACCACTCGTTCAATCCTAACCTCATATCGTGGTTGCCCACTTTCTTTTTCAGTTCGGAAGTAAGCAAAGCATTCTTCACTTTGCCGAAGTGCAACCAAGTGCGTCTTCCTTCCACCAATCCGGTGTAGGCTTCTTTGGAGTCATCCAGGAAAAGACCATCTGTTGCAGTCGCCTCGCTGATATTACTACCGCCAAAGTCTACATAATTGGCTTCGGGGGCATTCATAAATTTGGCGTTAAGTGTCCAGTTTAGATTATTGCGGAAGGTATAGTCGAATAGCATAGCTACTTCGTGCGCCTTGTTTCCGGTGAAATCGCCGAAGCGTCCGCTTTTCATCTTACCATCCGTCACGTCCATGTACTGAAAGCGTCCGCCTTCGGGAGCGTACGAGGAAGTACCCAGCTTGAAGCCCGGAATTTCTTTCACACTGCCATCTCCCACATAAATAAAGGGAGCCGCATTAATCATTGAGCCGAGCGCATTGCTTTTCGAGAATTTATAGATGACGGAGAACTTGCCACGATTGTTATTGAACAATCGGGTCAATCCGGCGTGATAAAGCTGGGTACGGTCGCTGAAGTTCTCAAACTTAGGAGCAAAACTGCCCGGATCAAAGTTCTGATAGACACTGGCTGTATAAAGCCAACGGTCGCCAATGCCACCGGATACATTCATGTCCACATTCTGCCAGCCGAAGTGGTTGGTGTGGTAATTCAGTACTCCTTTAAATTCTTTCTGCCCTAACTTGGAGAAGGTATTCACCGAATAAGCGATGTTTCCGGTAGTGATGGCGGATTCGGACGGGTTCATCAGGCCCACTTCGCCCAGACTGGCATCGCTGCGCCAATGGGTAGCCAGTTTGTGCACAGCCGAAGAATATACGGCAGGTAGTCCGTTCTCATATACATTCACATCCTCACTGGGCAGTCCGATTTGAATTTCACGGGGTTTATTGGCATCCGAAGCGTTCAGCATCACATTGCGTTCGCTACCTTTGGATTTCTTTGTACTAATGGTGTCGTTTACTTCTGCCGGATTGCTTGCCATTGCAGAAGAAGCGAATGCGATAATCATCGGCACGATGTGAAAAAAGAGATTGATTTTCATGATATTCATTGATTTAAAATTAAATACTCTGAAGAAAGAACCGGGAAGGATTTTACCCCTTGTTTTTCAACGAGGGCAAAATTAGAGGGTATAATAACGCACTGTTTCTACAAGTAGATATTAAGTAGATTGACAGGAGAGGTGTACAAGGAATAATAGCTTTATAATTAACTATTTAGTAATACTTGCTTTAGAAAAGTAAGTAGATGTATCTGTTTACTGAAAACTTTTAATATCTTTGTATTTATCCACTTTTAATGAATACCTCCTATGAAGAAATGCTTATTATCAGGATTATTTTTGCTATTCGTACTTCTGCCTTTTCGTGCTACAAATAAAGTTGACTTGTCCGGAGAGTTAGAAACTGCTTTGAAACTGCGTAACCAATATTCACGCCAGAAAGAAACACGTATTGACAGTCTTAAACATTTACTCTATCCGAATATGAATGATGATGAACGTTTCCTGTTGTATAACGCCATTTATGAAGAATATTATACTTACCGGTTTGATTCGGCCATATATTACGTAGACCGGGAAGAAGAAGTGGCTATGAAACTCTCCAATCCTACATATCGCAACCTGAGTATCATTCATCGTTCCATCCTCCTCGCCACTTCGGGATATTTCAGTGAATCCATTCAAAACTTGGAACAGATAGACAGCCGTACACTGGACAACGCATTACGGATAGAATATTATACCGCTTATGAGTGGGCATATAGTATGTGGGCCGAATACTCCAATGATAATATATATGCTCCCCGTTATTATGAAAAGGAGATGCTTTATCAAGATTCACTTATCAGTGTTCTACCAGTCGGTTCACCGTTGCATCATTACTGGAAAGGCGAAAACTTCTATCGTCATCGCAGGTATGCCGAAGCTAAAAATTGCTATAAAAAAGCGTTGGAAGGATTACCGGTCAATGTCCGCTTGTTTGCTATGGCAACTTACGGACTGGCATTGGTGTACTCACGAACCAACAACTGGAAAGAATATGAGAATTATCTGATAAAGGCAGCTATTTCCGATCAGGTATGCCCATTGAAAGAGAATCTTGCCTTGCAGGAACTGGCGTTATACATCTTCAAGAACAGGGATGGAGAAGTTTCACGTGCCAATCGTTACTTAAACTATTCTCTAGAAGATGCCATGTATTATAACAACCGTCTCCGTATGCTCGAAATAGCAAGAAAATTCCCTTCCATTGTTCTTTCATATCAGAAACAGAACCTTATTGAAAGCCAACGCTTGCAATGGTCACTGATATGTATCAGTCTTTTATCTATCGGACTGGTAGTTTCTTTGGTTTATATATATCGGCAGATGAACCAACTTCATAAGCGGAAGAAAATTTTGGCAAATATGAACTGTGAATTGCAACACCTGAATAAAGCGTTGGTAGATACGAATCATACACGCGAAGAGTATGTAAGCCTGTTTATGGATTTATGTGCCGCTTATATAGACAAGCTGAAGAAATATCAGGATTTAGTGAAGCGCAAGGTAAAAGCGAAGCAAACAGATGATTTATTGAGACTGGTCAATGCAACCAAACTTTCAGAAATGGATACCAGGGAGTTCTTTATGAACTTTGATACGGCTTTCCTGAATCTATACCCTAACTTTATAAAGGAATTCAATTCCCTATTGCGTGAAGGTGAAGAAATAATACCCAAACGGGGGGAAATATTGACTACGGAACTTCGCATTTTTGCTTTAATACGAATGGGAATTAAGGATAGCTCCAAGATAGCAACCCTCCTGTTCTATTCCCCACAGACAATTTACAACCATCGGAGTGTGGTGAAAAATAAGGCAAAGATAAGGGATAACTTTGAGAAACAAGTGGAAGAAATTTGCACAATAAATTTATTATGCAATCTCACTTCTTCCGCCTCTACTTCTTAAGTACCCTCAAGATGGAGATAATGAGTCAGGAACTGAAAACCATTGACTTCCCGACTGACTTCGGTTCACTGAATGGGATGGAAAGAAAAACTAAAAGAAAGAAAACAGTTTGCTGTCCTTTTTGTATATAAAAAGATATTGCTATTTAAAATCTTTCTTACAAAAAACATTTTCATCTTCAGGTAACTAATCATCTCCGAATATCTATATATATCAGTTTTCCTGTTATTTTTAAATGATAAAATTCATCTTTTATTTCATTGGCGATTGCCAACCTTTCTATTGCTTCAAATGTTTTTCAGCAAAGAAGCAGGATACAGTGAAAAAATTATTATATACATGAAACCACCCCAAGCTCTTTCTTTTGCACATCAGTTTGCAAAGCCATGCTTTACTATCATTGTAATATTGCCATTCAGTAACAATCACAGAATCAGCAAATTCAGTCCTCTGTTCTTCAAAGACTTTATAGCTATGTCCTAATACTTCTTTCAATATTTGGAGTGTCGAAAATATGTTTTTATTTTTTAACATTAACGGATTCATAAGTTTTTTCCAATAAGTTTAAACTATGCTTGTATCATTTTTGTTCACATTTTTATGGGCTGTTTAATAGTTACCGTCACCTGTTCTGCCTTATTAGACGGATTATAAAGCAGACTTCCGCATGAACTCATGCACATCATGCAGCCGTACAGCAGAATCCATATTGCAACAATCATTATTTTGCTTTTTTTCTGTTTCATATTATCAATGATTAAAGAATAGTCCTTTCACGATTTGCTGGAACATTCCACCAAAATCCGCATTTATTTCACGCCCGTTATGCTTATACAACGGACGTATTATCGGTACAGTCGATTGCTGGTGAGACCCATTGCCGCCATAACTTCTCATGCCCACATCCATTGCCCATCGTTCTGCCAAATCAAAAGAAAGATAACCGCCATAATGGTAGCCGTTCAGTCTCTTCATCGATTGCACACCCAGCAAATAGGTGCGATGATATGTACCAAAGAGATGGAGCGATGTATTAGGGAGGAATTGATAGGAAACATCGGTTCCAATCCCAAATGTATTGCTACTCGAACGGGGAATACTCAGTTTGTGCGCATATAGGCTTATGCCCAATTTCCATCTCTCGTTTGGAGAATATGCCGTTTTAACTTCAGCATAGTTCGATACGCCAACTCCTATGATGTTTTCCTGTCTGCCACGCCCCCAAACATCTATCTTCTCAAACCGATGAATAATCCCGCCGACATTGTATTCGCCTTTATGCAAAGACGAACGGTCAACGGGAAAGCTCTGTGTATAATCAGGACGAAAGTTCAAAAGTGTTTCAGGCATTTTGGGAATGAAATCAAAATGTGGAGACAGAAACGACTTCCCATATTCATAAATCGACAGTTTGGTAGTGTCTATGTTCGTCACGGTCAGTTTTGCACGGCCGAAGAACAGCATAGAATTTTCCTGCCCGTATAATCGGGAGCAAACGGACAACAGTATCATGATGACAAGAACCACACTATATGCCGTCAGATTAATGCCGCAGATTTTCAATTTTTGTTTCCACATAATGATTATAGTCTAAGTTTATATTCTTTCTCAGAACATATAAGCGCAGGATACCACGAATGTCCTATTTTTGCTGTTCACATCATTTCTATTTATATTCTTCATGCCCCAATCATATCCTATGGAAAATTGAACATGATGAGCAATCTCCATTCCGGCACGGAATCCCAGCCCCCAATCGAAGCGATTGAGCATCTTATCGCTGAACACATTTGCCGTTTTCTTAGTCATGGCTGCTCCTTTATCGGGAGCAATGGTTTCCGTGGCCTTGCCAAACAGACCGATGTTAAAATACGGTCCGGCCTTGATGAACAGACTGACATTCTGTCCTACGGAAAACTTATAACCGATATGGACGGGAATATTCAGATAGTAAGGAGTACACTTATTGTCCGAAGTATAGCCCGATGACGGTTTGTCCGGCTTTTCTCCGGTAGCGGGGTTATAGTTGCTGTTGTAGTAGTACCCCGGACTCTTCCATCCATGCGAAGAGAGCATCAGCCCGAAATCCATATACAGGCCTTTTGCCACCTGCGGAAGTCCAAACTCCCCCTTGACACCGACATGGAAACCGGATTGCGATTTGTAACCACTCGGAGAACTGAGGTTGTAACCTCCCGTCACTCCCATTCTGAAATCTTGCGCTTTCGTCGCCATGCAGAATGGCAGGGCGATAAGCAATGTCAATAGAATCTTTTTCATACTGGAATTCATTGTTAAATGAATGAATAAATAAATCTGTTTTAACTATTTGGGGGTGCTCTGAGAAACTCCCCGTTTTTCTTTTTCTTCTTTAGGCTTGAACGTGTATTCCTGATAAATTCGTTCCTGACCGGAAACGCTTACCGGGTCTTCATACGTCAGGTATATGCACAATTTATTAGCATCAATCTTGTCTATCAGCCAATAACGAGGATAGTCCATGTAGATGACGTTGAATTGCGGAGTGGTGAAAGCCCAAGAGAAGTAGGTCGTGGTATCTCTTATCCCTCCATCCGTATAAGTCGTGATTGTTCTCCACGACCCTTTCCCATTGTCGCCAAAGCGCCATATCTCGTGTACGTCATAGCCGTAGTACGTCGAGCGGTAATCCCTTTCCCACTTCTTGTTGGTCAACTGTTCTATTCTCTTTTTCTGACCGGCATCATAATAGCCCGACTTCTTGATACATCCAGATAATACCACGGTTGTCAATAGTATTAGGATAAGATAGACGATTGCTCTCATATTGTTTCCAGCCCTTTATAGGTTTCTACTATTCGTTAATCGATAAAATCAATCCTAATCAAGCAAGCACCTGTTGCCGTAGGATTATAAAGGTATCCCTTAAATTTCCAATAAGTATTAGGATTGCTGCCCGATGCTTTCCATGTAAAATTCCATGTCTCCATAGAACCACTTCCAGACATTACTATCGCTCGGTCATTGTCACCGTTACCGGAAGGATAGCCTCCGCTTTCCGGGGTCTTCTTGGCATCTGTTTTACAGCCAATCTCAAAATAATAGTACTTATACCCAAACATATTGATATCAATCTTGGATTTGATTTGAGTGCCGGCATAGAAATTGGCTTCATTCACTGTGTCTGCCTGTAATTGCAGAGAGGCTCGCGTGCCTCTGGTTACGACAGTACCCACTTCTTCCGGCGAAGTTTTCTCTATCGTGACTGCCGCATCATGGTTTATCGTCCGAATCCACGTCTCGCCACCATAAGTACTGTAAACAATCTGGCTGACATCCTCACGCTTGACTGCTACAGCCAGCTTGGAGTTTAATGCTTTCAGTTCGTCTTCAAACCTGGTTCGGTTGGCTGGAGATACCTTTTGAAGTTCCTGGTAATCGGAGTCATAGATATAGGCCAATGGGGAGTTCTTTTTGTTCACGTTGATGTAATACTCTCCCAACGATTTATTCACATCAACAAACTTTGAAAGTACCTCGGCGTCAGTCTGGTAGTCACGCATCGCAGGCATTTCGTCACTCACAACAGTAGCATCCGAACATGATACTACGCATAGTCCTGTTGACAATAGAACGGCTAATGATAAAAATAAATTCTTCATACTAAAATTACTATTTTCAAGTTACTTCTCATTCCTTATGGTCTCATTATGAACCAATATGTACATACAATACAGTTGTCCGAATATCCGCTTAGATAAACGCAACTCTTCTTCGTCCTCAACATTTAATCTGTGGAAACCTTGGCTATCTTTTATTAAATGTTTCATAAAGCGTTGTTTCGCAATTTCCCATTTAAGGAACAGACCATCATCCAAAGAAGGAGGTAAACCCAGTTTCTCTTCAATATCAAAAAAATCAATATCAATATAAATGCTATTATTCTTTCTGATACGTTCTTGGAAACTGTGATTAGTCATGGCTATAGCTTTCCTCTCATCCTCTTGTGGCGCATGAGGATAATGCAGGGTAATGCTATCGCCTTTCTGAATAGAGTATAGGTCGAAATCATACCTGTCATCCAACCAATAGAGCTTCACTTCATCATCTCTTAAGCTATATCCGACAATCACAGACGTTGCAATGTTTTTCTTTTCATACCTTTCCTGTAAATCCGTTGTTAAATCGAGATTTGCAATAGCCAGTACACGACAAACGTCCAAAGACTTGTTTTCAAGCAATACTTGAGATTTTGCACCTTGATTGACAAGGTACAATAGTAAGAAGACTACAGTTTTTATCTTGCTTTTTTTCAACAGGCATTTCATCCTCTAAAACTTGTAATCTTGCCTTCTGAAACCACTTCCGAATTAGGCCTAAGAACCATGTAGGCTTTCATCGTCATATTTCTTTTTACAAATCCCCATTTAACTTGACCCGTAACAGTAATATCGCACCTATTCAAAACACTTAAATGTTTCATGTTACTTAAAATTTTGTTTGTTAATAATTAATTTATATCTTTTGATACATTACATAGCCATTCCGTTTCCCTAACCCAGCATCCCCCCACAACGCCAATACCATTCTCCACATTAGAATAATGGCTCCGTATGGGTGCCAGTCCTTTATGCCCCAAATCATTGTTCTTGACATCGTTCACTGACTTCAGATAGCAGAAAAGTTCCCGTGACAATTTGTATAGATATACCTTATAGGAGTATTTATAATTGCTGCCGTCCCACATGGATACATCGTCTGGTGAGTAATAGGTTTTCAAGCGCAAGGTATATTCCTTTCCTTTTATCTGTTCATCACTCCAGATATAGAGATTTTGATAGAAATCATTGGAAAGATCAAAGGCGGAGTTTAGGCCGCTCTTATTGTACAACAACGGCTCGTCATCCACTTCAAACTCAATATCGGAATATTCTATGTCTGTAACCTCGTTGTCCGGCACACTGGTATAAATACACCTGCGCACAACCCGTATTCCGTAATAATCTTCCGTGTCGGCATTATCCTGAAATGTAATAAGAAACTGCAACTTTGTATTAATCTCATATTTCAACTTCATATCTACCTTTTTCAACGGAAAAGGTACTGGCAATACAGTTTCTGAACTTACAGACGGAAGTCCGTCGGCAGACACCTTTATATCCACCTTGTCTGCCTCATTGTATCTGCCAAGCACATAGTAACATCGGGCAGGGAGAGAAGATGTCGCATTCTCGTTCCAATAAACCGGTTGTTCCTTGCCATTCACCGTAAAATTGATTCCGGCATCGGAAATGCCATTTTGCAGCTTCCCTTTCTTAGAAACCGGTATGCTGCGTGACAACTGTATCAGCGTGGTGTCCTTGTCGGCACAAGGTATACAATAGAGAACTATTTTCTCTCCGACATTTATATCGTTCAATTCGAACTCATAACTGCACGAAGAGAACATAAACGCCATAATCCAGAATGTAAGATTTCTTATTTTCATCTGCTGTCAGAATTTTAATGTATAACTGAATGAAGGGAGTATCGGGAACATACCCGTGGCTTTTCCTTTGAAACTGCCATCGGTCATTTCTTTAACCTTACCATAGAGGGGATTCATACGGCAATAGGCATTGTAAACACTGATATTCCATATACGTTCATATCCCCGTTTGGTAGTACTGCGAAAATTAATGCCGAGGTCAAGCCGATGATATGCAGGAAGCGACACGTTGTTCGGCTGCTCGTATATCCATTCCGAAGCCGGCTCACCTCCGATACCGGGTATGGCAGGAGCATTGACCTGTTGTTGCGGCACGGTCATACGGTTCCCTGTATGGTAAGTCCATGAAGCGTATGCCTCTATCCGGGAAGAAAAGTTGTGGCGAACGCTGAGGTTCAATTTATGACGATTGTCAAATTTATCGGGATACCATCCATTATAGAATGTCGGGAAATTGCGCTTGCTCCATGACAAGGTGTAAGCCGCACTGACGTGTGTCCGGCTATTGCTATAGCAGGTTTCCCATTCCAATCCGTATGCCTTTCCCTTGCCCTCATGGATCTTTTCTTCCCAATCATCGGCAGAGGGCGTGAGGCTGTTGCCACCGTCATACTCCACAATGTGATTCATCGTTTTGTAAAATCCCTCCATATTCAACCGGATGCGGAAAGGAAGTTGCAAATACATCCCGACCGCATATTGTCGGGAGCGCATCGGTGCAATCCTTTTGGTGGAAGGTATCCAAAAATCCATCGGCAGATTCAGGTATGTATTGGAAAGCTGGTGCATGAACTGGCTCATTTCCGTATAGGATGCCTTGAATGTCACACGGTCGCTGCATTGGTAACGGATGGACACACGGGGTTCTATGGAATGATAGGTCTTGCCTGTTATATGGAACAAGGTGTAATGTAGTCCGGCATTCAGCCTCAGACGGTTGCTTAAAGCGATGTCGTCTTCAGCATACAAGGAAAATTCCTGTCCGTTATAGGAACTTGATGCCTCGCGTGACAGTGTGTCTTTCCGGCTGTCAGTCCCGGAATAATCCCATGTACGTGCGCTTTGAGGACGGAAAAAGTGCATCAGGTAATTTGAGCCCATACGCAGGCGGTGCGCAGGATTTGGCCGATAATCGAACTCCATACGGTAGCCAATATCATCGATGGTGGAACGGTTATTACGCTCTCTATGGGTAATCCCCGATAATTGTCCTTCATCAAAAACTCTTTCTTCGGAGAGGTAATCGTGACGGGAACGGTTATGGGTATAGACACCTGTAAATATGGAATACAGTTTCGGGGAGAACTGGTACTTCCAATTCAGGGATGCCGTCAGATTCCCCCATTGCAAGTTGAACTTAGTACGGTCTTCTTCCCGGTTGTAGTTTGTACCGTATTCTTTCTCAAACTGCTTGTTATTCACTTTCATGATGTCATTGCCCGAATATAAGCTGATGTCTGCACGGCTGCGTTCCGAAAAGCGGTGCGTTATTTTGGCGTTTATGTCATGGAAGGCATAGCGCATATTTATCTTATCGGCCTTTGAACTGTTGCGTATGGCCCATGCTGGTACTGTGATGACATCGAGCCATGTGCGACGCATTGCAATGTTGAACGAGGTCCGGTCTTTCTTTATGGGACCTTCAAATTGGATTCGTCCGTCCAAGAGTCCTATGCTTACCGTACCGTGGTATTCTTTCATGTTTCCATCATTGGTACGTACATCCACGACGGAAGAAAGTCTTCCGCCGTAGCGTGCAGGGAAGCCGCTCTTGTAGAAGTCGATGTTTTTTACAATATCCGTGTTGAATGCGGAAAAAAGCCCTCCCAGATGGTTCACCTGATAAAGAGGTGTGCCGTCCAACAGAAAAAGATTCTCATCGTTACCGCCGCCATGTACATACAGCCCGGAAATGAGTTCGGTGCCTGCCGCCACTCCCGGAAGATTCTGTAATGTCTTTACCACATCCGGCGAACTCATAAGCGCATATCCGGTATTCAGTTCTTTGGAAGTCAATGACACTTTTCCTGTTTGGGTAGTCATCAACGGAGAATTCAAATCAGCGGTCACAACCACTTCTTCCAGTTGATATCCTTCTTTTAGATGAATTTTCAGAGTTGTATCATGCTGAAGAAACACATCTTCCGAGTGTTCGCCACAACCTATGGATGAAAAGCGTATGGCATGATGTCCTTCCGGAAGTGTGATACTGAAAAAACCGTGTTCGTTGCTCAATGTGCCTGTTCCTGTCGTGACGTCCCATACTGTGGCATTTATGACTGTTTCACCATCATGCTGATAGACATAACCACTCAAAGTGTATTTTTTTTTCCGGCTCAACAGTACATGTTTCCCGTTTACTTCCCACTTTATGTCTGTATTACGGAATAATTCATTCAAAGTGGAGTGCAAGCCCCGTCCTTTTAAGGGTTTGCCGATATAGGGTATATCCAGTTTCAATGAGGCATCATACACGAAATTTACGGCATACTCTTTTTTAACTACCTCCATTTGTTGTCTGACGGTACATGAATGAACCTTATGCTGTGCGTGAAGCGAAAGTGGCAATATAAACAAGGTCAATATAAGGATTGTCAGCCTGATCATTTCGTGACCTCCTTCCTTATCTTTACATCCAGCGATTTTTCTATCATGGAAATAATCTCATCCAAGTTGTCTGTATCGAATTCTGCTGTAAGTGTCTTTCCAGTGGAGACACTGGTCAGTTTTACATGGAAGTGTTCGGACAATTCTTTCAGTACTTCAGACAAAGGTGTGTTTTCATAAATGAACTTCCCGGATTTGTCTGCATGATCTTTATCTGAGTTTTTCACCATTATCAGTGGAACATCCGACCCAAAAGGCATAACAGCCTGCATATTCCGGGTAAGTACAATACCATTCTTGTTATTTTTGGAAGAAAACAACACCTTGCCTAATAATACATGAACTTCGGTAACGGAACCATTATTGTTCTCGTTTACTTCGAACTGTGTACCCAGCACTTCTATTTTAGCATATTCTCCTGATACAATAAACGGAGCGTACCGGTTACGGCGCACATCAAAACTAATTCTTCCGCTCATATCAACTTCCCGTTTGTTTTTATTGAACCTGTCTGGCAGGTAACTGAGAGTTGAATTGGGAAATAACGTAACCACTGAACTGTCGGGAAGTGTGAATGTTGTGGCATTAGCATAAGAATATAAGCAAACAGGAGATTCTTTCTCCCACATAAGACAATATGCAGTAAATAGGCATATTGCAACAGAGGCAACAATCCCAGATACATATAGGAGCCGTCTGCGCTTTTTGGCAGGATGCGCCTCTTTGTATCTGCGTATAGCTTTTCGGGTATCAAACACTCCTGGAGAATAATACTTCAAAACAAACTGTAATCCTTTTAATTCTTCTTTGTCCATTTGCGATGTTCTTTTTAGCTAAGAGTAAAATCAACCGAAATCCTACTATTCCAAACAAAAAAAATTACCCGAAAAAGAAAAAATAAATTTTCCGGCACTCACCTTTGATAGTCTTAAGAGCCTTGCTGATTTGGTTTTTGACCGTGTTTACGGAGATTCCAAGTTGCTCTGCCACTTCTTCGTATTTCAATCCGTCCCGTTTGCACAGCAGGAAGGCTTCACGACAACGATCAGACAATGAATCTATGGCAGTCCACATTCTTGCTTCCATAAATGACTGTTCTTTGTATTCTGTATCAGTAAGAATTTCCTCAAACTCTGAAATAAAACGATTCCGGTCAATCATGTTTTCTTTTTTCAGGATAAGAAAGCATCTGTTGCGCACCATCATAAACAAATAGGATTTTATATCGGAGACGAAACAACCTTTTTCGGACCGTTCGAGAAAATCAGTCAAACAATCCTGTACGACATCCTCTGCATCCTCTGCTATATGCAGGTAATGAAGTGCATACAGGCACAGTAGCCGATAGTATTTCCGATAAATACTATCTATATCTATTTTTTCAAATTTGGTTGATTCAGACTTTATCATAATGGCATTTATAACACAAGGATGCAAAATTATCCGTGTAGTATCAGTCGTAATAGTAAAATCCGACTGAAACGGATAAATTGATATCTGAACCGCCCAAACGGGCGGTTTATTACACAAAAAACTAATTTCCGAATTGGCATTTCGGCAAACGTAAAGTGTAACACTGTTCGTTTCAACATTCATTTTAATCATTTCGAAAGTGATTTTGTCCGTTTCAGCCGATTTTATCTTATCAAATAAAGAAGCAAATCCCTATCTTTGTGGAATATGAAGTAACTTTGCATCTGATATGACAAAAGAAAATATAAAAATAATGAACTGGCGGAACGGGCTTTTATTATCAGCCGTTTCCTATGTGCTCTACCTCATTATATGGTTAATTCTCGATGATGAAACAACTGACCAATCTCCGGGAATGGCGGCAGTCGATTATATCGTCGATTTTTTATTGTGCATGCTCTTTACCTATATATCTTTGGGGTTCTCTTATCTTGTTTTTAGGATTTTGCCTTTCAGGACATCTTATGTGTGGGTGATTGTCTATGCCTCATGTCTTTTGACTCTGAATAATATTGTCGCATTCGGCATGATATCTTTATTCAATTTCTTATGGGATGAAACCGGGAACGGACTTCTTGACGAATTACTCAACATGAAAGGCGCATATACTTTTGCAATGATATCCACCTTCATATCAAGCGTTTATGCCAACGCATTCTACCTTCAATCTTACATCAAGGCACGTGACGAGAAGCAAACACTTGAAATGGCACTGATGAAGGAGAAAGAGATCGCCCTACAGTCACAACTCAACTCCCTGAAACTGCAAATCAATCCGCATTTCATGTTCAACAACTTCAACAATCTGCTGGAATTGATTGAAGAAGATACCGGACTGGCTGGCAAATTCCTAAGCAATCTGTCGAAAGTGTATCGGTACATCATTGCTAATTTGGACAGGAATCTGATTCCTGTTACTGATGAGATAAAGTTCCTTGATTCATACTTGTATCTAATGAAGGTACGTCACGCCGGAGGCGTCATTACGAAAATCAGTCCAGAGGTTAAAGAATGTAAGGGGTTCCTTCCTCCGGCAGTGTTGCAGCTTCTTGTGGAGAATGCAATAAAGCATAATAGCTTTTCAATGGAGCATCCGCTGTTTATTGCCATTGCGTTGTCGGATGATTATATCACTGTGCATAATCTTAAATCGCCTTTGCTGTCAAAAATGGACTCAACGGGCTTAGGCCATAAAAACATCATAGAACGATACGCATTACTCTGCGACAAAAAGGTTAAGATAGAGAATGCCGAAAACTTCTATTCGGTAAGTTTGCCAATAATTAAAAACATCATTTCCCATGAAAATACTGATTCTTGAAGATGAACAGCGCAATGCCATGCGCCTCATAAGATTACTAAATGATATTGATGCAACGTTTGTAATTGAAGGTCCATTTACAAGCATAAAAGAGGCGGTCGAATTTTTCCAATCAAGAAAAACAACAGACCTCATACTTGCGGATATCCGTCTTACTGACGGTCTAAGTTTTGAGGCTCTTAAATACGCTCCGGCAACCGTACCCATCATATTCACTACTGCATATGATGAATATGCGGTACAAGCATTCAAGTTCAATAGTTTCGACTATCTCCTGAAACCTTTGGATGCCGATGAACTTGAAGCAGCCATAAATAAAGCAATCAAAGCAGGTAAAAATTATACCGAAGAGAATTTCCTGCAGCTTTTCGACGCGTTACAAAAGAACCAGTTCCGTTATCGGGAACGTTTCCTGTTACCTTATCGTGACGGATATAAGACAGTACGTGTCTCGGACATCAATCATATTGAGACTGAAAATAAGAATGTGTATCTTCGCCTTAATAACGGTACTTCAGAAGTTGTCAATGTGTCAATGGAAGAACTTGAACAGCAACTCAACCCAGACTGTTTCTTCCGTGCAAACCGGCAATATATTATCAACGTAGAGCATGTTTTATTCCTCGGTAATTATTTCGGAGGGAAACTTATTGTCCATTTAAAGGGTTATCCGAAGACAGAAATCCAAGTAAGTAAGGAAAAAGCTCAACGTATTAAGGAATGGCTTGACAGGTAAAGTTATAAAAATAATTATAGTAAAGGTATCAAATTCAAAAAATAGTATTTTACTATGAGGTAATATACAAGTTGTCTATAGTTCGTTATACGTATTTCACATATTCATTTATGAATTTCGGAAACAAAATATTGGTTTTAGCAATTTTGCACATATTGTATCAACAAACTATAATTAACCTATTACAATAACAAAACAGCTTCTATTTGTTCTTATAGCATTTGAAGATTTCCGCTTCCGATATTCCGAGCGTCTTTTTAAGACGCTGTAAAGTTCACTGACATAAACAGTTTGAAAGTGATTCGTTACAGATAATTATCATTGCACAGCAATCTTTTATATTTTTCCAATCCTGAGATAGTATCCCCCATAGATTACATTGCAGATAACAGATTTACGAAAATAAGTCAGTAATAGCCTACCATACTGTTCATGCATAATTTTACATATCCACCCTTCATTAAGAACCTGTTGCCATTATGTTACAAAAATCTATAACTTTTTATATAAAAGTATTTCACTCTCTCCAATAAATTTATTCTGTGATCTTATAAGATTTCTAAAAATACTTCCAAAGCCTTTTTAGAAGTATAAATTATAGAAACTGACATATAAAGATTCACCTTATTGCAGCAAATTCAAACAAATAATACAAATGAATGCTTTATTTATACTTAAACCAATATAACATGTTATTTTTAAGTGTAAACAAACAAGAATATTTGCATAATAAATATATAAACCAGTTGGCACAGCCTTCCGAATCTTGTCATATTTCAGTTCTCTTTTCCTCATTATAGCCATTTCCCCTTTTTTATAACCTTGTCATGACTTCACCTTGCCGTAGTTCAGGGTGCGAAGCTACGGGCGGGTCCCCTAAAAATCTGCAAGCCCGCTTCGCGCCCTACGGGTTTTGACGAAAATTTTTCAATCCGTCCAGTGGGGCGGTTGAAAATTTTTCACCAAAAGCCTTGCATATTTTCTCCCCGTCCGTATCTGCCCCCTGAAACGAGCAAGGTGAGGCCACCGACAAGGCATAAAAAAAAAGTCAATGTTATGAAAAAGAGAACTGAAATACAACAAGATTTGAAACGAGGCTTCGGCTCCGCTCCAATCGGCATTAAAAACTTGGTGAAGTGGTTGTCAGTCGGCTTTCTGGTCTATGTGGAGGTACGTTTTGTATGTGCCTTTGTCGGTGGTGTGGCGGCCTTTTGGGGCGGTTGGTTGCCCATGTTGGCAGTTTTGGCGGTAGTGTTTTTCCTCGTCCGTTCCGTGTGGCGCATCCTTTCCGCTCTCCTTTCCCTTTGCGTGCTCGCTCTTTTCATCCTTGTTCTTTGCGTGATACTCTGAAACGAAATATTAATCATTAAAACAACTCATTATGAACAAAGTACATTTATTGGGAGCTAACAGAAGTTACGACAGAGACGTTCAGACCGTTTCAGTCAATCAAGTGGTAGTATTGGAAGGCTACAGCTATGACAGCTATGTTGTGTATGAAGTAACCCGTGACAAGTGGGGAATAACCTATCATCTTGTCAATTTGCGAACACACGAGTTTCACACTTCCGACCTTATCCGGCCATTATCGGAGAAATTCGGAATAGGCATCTATTACGATGATGCGAACCCCAAGTTTTTGGATCCGTTGGAAACAGCCGCTTTACTAACCAAAGCGAAAGAGAAGAAAGCCGAAGCGGAACGGAAAGTGAAGGAAGCAAGGGAGGAATACGAGTGTATCGCCAAAATCGGTACGGAGCGTTTGCGCCCCCTTGTCCCGACGGATGCAAAGGCGGTCATTATCGGCACATTGAGGGTGAACGAATGCGACAGTTATACGGACTATTACGACTACAGTATAGCAAGAACCGTCATTTTAGGCTTTTCCAAACATACACGCAACCTCTTTTCAGAAATGCGCAAGCATGCCGCCAATTTTGAGGAAACGGCCTATTTGGCAGAATATAACGCGGATTACGAACACCGTGAAAATTACAGCATGGGGGACGGCATGTATTTGGGCAGGAACAAGTACAGCGGTTGGACGATTGAGAAAGAGCCTATCTGTGACCTTGAAAAGTTCATAGAACGGTATGCGCACACCGCAGGGGATGAAGCCAACCTTTGCATGAAAGCACCGCAGAGGGAAAACGAAGCACAACAGCCGACAGCAACCGCAGACCTTTCAACCCTCAGTCTTGAAATCGTGGAATACAGCGAAAAGGCGATTGCCGTATTCGGTGACACCAAGCCGATAAAGGACGTTCTGAAAGACTTGAACGGTCTGTTCCGTGCGAACCTCACCTATAAGGGCGAAAGACGTGCAGGGTGGATATATTCCAAGAAACAGGAGCAGAAAGTAAGGGAAGCACTCGCCACATGCATCCGTGTATGACAGCATAAACGGCAGGGCGGAACAATCCGCCCTACCTATCAACGAACCCATAAAAAAGTAACGACATGAGAACAGAAACAAGAACATACACCCTCTATCGGATAACCGAGTTATCCGAGGAAGCCAAAGAGAAAGCACACACCGAATGGTTGTGTAACCGATATTTTTACAATTGGACGCACGAGAACCGTCAAACCCTTGATGCCTTTTGCGAACGCTTCGGTATCGTGTGCCGTAATTGGAGATATGATGCATGCAATTACAGCTATGACTACCGCAGTAAGCAGGAAGACTGCATAGACGGGTTAAGCGGTTGGCGGTTGATGGCCTATCTGATAAACCACCATTGGAACGACCTATACACGCCAAAATATTTTTGGAAAGGGACGAAAGGACGAAAAAGCAGGATATTTGTAGATATTTGTTGTCCCCTTACGGGCTATTATATAGATAACGATATTCTTGATCCGATTTATAAGTTCTTGAAATCCCCCATCGGGAATGTCACGTTTGACAACCTTATGAACAAATGTCTCGACAGCTTTTTCCGTGCTTGTCGGGATGATATGGAGAACACCCAAACTTTGGAATACTTCATGGAAGAAAGCAACACCAACGGTTGGGAATACCTTTCAGACGGAAAACTATTCAATTAATTATCAACATCTAAAAACTTATCATTATGAAGACGAACAAAAAAGTACAGAAGAACAACGTACAGAAATCAGAGAAAGAGACAGCAGTAAAAGTAACCGCTTTGGCAATCATCCCGAAGCCGATGTCGTTACTCACACCGCAGGACGTGCCCACGGCTACCGAAGTGACGAGAACACCCGAAACGGCAACCGTTCCGACCATAACGGAAGAAGCACCGCAGCAAGCCACGTTCAAAACACCGCTTGCAACGGCCACAGCCGAAACCGACCTTGATATTACCACCGTGCATCCGAGCGCAGACAACCACCGCAAGACGTTCAATGACGCATCTTTGCAGGAACTTGCGGAAAGTATTCGGGAAGTTGGCATTTTGCAGGCTATCGCAGTACGCCCACACACGGCAGGAGGTTACGAAATCATTTACGGAGAACGCCGTTATCGTGCCTCACTGCTTGCAGGAGCAAAGACGATAAAGGCAACTATCTATAATAATATAACAGATGATGAAGCGGAAGATATGTCACTGAGTGAAAATTTGCAGCGTGAGCAGGTACGCCCCACCGAAGAAGCGAAAGCCTTCAAACGCCTGCTTGAAAAGGGCAGGTATGATATGTATTCACTTGTCAGCCGTTTCGGACGAAGCGAGAAATATATCTATACCCGTCTGAAACTGAACGAACTGTATCAGCCTATCGGTGAACTGTTGGACAATGAAACAATCACTATCAGCGTAGCCGAAGAGATAAGCACCTATGAAGCAAATATCCAAAAGGACGTGTATGAGAACCACCTCAAGACAGACAACAAGGACGATTGGAGCGGTTACACGCTCAATCTGTTCAAGAAATATTTTGAGAAATACTACACAACCGACCTTGAGCAATACAAGTTCGACAAGACGGAATGCAAGGCATGCGTACACAACGCAGCCAATTACAATCTCTTTGCCGAGCATAACGGATGCGGACACTGCACAAACCGCAAATGTCTGGAAACCAAGAATGCCACCCATGTGGCAAAAGAGACGGAGAAACTTTTGAAATCCGATCCGAAGTTGGTTGTCGCACGCCCCTACTACGGAAGCCGTAACGATATGGCACTACAGAAATTGGACAAGAAAGGGCATGAAATCAAGGAACTTGACTACAACGTATCGGCAAGGGAATTTCCAAAAGCCCCCGAAGCACCGAAGAAAGAGCAGTTCACCCAAGCGCAAGAGTACGAACAAGCGGTAGAGACTTTTGAGCGCAGAAACGAGGAATATGCCCGAAAGGTGGAGGAACTTGACCGCATGAAGGAGGAAGGCAGGATAAAGACCTATGTGAAGGTAGGGCAGACGGAACCCGAACTCTGCTACGTGGAGATAAACAGGAAGGAAACCGCCCCCGTCACTATCGGGACATTACAGGAAAGGGACAAGCGTTTCAGACAGCTTTCTATCGAAAAGACCGTTGCCGACACGAAAAAGATTGTCCGGGAGAACGACTATCCCGAAAGCCCGTTCACGCAGTACGAGGACGGTATGGTTTATTTCGCCATGCTTGCCCAACTGCAAAGGAAGCATTTTTCGCTTTTTGGCATCAAAGACCAGCCTTTCGCATTGGACGAGAAACAGCGGATGAAAATTGTAGCCAAGCTGACGGACGCACAAAAGACCCTCATCAAACGGGACTTCATCAGTCACTTTCTTTGTGAGAACGGCCACGGAGACAACAACGCATCCAAGCTGTTAAGAGACTTCGCAAACATGCACTTTCCCGACCAGTACGGACTTGCCAAAGCCACCCACGAGGAAGAATATCAGAAACGGCATGAACGTTTGGAAGAAAGGATAAAGGAAATGAAGAAAGCGGAAAAGAAAGCAGCCAAAGAAGCGGAAAAACAACAGACAGCAGAAAAGACGGAGAAGAAAGTCGCCGCCCCGAAAACGGAGAAACCCGAAAGCGGAAAAGCCGCCTGAAGCCGAACAGAAAGCATGTGCCGGAGACAACATCCGGCACATCTTTTTCACCGTCCCCCCCAAGAGAACAGAGGGCAGGGCCGGACGACCCCACCCACACCGCCACCGTAAAACCTTTAAAATACCGATATATGAAGTATATAAGAACAGCCCCGAATGTGGAATATTCCACCGACAGGGATTTTTTTCTTGAGAATCAGATTGTCTGCATTGTAAGCAGGGAGGGCACGAAGTTTTGCAGTCTGATAGAGAACCGTCTGTTCATGCGTTCCGACAACCGTCATATCAGTAAGCGGATGCAGATGCATATCATGTGTGAAATCCACGAGGACATCCGCCGCCTTCGCTATGGCGGCGAGCCGGTGGAATGACCTGCCACACCCCACACCTGAATACTTCCTCTTAAAAAAGTCGGGCAATCCCTATGCGGTTGCCCGGCTTTTTTCTATTTTTGCAGGGTTGAACCCAAAAAGAAAGTTATAAGATTAAAGATTTTGAATGATAACATATTAGAATAGCTTTTAGCTGTTTGTTCTTACTCTCGAAACGACCAAATTCAATGCAGGAGAATAAACGGGCAGAGTCCTTGTCATACACTAATGGCACGGTCTTAACTCGTTTCCTGCATGGGTGCTTGGTCGTACCGGAGAGTAGAACCTGTTAAGTTCCGTGCTTTTTTTGGTACATAACAGGAAGTTACGGACAAGGTATTACTCAAAAATCATAGGAAGATGTACAACAAGAACGTTGCCATTACCGGCAGTACCATTGAAAAGACAACCAAATACGACCAATTCAGGGAAGATAAAATCCGTATGGAACTCTACCGGATTATCCTTTCACTTTATAATGAAGGTTATCGCACATTCACCTGCAATCCGCATTCCTATATCGGATTATTAGGTGCGGATACGATAGTCATGCTACGTGAAGCGGGCAAATGCCCGGAGATAATCCTTTCAGTAACCATACCGGAAACCGCTTTTCCGGCAGATACCGACAAGGTGTATCGTGCCTTGTATGATGACCTGATAAAGCAGGCGGACAATAAAAAAATACTTCCGGAAAAAGAGTTTTTTGGCAATGCGCTTGTCGGTGGTCATATCATCTGTTATTACGATGACTTTTCCACAGAAATGCAGCAGATATACGCATCCGGTACTCCCTATACCAATATCCGTAAAATGATATAGGCACACATTCTTTATCGCAGGTTACAGCAGTTTCTCCAGCCGTGCAATCCGTTTTTCGGTGGACGGATGCGTACTCATGATATATTCGGTGAAAGTCGGACGCTCACCGTAAACGTCTTCCGTCCTTTTCAACCGGCGGAGGAAAGAAAGCAATCCTTCGCCGCAACCATATTTCACTGCATAGGCATCACAACGGTACTCGGCATATTTATTGATATTCACGTCAGTTATCCGGCTGATGCCGTATATAATCCGGTGAAGCAGTTTGTAAACGGCCCACCATAACTTCGCTATGAGTTCACCCACAAGGCCCAAAGCCGGAACCAATGCAAACACCATGCTGCCAATTATCCCGAATATCAAAGCCGGAATAAGAAATATACCATAAAGGCAGCGGTAACCGAACGACTCCATCGAGAATAAAAGCACCTGATAGACAAAGTCGTAATGGGAGATATGCCCCACTTCATGGCTGATGATGCCCTTCAGCTCCTCATCCGAAGCGGAGGCGAGTACTCCGCCCGTCAGTCCTATCGTATTGAAACCGAATGCGGCGGCATTTACCCGTGCGTCATTGTTACGATAAAGTTTCAGCTTCCGGTTCATACCCATTTCTGAAAGCAACCGTTCCACCCTCATGCGATCGGAACTGTTCATAGGACGGTATCCTTCTTTTCTGCGTAGCACCCACACATTTAGCGGAGAAATGGAATAAAGGATGAATAACAGCAAAAGATAATACGGTAACGTATTGACTAAATACGGAATCACCCCCTCATCAAACAGCCCCGGTATATATGCCGGCCATATATGGCGCAAGATTGAAAGTAGCAATGCGTAAAACACCGTAATAAAGACAAAATTCACTATCGTGACATAAGCCAGCAGCAACAGCTTGCTGATGATACGGAATATTCTGAGTGTTGTTTTCATGCGTATATGATTGAACTATTAACTTCCGGCTAAATATAAAAACAAATTTTGTGCAATCCGGAACAATTACTTATTCATTTGTTTTCATTAAGCAAATTTCATAAAACAAAGACGACAGGTTTCCCCACCGTCTTTTTTGATAGATAATGGTAGCAGTTATTCCTTTGCCGTAGTGCTTTCTAAATCGAACGTCACCGTCATTTCTCTTTCCCTGCCAAAATTATCCCGGACAAAGAATTTCAGTTCCGAACGTCTGGCGCTTGTCGAACGATAAAAGAGGGTGAATATCTGCCTGACCGGATTTTCCGTATCCAGTCCCGGCACTTTTGCCAACGGTCTCACTTCCCGGTTGACGAGTTTCACGCCTTCACCGTCCGTCACCTCTCCCTTGCCTTCCATCTGGATGTAACCTATTTCATACTCCGCCTTTTCATAGTCCCCTTCACGGGCAAGATAAAAGCGTATCTCCACCGTTTCACCCGTTGCAATCTGCTTTTGCAGATACCATGACGAGAGGCTGAAATCATAATCCTGCCGGATGTCTATCCCGTCGTTACAAGAACTGAAGGCCAGCGCCGCAAGCAGTGCGCCTATACATTTATATAATACGTTTTTCATTTTTTGTTTCTCCTTTCTCTTTTTATTAGTTAATAATAAGGCGAACGCCCAATCCTATCTGGGTATGGAAGTTACCCGCATCCGTTCCGAACAGCGCCCTTTCCTTCACCTGCATCAGCAGGATAATCCGGTCTGTCAGCCAGACATCGAAAGCCGCCGTCAGGCCGCCGCCATAAATAAAGCAGTCACCGTTTGTCACTGCCGCTCCGTCAGGAAGCAGGGAGGTTCCCCAGTTGACTGTCTCGAAGCCGCCCAAAACGGAAAGTCCGATACGGAAACAGACGTTCCGGCCCTTGTCCGACAATACGGGAATAAAGTAACCGAGTTCCCCCGTGAACTGCGCTTTGGGTATTGCCTTATTTTCGTAGGTGTACTCCTTTATCTGATAATCCAGACCATACAGCCAGTAGGTACGGTTACGGTTGGAATGTGTAAAGGCCAGCGAGGTGAAGTAGTGGCGTTCGCCGCCACTCTTCCATGAAAGGAAATGATTCACCCCGCCCGATGTGAACTGTATGCCTGTCTGTCCCGGCAGGTCACGCTGCGCGTGTGCTTCGCCCGCAAAGAGCGACAACACGGCAACTGTCAGTATGAATAGTATTCTTTGCATATACATTATATTATATAGGTTATTATTTCAGATGCAGTTCACTGATTGGTTTTGCCGCCACAAGGTCTGTGTTCTCTATGCGGAACGACTGGTGACGGGCACCGCCCTTTTCGTAAACCTCCACCACGAGCAGCTTGTCATCCGGCAAGGTAAGTTTTGGCAGCACGAATATGTTACGTACCGTGGCTTTTCCGTCCACCGTTGTCAGACGATTGTATGTCCTTACCGGTTCTATGAAGTTCTCCTGCATGGCCGTGCGCTTGGCCACCTTCTTGTCGATAATTTTGAAACGGATATAGTCAATGTCGAACGATATATCCGAACTGTTGCGCAGGGAAGTATGCAGGTACAGCAGATCATTGTTGATATAAAGCCCTTTGAGCAGTGTCTGTATGCCGTACTTCTTGCAACCGACATGCCTGATGTCCCTTTTGTTCTTCTTATACAGCGTGTACATGATACGGTTCACCACCAGCGGTGTCTCCCCGCCGAGTTCTTTCAGCTTCACGAACATGCGGTCGCCCGCAATCCCGCCTTCGGGATTGTCCCGTAGCCAGTCTTCCATCTCAATGGAAAGCCAGGCCGGTTCGTCCTTATAAACCACATTAAAAGAATAGAAACAACCGTCGGCAGTGATGACGGAGAAGTTCGTTTCCCCTTCAAAACCTTTCACCGCCGCCTTGATGCGTACTACATTTTCCGCTCCCGTGGCCTTGTCCGCTATGATGTCGAACGAACCCAAATCCACATATTTCACTTCGGAAGGGAAAAGGATATGTACGGTTTTCTGAAAAGTCACCTCAATCTTATGCGGTGAGATAATCTGGTTGGTGGGGAAAATCTTTGTTTCCACCGGTTCCTGCGCCTTTACCGACAATACGGTTAAAAGCATGACTAATGATAAAATAATTCTTGTCTTCATCTGATTACTGCTTTTTGGATATTAATAAAAGTTGATAATTTGCCTTTACAGCCACCTTCACCTCACGCATCTTTGTGGCCAGATATTGTGATCCGCCGCCAAGCACGCCCCTTGTCACGTCCATGACGAGTTGTTGCGAGGCACTGCGTGCGAACGAGATGCTTGTTCCGAAACTGCCCCCGATATTGGCGGCGGCTTCCTTCATGGCGGTACGTTCTGCAGTATTCGGAACGAAAAGCCCGGCCTGCCCGTCCATATCGTAAGCCGTTAGTTCCACCGGCAGGATATTGCCGCCACTCTCTATGGAGTTTACTGTGACTGCCATCCGTTGCCCTTCGATACGCACCGTACCATATAGCGGAGTATTGGCAGGTACAAGCACACCGCCCACTTGCAGCGGTTCCAGCAACCGGAACTTCAGTCATGCTCCGGTGGTCACTGTCTGGTCTTCAGCCACGCAGGCACGTATCGTATTGGCTCCGGCAAGCTGTCCGCCGCCCACGGCAGTGGCAAAACCGTAATTGCGGGGTATCGTGTCGGGTACCGGAGGTACGGCCAGTGACGAAACCACATTCTCCGTGGCACGTCCGGCGGCTATGGCCGCAGGATTGCCGGAGGAACCGCCCGTAACGCCCGCAGGCTGTATGTTTTTCACCTGTCCGCCCGTCTGTCCGGGGAAATAGCGTGCCGCCATCTCATACGACTTTTCCATCAGTTCCAGCGGGTCTTGTCCTTTCCGTTCACGTTCCAGCTTTTCGTTAAGATCCTTTACCTGCCGTTCCAGTTCGTCCACCCTAGGACTCTCCTTCGGTTCCTGATAGAACGAGGTGATCTGCCTTGAAATCTGCCGCTGTTTTTCTCTGGACTCCCGGATAGCATCCGCTTTCGATGCATCTTCTTCCGGTTTCAGCCTGTCCGTTGTGTCCGGTGTCAGATAGCCACCTGCCATGTCCTGCAAGGTTCTCACTTTTTCTTGCCTGCGTTTCTTCATCTCTTCCAGTTCGTAAGCCTTCTGTTTGTCGGCCATTGTCTCCGGTGCGATAGCGTCGGGTATCGTTGTATTGATCCCCGCCATTCCTTCCACCGTTTCGGGTGCGTCCGGTTTGAAGATAAACCAGATGAACCCGGCACAAAGCAAGGAGAGGAATGTCACCACGCCATAGAATTTCAGCTTGTCGGCAACCTTGCGGTTTAACTTCTTCCCTTTTTCGGATGCGGGTTCCGCTTTCTGCGTTTCTTTATTCTTTTCTTCTTTCTTATCGGATTGTGTCATGGGATACATTGTTTTTTAATGGTTGGATACTGTCCGTTTGGGGAAGTGCAATCCTTTGGAGATGCTGTACCTCAATCGGAAATTTGTCTGTCCCGCAGAAACCGTCCACGATGTAGGCAAGGTCGATGGCGGCGAAAAGTCCGAGCAGGTAAAGGATGATAATCCTTTGCTGCCGGTAGCTCAGCCGCTGCCATCGTCTGCGGAGTTTTGCTGTATGCCGGTCTTTCTCCGTTCTGAACGAGTGGAAGACCTTTTTTATACCGTTATCTTTCATACTGTCCGATGTCCCTGTTTTCGATGATGGTAAAACTCTCTATCAGAAAGCCCTGCGGATTGTTGTCGCTCCGGGTTACATTCCTCAGACGGCAGGTAGTGACAAGCGACCTTTCGGTAACGCTGCTCGAACGGATGATGTGCTGCCGGCTATAGGTCTTCATCTCGTATGGATAACTGTCGAAGTTCCCCTGTATGCTGTCCACCGTCAGCGTCTGCGAGATGTTTCCCGCTATCATCCGGTTGAAGTAGCCTTTCTCCTGCAAGTTCCGGTAGTAACCGATGGCACTTTCATCCGAAAGGTAAAGGGCACGCTGCACATTGCTTTCAATGGCGCTCTTATCCGGTGATAGGGTGAAAAACAGTTCATGGAAACGTCTGATATGTTCCCTCGCTTCCACGGGACGGTTCTGCTGCACGTCCTGCGAAAGTGCCAGCATCAGCGACTTTCCGCTGTCCAGTACATAGATTTTCTGCCGCTGCGCCTCGGCAAACTCGTATGCCTTTCAGGTGGCGAAGACCGTTACCAGTGCGCATACTCCCAGGAATACCATTCCGAACAGCCGTAGCTGCCGGAATGATGTCTCGATGTTTTTTAATGATTTGAACTCCATGTCTTTTTTCTGTTTTTTAAAGTGATATGTTTAGAACATTTTCTTGATGCGTCCGGCTACCGATCCGCCGACTGCGCCGCTGACTGCCGCCGCACCGTTCCCGGCCATTTTCCCGGCACCGTTAGCCTTCTGTCCGTAAGCTCCCGCACCGCCTGCCTGGATAATCCACGAGGACACCGTGGGAACGCAGAAATAACCGATGATACCTATAATCATGAATATACAATACACACTGCCCGATGCGTCCGGTATAAATGTCGGGTCCTGCATCTGTTTGATGTCCTGCTGCAACATCAGAACCTGTATGCGTGAGAGGATAGCCCCGAACAGGTCGCCCACGGGTAGCCATAAGTAAATACAGATATAGCGTGACAACCATATGGTGAGCGTACTCTGGAACCCGTCATAGACGGCCAGTGCAAAAGAGATAGGCCCCAGTATGGAAAGGACAATCAGAAAGAAAGTCCTCAGCGTGTCTATCAGCAGCGAGGCTGCCTGAAAGAACAGTTCCAACAGTTCGCGGAACCATTGCCTCACCTTTTCCCCCATGTCATACACCGCCTTCTGCCCGTACATGTTTATCATCGTGTCCATGTCCCCCAGCGACCAGCCAAGCTCGTCTATCTTCTTGTCAAATTCCTCATCACTCACAAGGAAAGCCTTTGCCGGGTCACGGAGCATCGCTTCCCGTTCCAGTTCGTCCTTCTCTTCCTGATACTTCTTCATGTCGAAAGTCTGCTGTTCCACCAGTGAGGAAGTGGCACTGCATACGGGGGAAAGAATCCCGTTGATTGTCCCCAGCACCATAGTAGGAAAGAACATGATGCAAAGGCCCAGCACAAATGGTCTGAAAAGTGGGAACACATCTATCTCTTCCGCCCTTGAAAGGGACTGCCATACCCGGTAGGCCACGTAGAACAGGGCACCGATACCGGCCACTCCCTTTGCCACACTGGCCATATCCTCGCACAGCGGCATCATTTCATCGTAAAGCGAACGCAGCAACTCATGCAGGTTCGTCCAGTCTATTGATAGTAATACCATAATCTATCTGTTTTTTTAAGGATGAATGATTACCAGTAACGCTGTTCATGTGTCCCGTACAAGGCGAGTACCCGTCGGGAATCCCCCTTCTTCTTGCTGCGCAGGTACGATATGCCGATATTCTTGCGAGTATAGTACCATGTCAGGTTCTTGTATTCCAGCACTTCGCCGTATATCCGGTTGATGATGTCCAGCCGTTCCTTGTCGGTCATCGAGAGTCCGGTAGCCGTGGTCACTTCCTTCAAGTCCAGCAGCAGGTTACTGCTTTCTTCAAGCAACCGGTTATACCCGAAAGCAATGGCCGAGAGTTCTTCCACGGTAAAATTTGGGTCGCCCATCATCGTATTGAAATTAGTCACGTAAATATCGCTGATGTCACCTACCAGAAGGATAGTCTGTTGTACCTTGCGTGCCCCTTTTACGAGATCGTGTACGGATTTCAAAGCATCGTAGTAGGCCTTTCCCTGCTGGTAAATCTTTACAGTCTCCTGAAAGTTACTTCACATGTTCTGTGCCGTTGTGGAAGTCTGTACAATTTCATTGGCCGAGTTTACAATGCCTTGAGCAAGGTTCGTAGGGTCTATCACTGCCCATTGTGCTTTGCTTGTCACCGAAAGGGACAGCATTGCCATGAATAAAATTATCATTCTCTTTTTCATGCGTCTATCTCCTTTCTTTGGTAAGTAAATACCGGCTGTCGTCATCACGGGCAAACAGCCCGTAACAACCGAACAGCAATACCTCGCTTCCGCTGAAATACCCGATACATCCGGCATCCTTGTTCCCGTGCAGGAAAAGGTCGTCCCCTTTACGGAGCGGGATATTGATTTCGGTATAACTCATTTCTCCGGCGAACAGCGTGGCTTTATAACCCTTGAATCCGTCCGTCACGTGGTTGGATTTACGGATTGTCAGCGTGGAGCCGCCTTCCTTGTTCATTCAGTGACCGCAGATGCGGTCGTGTTCCAGTTCCTTCTTCATTTCCCCGATCAGGTTCAGCAGATCCAGATTGGTCAGGGTCGCATCTCCGAGTGCTTCCCTGCATTGGCTTAATAAATCTTTCTTACTCATTGTCTTCTATAGATTAATATTGGTTACTTGTTTTCCTGCCGCTTGCTTTCGGCAAGTTGTTTGATAGCCAGCTCGATGTTTCCGCCCAGCTTTTCCGTAAGGCGGATAAGTTCCAGTTTCTCAGTCTCTTCGGTGGTGTAGCAAAGGTACTCTTCAGCCGAAACTTCTGTCGCATATACCGCACTTTGCGTACCGCCAAGCCCAATCCAGACCTCTTTATAAAGGCGGTTCGCTGCATTGGCAAGATTGATAGAAAGTATCTGGCTGCGTTCCTTGTCCGTCAGGCCGAGCAGGTTCTGTATCTGGTCGAATTTGTTCTGATACTTCCGCTGGTCAAGCAATATTTTGCAGTCGCTGTTGTTGATAATCGTCTCTTTCACAACGGGGGAAGAGATTATATCATCCACTTCCTGCGTCACTACAACCGCCTCTCCGTAAAACTTTCTGACTGTTTTAAAAAGATAACGGATGTAGTTTGCCATACCTTCCTTGGCGATTGCCTTTCATGCTTCCTCAATCAGTATCATCTTGCGGATACCTTGTAAACGCCTCATTTTATTGATAAACGTCTCCATGATAATGATGGTGACAACCGGAAAGAGAATGGGATTATCTTTCACAACATCCAACTCAAATACAATAAACCGTTTGTTCAGTAAATCCAGTTCCTTGTCCGAGTTCAGCAGATACCCGAATTCACCGTTCTTATAATAAGGTTCCAGCACGTTCAGAAAACCGTCCACATCAAAGTCCTTCTCCCGCACGTTCTTGTCTGCCAGCACCTTCCGGTAGTCTTTCCTTACAAAATCATAGAACGAGTTGAAATTCGGCTTTATCTTCCGGTTCTTCTTTATCTTCTCGATATATAGGCTGACTGCGTTCGATAGCGCCACCTCTTCCGAGCGGCGGGGCAGTTCGTCCTCTCTTTTCCAAAGGGTGAGTATCAGTGTCTTGATACTGTCCCGCTTCTCGATGTCATACCGGTAATCCTCTGTGAAAAACGGATTGAAAGAAATCGGATCATTTTCCTTGTATGTAAAATAAATCCCGTCATCCCCTCCGGTCTTCTGATGTATCAGGTCACAGAGTCCCTTGTATGAATTTCCGGTGTCCACCAGCAGGATATGCGTCCCTTGTTCCCAGTACTGTCTCACAAGGTGGTTGGTAAAGAAACTCTTTCCGCTGCCTGACGGGCCAAGTATGAACTTATTTCTGTTGGTCACCACCCCTTTTTTCATAGGTAAATCCGATATGTCGAGGAAGACGGGTTTTCCCGTCAGCCTGTCCACCATGCGGATGCCGAAAGGGGAAAGCGAGTTCCGGTAACAGGTTTCGGCCGTGAAGAAGCAGAGCGCCTGCCCGGTAAACGTGTAAAACGTCTCTTCGGCCGGAAAGTCCGCTTCATTTCCCGGTATGCCCGCCCAATAGAGAGCCGGAAGGTCGGTCGTGTTATGGTGCGGGGTACATTCCATCAATGCCAGTGCGCTTCCCACATCGTTCTTCACCCTGCGGAGTTCGTTCCCGTTTTCCGCCCATGCGATGATGTTGCAATGGCAGCGCACCGACTGCAATCCATTGGTATGCGCTTCATTCAGGTATTCGTCCAGCCACTCCTTGTTGATCTGGTTGCTGCGGCTGTACCGGGAAAGCGACTGCATGTTCTTCGCCATCTTCTCGAAACGGGAAAGGTTTTCGTTACTGTCGTCTATAAATATCCACTGGTTGTAGATATGGTCGCAGGGCAGCATCACGCCCACGGGGGCGGCATAGCTCAAACGGCAGTCCGAGCGGTCTGTCGAGAGGCGTTCGTATCGCCCATCCGTCCTCACTTTTCCCGGCAGATAGTCGAGGTCGGAGAGCGTGTGCAGGCAGAGCCGCTTATCTCCGATGCGCATCCCGTCCGGATTCAATTGCATGTCCTGCAACATGGTAGTTCCGTCTGCCGAGAGCGTAAGGTACCGTTCGATAATGCCCGGTTCGTTTTCCGTTCCCGTAATCTCTTCCGTGGTCAGCCGTTCCAGCCTGACAAGCCCGCTGTCATTGACGATACTTTCAAACTGTCCCACCGCTTCCATGAATCGCTCCACCGTTTCCTTGTCCCTGATTTCCTTCGGCACCAGAAAACCACGGCAGAGCGTGTTCCAGTTGCTTTGCTGCCGGGAGCGCTCTTTGGTGGTCTTGGTGAGAAACAGGTAGCAGGTGTGGTGCAGGTAGGGACGTTCGTTGAAGTGGCGTTCAAAACTGCGGGAGAGAAAGCTGAGTTCGTCCCGGCGGATGTCCGGCTCGTATTTCTCCGTGATGAAAATATCCTGTTTGTGCAGGATTGAATAGTTCGGCAACACCTTGATTGCCTTCGCTCATGTGGCGTGCATCGCCTCATATTCTGCGGATGATACCGAAAACACTTCCGGCAGTGTGACCCGGAAAGCGACCGTGATGTCGGCGTCCTTGCTGACGATGCAGCCGTGTTCCACCGCCATGATGGGAAACTTGCTTTCTAGTGTGGATGCTTTTAATATACTTCTCATAATTTACGATTGTTGTTTGTTGATCAGACGTGTGATACGTTTTCGTGAGAGGATTCTCCGGGGATGCTGCCGGGCCGCGAACAGTTTCATCAGCCCGTGGCTGCCGTATTTACGGTTCAGCGTAAAGGTCAGCCATACTAGTACCGTAGCCGCCGATACCCCGAAACCGATGCAGATTCACTGTCCGACGCCCGCCATATACATGATGACGAACATCACAAATACGGCAAGCAGGCCGGCGGCGAAAATAAACAGGTATTGTGCCCGAAGCCCCTTGAACTCAACTTCACGGCCCACCCCTTTATTTATTTCAAAATCAGCCATAAGTTATTGTCTTTTTTATGTTTTTAGAGGAAGAACGACCTCAGAATGGTGGCGGCGACTATCAGAAAGATACAGGCTCCGAACCACGAACTGGCAGTTTTACTCGTGTCGGGGTCGCCCGAACTGAACTTCTGATATACCTTGATTCCACCGACGAGGCCGATTACGGCACCGATTGCATAAATCAGTTTTGTGCCGGGATCAAAATATCCGGTCACGAGTTGTGTCGCTTCGGTGATACCTGCCTGCCCGTTTCCTTGTGCCATTGCCGCACTTGCCGCCGCAACGGCGGCCAGCATCATAATCAATCTTTTCTTTTTCATTTATCTCCGTGATTTTTAGGTGATTAAAAAAAGCCACGGACTGCCCCCTTTCACTATCCCCATAGGCAACCCGCAGCCGCTTATGGTTTATTGATTCAGGGGGTAAGTTCCAGCCGGAAATCAGCCGGAGTCATAATATGCCATTTGCATTGTTACATGATTTGGTGGTGAAACATTCTTGTTAATTCTCTCTTGAAAGCGGGATGCGAATCATCCCGAATCGTAATAGCCGTTTGTTCTCATTGTCTTTACTGTCTTTATCGGTTTATTTCAGATATTCCCCACATTTGAATCCCTTGCGGGGTGTATAGTCTTCAAAGGAAGAGGATTTGAACAGCCACATCCGGTTCGCCCATCGGGCAAGGTCACGCTCGTAACGGGTAGGTGTCCGTTCATTTCCATAATCCCGAAAAGGAATTACAAAGGGAGTGATTCCCAATTCCCTAAGTACGTTCAACCGGAACAAGTCCTGCTCAACAGTCGAATTGAATCCTATCAGTACGTAGCAGGTTATCTTGTAGGGTTTCACGTATTTTACCATCTCTTTCAGGCGTTCTGTCAAATCAAGCTGCGGCAAGTCCCACGCAATATGGATATTCTGCTTCATCTTCAGCCTGTTCAGATGCCAGGCCTGTTCCTCGTCCATAATCCTCACGTCCACACCGTGCAGTTTCACGGGTTGCCCTTTTTTCATCAGATAATCTATCGCCGACCTTCACTGCGGGTTGGCAAAGAAATTATTGTCCAGCACCTCAATCCATTTCCCTTTCGGGTTCAGTTCCACCGGCTCTACGGCCTGAATGTATCCTTCCTTCTCACGGACGAGGCAGAAAGGGCATTTGCGGATGCAGCCTCTTGAAAAGAACTGGAGCGAAAAAGGGTATTCGGGGTAAATGGAATAGTCCATCATCCGGCTGTTTTCCACAGCTTCGGGAAGCCTGCCCGGAATATCATACCCGGTTCCGCCCTTTATCACTTCCCTTGCATCCAGTAGCCGGTAATCATAGTCAGGTGTGAAGGTGAACACCTTGCTTGCCAGCACCTTGTCATAACGCCTCGCCGGTTCCGCTCATTCTACTTGACAACCTTTTGCCTTGTTGTAAGCCGAAAGGCGCATCAATGCAAAATTGGGGAAGTTATGTCCGTCCACATCTACCAGTCCTATATTCATACGGATAAAATTTAATGGTGAATAGTTCTTGTTACCTTACCGGGTGAATGCCATGAACGGCCTGTCATCCCGAATCATAATAGCCTTTTGTCATTGCCGCTGTCGTTTTATGGATAAGTTAATGGAATGATTGTCTCTCTGGGAATTAATACGTTTCCCGTCATAAAGAGGAAACCGTCGTTTGTCAACTTGAATCGAAATACGTCATAAACATGGATGATACGTTTTGTTGTTGGTTTTCTACCGAATCTCTCTCCTTACAGTGATACGGGCTGTCAACCCGTATCAAAATAACCTCTTGTCATTGTTACCTCCTTTTTTAATTGGTTAGTCACTGTCCGGAGCAGCCTCACTCATTTGTTCGGCTTCATCCAGAAATTTGCTGATACGGCTGTCGCTGCCATTGATACTTTCCAGTATCGAGCGTTCAATCTGCGTATCCTTGATATGGTGGATCGCCCTTAAAAGGGACAACCGTTTATCTGTCGGAATATCCTTGCCGTTGCAGAGGTCGATAATCAAGTCAATCTCTTCCGGTCCGATACCGGATGTACCGCCCGGATAATCTTCACGGGCACAGTTCAAATCTTCCAGTTCCTCGTTCAACTCGTCGGTATCCACGTCGTCACCGTTTTCAGTCTGTCCCTTATCATCCTCAAGCCTGCCGGAACTGCCGGTCTCAGAAGCCCGCCACTCTTCCACACGCTTGTCCCGAAACAAATCCGGGATGCGCTCAGGCGGCACTTGTACAGCCTTCTGCGGTACTGTTTCCTCGTTTCTGTCAGCAAAAGTAGAGGCATTTTCCTTACCTGCAATAGCCCCGGAACCGATGGCGTCTATTGGCGGCTGTTGGCGTGTACCATAGCTTTTTGTAACGACAAGGCTGTCCGTTTCAGGCCGTTTTTGAGGCGGATTTTCCATGTTCCTGCCTTCAGCCTTTCCCTTATCCGTCCCTTCCGTTTTCCCTTTAGTGCGCCTGCGCCCTTTTTTCCGTTCCTCCTTCACCGGATCGAACCATACGGCAACACCCCGAAGCACTTTTGCCGTTTGACGGCGTGCCTTCCCGAAACATATCTCGCCGAGTCCGCCCCTGAACAGGAACTTGTCCATGAACAGATAGGCGAACAACAGCCAGAACAGAACGATTCCGGCTTCATAGTAACCTGATTGTATATCCATAACCTAAAATATTTTGTTATAACTCTTCTGGAGATAGGTCTTTACCTCATCCGCATGTTTCTCGAAATGCTCCTTCAATACATTGTCTATATAGTTGCCTACCGTCAACTGCCGTTTTCCGGCAATCCCCACGATAACGGATATTTTCTGGTGCAGTTCCTTGTCTATATATACCCCCTGTCTGCCTTCGCATTTATAAGGTGTGAGGAACTTACGGATAAAGTCGGCCAATGCGGTGCGAATCGTTTTCGGTGACGGTTTATCCGTAACCAATTCCGAACAGCCGATATCATCCGCATCGGAAATATCCCTAACTGTTCCATTCACATTGTTATCCGCTTTTCCTTTTTCATCGGATAAAGCGGTTGCTCTATTTCCGCCACTCTCTCCGGTAATGGAAGGGGCCGGAGATGAAGGAGGCTCCGAAGGCCCCCCTGCCATCAGACTACGCAGATACGCTTCGTCCACCAGATTCTGTCTGCCTGTTTTCTTTGCCATGACTATTCGTTTTTAAGTATTCCCATGATTTCATCCATGAACATATCAAAGCCGCACTCTCTGGTGAAGGCCGCATCGGGAGCGAACAGCGTACTCCGGTAAACGGGGCCGCCCGTAGAAGACAAGTCTTTAGTGAAGTTACTGCGCACGGGAATACGTGTTTGGAGGCAGTCCAGCCCTAACAGGGAGAACCCCTGCTGGTAGATGTCATACAATGTAGTGCGTTCTCTTCGATCCACCATGTTCCAGAACAGACACAGCCTTTTCAGAGAAGACAAGCCGGTCTTTATCAGGCGGTCATTAATGGTAGTAGCAAAGTTCAGCGTACTTTCCAGCACGAGACGGTCTGCCTTTATCGGTACGAACAGATAATCGAGCGCACTGATTGCGGCGATAACCCCGTCGCTACCCATAGTTCCGGGCAGGTCAAACAGCACCACGTCATAATGCGTATCCGTTTTGTCTTCAAATGCACTTCAGTCCGCCATGCAGTCTGCCGGGTTACTGCCGATAACCGGATAAGCCCTCTTGTCCAGCCGTTCCGACTGTTCAACAAGCAGACTCTGATAAACGGGAACAGTCTTTACCACTTCCATATCCCGTTTTTTCTGTTTGATGATTGAGTGCTGCGGATAGTCACAATCCACCACAGCTACATTCAGTCCTTTCACATAATGCAGTCACGATGCCGCATAAATGGTGAATGTTGATTTACCCACGCCCCCTTTCTGGGTAGCGAACGAAACGAATAATGTTTTCTTTCTCTTTTCCATTGTTACCTAATTTAAGTGAATAATTTGATTTATTGATAGTTTAGCGGATAGACGCCTATCCACTTATCCGTTCATTCATTTCATTATCAGTTTAGCTTTATAGCTATATAGCTACTTAGCTATGAAGCTATTTGTCTATTTAGCTACATACTTACATAGCTATCCAATTATATAGCTATTTATCTATTCAGCCATGTAGCCACATAGCTATCCGGTTGTTTATCTAAGTATTTAGCTAATAGTCTATTTACTTCTCCATTTATCCGAATATCCACTTGCTTGTCTATACATCTTTATATATCTATAGACATATAAGCGGATAGATAACTTTATGAACGCTTATCTGAAAACTTATTTAATCAAATGACTATCCAGACAAAAAGCTATTCGGATAGAAAACCGTCCGCATAGTTATCTTGATAACCATCTTTTTATCTATCCGGATAAGTGGCTAAATAACTATCCGGCTACAAATAAACCTCAAAAAGAGCAGTCATGAAGTATCCCCGGTTCCAAAGTCATTCATTGGCGAGTGTTGGCGTGATACGCCATGATGCACGGACAGAAAAAACTATCTACCTTTGTCGCCGGGAGAGCGCAGCCCGTTCTCGAAAAGAGAACGTAAAACAAACCCTTTAGACCTTTAATCCGGCCCAGCCGGATTTTAATATGCGTCAGCATATAGCGAGGTGTACTTTCAGCGGTTGAAAACATTTCTACCCGCTGAAAGTCTCGCCCGAAAGGTGTTTCGGGGGCAAAGGTTCTCCCAAGTCGAACCTTTTAAAATTTTCATGTTATGAAAGATGAAACAAGAATCCGTAGCGCCGCAGGGCGCAAGGTGCTGGCAGACCCGCGCACGCATCGCTATTACCTTTGTCTCAATGACGAGGAAGACGAAAAGTTTATCTCCATGTTCGAGCAGTCCGGCATGAAGAATAAGGCTGAATTTATCTTCGCCCGCATCTTCGGTTGAGAGTTCAAGGTAGTGAAGATTGATAAGGAAGCACAGGAGTATTACGCCCAGCTCACCGCTTTCTATCAGCAGTTCCGAAGAATAGGAAACAACTACAATCAGTGTGTAAAGACTATTCACACTATTTATGGGGAGAAGAAATCACTTGCATTTCTCTACAAACTTGCCGATGAAACCCGTAAACTGGAGGAAGTATGCAGGCAGGTTATCGAACTGACAAAACGGTACGAAAAGGAGTATCTTACTAAAAAGAAATAACGTCATGGTGCCGAATATCACATCGGGCAGTTCGTTCTACGGAGTGATTGCCTATAATAAAATAAAGGTGGACGACGGTACGGCAATGGTATTATGACACCCAAAAATTGCGGCGGACACATCCGGTAATGTGCCGATTGAAAACTGCGTGCAGGCTTTCGAGCCTTATATTGCACTTAATTCACACGTCAAGAAACCGGTCATCCATATCTCCCTAAACCCATCCCCAAAAGACATTCTTTCGGAAGAACAGATGACCGTACTGGCGCAGGAGTTTATGAAAAAGTTCGGTTACGGGAACCAGCCTTATATAGTCTGGCTGCACGAAGACATCGACCGCAAACACATGCACATCGTTTCGGTACGCATCAACGAGAAAGGAGAAAAGATAGACCACAACCGGGAGGCCATCCGGGCACAGAACATCTGTCGGGAAATGGAAGTGAAGTATGGGCTTCATCCCACACTCGGAGAACATGGCGAGCGAGAACTGGTAAGTCTGCAAAAAGTGGACTATCCGAAAGGTGACGTGAAAACGCAGGTAAAACATACCGCCCGTACTCTGTTGGAATGTTACAACTGCCACTCGCTTGCGGAGTTTAATACCCTTCTGAATTTGTATAACGTAACCGTTTATGAAGTCAGGGGGAATGTGGACGGAAATGAATACCACGGTATCATGTACGGAGCTTTGGATGATAACGGACAGCAGGTGGGAACACCTTTCAAATCCAGTAAGTTCGGCAAGGTATTCGGTTATGAAGCACTGCAAAAGAAGTTTGCCGCTTCCGCTGAAAAGATGAAGAAGGGCAACCTCTCAGAAAGGACAAGGCAGGAAATCACCAAAGCCATGCAGGACATCGGCACGAAAGAAGATTTTGCCCGTAGACTGAAAGAGGCGGATATAGAAGTGGTTTACCGTATCAATTCGGAAGGACATCTGTATGGTACCACTTTTATAGACCATATCGGCCGGACTGTATTCAACGGTTCACGCCTGGGTAAAGCCTTTTCTGCCAATGTGTTCAATGAATTGTTCAACAACCCGGATGCAGACCGTGAACAGTTGATACCGCCACCGGAACACAAAACATCCCGGCGGGATAGAGATACGGAACGGGAAGAAAGACAAGAGAGGGAGGAACGGCAGGAACAACAGCACCGCCGGCAGCAGGAAACTTCCGGTAGCCTGATTGACACATCCGCACTCGGAGCCGTTGATATTTTCTCCGTACTTATGGAAGATGACCATACTCACGAGTACATCGATCCGGCTTTCCGTTATGGACGAAAGAAGAAGAAAAAGCGGAGACGCAGGTTATAATATAATAAGGTATAGAACAAGAAGTTTAATTTTAATAGTTACGATTATGCAGAATGAAGATGATTTAAGAGGTCTTGCCAAAGTCACAGACTTTATGCGGGCCATCAGTTTTTTATTTTTGACGATACACATTTATTGGTTTTGTTACGGCTGACTCCACGAAATGGGCTGAACGCTCGGTATAGTGGATAGGATACTTTCCAACTTTCAACGTACCACAGGACTGTTCTCATCCTTACTTTACACAAAACTGTTCTGTGTCCTCTTCCTCGGTCTGTCCTGCATGGGCAACAAGGGAGTGAAGAAGCATGAAATCACATGAAGGCAGATTATCATTGCGGCTATAGCGGGCACCATACTTTTTTTCCTGAACTGGTGGTTGTTATCCATTAGTGCGTCATCCGGTGTATGTGCGGTACTTTATACCACAACACTGACCAGCGGTTTTTTCTGCCTGCTGGCATCCGGTTTATGGATAAGCCGCCTGTTGAAAAATAACTTGCTGGAAGACGTTTTCAACCGTGAGAATGAATCCTTCATGCAGGAAACGAAACTCATGGAAAACGAATATTCCGTCAATCTGCCGACCAAATTCTGGTATAGGGGAAAGGAATGGAAAGGCTGGATTAATGTAGTGAATCCGTTCCGGGCAAGCATGATTCTGGGTACACCGGGTAGCGGTAAGTCGTATGCCGTAGTCAATAATTATATAAAGCAGGCGATCGAGAAGTCTTATGCACTCTATATATACGATTTCAAATTTGACGATTTGTCGGTTATCGCTTATAACCACTTGATTAAATACAGACACCGTTATAAGATACCACCCAAGTTCTATGTGATAAACTTCGATAACCCACGCAAGAGCCATCGTTGTAATCCGTTGGCTCCGGAACTGATGACGGATATTTCGGATGCTTACGAATCCAGTTATACAATCATGCTTAATCTCAATAAAAGTTGGGTGCAGAAGCAGGGAGACTTCTTTGTAGAATCTCCGATTGTGCTTTTTACGGCCATAATTTGGTTTTTGAAAATCTATGAAGGCGGCAAGTACTGTACGTTTCCACATGCAATAGAACTGCTAAATAAAAGGTATGAAGACGTTTTTACAATTCTGACCAGTTACCCCGATTTGGAGAACTATCTAAGTCCGTTTATTGACGCATGGAAAGGTGGAGCGAGTGAGCAGCTCCAAGGTCAGATTGCAAGTGCTAAAATCCCGTTATCCAGACTGATAAGTCCACAATTATATTGGGTGATGTCCGGCAGTGACTTTACACTGGATATTAATAATCCGAAAGAGCCGAAAGTTCTGTGTGTGGGTAACAATCCCGACAGGATTTCAATCTATGGAGCAGCATTGGGACTCTATAACTCCCGTATCGTTAAACTGATAAATAAGAAGAAACAACTGAAAAGCTGCGTGATAATTGACGAGTTACCCACCATTTTCTTTAAAGGTCTGGATAATCTGATTGCCACGGCACGAAGCAATAAAGTGGCGGTTGTATTGGGCTTTCAGGATTTTAGCCAGTTAAAGCGCGATTACGGAGACAAGGAGGCCGCTGTCATCATGTCAACTGTTGGCAATGTCTTTAGCGGTCAGGTAGTGGGTGAAACTGCCAAAACCTTGTCGGAAAGGTTCGGGAAAATCCTGCAAAAACGGGAATCCATGAGCATCAATCGCAATGATACATCTACTTCTATCAATACCCAACTGGACAGTCTGATACCTGCATCCAAAATCAGCACATTGAGTCAGGGAATGTTTGTCGGTGCCGTAGCAGACAACTTTGGAGAGACAATAGAACAGAAAATTTTCCATGCGCAGATAGTTGTTGACAATGAAGCTATACAGAAAGAGACGGCGGCCTACCAGCCCATTCCCGAAATCAGCTGCTTTCTGGATGAGAATGGTAATGATACAATGGAGCAGCAGATACAGGCTAACTACCGGCAAATCAAGCAGGATATTGTGGAACTTGTAGAGAACGAGTTAATCCGCATAGAGAATGATCCTAAATTAAAGTACTTGTTAGGTGATAATGAAAATAATAATTCCTAATAAGGATTTTAGAGGATAGTCCTATTTCAACAAAGCAATATGTCAAAAATAGGACTATTCCAATAATTATATGCCAAATAAGGCATAATATAATAATTACTCAGTTGAAATAATTATAGGATTCTTAAAATATGGGTGAGAATATTTTAATATCCTTTTATTTGTCTTGTCTTCTAACTTAATAATCGGATAGTCCCATGTATTTTCTATGTATTCTTTTATACGAAGCAATGTTAAAGCCTTATATTTTCCATTAAACATATAAAAAGTTGGAGTGTTAATAAAAAAAACAGCTTCAACTTCGAAGCTTAAAATGCTATAATCAATATGAAACATTTCTTCTAAATGTTCTTGCAAAACTTGAAGGTTGTTTATAAGCCAATTCTTCTTTCTTTCAAGTTTTTTTTCATATTCAATAAAATTACTATAATCAATTCTGTAACCGACAGCATCATACCGGGCACGATTATATTTTGTATCTGCAATAAAAACTTTATTCTTATTTTTATTTACAATAATAAAATCAATTTCACCTACTTTCGGAGTGTTTATATTTATATTCTGTTTTTTACCTTTTTGTCTAAATGATTCTATATTTCTACAATATGGATATTTGTTTTGTTGAAATATTTTTTCTATTTCATTTTCTAATAGACGATCATGTTCTAATCCTTTCTTATTCATAAAATCAACCATACCTTTGTCCTTTAACCATTCTTCAGGCATATTATTCCAGTGTATCATATTTGAAGCAATAACCATCATGCTTTCTGCAATCTTATTGTTTCCTATTAAAGCTCTTTCCACACCATCAACAATATAAGTTAAAATGGGTCTAAACATATATCGTTTTTCAGAATAAGGTTTTAAAACAGCATTTTCGAGAGTTAATTTATTAGTTTTGGACAACATTAATCCAGAATAAAACATTGATGTGTTTTCTTCAGAAGTTTTACATTCAGTTGCTAAATTAATTGGTAATATATAAGGCTCTAATGTTTGCTCAGGATTATTACTATGATGTTTTTTTAAATATGGAATTATTCCAATTGCCTTATTATAATCAATTGAGAAATTATCTTCTAACGCTCTTTTCAATTCATTCAATGCTCCTTCATCAAAAAAAGTTTCATAATCTATACCGAAATATCTACACAAGGTTTCGTTGACTTTTCCGAAATTGTTTTGCCATCCGCATGTAAATACATTTTCTTCAAATTCTATATAATAAGCATTTTGAATCATCTTATGGTATGCGATATAAATTGCAAATTCATAAATCCAATTACCTAAATAATATAACTCCTGTATTGTATTTATTATCTCTTTATAATCAAGTCCTTTTTTTGCAGTTAATTCTATATCACATGCTTGTTCTAATATCAATTTTAGAACTCTTCTATAACGAGGAAAGTCAGACTCTATTACCTCTGGTAATTGGAAACCTTCGAGTTGCTTTATATACAGAGCAATTGATGCCTCATGAAATAGAAATACGCTTTTAAAAAATATTTCTGTATCTTGTTTTAATATCAAATCTTTAAATTGACCAATAAAGTATTCAAAGCATGACATTAAAATTTTCTCAACTTTTTCATGGTCATAAGTAGTTGAATTACCATATTGTTCTATAATATATTGGGATAAGCCTATATTCCAATATTTATCTATAAAAGGTTCAAACTCAAAAGTTAATATTGGATATTCATCAATAAATATATGAGACATAATTTTGATTTAAATTAAATAGTTAATTACATATAATTATTATACATTTGAAGCTGATATTTTATTATTTCGAGCATCAATTATTATAAGATTTTCCTTATTTGCTATATTAAGTTCTCTCAATAGGCGTTTAACTTTTTGTTCTTCTTTATCTGTAAAATATAAGATTACAGATATATATTTATCTGTATCATTTGCTTTTGCGTAAATAGATAGTTGGTGTTGTAAATTGGATTTTAGTTTGCTATTAGAAGCTAATTTAAACTCTATTAAAGTTTTATCCATTGCGCCTTTTGATATAGTATAATCAACAATTCCCCGTCCATTTTCAACCTCCCTATTGACATCAAAAGCAGTATTATACCACACGGCTTTAAATGAAATCTGCGCATCCTTCTCTCTTACAACCCCTTGTTGCCAAGATAAGCGATAACCATCTTTGTCTTCTATAAAATTTTTAAAATAATTAATTCGTGCTAAAGACTCATTATACGAATCTGTGTATAAATCTCCCTTTAATAGATTATTTAATTTGAATAAATTTTCCATTTGTTGAAAATACTTTTTCTGAACTTCTATCCATCGCTTGATAAAATCAATATATTTTAACTCGTTATTTGAAAATGATGTGAATATAATTTCATTTTCTATCTTATATCCACTTTTAATCATCAAAGAAGAATATTGAGCTAATTCATGATTTTGGGTAAGACTTGTAAAGTCTATTTTCTGAAGCAGCTTATGTGTCAGCGAATTAAGATAATCAACTAATTTACTTTCTGTTATTAGTCTCCCATGCGCGCACTTTGAATATGGATTATAAAAAATCTCTTCAACCATAAGAGGTGATTGTTGCGTAAAATATTCTTTAGCTTCTCGAAATTCAGGCAAATCAAAAGGGAATAATTTCAACCATACATTGTATTTTGAGATAAGGAGATTAAACGGATTTATTTTTGTGGAAGATGCAGGTTTCATGAAATCATCAAAATAAGATTTGATATAATCATATGTTTCTTTTTTAATGTCCTCATTGTTTTCTATGCGAAAAATAAGTAAATCTACAAATTCTTTTAGAAAAAGTGGAGTTCCGCACCCTTTAGGAAAATTCCCAAAACTTTCTATTGTATATTCCAAATAATAAGTAATATCTTGTTTCCAGTCAATTCTGTCTTGATTATTAAGAATGTGCTGATAACAATAGATAACTTTGTCGGCTGTCATTTGTGGTGTATTCGCATAGTCCAGTTTATTAAACTCATTAATTGACAATAGTTTTTGATGCCATTGGCAACAAAAAGGGAATTTATCAAATTTCACTTTCAATTGCCTCACTATTTCTTTATTAGTTTCTTGACAGCCTTTACATTTTCTATAGTCATGAAGGTCACCTAAAGTTGGCTCAATAGGATATGGTTTTGTTAAAAAGGTGGCAATGAAATATTGAATATGTCTACCACCACATTCAACATCATGCTGTTCTTGCAGATAAAGAGCTGTTGGAATTTTCATATTATTCTATAAATAAACAATTGTTATCTTTTATACAAAAGTACAGAAAAATAAGGAGAAGCATCATTCTTAGTAAAACAAAAAGTGACTTCCTATCTTTTTTAAGACTCTAACTTATTTAAATAGGGTTGCCATTTCTCGCCAATCACCGCCATCTGTTCCTATCCGTTTCAACAACATAACATCTTATTAATTAATATTCTACATTCGCACCGACGGGCTAAAGTTTACCCGGTATTGATTAATTATTGTATCACTTAAATTATTGATTTTATGGCTAAGAAAAAGCAAGAACAACAAGAACAGAGTCAGGACGAGCATGTAATGGCCATCCTTGACAAGCGAACGAACAAAACCGCAGTTGTTTCCAAAATGAATGAACAGGACGGCAGTCTCGAAATCGTGCCACCCGACAAGAAGAACAGCAGCAGTTTTCTCAAACTGGATCGTACCTCACCGCTGGAACTTTTCTTCACCAATTTCAAGAACCAGTACGAAAATCCCACAAGTTTCAGTTTCTTTCTCGTACCTCTTGTCCTTTTGGAAAAGACACTGAATGCCGTAGTCCAAATCCGAAAAGGGGAAGACCCCGGAGTGGAAGGTAAAAAACTGGTGGAGAACAGCGAACTCAACGATGAAGGACGTATCGCCAAACTTGCCCGTCGGTATAAATTTGACGAACACCAGCTTCCGTGGAAAGAACTTGCCGCATTGGGTGTTGACAAGCAACTCTTGTTTGATAACCACTGCATGGGTGAGATGCTGAAAGGAAGGATTACCTCTATGGCTTTCCCTATCAGCAAGGAAGTGAACGGTGAAAAAAAGGATATGGGGGAAGCCTGTTTCCTCTGTGTCAAAGGGGAGGACGGCAAGGTGCAACTGAAAACTTTAAGCAGGCTTGACAAACCGCAGTATGACCTGCCTGCCTATAAAGGAGTATTCACGGACGAGGAAAAGCAGTCGCTCAAAGACACCGGAACTTTGGGGGCAATCAAGGAGATGAAGGATACCCATACGGGAACCGTCTGTAACTGTTACGTATCTTTCCATGAACCGAGCAACCGTATCATTACCATGCCGGTGGATGCCATCAAGATACCCGATTATATCTACGGGAAAAGGCTGGATGACAAACAGAAGCAAATCCTTGCGTCAGGAGGCCAGCTTCCCATCAACGACATACAGCGCAAAAACGATACGCTGCTTTCCGGAGTTGCTTTCGTCGATCCGAGAATAATGGACATCGCATTCAAGCAGTCCGGTGAACAACTGAAGGTCAACGACACTATCATGGGTGCCAAAATCACTCCTGAGCAAAAGAAGATGCTCCAGAACCATGAAATGGTGTTCGTTGAGAATATGCGCTACAAAGGCAGGGTATTTTCCGATGATGTACGTTTCAGCAACAAGAGCAACCAACTGCTGATAGGACGTAACGCCCGTGAATACAAACCCACTATTGATAGTAAGAAAAATGACAAGAAAAAGGAGGTGAAACAGCAGGTACCCCGCCATGTGGCGTCTGTAAAGGCCCGGTCAAAAAAGAGCCTTTCAGTCATGTAATAGACAGATTATTCATGTTTACATCAGATATATACCCGGTTCTCTTTTATGGCAGCCGGGTATATGTTTAATATCCGATTAACATTTTAAAGCGATAACAAATGATTATACAAGATAAAAATACCGCAACCGGAGAATTGTCCTATTTTGAGACGACTCTCCTTCTTTATTTGAAGGAAAGCCATCCGCATATTGCCGGTGACAAAGCACTTGTCCGGGTTCGGGCTGACGATGCGGCAGGCAGCTACGAACGTGCCATACATGACGGCTTATCCGTTACGCAGGCTTTGCAACTGGCCGAGGCCGTTCTCTATCAGGACTTGCGCTTTTCCAAATTCGATACGGTTTTCGAAGTCGTGTCGGAGTGGTTTCCCGAAGTGTGGCCCGAAAAACGGGCAGGTTTCTGCCTGAAAGTATTGTCGCCCGCAGAAACAGTATTCAGCAAATATCCCATAGATGACCGGTTTGAATCATCCCCGTCCTATCATACACTTACCGTTGAACTTACAGGTTTCATACAATTTTATATAGAACAATATGGCATATAACAAACGACAACATTTGGCGGACAACATAGCCGCACTTGAATTGATATTCATGCGCCCGGAGTTTTGTCTCACGGAAGAGGGACGCAAGGTTTTGAACGGTTATTCGGGTTTCGGGGGATTGAAGTGCATCCTGAATCCGGCGGAAAAAGACACGGATATTGAAAGATGAACGACAGACAGGGAACTGTTTCCCCAGGTCAGATTGCTGCATGAACTGTTGCGTGAGTATTCCAAAGACGAAAAAGAATACAAGGCATACGTCCAAAGCCTCAAAAACTCCGCTCTCACAGCCTTTTACACACCGGAACCGGTGGTAACGGCCATGCAGGAATCCTTGCAGCTACCGGGAATCCGTCCGGGACGTTTTCTTGACCCTTCTGCCGGAACGGGCATGTTTATCAGCGGCTTGAAGGATGTTCCCGAAGTCCATTGTTTCGAGAAAGACAAGCTCACGGGAAAAATCCTCTCATCCCTCTATCCGGAAAGCAGAGTGACCATAGACGGTTTCCAGTCCATACAGCCCTATTATAATAACTACTTCGATATGGTTTCATCCAATATCCCGTTTGGAAATACCAGAGTTTATGACCGGGATTTTGACCGGAGCGAAGACGTCGTGCGTAAATCCTCACTTGCTGCCGTACATAACTATTTCTTTCTCAAAGGTATGGACACGTTGCACGAAGGCGGGATACTGGCCTATATCACGACTTCAGGCGTCATGGACTCGCCGCAGAACCGTCCCGTCAGGGAATGGCTGGTGAACCATGCCAATCTTGTTTCAGCCATACGTCTGCCGGATAACCTGTTTGTTGATGCGGGTACGGAAGTGAGCAGTGACCTGATCGTATTGCAGAAGAATACCCGAAAATCTGAACTGACCGAAAAGGAACGGAACTTTATTGAAACCCGCCTTATATCAGGCAGCATCAATATCAACAACAGCTATGCCGATTTAGACCATATCGTCCATACTTCCGTATCTATGGGTAAAAACATGTACGGACAACCGGCCATGAATTTTATTCATGAAGGAGGTGTCGGCGCCATTTCCGAACATCTCAGGCAGTTATTGGCGCAAGATGTGGAGAACCATCTTGACCGGAAACTTTATGATGACAATCTATCCCGCTCAAACAATTCCACCATCCTCAAAACGGAGTTTGAGACACTATTGGAAACAGCAGGAGAGGCAGAACGGCAGGAGGTACAGGAAAAAAGCTCCGCACAGTCCTATGAACCCATGCTCAACCTGTTTGCCGCCTATGCGGATGAAGAGCAAGCGGAGGTGCAAGTGGTAGAAAGCAGACCTTCACCAAGCCGGGCACCGTCGGTATCCCGCAAAAAGAAAGGGAATGAACCGGAAATGTTCAATCTTTTCTCCCAAGAGAACATGTACGATGAAGCCGCCACGCAGGAAGACCTGACTGGGGAACGGGCGGCAGCAGAAGCAAAATGGCAGGAGCGCAGACAAAAATTCGAGGAAGAGCGGAAGAAAGAAATGGAACCACGACTGTTTACCGGAGAGATACGTCCCGAATACAAGAACGGCTCCATCGTGAAATCGGGTGAGCAATACGGATATTTAAGGGGGGTGGGTACTCCCGAAGCACAATTCCATCCGCTTAAACTGACAGTCACCCAACAATACCGGGCCGCCTACTATATCCCGCTCCGTGAAGCCTACCACAATCTCTACAATAAGGAAGCCGAAACGGAAACGGAACAGCCGGAACTACGGGAAGAACTGGTCAAGCGGTATGACAGTTTTTACCGCATGTTCAGGGAATTGAACGGAAAGGACAATGCCAAGTTCCTGTTGATGGATGCCGGAGGACGGGAAATACTGTCATTGGAACGTTCCGTTAACGGCAAGATACAGAAGGCGGATATCTTTTCTGTTCCCGTATCGTTCAACGCCAATGAAGTGACACATGTGGATACACCGCAGGAAGCGCTTGCGGCATCCCTGAACAAGTTCGGAGAAGTCAATCTGGAATATATGGAAAATCTCAGTGAAACAGGCAGGCAGGAACTGCTCACACAACTGGAAAACCGTATCTTCTACAATCCTATGATGAAGAACTATGAAATCAAGGACCGTTTCATAGCGGGCAATGTAGTGGCCAAAGTCGAATGGATAGAGAACTACCTGAAAGATTATCCCGATGACGACGCAAGCAAGAAATCATTGGAAGCCTTGCAGAAAGCCATACCGGAGCCGATCAGTTTCGAACTGCTTGATTTTAATCTGGGAGAAAGGTGGATACCCGTGTCCGTATATGAAGAGTTTGCCAGTTATCTTTTTGAGGCAAAAGCCCATATCCACTATACGGAATCCATCGACGAGTTCAGTGTGAGTTTTGAAGAAACGAACGCGAACATCACCGACAGATATTATGTGAAAGGGGAAAAAAGAGGTTATTACGGAAACGACCTGCTGAAACATGCGCTGCACAACACGGTGCCCGACATAACAAAAACCGTGCAGGATGAAGAAGGCAATGATATAAAGGTACGGGATGCCGAGGCCATCCAGCTTGCCGACGCCAAAATCAATGAAATAAGGTCTGCTTTCACAGGCTGGCTGAATGAACAGCTCCCCGAATTTAAACAGCACCTTGCGGACATGTACAACCGCAAGTTCAACTGCTATGTACGCCCGGATTATGACGGTTCCCTGCAAAGTTTCCCGTTCCTTGACCTGAAAGGGCTGGGCATACCGTCCTTGTACGACAGCCAGAAAAATGCCGTATGGATGCTGAAGATGAACGGCGGCGGTATAATTGACCATCAGGTAGGTACGGGCAAAACCCTTATCATGTGCGTGGCCGCCTTTGAGATGAAACGTCTCGGACTGGCGAACAAGCCGATGATTATCGGACTCAAAAGCAATGTGCATGACATAGCCGACACGTTCAAGAGGGCCTATCCGAATGCCAAGGTACTGTATCCGGGCAAGGAGGACTTTACCCCGGAGAAGCGTGTCGGAATATTCCATGACATCAAAAATAATAACTGGGACTGTATCATCCTGACACACGACCAGTTCGGGAAAATACCCCAGTCTCCCGAAATACAGCAGGAAATATATACGCAGGAAATAGACAGCATCGAAGAGAATCTCGCAGTATTCGAGCAGCAGGGCAATGAAGTGAGCGGCTGGATAAAGAAGGGGCTGGAAAAAAGAAAGGAAAACCTTGAGGCCAAACTTGAAAAGCTGGAACAGGATATAAAAGACCGGACGGATGACGTGACCGATTTCAGGCAAATGGGCATTGACCACCTCTTCGTTGACGAATCGCACAATTTCAAAAACTTGATGTTCAATACACGCCATGCAAGAGTTTCCGGTCTGGGCAACCCCGAAGGAAGCACGAAGGCCATGAACATGCTTTTCGCCATCCGTACCATACAGGAGCGCACAGGCAGGGATTTGGGGGCCACTTTCCTGTCCGGTACGACCATTTCCAATAGCCTGACGGAACTCTATCTTCTTTTCAAATATCTCCGTCCGAAGGAAATGGAGCGGCAGGGGATCACCTGTTTTGACGGTTGGGCGGCCGTCTATGCGAAGAAAAGCACGGACTTTGAATTTTCCGTGACCAACCAGGTCGTACAGAAAGAGCGTTTCCGTTATTTTATCAAAGTGCCGGAACTCGCCAATTTTTATGCGGAGATAACCGATTACAAAACGGCTGAAGACGTAGGGGTTGACAGGCCGGAACTCAACGAGCAACTCTATCACATACCGCCCACTCCCCAGCAGGAGATTTTCATTCAGAAACTGATAAAGTTCGCTGAAACCGGGGATGCGACCTACATAGACAGGGAACCTTTGTCCAAGGCGGAAGAAAAGGCACAGATGCTGATCGCCACCAATTACTCGAACAAGATGTCGCTTGACATGCGGCTGATAGACCCTGAATACGGCGATAATCCGGGAAACAAGGCGTCCCATTGTGCAGCCAAGATTGCGGAATATTACTATAAATATCTCGACCAGAAAGGCACACAGTTCATTTTTTCAGACTTGAGTACCTATAAACCCGACCAGTGGAACATCTACAGTGAGATAAGGCGTAAACTCGTGGAAGACCATAATATTCCGGAAAAGCAGATAAAGTTCATTCAGGAAGCAAACAGCGACAACGCACGCAAGGAACTGTTCAAGGATATGAACTCCGGGCGCATCCGTTTCCTTTTCGGCTCCACACAGAAACTGGGAACGGGAGTCAATGCGCAGGAGCGTGCCGTGGCCATCCATCATCTGGACATACCCTGAAGGCCGTCCGACCTGGAGCAGCGTAACGGACGGGCGGTAAGAAAGGGCAATATCATCGCCAAGCAATATGCCGATAACAAGGTGGACTGTTACATCTATGCGGTGGAAAAGTCTCTGGACAGTTACAAGTTCAATCTGCTGCAAAACAAGCAGGTGTTCATCAACCAGCTTAAAAGCCGCAATCTGGCCGCCCGTACCATTGACGAAGGGGCGATAGACGAAAACGGCGGAGGCAATTTCAGTGAATACGTGGCTATTCTTTCAGGCAACGACGATTTGTTGGAAAAGGCAAAACTGGACAAGAAACTGGCAGTCCTTGAAAGCGAAAGGCAGGCGTATCACCGCAATAAAGGGAACGCGAAAGGAAAGCTGAATGAAAAGACCGCCGGAATAGAGAAGAACAACATTTTTATCGGACGCTTTACCAGAGATTGGGAATACCTCAATAAAGTGGCTCCGGTAGATGCGGAAACCGGGCTTCGTCCCAATCCCCTGAAACTGGACGGTGTGGACTCGGACAATATCGAGATACTCGGCAACCGGCTTGCCGCAATCAATCAGAAAGCCCGGACGGAGGACGATTACATGAAAATCGGAACCCTGTTCGATTTTCGTATCCTTGTCCGTACCGAAAAGACTTGTGACGGAGACACGCAAGCCTTGCATAACAAATTCATGGTCGAGGGACTGGACGGTATCAAATATACCTATCATAACGGCTACATAGCCAAAGACCCCAAACTGGCCGTAATGTATTTCATCAATGCGCTGGAACGTATTCCCGGCATGATTGAGAAACGGGAAAAGGAAAATGCGGAGTTGTCAAAAGATATTCCGGTCTTGCAGGAAATAGTGGCAGCCACATGGCCCAAAGAGGGAGAAATCAAAAAGTTGGGTGAAGAGCTTGCCACATTGAACCGGAAGATACAGCTTACCCTTAAACCGGTAGGACGGCATGAAAGTGTAGAAGGTAAAGATACGGGAGCGGAAGAACAGAGGCTTGTCAGTGGCAGTGACGTGACTCCGGATTTACCACGGCAGGCAAAACATGTACCGTCTATGGAAATCGCAAATCCGATAAGGGAACTGAAAAAAATATCCTAATGTTTCCTGCGGCACATTGCTGTAACCTGCGGAAGCTACGCAGGCTCCACTTCCGCAGGTTACAGCAAAGAGCCGCTTCTCAGGAAAGGACAAAGGCACGGCTGGCACCCGGATAAATCCGACCTTGCCCGCCGTGCCCTTGTCTGTCAGCCGTAAATTACATCATTCCTCTTCCTCAAAGGAAAGGCTTTCCACCTGTTTGTTGATTACTTTCCAGTCAATCGAGTCTTTCAGATTGATAATATCCACAATCGAATAATGCTTTGTCCCGCTCTCTTCTTCTGCAAAACGTAGCCGCCCGCTCAAACGCTGTTTCTCAATCTCTGCCGGATCGAGATTTATCAGTTCGCAGACTTCATCGGGCAGCATGGAAAGCGCCACGTCATTTTCCTGGCAGATATGTTGCAGGACGGCCAGCATGTTCAACGACTTCTTATAACTTCTCACGAGCGCAGCGAATGAACTGCTTTCAATTTTAATCATCTTCTTCATAACGCTTATTTTTTAGAGTGTTCTTCTTTTTCCAGCAACATGGCACGGAGTACGTCCGAACGGCGGTAATATATCTTCCCCTTGTCTCTGTGAAAGGGGAGTGTCCCGTCATTGCGTCGTCTTAAAAGTGTCCTGTCTGACATCTTGGTAAGAAGGCGCACACCTTTTGAATCCAGTATCTCGCTGTCCGGCAAGTTATGTACGGCAGGAGCCAATAACTTTTCAATGTTGTTCACTTTGGCAAGTATGGCACTAAGCATGTGGGTTATCTGTCCACCCGGTGCACTTCTTCTGTTATTCATAATGACCTTATTTTTATTGTTTATGGTGCAATATTACGGAGATATTATAAGGCCATTGGTTACTCAACCGTTGAGCAACCGCCAAAAAAAGACAGAAAACGCCAATTTGGGACAAAAAAATAGCCGGGAGGCACTGTCCCCGGCTATTCTATAACAAGTAGGCATCAATAAGTTATGCCTTAAATCATTAATATGTTAATAATCAGATTTATATAAAAAATAAATGGCAGTATATTTTGCTATATTCTAAATATTGCCTACATTTGTATATGAGTTATTTGAAACTATGCAAAGCAGTGTAACCCGAAGCAAGACTTCCATATCTAAATCGTTACCTGCATCTTTTAAACTCTCTATATTTGTTTTATCTTCAGAGAGTTACAGTAAAATACATTGTTTTATGCCTTGAAACATGCGTATGCCCGGTTGAGGTTGACACTGACCCGCGGGGAAAAATTTGATAAGACTAAAAAATGTAATATACAGAATATTACTTTCAAATCGAATAATGCCAATTTTTATCTGACACGTAGCCTCGATATCGCTTCCACTGCCGGAGCTACCGGAGGAAGCGCTGTGGCTGCCGGATATGTTCATAATCCTAACGTTAATATTGCCACCGGTAAAAGTGTGACATACGAGTATATGTTTCCTCCGCAACCACTGGCCGGTAGTAAACTGACTATTCTTGTCACTGTCGACGGGGTAACTCGGAGTTGTGACATTTCAACGTTAGGCAGTTCTTTGGATTCGGGGAAATATTATGGAGTATCACTGACATTTACGGATGTGGGAATCATCCTGTCATCGGCGGTTGTTACTGTCAATAATTTTGGCGGACAAGGAAATACTCAGGTAGATACGGAATTATAACATAAACGGAGGATAAAGATGATACAACTGAAAGATAAACTAAAAGTAAATGGCGGAACGAGACGGTACATGGAAATGATTGGTTTAAGCCTGGCATTTTCTCTTTTCGCAGTGAGTTGCACTCAGGACAGTGATACGTTTTATCCATCGTCTCCGGAGGAGGAACATCCCTCCGTGGATGAAAGCCGGATGATTCCGATACAGTTGAGTGTGGACGGGGTTGATCAATTTTACGGAGGGGCAGTGACGCGTTCAGGAGAAACTGTTGCCCGCCTGGTACAGCCTTTGGATTCTACTTATGATACCGGATATGATGTAGAGACAACAGTGGAATCAATTCCATTAGAGAATATTGTGTCGACCCGTGCCAACTTGGGCAATGTACAGTTTCGTGTGGTGGCTTACAGAACAGATGCTTCGTCTGCCGATCATTATGCGGGGACAGCTGTTTATAAGACAAATGGTTCGGGAGTCGCAGCTATTGTAGCCAAGACAGCTACTCCTGTCAATAGTGCCGGACAATGGATATTGGGGCCGGGCACATATACTTTTGTGTGCTATTCTTATGGACTGAATAGCGCACCGACTATGTTATCCGGTAATTGGTCTGCAACCGTTTCGCACAATCAGGATTTTATGCTTTGCCGGAAAGAAGGAGTTGTAGTGGCTCCCGATGATAGAGGAGAGTTTACATTGGGAGGAATCAGCTTTACGCGTCAGTGCGCTTTGCTCCAACTGGCTGTCACGGCCAATGATTTTACTAATAATACGGTTCAACAATGTGCAGCCACTGTATCCAACCTGAATAGTAACAGCATAACCTGGAATGCCGGTCAGACAGCCCTTTCAACAGGCGGCACAGGAGGAGCTGTAAACTTTTCCTGGAGCAGCTTGAATGCGGCTACGGTTAATAGTAATGTATATAAGGTGCTGCCACAGAACAGCCGTACGTTAACCATTAAGCTCACGACTTTGCGAATTGGTAATATACAATATAATAACCGTGTGACGGTGAATGCCTCCGGGCGTCAATTTGCGGCAGGAGGTAATTATAAGATAACTGTTAAGATAACAGGAAACGGTATTACTGTGGGAGGAGCTACGTGGGCAAAAGGGAATGTTTACAAGAGTGGGAGTAATTTTTATTTTGAGTCCTCACAAAGTGGTTTTCACAGTGGTACACAAGGTGGATCTTTTTTCGGCTGGAATACTACCTCTTCCGATAATAACACGTATGGAGGAAGCTCTTTTTCTTCCGATAATGATCCCTGCGATAAAGTTGCTCCCCAACACACATGGTGTACTCCGACTGCCAACCAGTTACAAAATCTGGGAAATAGTGGATATAGGTCTGGATATCTGAATAGTAAGAGAGGAGGATTTTTTGGCGGTGATAAGGTTTTTCTGCCCGCAATAGGAAACAGAGGTAAGAATAATGTAAACTATTGGCCTGAAACGGGGTATTACAGAAGCAGTACGGGTGCCAGTGGTAAGCGTTGCTATTATCTGGAGTTTAATCAGAGCTATGCTGTTAAGAATAACTATTATTGGTATTGGGACGGATTCCCGATAAGATGCGTCAAAAGATGAAAATTATGAAAATGGTGAAGTCTAATATCGTAAAAAAAGAATAATGAATAATCTAAATGATCTGATCAGGATTTGGTGTTTGCTACTGATTTTGGTCGCCTGCAACCAAGATGACAATATGGATGGTATACCCGATGATGCCACCGTACCTTGTGTCATCAATAGCGTGAGTGTAATCGAACCGCATAAGGTCAATACTCGTGCTACGATAGGAGAGGGGGATTCTATCGGTGTCTTTTTGACGGATGATGTGGCGACGAATGGAGCTGGTAGTACCCGAAAATATTCGGACAGGAATAACTGTAAATATACCAAGGTGACAGGGAAGTGGACGCCGATTGATGATGAAAACACAGTGTCACTGGCCGAAGGAGTTTATGCAAATCTTTGGGCAATCTATCCTTATCATGCCGATAAGGAAAACGGATTGGATTATACGGATCGGACAGCCATCCCTCTAAAGTCAAGACTGTATTCGGCTGCAAAGGATTTGTGCTATGGGAAGGGAACCGGGGCAACCGATGAGACCAGTTTTGCTCAGCCTGCAGGAAGTAAAGTTCCTGTAGATATTTCTTTCTTAAATATGGATCATGCTTATAGCTGGGTCGTTTTTCGGATAAACAGGCATTTGTATACCAAAGAGGCTAAGTTGTCTAAAGTAAAAGTGTCTAATGTATTGACATATACAACACTGGATATTACAAACGGAACTTATGCCGGCAATGCATCCACCCCGGAGCCGGGAATCGCTGAGAAAGTGGACGAAACGATTCCGGAACTGGAAACTGATTATGTAGAGGTGGGCTTTCTTATCGTACCTTGCACATTAGAATCGATCGGAACCATTCTGGGAGTAGCTGACTGTGGCATGAAAGTAGACCTTACAGTGGATGGTGACGTATATACATTGGGGATTCCGCGTTCTAAATTACCTCAATTGGAAGCCGGGAAAAAATACTTGATTGAGATCACCGTACAAGGAGCGCATGGAATCGTCATTGCTCCGGATGGGGTTTCTACTATTGACTGGCCTGCGCCAACCACTGCTTCGGGAGACTTGATAGGTGAGGCTACTATACATACAAATTCTGTTTTAAACTGTTTTTGGTCATGAAAATTAATAGTATGTTTTTTATTGCCATGTGCGGATTGTGTATATCATGCGGGGCAGAGATTACAACGGACACTTCATCCGAAGTATTATCCGACAGGCAGATTCCTATAGGAATATCGACTGTTGCCGTTCCTGAATACGGTGCGGAGACTACACGTGGGCTGATTGCTAACGCCACTTATCAATTGGGACTGTTTCGTACCGGTGACAAAGGTTACCCTCCTCAGTATGATGCGCCTTATACGTATACAGCAACCGGATGGACGGCTTCTACAGAAGTGAAGGTGGATCATCGAGGGGTGAGTTTGTATGCTTATTATCCTTATCAATCCGTTTCCTTTGTAGACAATACGACAACAGCCGTCCTGAATGCGCAACTTTACAGTGCGGATAAAGATATGTGCTATGGGAAGGGGATACCTGTGGGGAGTGCAAGCGTGATTAATAATGATGCTCCGGAAGTGGAGTTTACAGCTATGAAACACGCTTATGCCCGGCTCAAACTGACATTGCTGCGTGGAACGAATTATGATAAGAGTAAGGCATGTAATATAAAGAATATTACTTTAAAATCTAATAATACCGATTTTTATCCGCAACGTCATTTGGATATCACCACGGCAGCCGGTGCAACCGAAGGAACTGCCGTGACAACAGGTTATGTTTATAATCCGAATGTGAATATAGCGATTGGGGAGCAATCGAGCTATGACTTCTTGTTGCCTCCGCAGCCACTTGCCGGCAATACATTAACAGTTCTTGTGACGGTGGACGACGAAGTGCGTTTTTTGAATATTGCGGGATTGGGCAGTTCGTTGGATGCCGGGTCGTACTACAATGTATCTTTGACGATTACAGATATACAGATGGTACTTACGGATGCTTTGACAGTGAATGATTACGGGACTCAAGGGAATACTAATTTTGATTATAAATATGAGATGCACAATTGACAGGACGCAAACGGGAATACTTAAAAGTATGATTCGCCTAATGGCTTGTTCATGTTCTTTGTTCTTGATTTTGCTTACAGTGACAGGGTGTGACAGGGAGGAAGATGAAAGATTTCCTTCGGGACATCATGATCCGATAGAAGGAGATGGGGAGATGGTGCCTATCAACGTAAAAGTGGATGGGGTAGATGAGTTTCTGGGTGGTGCGGTTACCCGTTCCGGAGAGATTTTGACAAAGATAGTGCAGCCTTTGGACAGTACTTATGATTCGGGCTATGATGTAGAAACGACAATTGAATCTTTACTTCCCGTTAATCCGGTACAGACGCGCGGCAATATGGCCAATATGCAGTTTCGGGTTGTAGCCTATAAAAACAATTCCATAACGGCTGCTAATTATGCGGGTACAGCGGTTTATAGTACCAATGCTTCCGGTATTGCCTCGATTGTAGCGAATACAGCCACTCCCGCAGCTGTTTCCGGACAGTGGGTGTTAAGGCCCGGGACGTATGCGTTTGTCTTCTATTCATACGGAATCAATTCTGCTCCGGCTGCTTTGTCCGGTAATTGGTCGACGACAGTGACGCATAACCAGGATTTCATGTTGTGTCAGAAGACCGGGGTAGATGTAAAGGCCGATGCAAGCGGGCAATGCCTGTTGAGCGGCATTAGTTTTTCAAGGCAGTGTGCCCAACTTCAGTTGTGTGTAGTGGCTAAAGAGTTTAATAATAATACGGTTCAGCAGTGTGCGGCAACTATCTCGGGACTTAGCAACAGCCCTGTGACCTGGAATGCGAGCCAGACAACTCTTCCTGTAACGGGGACAAGCGGGACATTGAACGTGGCATGGACTAATCCGAATGCTACCACGGTGAATAGTAATGTGTATAAGGTACTTCCTCAAACCAGCCGTACGCTTACGATTAAGTTTACTACTTTAAAAATCGGTAACGGACAAATGAATAACGCTATTACGGTTAGTGCTACAAGCCGTATATTCAGTGCAGCCGGTAATTATAAGATAACGGTTAGCATTGTGCCAAATTATATTTCAGTGAGGAGCTATAAATGGGCAAGGGGAAATCTTTATAAAAGCGGATCTAATTTTTACTTTGAGGCTTCTCAGTCAAATTATCATGGTGGTGCGACAGAAGGAGGATTCATCGGATGGAATACTCTTGATATCGGTGTAGGTAAATATAATAGTGGGAATTATTCTACGGCCAATGACCCCTGTTATCAAGTAGTCCCTCCCGGTACTTGGGAAACACCTTCTGATGGACAACTACAAGATCTGATTAATGCGGGAGTTACCTATAGCGGCTCTCCTAAAGGTTTTTGGTTCGGAGGGAACAATGGGGTATTCCTGCTTGCTTTGGGAAGCCGGGATCAGTCCTCTACTACAATAAACAATACTATATCGAAAAACGGAGCTTGGGCTTTTTATTGGTCCCGGACTCCTTCCGGAAAAACAGCCAAAGGGCTTAATGCTATGCAAGGTAATAATAGTGCCGGTATAGACAACAGTTGGGCGCGGCCTGATGGCAGAACGATAAGATGTGTTAAACGATAAATGGTATATTCTATGAAACAGGTATTAGAATGTTGTTTGCTTTCATTAAGTCTATTCCTCTTTTTCTCTTGCGGGAAGGAGGAAGAAGGACCTATCCCAACCGATAGACAAGTGCCTATCGGGGTTATGGAAGCTTCTTTGAGTACGAGAGTGTCCACACGCGGAGTCATCAATACTGATATTTATAAATTGGGTATTTTCCGTACGGACGCTCAGGGATATCCACCTCAGTATGATGCTCCCTATAGTTACGACGGTGTAGCCGGTTGGACGGCTACTACAGAAATACTGGTGGATCACCGTTCGGCGAGCCTGTACGCATATTATCCTTATCAGTCTGTATCCTTTGCCGATAACACTACGAAGGCGATTTTGGTTGCCCGGATTTATGATGCAGCTAAAGATGTGTGTTACGGTACCGCTACGTCTGCAGATGGATCAGGCATGATAAATAATGATCATAAAGGAGTGCGATTTATTGATATGAAACATGCGTATGCCCGATTGAAACTTACATTTGTCCGGGGGACGAATGTGATGTCAGGCCGTAAATGTAAAATCGAAAACATAGTGTTGAAGAATAATTCAACCAATTTTTATCTTCAGCGGCAAGTCGATATAACTACCGGCACGATTACCGAAGGAACCCCTGCGGCGGAGGGATATGTACACAATCCGAATGTAGAAATTGCATCCGGGAGCCAAGTTTATGAATATTTACTTCCTCCGCAACCTTTGACTGATAATAAATTGACCATTTCGGTAACGGTAGATGGTGAAGTCCGTACGGTCACGGTTACTGCGTTTGGCGGTACATTGAATGCAGGAGGATACTATCATGTTACATTGACAATCAATGATGTGCAGATTGTTCCGAGTGCGAATGTAACCGACAATGGGTATGCGGCGGATAATACTACCATTCAGAATAATACTCCAAGTGTGGTTTAAAATGACTGATAATAAATGATAGGAGAGGCTCGCTAAGTGTGAGGTTTATACGGGCTATCCACACCTTTTAATAAATTGATTTTAGATAGATAAGATGAAAAGAGAACTGAGCATGGTCTTGTGTCTGCTGCTGCTTCCGGGCATGGCAGGAGCGGGGACCGGTGCCGACTCGCCGGAAAAAAAAACGGCATCGGCAGTGAACAACAAACGAAACGTACGACAGAAAATAACCCCGGTGGGTACTCGAAAGTCTACCTCGGTACGCCCTTTGTCCGTATGCGAGGTGAAAGTTGATCTGCCTACGGACAGCATGCTGCTCTCGTGGGTAGGCTTTTTGTCGCCTTTGGCTACGGAGGCACCGAAGGTTGAGGAGGTGCGGCAGACAGTGAGTGGCAGCATCGTGCTGGATTACAGTCGTGGGCAGAAGACGAAGTATGATGAGCGTAACTTTGTAGAAGCTGTTTACAAACTTTTGGCTGTGACACGTCCGCTTAGAGAAACACCGGGTGTGAGTCTGGAAGGTATTCGTTTGACAGGTTATACGGCTCCGGACGGTGACTATCGGGCGAACGAACGTCTGGGTTTACAACGCGCACTGGCATTGAAAGATTATATTCGGCGGGAAAAAAGCTTCGGCACAGTGCCTTTTGAGGTGAACTGGATAGCGGAGGATTGGAAAGGATTGACCGATCTGATAGTTGGGTCGGAGATGGCATTCAAAGAGTCCGTACTCGATATTATCCGTACAGTGGATGTAGTGGATGGTCGTGAACGAATGTTGATGGATTTGGCCGGTGGGACTGCCTACCACTATTTGTCGTCGGCTTTTTTCGGGAGGTTACGTCGCATTGAGTACGAGGTAACCTACGTGGACGGAAGCTTCGCGACACAGCCGTCGATAGGCATGACAGAAGGGGTGTCGGTTGTTACTTCGGGCAAACAGGAAGCATTCTCGGTGGCGGACTTCTGCCGTTTGGCAGAAGCACATGCCGTAGGTTCGGCTGAATTCAATGACTTGATGGACTTGGCGGGGCGTCTTTATCCGGATAGTCCGGTGGCATGCATCAACGCTGCCGGAGTAGCCTTGTTGCGCCGCGATACGGAGCGTGCCCGGAAATATCTGCAACGCTTTGCCACCCTGCCTGAAGCCGGGTGTAACATGGGTATTCTTTGCCTGCTTGAAGGTGACCGGGGAAAGGCGGAAGTCTACCTGAGCCTGGCACAGGCGGGAGGAAGTGTGCCGGCAGGAAGGGCACTGCGCTTCCTGCAAAGTAAGTAAAGGTTCACCGCAGAATACACAGATTCACATGGATTCGTTTTTTTCTCTCCGTGTGGTTTCGCTAAATAAAGGATTAATAAAGAATCGGTGTAACCTGTGGTGAAAATAAAAATGGAAAACACAAACTGACGAAAGTTATGGATATAGCGGAAATAGCAACAATGGCGTTTATCGCTTCGGGGATGACATACAATGCCGTGAAGTATTGGCGGGTGAACCGAAAAGTACATCTCGCCCGTGAATGGCCGGTGCATCTGATTCTGAAGCGAACGGATGATTTGTCGGAAGAGTGCCGGAGAGCGGTCTTGTTGGTTTTTGACCGACGAGGATATCTGGTGCGCAAGTACCCTGAGGCGGATGTACTGAAACGGAGAAAAAGGTGGCGGTTGCGTTGTACCGTACAAGAAGGAATGTTGAACTTCTGTGTGCTGTTTACACCCCATGCGCTCTGCCTGAGCGGGATACATCATCGTGATGATGTGTCCCGCCTGTTTGCCGGTCATGCCGGCATCTGTATTGCTGAAACGGGACTGCAGGAGATTATTCATGGCACATCGTTAGAGTTGATAGTGGTCGGTACGGAAACAGACGAGGAAAATGAAAAGGTCGATTCTGCCACACTGAATGCATTGCTTCCGACAGAAGTGATTACGGACGCAATGGCAAAGGAGCTTCCGGTGGAGTTGAAGGGGTGTAGCGAACAATGGCATACGGGAAGCGTGCATTATGCAGAAGGTGAACCGGACAACTGGCTTGCCGTGCGCCGTGAGGGAGACCGGTTGTTGATGCAGTTTCGTACCAATTTTTCTGCCGTGGAACGGGAGGCAACCATTGAAATAGGGAACGGTGAGGGAGTACATTTGCTCAAGGTGCGTCAGCAAGTGATGGGCATTCATCCCACGTTGACGGTCAGTCGCCGGCTCTACGTCAGTACCGGGCGGAAGAACGAGGCGGTGACGCTAACCGTTATCCCCGACAACGAACAGGCATGCTGGTGTGTGAGGAGCGCCAACGCTAACGACGGCGGATGTTGGTATTCGGTCTATCCGCCCGTAGGCCTGCAACAAAAAGGAAGCCAGAACTTGAAAGTGCACCTTGAAGCGAAACCTGCCAGTGTGCGTTCGCGCTCGCTGGTACTGACACTCGAGACGGGGACATATCCTTTCAGCCAGACAACTGATCTGCTATTGATGCAGGGTGTCTGCTTTGACTATTATATAGAATATCCGCCGGAGGATCCTTGCGCACGCCATAGCAGGGTGATAGAGACACCACCGGACTATCGGGAGGAGGAGGGAGTGAGGACGTACATCGTGTGTGTGGACAGTAATCAGTCATGGCGCATCGTGAGTGACAAGGCGGCGGACTGGGTGGAGGTGAGTGAACCCGAACTGTTGCAAGGACATTATGACGGACGGTTCACGGTGAAGGTGCATTCTAATGCCGGATACCGGGTGCGTGGTGGATTTCCGGCAGCACGTCACACGGTACTCTCGTTAGTGAATGATACGGGCGTGGTACGCGATATCCTTATTTATCAAGGTGGTTACGTACGTATCCGGGGTAAATATTGGCTGGACCGTAATCTGGCGGCAGGCGGGAAATTAGCACAGGTAGCCATCCCGTTGGGGTTGGAAGTGGATACCACGCTTAATCGGGGTACGTATTTTCAGTTTGGCTGTCCTACTGATCGATGGGAGGAGAACTTTACGCCCTGTCGCGGCAGTTGGTACGATGGCACGGCAGAGAGTCCTGCACGGATTAATGAGTTGGACCCTTCGCCGGAGGGGTGGCGGCTACCATCGCGTATCGAAATGGAGGCACTGATGAACAGTCCCGCTGCTCCGATGGAGCTTCAACGGGAGGAGGACCGGACGAATATCTGCCTTCTGAGTGACGACGGAGTACCGGTGTATCTGCCGCTGTGCGGACACCGGAGTCACATCAACGGCTGCCGGATTGTGATTCCGCATGGGCATCGCTACTGGACGGGGAGCAGCCAAAGCCCGGTATATGGTTATTCGCTCTGCGTGGAACCCAGCCGGCAGATGTATCTGATGCACGATATGAAAAAATATGGGTTTCCGGTGAGAAGCATTTTCAACGATGAACGACAAATGGTTAACGATAAACTTTGAAAGATATGGTAGAGATAAGAAAGATCGAGGAGGTGTGGGGAGGTGTCGACATTCCGGAGATAACCGGAGTATACGATCCGCTGAGCGGGCTGAGAGACGGGACTATTACATCGCAGGCACCGATTGTTGTTTCGGGTTACAATCTGAACCGTTATGCGTTGGAGAATATCAGATTGTGCCTGGTGACACATGCCAAACCGGAACAGGTGATCGATATCAGGCTTGTGTATACGTACTCTGAGGGGAAGGTGGTTGTGGCTTTACCGGAGTTGAAGCCGGGTGAGTATCGTCCTGCGGTGATACTGAAAGGAGATGAAAAAAAGGTGTATGTACTGCCTATGCGGTGGGTGGTACGAGGAAGGTGGAGAAGATAAGGAACGAGTAATTCTGCGGTGCAGAAATAAACATAAGCAAAATGAATGCGAAGAAGAATTTAATGGCATTTATATTGACGGTATCCTCAATAGCGTTGATGGTGATTTGTCTGGGCCTGGGGATGGTGAAAGCCTGTGCGGGAGGAGACGGGAGCGAATGGAAAGAGAAGGTGGCGGCAGACACGCTGCATGTGGTGCATTATACACGGCCGGATTTACCACAGATAATGACCGATCCTGCGGAACGTGCGGTCTACTACGTGAAACATTACTGGGATGGTTATCTGACAGGTGATACGGCATGGGTGAATAGTGGAGACACGGAGCAGTTGTATGTTGACTTTATCGATGCGCTGAAGTATGTCGAACCTGAGACCGGGCGAAAGGCATTGCATACCATGATGGTACGGATGGAGGCAGACAGTACGGCATACCGGCGCTTTGGCCTGCTGGGGGAAAAGTATCTCAACGAGCCGAATTCACCGATGCGCAACGAAGACTTTTACATCGCGGTACTGGAACAGATGCTGCAATCGGACAGATTGCAGGAATGGGAGAAGATCCGTCCGGCAGACCGATTGAAGCAGGCACACAAGAATCGCCCGGGAATGAAAGCGGCGGATTTTACATATGTCACGGTACATGGTGACAATAGCCGGATGAGCAGGCTGAAAGCCAAATATACGATGTTGTTCTTTTACGATCCGGACTGTTCGAATTGCCGGAAGTTTGAGAAGTTATTTGCTGAAATACCTGCTTTCGTTGAGATGATGGAAAACGGGACACTGCGGGTGCTGGCTATCTATCCTGACGAAAACAGGGAAGAGTGGGCGGCAAAGGCAGTGTATATGCCGCAGGGATGGATCGTGGGCTGGAACAAAGCAGGCGATATCCGAACCCGGCAACTTTACGATATCCGCGCTACGCCGACTATCTATCTGCTTGACGGGCGGAAACGGGTGATACTCAAAGATACTTCGATGGAACAGTTGATAGACTATCTGGCGACACAGGCCGGAAAGTGATATTAGATAACACAAGTTTGCAGATTGCCCCGGTACTCTCTTCCGATAAAAGTATGTACAACAGTGGTTGTCGTTTATTCTTGTCAGGAATCACCGGAAGGGAGACCGGGGCTTTTGATTATTTTAAACCGGTTTACTCCTCCTTCATCGTCAACTGTATCCGTTTCCGTTCGAGGTCTATGCTCAGTACTTTCACCGTGACGTGCTGATGAATGGAGACCACTTCGGTGGGATCGGTGATGAAACGGTTGGCAAGCTGGGAGAGATGGACAAGCCCGTTCTCCTTGATGCCTATATCGACAAAAGCTCCGAAGTTGGTGATGTTGCTGACAATACCGGGTAGAGTCATCCCTTCGCGGAGGTCGTTGATGGTACGCACGTTACGGTCGAACTCAAATACCTGGATGGTATCGCGTGGGTCGCGTCCCGGTTTGTCGAGCTCTTGCAGAATATCCTTCAAGGTAGGGAGTCCTACGGTGGGGGTGATATACTTTTCCATTTCGATACGGGTACGCAACGATTTGTCGGCAATCAGTTGAGGAACAGTACATGACAGATCTTTGGCCATCTGTTGCACGATCCCATAACTTTCGGGATGCACAGCGGTGTTGTCCAACGGATTCTCTCCTCCGGCGATACGGAGGAATCCGGCGCATTGTTCAAAAGCTTTAGCTCCCATGCGGGGCACTTTCATCAACTCTTTACGTGAGGCAAAGGCGCCGTTGGCAGCGCGGTAGGCTACAATGTTCTGTGCCAGTTGCGGACCCAGACCGGAAATGTAGGTGAGCAGATGACTGCTGGCTGTGTTGAGATTGACACCTACCTGGTTGACACAGTTCTCCACTGTCTGGTCGAGTGATTTTTTCAATTTGGTCTGGTCTACATC
>OHMP01000033.1_pt1 | contig 122706 bp, 119 predicted proteins | sample 1569341 | NCBI WGS metagenome assembly OHMP01 (sample SAMEA3879584, study PRJEB24766) | human gut metagenome | biome: human-associated habitat; feature: feces | place: USA | collected 1985/1987 | reverse complement strand
ACCCACCAATGTAAAAAAGCGCCCTAAAGGCGCTTTTTTGCTATCTGCAATTTGCGAAATTGCCTGATGCGCTTCGCTTGTCAGACCAACTATGTCCGGCAGTTCCCGTGCCTCTCATCTACTGCGCCAACGCCGCCAGCAGTTTAACCAGCGCGGGCGTCACCTGCTGTGTTTCATAAACAATATATAAGTCTGCCGGGATGCGTTCTTTGAGCGGACGGAATATGACACCGGGCCAGTTCATCTGCGCGTAGCTGTCCGCTATCAATGTGATACCAATACCCATACTGACCATGGCGAGTACCGTTTGCGGTTCATTAACTTCGCGAATAACAACCGGTGAAAATCCCACCTGCTGACAAACTCGCTGCAAAAAATCCCAGTCAGTGTACACGGGCGGCATTGTAACAAAATACTCGTCACCTAGCGCTTCCAGCGGAACGGTGGAAAATGATGAGAGATGATGCTCTTCAGGCATCGCCACCAGAAACGCCGATTCATGCAACCGTAAGCTGGTAAAACCTGCCGGTGGTTCTGTCGCCATTCTCCAGATTCCGGCATCGAGTTCACGTCGTTCCAGCAGGGCCATTTGCATCGCGGGCATCTTTTCGCGAAAAAGAACGTCAACGTTAGGATTTTCCCTGAGGAATCGCCGCATAACCGGGCGCATCCGTCCCCACATTGCCGTTCCCACAACCCCGAGTTCAATCCGCCCTGCTTCTCCCCGACCTATTTGTTCAACCCGAGCCAATACATTATTTGCATTCACCAGCAATCGACGCGATTCTTCCATCAAGATTTTGCCCGCGTGTGTCAGTACGACGCTGCGCGAATGGCGAATAAAAAGCTGCGTGCCGAGTTGATTTTCCAGCTCTTTAATATGAATACTGAGCGGAGGCTGAGACATATTTAAACGCGCTGCTGCGCGACCAAAATGCAACTCTTCCGCTACGGCAAGAAAATAACGGAGCAACTTAAGATCTGTTCTATATACGCGTTCCATAATTAAGTGCTCCATATAATAAATACATCGTATTAAATTATCATGGCATAAAGTATTTCACCACCAGATATCCGACATACATAAACACGATGGATAATATACCCGGCAATACATTTGGAACAGGAATAGGTAATCGCACGATTGTAAACAAAGCACCAATGCCAAAACCAACGCCAGAAGAAAATAAAATATCTTTCACTAATTAACCTTTATCATAAAAGCAGCCCCAAGGAACAGAGCTGCGAATCCTTTTAATGTGTAACTGAACGATGCGTTATCTTTTCAGGGTCATGGTTATATTTAAACCCAAAGAAAAATATCACTGCGAGGAAAAGAGCATACCCTGCAAACATCAGCCAAATGGTATGCCAATCTTTTACGCCATCCACCGAGAAGTAATCCACTGCCATACCGCTCAGAATCGAGCCAACCCATGCGCCGACACCATTTACCATGGTCATAAAGAGCCCCTGCGCGCTGGCACGAATGCTGGAATCAACTTCCTGTTCGACAAATACCGAACCAGAAATATTGAAGAAATCGAATGCACAGCCATAAACAATCATCGACAGCAGTAGCAAAATAAATCCGGTTGTTGACGGATCGCCATAGGCGAAGAAGCCAAAGCGCAGCGTCCAGGCCACCATACTCATCAGCATGACGGTTTTAATGCCAAATCGCTTTAAAAAGAATGGGATAGTCAGTATAAAGCCCACTTCTGCCATCTGTGAAACTGACAGTAAAATGGAGGGATATTTCACCACAAAACTGTCAGCAAACTCAGGATTACGGGCGAAATCATGCAGGAACGGGTTGCCAAAAACGTTGGTAATTTGCAGCACCGCGCCCAGCATCATGGCGAAGAGGAAAAAGATAGCCATGCGTGGATTTTTAAACAGCACGAAGGCATCCAGACCCAGCTTGCTGGCAAGCGATGTAGTCGCTTTTTTCTCCGCAACCGGAATCTTCGGCAAAGTCAGCGCATAAGCCGACAGCAGCAATGACGCACCGGACGCGATATACAGCTGCAGACTACTCAATTCCAGATGCAGCAGGCTTACTGCCCACATGGCGACAATGAACCCCACCGTACCAAAAACGCGAATGGGCGGGAAAGCGGTCACCGGGTCAAGCCCTGCCTGGGCAAGACAGGAATAAGAGACGCTGTTCGATAACGCAATAGTCGGCATAAACGCCATCGCATTGACTAACATCACCCAAAACATCATATCCGGATCAGTTACGGATGCCGCATAAAAAAGTACGCCCGCACACACCAGGTGACACAGCATGTATGCACGTTCTGCACGCAGCCATTTGTCTGCGATGATCCCCATTATACCAGGCATAATAATCGCGGCGATCCCTTTGGAACTGTAAACCATGCCAACATTAGCGCCGGTGAAATGAAGGGTATTAATCATGTAAGAACCGAGGGTAACCAGCCAGCTCCCCCAGATAAAATATTGCAAAAAGGACATTACCTTTAAGCGCAAAGCGATGCTCATAATCGTTTCCTTGTCGCATCATGTGGCCTCACCCGTGAGGCCGTTTATTGTTGTTTTACTCAGGCAATTTTGCGCAGAAAGCCGCAAATAAGATTAATAAAGTTTTGCTTTGAGAGTTCCGCTGCTGCCAGCGTTTGGGCATGAGAAAGCTTCACGTCACTCAGACCTTCCGCCATGTTGGTAATCGCAGAGACCGCAACGACTTTAAGTTCGCAATGGCGAGCAGAAATAACCTCAGGCACCACAGACATACCAACAACATCCCCACCAATAATTTGCATCATGCGAATTTCCGCCGCAGTCTCGAAATTCGGACCCGGATACGAGACGAACACGCCCTCCGTCAGAGGGAACCCCTCTTCTTTCGCCACTTTTTGTAACAGTGCGCGGTATTCCGCATCGTAGGCATTCGCCAGCGAGAAGAAGCGCTCACCAAAACGTTCATCATTAAGACCCACCATCGGCGTTTCCGGCATGGTGTTGATGTGATCTTTCAATGCGACCAGACTGCCGGCCCCCACTTCAGGACGCAGTGAGCCAGCCGCATTGGTGCTGAACAGCAACTCGCAGCCCAGCAACTTAAAGGTACGGATTGCATCCGTCATAATGGTCATTCCACGACCTTCGTAGAAATGTCCGCGACCTTTCATGCACACCACTGGCACCCCCTGGAGATAACCCAGCACCAGCTCACCCGCATGGCCATGTACGGTACTTACCGGGAACCCAGGCAGCTTTTCGTAGGAAATTGCGACCGCGTTCTCAATCTGATCGGCCAGCGCGCCCAGCCCGGAACCTAAAATAAAGGCCACTCGTGGCGTGAAATCAGGTTTATAAGTCTTGATAATATCTACGCAATACAGTGGGTTATGAGAAAACTGAGCCTGATACATATATATCCTTTTTTTGTAGGGTGGAATCTAACGCCTTTTTATAACGAGATTGCCCTAACTCATACCAATACACTTTTTTCATGTATCCGATAGTTATTCGATATCGATATATTTATATTTTTTCACTATTAATAGGCGGAAAAAACTGTATTGGTACTCTCCTTTCCATTGCATTAACAATATGCCGCTTTTAATCAACCTTTTTATTAAGCAATCAACTAATAACGATCGGCATAGGGAATTATGCTATGAAAAAACATCTTTTTACTCTGACACTTTCTTCTGTATTGGCGATACCAGCAGTATCTCATGCAGAATTTAAAGGCGGTTTTGCAGATATCGGCGTGCATTATCTGGACTGGACCAGCCGGACTACCGAAAAATCGTCGACCAAATCACACAAAGATGATTTTGGTTATCTTGAATTTGAAGGTGGCGCTAACTTTAGTTGGGGAGAAATGTACGGGTTCTTCGACTGGGAAAACTTCTATAACGGTCGCCATAATAAACCAGGTAGCGAGCAGCGTTATACCTTTAAAAATACCAACCGTATTTACCTGGGTGACACCGGATTTAATTTCTACTTGCATGCGTATGGCACCTACGGTTCTGCGAATCGCGTGAATTTCCACGACGATATGTTCCTGTACGGTATCGGCTACAATTTCACCGGCAGCGGTTGGTGGTTCAAACCGTTCTTTGCAAAACGCTATACAGACCAAACCTATTATACCGGCGATAACGGTTATGTCGCCGGTTGGGTTGCAGGTTACAGCTTTATGCTGGGCAGTGAGAAATTCACCCTCACCAACTGGAACGAGTACGAGTTTGATCGTGATGCCACCTACGCGGCAGGTAATGGCGGCAAAGAAGGTCTGAACGGTGCCGTCGCACTTTGGTGGAATGCAACTTCACACATCACCACAGGGATTCAGTATCGTTATGCGGATGACAAACTGGGCGAAGATTTTTACCAGGATGCAATAATCTACTCCATCAAATTTAATTTCTGATTGATTACTGCCGGGGCTCCCGGCAGTATGAATAGCTCTATATCTGATACAGCGGCTCCCCTTCCCGCCCAGCCATTAGCGCACGGCCCTGGCCTCGTACCACGTCCCATAACGCTTGTGCGGCGGTGGAAAGTGAACGGTTCTTCCTGCGCACCAGCATCAACTGGCGTTCCACCACCGGCGTAATGCGCTTCACCACCAGTGGGCTACCTTCAGGCAATGGCAGCGCCAGTGCGGGAAGAATACTAATGCCGATGCCTGCGGCTACCATCGGGAACAGCGTCGCCGGATGTCCAATCTCCTGCACAATATTCGCCTGAATACCATTGCGCGCCAGCGCTGCGTCAATCAGCGGTCGGCTGCCTGACGCGTAATCCTGCAACACCAATTTCGCTCCCTGTAATGCCTGCCAGGGTACATAATCTTCCGCGGCCAAAGCGCTATCGCGATGGCAAAGCAGAAAGAAAGGCTCGGAAAGAATCGCTTCACATTGCAGATCGCCCACTGGGCCTGGATCGATGACGATGCCAAAGTCGACATCTCCCTGACGAATACTTTCCATCACCCACTGCTGCGGACGATCGTGCAGGACAAACTGAATATCTGGATAGCGGCGATGGCTTTCAGCAATGCATTGCGGAATAAGATGCGCGGAAATGGTCTGGCTGGCAGCGACCCGAACTTTTCCGCTCAGTTGTTGCCCCATACGCCCGGTATCGCGCAACGTGCTGTTCAGTTCATCCAGCAGTCGCTCAAGACGCAAAGCCAACTGCTGCCCTGCATCTGTAAGCACCACTTCACGCGTGGTTCTGTCCAGCAGGCGAACACCAGTATGATTTTCCAGCTCCTTCACACTGTGACTTACTGCCGACTGACTCAGGCCGATACGCTCTCCTGCACGACTAAAACTTTTCTCCTGCGCTACTGTGACGAAAACCTTTAATTGTTTTAAAGAATAATTCATCTGTTTTCTTCATGAATGGATGCAATAAATCAATTTTATTTCTCAAACTGGAAGAAGCACAATAGAACCATCGATCATCTGGAGTCTTTATGAAACTTTTTCGTATCCTCGATCCTTTCACCTTAACCCTGATCACGGTGGTGTTGCTGGCCTCTTTCTTTCCGGCCAGAGGCGATTTCGTCCCCTTCTTTGAAAATCTGACCACCGCAGCGATTGCCCTGCTGTTTTTTATGCACGGCGCGAAGTTGTCGCGTGAGGCGATTATTGCTGGCGGTGGGCACTGGCGACTGCATTTGTGGGTAATGTGCAGCACCTTCGTGCTGTTTCCGATTCTGGGCGTGCTGTTTGCCTGGTGGAAACCGGTAAATGTCGACCCGATGCTCTACTCCGGTTTTCTCTACTTGTGCATTCTCCCCGCTACCGTGCAGTCTGCAATCGCCTTCACGTCAATGGCGGGCGGTAACGTTGCGGCGGCGGTTTGTTCTGCATCAGCATCGAGCCTGCTGGGTATTTTCCTTTCACCATTGCTGGTTGGTCTGGTGATGAATGTTCACGGTGCAGGGGGCAGCCTTGAGCAGGTCGGTAAAATTATGCTGCAACTGCTGCTGCCGTTTGTGTTGGGGCATCTTTCCCGGCCGTGGATTGGTGACTGGGTGTCGCGCAATAAAAAATGGATTGCGAAAACTGACCAGACGTCCATTCTGTTGGTGGTTTATACAGCGTTCAGCGAAGCCGTTGTTAATGGTATCTGGCATAAAGTTGGCTGGGGATCATTGCTGTTTATCGTGGTGGTCAGCTGCGTTCTTCTGGCTATCGTGATTGTAGTTAACGTCTTTATGGCACGCCGACTAGGCTTCAATAAAGCAGATGAAATTACTATCGTCTTTTGTGGTTCGAAAAAGAGTCTGGCAAATGGCATCCCGATGGCAAACATTCTGTTCCCCACATCGGTGATCGGTATGATGGTGCTGCCTCTGATGATTTTCCATCAGATCCAATTGATGGTCTGTGCGGTGCTGGCGCGTCGATACAAACGCCAGACCGAACAGTTACAGGCGCAGCAGGAAAGCATCGCCGATAAAGCTTAAAGCGGACGCTTCAGGGGCTGGACCAGTTGCGTCAGCCCCTCGGTTTTAATCAGCAGCGTGATTTGCATTAGCTCACCGAGCTTCCCTGCCGGGAACTCATCTTTGCGGGCAAACCACAGCAGATACTCCTCCGGTAGGTCGATTAAGCGACGCCCTTTGTATTTGCCAAACGGCATTATCGTATTGGCTATTTCAATCAGCTGCTCTTTTTCCATCTTCAGCTACCCAGCAAACGCAGCATTTCCGCTTCGTCGATGACGTCAATGCCCAGTTCCTGTGCCTTCGCCAGTTTAGATCCTGCAGCTTCACCCGCTATCACCAGATCGGTTTTCTTCGACACGCTGCCCGCGACTTTCGCGCCCAGTTCGACCAGTCGAGCTTTGGCGTCATCACGCGACATCTGGCTTAAGCTGCCCGTAAGCACCACGGTTTTACCAGCAAACGGGCTGTCAATCTCTTCCGCGTTGATAACGATCGGCGCAGGCCAGTGAACACCTTCCGCCAACAGCTCGCTGATGACATTGCGGTTGCTTTCTTCGGCAAAGAAGTTGTGAACGTGGGATGCAACGACAATGCCAACATCAGGCACCTTTTGCAGCTCTTCAATCGAAGCGGCTTCCAGCGCTTCCAGCGTGCCGAAATATGCCGCCAGACCTGCTGCGGTGGCCTCGCCGACTTCACGGATGCCAAGTGCATAGAGGAAGCGAGCAAAGGTGGTTTCTTTCGCTTTTTCCAGCGCGTTAACCACGTTTTGTGCCGATTTTGGCCCCATACGCTCCAGTCCGGTCAGTTTGCCTGCGGTGAGTTTGAACAGATCCGCCGGAGTGTGGACATATTCTTTTTCAACCAGCTGATCGATGATTTTGTCGCCCATTCCGTCAACATCCATCGCACGGCGGGAAACAAAGTGTTTCAGCGACTCTTTACGCTGCGCACCGCAAATCAGGCCACCGGTACAGCGGGCAACCGCTTCACCTTCCACACGCTCGACGTCAGAACCACATACCGGACAATGCGTCGGGAATACAACCTCACGGGTATCTTCCGGGCGTTCAGAAAGCACGACGTTCACCACCTGCGGGATCACGTCGCCTGCGCGGCGAATCACCACTTTATCGCCAATGCGTAAACCAAGACGTTCGATTTCGTCAGCATTATGCAGTGTGGCGTTACTCACCAGCACGCCAGCAACATGGACAGGTTCCAGACGCGCAACAGGCGTAATCGCGCCAGTACGCCCAACCTGAAACTCGACGTCACGCACAAAGGTCATCTGTTCCTGCGCCGGGAATTTAAACGCTACCGCCCAGCGCGGGGCACGCGCGACAAAGCCAAGCTGCTCCTGCTGTGCCAGTGAGTTGACCTTAATCACCACGCCGTCGATATCAAAGCCCAGCGTCGGGCGGTCTTCTTCTACTTTGTGGTAGAACGCCAGCACTTCTTCCGCCGATTCACAAAGCGTTACCCGATCGCTGACCGGCAAACCCCACTTTTTAAATTGCAGTAAACGGCCAAGATGAGTATCCGGCAGCTCGCCACCTTCCAGAACACCGACGCCATAGCAGAAGAAAGTGAGCGGTCGCTTCGCTGTAATACGCGGATCAAGCTGACGCAGTGAACCAGCAGCCGCATTACGTGGGTTAGCAAACACTTTCCCGCCCGTGCGTCGCGCATCTTCGTTAATCTTTTCGAAGCCCGCCTGCGGCAGGAACACTTCACCACGCACTTCCAGACGCGCCGGGATATTCTCTCCGTGTAGCTTCAGCGGAATGGCGCGAATAGTACGCACATTAGACGTAATATCTTCCCCGGTGGTGCCATCGCCACGGGTGGCGGCACTGACTAAAACACCATTTTCATACAGAATACTGACGGCAAGACCATCCAGCTTCAGCTCACAGCACCAGGTGACTTTCTCGTTGCTTTTCAGACGGTCCTGCACACGTTTGTTGAAAGCAAGAAAGCTTTCTTCATCAAAAACGTTATCCAGCGACAGCATTGGCACTTCATGGCGGATCTGGCTGAAAGCCGCCAGCGGCGCAGCACCTACACGTTGGGTAGGCGAATCAGGCGTAATCAGTTCTGGATGTTTGGTTTCCAGCTCGCGCAATTCGCGCATCAGCCTGTCGTATTCAGCGTCGGGAATTTCCGGCGCATCCATCACATGATAAAGATATTCATGATGGCGAAGCGTCGTTCGCAGTTCTGTCAGTTGTTGTTCGATTGATTCCATATCGCACCATCAATGCTAAAAACCCCCGACAAGCGGGGGTTCGAAGAGGAGTTAATTTGCCTTAAGTGTATCAGGCGTTGGCGTCTTTGACTTCGCGGATGATGTCCTGGTACTCGCGCAATTTCTGCGGAGTCATCATACGGCGCTGATCGTCAAGCACTACACCGCCCACTTCATCGGCAATATGCTGCGCAGATTGCAGCATCAGCTTGAAGTTCTGCAGCTCGTCACCGTAAGACGGTACCTGCATAAAGATAGTGACACCCGGAGTAGTGAAATCCTTCATTTCAGGATCAAAGGTTCCCGGTTTCACCATATTCGCCAGGCTGAATAACGCCGGGCCGCTGCCATCCGGGCTAAGATGACGATGGTAAATATTCATATCGCCAAAAATGAAGCCCGCTTGTTGAATGCTGTTAAGAAGCAGTTCACCGTTTAGCTCGCTACCGTGATGCGCCGCGACGTTCATGATAATCACCGCTTCTTTGCGCTTCGGTTTATCCATAACTGGAGCCGGTTCCGCTACAGGCTCAGGCTGTGGTGCCGCTACAGGCTCTGCAGGCTGGAAAGCCTGTTGTGCCGGTTGCGGTGCTGAATGCACTGGCTGCGGCGCTGATGCGACCTGTGGCGAAACTGGCTGCTGCAACGGCTGTTCAGGCTGCGGCTGATAGGCAGGTTGCTGCACCGGCTGCGCTGGACGCGGAGCATGTTGCGGCGGTACCTGCGCTTCAGGCGGCTGCTGGACCGGTTGACGCGGCTGGGCAGACGCATAAGGCGGTTGGTACTGGTGTTGCGGCGACGGACGAGCAGCCTCATGCTCCTGGGCGTTAGCCGGGGCATGATTCACGCGGTGAACACGAACCTCACCAACGCCCTCATCATCTTCGACATCCTCGTCATAAGAATCGTCGTCACGTTTTGACTTCATTCGTTTTAATGGCCGATCGCGGAACATAGAAGATCGTTCTTTACGGCTGGTCCAGAAACCATGTACCAGTAAAGCGATTATGGCGATCGCGCCAACAATGATTAATATCAGACGCAAATCCTGCATCATTATATTCTCTGTTGTTCTAACACCTTGCCACCACGGCAAACATTTACTCACTAAGAGTATTTGCCGATTACCTCAAGTGCAAGTGCACTATTAACTTTCACAGCACAAAGATAGATGAAATCGTGCTTTTTGCTGTTTTTTCGAACATATCCTAACTGTCCATTGCGCAATTACCCGGTAAAATACGCAGAATTTTCCTGGGATTGGTCAAAAGGAGCTCATCCTGATTATGGTTTCATCATTCACATCTGCCCCACGCAGCGGTTTTTACTATTTTGCGCAAGGCTGGAAGCTCGTCTCGCAACCTGGGATTCGGCGTTTCGTTATTTTACCGCTGCTGGTCAATATTTTGTTGATGGGGGGCGCATTCTGGTGGCTCTTTACGCAACTCGATGTCTGGATCCCGACTCTCATGAGTTATGTTCCGGACTGGTTACAATGGCTGAGCTATCTGTTGTGGCCTCTGGCTGTCATCTCTGTGCTGTTAGTGTTTGGCTATTTCTTCTCAACGATTGCTAACTGGATTGCCGCTCCGTTCAATGGTTTATTGGCTGAACAACTGGAAGCACGATTGACTGGCGCTACACCGCCAGATACCGGGATTTTCGGTATCATGAAAGATGTGCCGCGAATCATGAAACGCGAATGGCAAAAATTTGCCTGGTATCTGCCGCGCGCAATTGTATTACTAATTCTTTACTTCATCCCTGGTATTGGGCAAACCGTCGCGCCGGTACTGTGGTTCCTGTTTAGCGCCTGGATGTTAGCCATCCAGTATTGCGATTACCCCTTCGATAACCACAAAGTGCCGTTTAAAGAGATGCGCACCGCCCTGCGCACACGCAAAATCACCAATATGCAGTTTGGTGCTTTAACCAGCCTGTTTACGATGATCCCGCTGCTTAATCTGTTCATCATGCCCGTTGCCGTTTGTGGTGCGACGGCGATGTGGGTCGATTGCTATCGCGATAAACACGCGATGTGGCGGTAACAATCTACCGGTTATTTTGTAAACCGCTTGTGTGAAACAGGGGTGGCTTATGCCGCCCCTTATTCCATCTTGCATGTCATTATTTCCCTTCTGCATATAGATATGCTAAATCCTTACTTCCGCATATTCTCTGAGCGGGTATGCTACCTGTTGTATCCCAATTTCATACAGTTAAGGACAGGCCATGAGTAAGATTTTTGAAGATAACTCGCTGACTATCGGTCACACGCCGCTGGTTCGCCTGAATCGCATCGGTAACGGACGCATTCTGGCGAAGGTGGAATCTCGTAACCCCAGCTTCAGCGTTAAGTGCCGTATCGGTGCTAACATGATTTGGGATGCCGAAAAGCGCGGCGTGCTGAAACCAGGCGTTGAACTGGTTGAACCAACCAGCGGTAATACCGGGATTGCACTGGCCTATGTCGCTGCCGCTCGCGGTTACAAACTTACCCTGACCATGCCAGAAACCATGAGTATTGAACGCCGCAAGCTGCTGAAAGCGTTAGGTGCAAACCTGGTGCTGACCGAAGGTGCTAAAGGCATGAAAGGCGCAATCCAAAAAGCAGAAGAAATTGTCGCCAGCAATCCAGAGAAATACCTGCTGCTGCAACAATTCAGCAATCCGGCAAACCCTGAAATCCACGAAAAAACCACCGGTCCGGAGATCTGGGAAGATACCGACGGTCAGGTTGATGTATTTATTGCTGGCGTTGGCACTGGCGGTACGCTGACCGGCGTCAGCCGCTACATTAAAGGCACCAAAGGCAAGACCGATCTTATCTCTGTCGCCGTTGAGCCAACCGATTCTCCAGTTATCGCCCAGGCACTGGCTGGTGAAGAGATTAAACCTGGCCCGCATAAAATTCAGGGTATTGGCGCAGGTTTTATCCCGGCTAACCTCGATCTCAAGCTGGTCGATAAAGTCATTGGCATCACCAATGAAGAAGCCATTTCTACCGCCCGTCGTCTGATGGAAGAAGAAGGTATTCTTGCAGGTATCTCTTCTGGAGCAGCTGTTGCCGCGGCGTTGAAACTACAAGAAGATGAAAGCTTTACCAACAAGAATATTGTGGTTATTCTACCGTCATCGGGTGAGCGTTATTTAAGCACCGCATTGTTTGCCGATCTCTTCACTGAGAAAGAATTGCAACAGTAATGCCAGCTTGTTAAAAATGCGTAAAAAAGCACCTTTTCAGGTGCTTTTTTGTGGCCTGCTTCAAACTTTCGCCCCTCCTGGCATTGATTCAGCCTGTCGGAACTGGTATTTAACCAGACTAATTATTTTGATGCGCGAAATTAATCGTTACAGGAAAAGCCAAAGCTGAATCGATTTTATGATTTGGTTCAATTCTTCCTTTAGCGGCATAATGTTTAATGACGTACGAAACGTCAGCGGTCAACACCCGCCAGCAATGGACTGTATTGCGCTCTTCGTGCGTCGCGTCTGTTAAAAACTGGCGCTAACAATACAGGCTAAAGTCGAACCGCCAGGCTAGACTTTAGTTCCACAACACTAAACCTATAAGTTGGGGAAATACAATGTTCCAGCAAGAAGTTACCATTACCGCTCCGAACGGTCTGCACACCCGCCCTGCTGCCCAGTTTGTAAAAGAAGCTAAGGGCTTCACTTCTGAAATTACTGTGACTTCCAACGGCAAAAGCGCCAGCGCGAAAAGCCTGTTTAAACTGCAGACTCTGGGCCTGACTCAAGGTACCGTTGTGACTATCTCCGCAGAAGGCGAAGACGAGCAGAAAGCGGTTGAACATCTGGTTAAACTGATGGCGGAACTCGAGTAATTTCCCGGGTTCTTTTAAAAATCAGTCACAAGTAAGGTAGGGTTATGATTTCAGGCATTTTAGCATCCCCGGGTATCGCTTTCGGTAAAGCTCTGCTTCTGAAAGAAGACGAAATTGTCATTGACCGGAAAAAAATTTCTGCCGACCAGGTTGATCAGGAAGTTGAACGTTTTCTGAGCGGTCGTGCCAAGGCATCAGCCCAGCTGGAAACGATCAAAACGAAAGCTGGTGAAACGTTCGGTGAAGAAAAAGAAGCCATCTTTGAAGGGCATATTATGCTGCTCGAAGATGAGGAGCTGGAGCAGGAAATCATAGCCCTGATTAAAGATAAGCACATGACAGCTGACGCAGCTGCTCATGAAGTTATCGAAGGTCAGGCTTCTGCCCTGGAAGAGCTGGATGATGAATACCTGAAAGAACGTGCGGCTGACGTACGTGATATCGGTAAGCGCCTGCTGCGCAACATCCTGGGCCTGAAGATTATCGACCTGAGCGCCATTCAGGATGAAGTCATTCTGGTTGCCGCTGACCTGACACCGTCCGAAACTGCACAGCTGAACCTGAAGAAGGTGCTGGGTTTCATCACCGACGCGGGTGGCCGTACTTCCCACACCTCTATCATGGCGCGTTCTCTGGAACTGCCTGCTATCGTGGGTACCGGTAGCGTCACCTCTCAGGTGAAAAATGACGACTATCTGATTCTGGATGCCGTAAATAATCAGGTTTACGTCAATCCAACCAACGAAGTTATTGATAAAATGCGCGCTGTTCAGGAGCAAGTGGCTTCTGAAAAAGCAGAGCTTGCTAAACTGAAAGATCTGCCAGCTATTACGCTGGACGGTCACCAGGTAGAAGTGTGCGCTAACATTGGTACGGTTCGTGACGTTGAAGGTGCAGAGCGTAACGGCGCTGAAGGCGTTGGTCTGTATCGTACTGAGTTCCTGTTCATGGACCGCGACGCGCTGCCCACTGAAGAAGAACAGTTTGCTGCTTACAAAGCAGTGGCTGAAGCGTGTGGCTCGCAGGCGGTTATCGTTCGTACCATGGACATCGGCGGCGACAAAGAGCTGCCATACATGAACTTCCCGAAAGAAGAGAACCCGTTCCTCGGCTGGCGCGCTATCCGTATCGCAATGGATCGTAAAGAGATCCTGCGCGATCAGCTCCGCGCTATCCTGCGTGCCTCGGCTTTCGGTAAATTGCGCATTATGTTCCCGATGATCATCTCTGTTGAAGAAGTACGTGCACTGCGCAAAGAGATCGAAATCTACAAACAGGAACTGCGCGACGAAGGTAAAGCGTTTGACGAGTCAATTGAAATCGGCGTAATGGTGGAAACACCGGCTGCCGCAACAATTGCACGTCATTTAGCCAAAGAAGTTGATTTCTTTAGTATCGGCACCAATGATTTAACGCAGTACACTCTGGCAGTTGACCGTGGTAATGATATGATTTCACACCTTTACCAGCCAATGTCACCGTCCGTGCTGAACTTGATCAAGCAAGTTATTGATGCTTCTCATGCTGAAGGCAAATGGACTGGCATGTGTGGTGAGCTTGCAGGCGACGAACGTGCTACACTTCTGTTGCTGGGGATGGGTCTGGACGAATTCTCTATGAGCGCCATTTCTATCCCGCGCATTAAGAAGATTATCCGTAACACGAACTTCGAAGATGCGAAGGTGTTAGCAGAGCAGGCTCTTGCTCAACCGACAACGGACGAGTTAATGACGCTGGTTAACAAGTTCATTGAAGAAAAAACAATCTGCTAATCCACGAGATGCGGCCCAATTTACTGCTTAGGAGAAGATCATGGGTTTGTTCGATAAACTGAAATCTCTGGTTTCCGACGACAAGAAGGATACCGGAACTATTGAGATCATTGCTCCGCTCTCTGGCGAGATCGTCAATATCGAAGACGTGCCGGATGTCGTTTTTGCGGAAAAAATCGTTGGTGATGGTATTGCTATCAAACCAACTGGAAACAAAATGGTCGCGCCTGTAGACGGCACCATTGGTAAAATCTTTGAAACCAACCACGCGTTCTCTATCGAATCTGATAGCGGCGTTGAACTGTTCGTCCACTTCGGTATCGACACCGTTGAACTGAAAGGCGAAGGCTTCAAGCGTATTGCTGAAGAAGGTCAGCGCGTGAAAGTTGGCGATACTGTCATTGAATTTGATCTGCCGCTGCTGGAAGAGAAAGCCAAGTCTACCCTGACTCCGGTTGTTATCTCCAACATGGACGAAATCAAAGAACTGATCAAACTGTCCGGTAGCGTGACTGTGGGTGAAACCCCGGTTATCCGCATCAAGAAGTAATTCTTGCCGCAGTGAAAAATGGCGCCCATCGGCGCCATTTTTTATGCTTCCGCCAGCGGCGGCAAAATCAATTCATCGCTCTCATGCTGCTGGGTGTAGCGCATCACTTCCAGTACGCGCAACCCCGCACGGTGCACCGCATCGTTTAACGCCTTCCCTTTCAGCAAACCACTGATAAGCTGAGCACAAAACAGGTCGCCAGTCCCTTTCAGGTCGGTTTTTACCCGTGAATGGGAAATGACATTCACGCTGTCGGCACTGACCACCACCACCTGCATCTCCTGATTTTCTTCATTACCGGAGGCGCTGGTAATCACCACCCATTTTAATGTGTCTGAAAGCAGACTTTTTGCGGCAGCAATGGCACTGTCGAGATCGCGGCAATTTTTACCGGTCAGGATTTCCAGCTCAAAGATATTGGGGGTAATTCCCTGCGCCAGCGGCAGTAAATATTGTCGATACGCCTCGGGAAGGTCAGGTTTGACATAAATTCCGCTATCAATATCGCCAATCACTGGATCGACCATGATCAATAGGTCAGGATGATCTTTGCGTAGCGCAGTCAGCCACTCGGCAAGGATTTTGATTTGCGATGCCGTTCCCATATAGCCCGTGGTTACAGCACGAAGTTGGCGCAACGCATCACGCTCCTGAAGCGCACGCAAATAGCCGCTAAACCATTCGTCCGGAATCGCACCACCGTAGAAAGTGTCATAATGCGGTGTATTGCTCAGCAATACCGTCGGCACGGCAAAGACATTCAGGCCGTTCTGTTTGATAGCAGGCACGGCAATGCTGTTGCCTACGCTGCCGTACACTACCTGCGACTGCACGGCGACGATATCTGCCTGCAATGCCCTGCTCTTATCGTTAAACAACAACAAACTACTCATTTAATTTTTTCTCCTTGCCGATGATCCTCATCGTATTCCAACCGAAACTTTACCTGATTCTGGCAGTCAAATCGGCTATCACAAAACAAGGATAAGGTAATTCAATGAAGAAAATCATTTGTCTGGTCATTACGCTGCTAATGACACTCCCCGTTTACGCGAAGTTAACTGCCCATGAAGAAGCCCGTATCAACGCCATGCTGGAGGGATTAGCACAGAAAAAGGATTTGATATTTGTGCGTAACGGCGATGAACACACCTGTGATGAAGCGGTTTCCCACCTGCGTCTGAAGCTCGGCAACACGCGCAACCGCATTGATACCGCCGAGCAGTTTATTGATAAGGTGGCCTCGTCGTCATCGATTACCGGGAAGCCGTATATTGTGAAGATGCCCGGTAAGAGCGATGAAAATGCGCAACCTTTTTTACATGCGCTGATTGCGCAGACGGATAAAACGGTGCCTGCGCAATAATCTTAAATCCCCGCCCCCTGGCTAAAATGCTCTTCCCCAAACACCCCGGTAGAAAGGTAGCGATCGCCGCGATCGCAGATGATCGCGACCACCACCGCGCCGGGGTTAGCTTTTGCCACGCGCAGTGCTCCGGCAACCGCGCCGCCGGAGCTGACGCCACAGAATATTCCTTCCCGCACTGCCAGTTCGCGCATGGTGTTTTCCGCTTCTCGCTGATGAATATCCAGCACCTCATCCACCAGAGAAGCGTTGAAAATCCCCGGCAGATATTCCGCAGGCCAGCGGCGAATGCCGGGAATGCTACTGCCCTCTTCCGGCTGCAGGCCAACAATGGTCACCGGTTTGGATTGTTCGCGCATAAAGCGTGAAACGCCGGTGATAGTGCCGGTTGTTCCCATGCTGGAGACAAAATGGGTAATGCGCCCGCCAGTTTGCTGCCAGATTTCCGGCCCGGTGGTGGTGTAATGGGCGTAGGGATTATCAGGATTATTAAACTGATCGAGCAGCTTTCCTTCACCACGATTCGCCATTTCAAGCGCCAGATCGCGCGCACCTTCCATGCCCTGCTCTTTGGTGACAAGAATCAGTTCCGCACCATAAGCACGCATCGCCGCACGGCGTTCCTGGCTCATGTTGTCGGGCATCAGCAATTTCATGCGATAGCCTTTAAGCGCGGCAATCATTGCCAGCGCAATGCCGGTGTTACCACTGGTGGCTTCGATCAGCACGTCCCCCGGTTTAATTTCCCCGCGCTTTTCCGCCTCGACGATCATCGAAAGTGCCGCACGATCTTTTACCGAACCTGCCGGGTTATTGCCTTCCAGTTTCAACCAGATTTCACTGCCGTTATTAGGCCCCATTCGCTGCAACTTCACCAGAGGCGTATTGCCAATTGTTTGTTCTAATGTACTCACGATCTCTGTCCATACGTGGTGTTGCCTGATGCGACGCTTGCGCGTCTTATCAGGCCTACAGGTTACAAACCTTGCCATTAAAAAGCCCGGATCGCGGGAAGCGCCTCCGGGCGTTTAACATTCACTCAACCTATCAGGCGCTTTGTGCGAGAGCAAGTTCCTCATCGCGGGTTTCAATACGCTCGTCGCCGTTATACAGCCGCGCATGTTGCAGACCAACGAATAAACGCTCGCCACGTTGCGGGGCGTCGTCGCCGTGCATCACGACCGTCAGCGGTTCGTTGTACCACCCCAGCGGCTGCACGACTAATTGGGTGTAGTGGCCTTTCGGGCTGGCTTCCAGTACCTGTACCGGCAGCGGCGAATCGAGGCTGGTACGGCGGCTGATATCCACTTCCCACGGACGCAGGAAGAGATCCACTGGCCCCTGATACGCAGGTGTATAGCCCAGCGGCCAGCGATGTGCGCCAACATGGAACTGCCCGCCGCGAATGGTTCCCTGCAGGCGGTTCACTTCGCCCATAAATTCGAGTACAAAACGGGTCGCTGGTTCGCGCCATACCTGGTCCGGTGCATCAGCCTGCTCGATATTGCCCTGGCTCATCACCACTACACGATCGGCTACTTCGGTCGCCTCTTCCTGGTCATGGGTCACGAACACGCTGGTGAATTTCAGCTCTTCATGCAACTGACGCAGCCAGCGACGCAGCTCTTTACGCACCTGAGCATCCAACGCGCCAAACGGTTCATCAAGCAGCAGAATTTGCGGTTCTACAGCCAGCGCACGCGCCAGTGCCACACGCTGTTTCTGGCCGCCGGAAAGCTGCGCCGGATAACGATCCGCCAGATGGGCAAGCTGGACCATCTCGAGCAATTTTGTCACTTTCGCTTTGATAGCTGCGGCATTCGGGCGCTCGCGACGCGGCAGCACCGTCAGGCCAAAAGCGATATTGTCGAACACCGTCATATGGCGGAACAGCGCGTAATGCTGAAACACGAAACCGACTTTACGATCGCGCGCATGCAGGCGGCTGACGTCGGTGCCGTGGAAGCGAATATGCCCGCTGGTTTGATGCTCAAGCCCGGCGATAATGCGCAGCAGCGTGGTTTTCCCGGAACCAGACGGCCCCAGCAATGCGACCATCTGACCAGAAGGAATATCCAGTGAGATATCGTTCAGCACCTGGGTGCGACCAAAAGACTTCTTAATATTGGCAATCTCAATGCTCATGATGTTCCTCCTGCTGCGCGCGTTTTTCCTGATTCTCCAGACGCCACTGCAACATACTCTTTAAAAACAGGGTGATAATCGCCATCAGCGTCAACAACGCGGCAGCGGTAAAGGAGCCGACGGTGTTGTAGTCCTGCTCCAGCAATTCAATCTGTAACGGCAGCGAAAGTGTTTCGCCGCGAATCGAGCCGGAAACCACCGACACCGCACCAAACTCGCCAATCGCGCGGGCGTTGGTCAGCACCACGCCATAAAGCAGCGCCCAGCGGATGTTCGGCAGCGTGACGCGGCGAAACATCTGCCAGCCAGACGCGCCAAGCAAAATCGCCGCTTCGTCTTCCTGGCTGCCCTGGCTTAACATCACCGGCACCAGCTCACGCACCACAAACGGACACGTCACGAAGATGGTGACCAGCACCATTCCCGGCCAGGAGAACATAATTTGCAGATTATGTTCATCCAGCCAGCCGCCGAGCGGGCCGTTAGAGCCGTAAAACAGCAGATACACCAGACCGGCAACCACCGGCGACACGGCAAACGGAATGTCCAGCAGCGTCAGTAGCAACTGGCGTCCGGGGAAGTTAAAGCGCGTCACCAGCCAGGCCAGCAGAATGCCGAACACCAGGTTCACCGGCACGGCAATCAGCGCAATCATCACCGTCAGCCAGATGGCGTGCAGCATGTCCGGATCGGCCAGATTCTGTAAAACTGGCATCAGCCCTTTGCTGAACGCCTGCACGAAGATGTAAATCATCGGCACCAGCAGGATGAACGCCGAAACCAGCATCCCGATGCCAATCAGAAACCATTTGCCCCAGTTAATCGGGCGCGCGTCATAACGCTTCAATTGGGTAACTTCCGCCATTAATGACCTACCACACGCCGACCAAAGCGACTTTGCAGAGTGTTAATTGAGAACAGCAGCAGCAGGGATGCCGCGAGGATCACCGAAGCAATCGCGCTCGCCGCCGGGTAATCAAACTCCTGTAAGCGAACAAAAATCATCAGCGACGTCACTTCCGTCTTCCAGGCAATGTTCCCGGCGATAAAAATTACCGCGCCAAACTCACCGAGGCTGCGGGTAAACGACAGCACCACGCCCGCCACCAGCGCCGGAGAAAGCTCCGGCAGCACCACTTTGCAGAAACTCTGCCAGCGCGTTGCGCCGAGCGTTTCCGCCGCTTCTTCATATTCCGGGCCTAACTCTTCCAGCACCGGCTGCACGGTACGCACCACAAACGGAATACTGGTAAAAGCCATCGCCACCGCAATCCCCAGCCAGGTATAGGTAACTTTGATATCAAGCTTCGCCAGCCATTCACCGTAAAAACCGTTTACAGAAAAGAGCGAGGCCAGCGTCAAACCGGCGACTGCCGTTGGCAGCGCAAAGGGTAAATCCATCAGCGCATCAAGCAGTGTGCGGCCCGGAAAGCGATAGCGGGTTAAGATCCACGCCATCAGCAAACCGAAAACGCCGTTAAAAATTGATGCCACAAACGCTGACAGCAGCGTAACTTTGTAGGCCGCGACCACCTGCGGGTTGGTGATCACCTCCCAGTACTGCGCCCAGCTCATCTGAGCCAGCTGCATCACCAGCGCGGAGAGCGGCAGCAGCAAAATCAGGCACACAAACAGCAGACTGGTGCCGAGGCTTAAGGTAAAGCCCGGCAGCACGCGTCTTGATGAAACTGCAAACATTAATTACGCCCCGCCGCTAACAGCTTGTCCAACTCGCCGCCGCTGGTGAAGTGGGTTTTCATCACTTCCGGCCAGGAGCCAAATTTGTCTTCCACGCGGAACAGTTCGGTCTGCGGGAATTTGTCTTTCAGTTTGTCCATGACTTCCGGGTTATTTACGCGGTAGTAATAGTCGGTGATGATGGTTTGCGCCTGCGGGCTGTAGAGCCAGTTCAGGTAAGCTTTTGCTGCTTTTTCCGTACCGTTGGCCTGCACGTTTTTATCGACCCACGCCACCGGGAATTCCGCCAGAATATTGGTTTTCGGAATCACCACTTCAAAGCCCTGCGCTTCATACTGTTTACGAATGTTGTTTACTTCCGATTCAAAGCTAATCAGTACATCGCCCAGCCCGCGCTCGGCAAAGGTGGTGGTCGCGCCACGACCGCCGGTATCGAACACTTCAACGTTTTTCAGGAACTGGGTCATAAACTGTTCGGTTTTGGCTTTGTCGCCACCGTCAGCTTTATCCGCTGCACCCCATGCCGCCAGATAGGTGTAACGTGCGTTACCCGACGTTTTCGGGTTCGGGAAAATCAGCTTTACGTCGGAGCGCACCAGATCGTTCCAGTCGTGGATATTCTTCGGGTTACCCTTACGCACCAGGAAGCCCATGGTGGAGTAGAACGGCGAGCTGTTATTCGGCAGGCGCGTTTGCCAGTCGGCCGGGATCAGCTTGCCTTTGTCGTGCAGGATTTGTACGTCAGTCACCTGGTTATAAGTGACAACGTCGGCTTTTAAGCCCTGCAAAATCGCCAGCGCCTGTTTTGATGACCCGGCATGAGATTGTTTTATCGTCAGTTTGTCGCCGCCGTTATCTTTTGCCCATTGTTGCTCAAACGGCGGATTCAGGGCGGCAAACAGCTCGCGGGAGACGTCATAAGAACTGTTCAGCAGTTCCGTTGCCTGTACATGGCCCGCCAGCAGCAGAGAAGCGACCAGCGCGAGTGAGTTCTTTTTCAGTAAGTTAACGGCCATTGCGCACCCTTATAAATTTAATGACTTTCTAATAGCCATCATATTTATAACGGACGTGAAAGGAGTAACGGTTTTATATACCGTTTGGTGATTTGGAAGTTGAAAAGGGAATAAGAACCAGGTTCAAGACGAAATCCTCCCCACACATGCAGGGAGGAAACAGAGGTGAATCAGATGCCGACGCTAACCGTCTCCGGCAGTGTGCTGCCGCCATCAATCACATTCTGTGTACCGGTTAAATAACTTGATTCATCCGATGCGAGGAAGGCTGCCAGTTCGCCGACTTCCAGCGGATCGGCGAGGCGACGCATCGGGATTGCTTTTGCCATTTCAGTCAGCACCGATTCTGGATCTTCCGGGTTCGACTGGCGGGCAATGCTTTCCGCCATTGGCGTGCGTACGTATCCCGGGCAGATGGCGTTAACGCGAATACCAGACTGCGCGTACTCCACCGCCAGCGATTTAGTCAGGCCAACAATCGCCGCTTTCGTTAAGGCATACGCCGTTTCACCCGGATCGGCCACCATATCGCCAGTGACTGAAGACATCATCACAATGCGACCATCTTTGCGGGCAATCATCTCCGGCAACACCGCCTTCGTGACGTTCCATACGCCTTTAATATTGATATCAATATGGAAATCGCGATCTTCATCGCTCATATCGAGGAAACTGCCCAGACGACAAACGCCTGCGTTATTCACCAGGATATCAATGCGCCCTTCTTTTTCCTTCGCGCGTTTGATAGCTGCGGCTACCGACGCCGGGTCACGCACATCGGCGACAACCGCCGTACAGCGATGACCACGACCACACAGTTCGTCCGCCAGCTTTTCGATCTCAGGGGAGATATCCAGCAAGATTAGGTTTGCGCCATGACGCGCAAAAGTTCTGGCAATTCCTTCGCCAATTCCCTGCAATGCGCCCGTAATCAGTGCTGTCTTGCCCGTGAGTTTACCCATTTTAATGCTCTCCTTGTTAATACAGAGCGTTACACTCCATTCCCTCTGAAAATACAGGATAAACAAAATATTGCTGCGGATCAGCTCACTAATTCAGGAAAATCTCAATTCAGTCGCTGCTTTATGCATCATTTCAGGCGTTGCGTTAGCTCACTGCTGCGCTCAATCATTTTCAATGACTCCACATCATTGAGTTGCACAAGGCCAACAAACAGTAAATCGGTAACCGAATTTTGCGCCGTGCGGGTGGACATCGACGAGCTGCGCCATTCGGTTTCGCCAGAAACGGTATCGAGGGTGTAATGCGCCAGCCGCCGCAGCGGGGAATCGGTTAACGAGGTAATGGCAATCACCGTTGCCCCCTGCTTTCGTGCTGCCTCGGCGCACAAGACAATCTCTTTTTTACTGCCGCTGTAAGAGATAGCGATTTGTACATCGCCTTTTTTCAGCGCCTGGGAAACGGTGGCTTGTACATGCGTGTCAGCTTCACAGGCCACACGATAACCAATTTTCATCAGTTTGAACGACAGATCGCGCCCCACCAGCGCCGACCCACCCAGGCCCGTTATCTGGATAAACGGTGCTTTACTGATGACCTCAATGATTTTTTGCAACCGCGCGTAGTCGAACAACGCACAGGTTTGCTCCAGCGCCAGCTCTTTTTCGCGATTCAATTTGCGGGCAATCACTTCCAGCGAATCATCACTGGTAATCGAACTGTGCAGGTGCAGCGCCGTGGCATTCGTTTTCTCCCGGCTAGCACTGTATTCGCCAATTAACGCCATACGCAATTCAGTAAATCCTTGCGCACCGAGCTTCTGGGCAAACTTCACAATACTCGACTGGCTGATGCCGAGCTGTTTCGCCATCTTGCGCGAAGAGACGGATTTCAGCTCACTCACGTTGGCCCGCAGAAAGTCAGCAATTTTTTGCTCGTTCTCGGTAAATTCACTTTCCGCATTGCGTATTTTCGTCAGGTACAACATCTTCCACTCTCCTGGGCTGGCAGCAAAAATTCCGCTTAAGTTCTTATGACGCTCTTCACACTCTGCGAGTGTAGACTCAATGATTCCTTTAAGTCTGTCAATTCGGGATATATGATTCCATACATCTGCAATTATTTGATCGTAAATAGTAAGGTCACCACCGATGCAACTTGAAAAGATGATTACCGAAGGCTCGAACGCCGCCTCGGCTGAAATTGACCGCGTATCAACGCTGGAAATGTGCCGGATTATCAACGATGAAGATAAAACCGTACCACTCGCCGTTGAGCGCGTACTGCCGGATATCGCCGCGGCGATCGATGTTATCCACGCCCAGGTAAGCGGCGGCGGGCGTCTGATTTATCTCGGTGCGGGAACATCCGGTCGTCTGGGGATTCTGGATGCCAGCGAATGTCCGCCCACCTACGGCGTTAAACCGGGTCTGGTGGTTGGTTTGATTGCTGGAGGCGAATATGCCATTCAGCACGCGGTGGAAGGCGCTGAAGATAGCCGGGAAGGTGGTGTTAACGATCTGAAAAACATCGGCTTAACCGCGCAGGATGTGGTGGTTGGCATTGCGGCCAGTGGTCGCACGCCGTATGTAATTGCCGGACTGGAATACGCACGCCAGCTCGGCTGCCGCACAGTGGGAATTTCCTGTAATCCCGGGAGCGCCGTTTCAACCACCGCTGAGTTTGCCATTACGCCAGTTGTTGGGGCCGAAGTGGTCACAGGTTCTTCGCGAATGAAAGCAGGTACGGCGCAGAAACTGGTGCTCAATATGCTCTCCACCGGGCTGATGATTAAATCCGGCAAAGTGTTCGGCAACCTGATGGTCGATGTGGTCGCCACCAACGAAAAATTGCATGTGCGCCAGGTCAATATCGTCAAAAACGCTACCGGATGTAGCGCAGAGCAAGCGGAAGCGGCATTGGTTGCCTGCGAGCGCAACTGTAAAACGGCCATTGTGATGGTGCTGAAAAATCTCGATGCCGCAGAAGCTAAAAAACGCCTTGATCAACACGGCGGCTTTATTCGTCAGGTTTTAGACAAGGAATAACCCATGGCCAAAGAGATCAGCAGTGAACTTCTGAACACCATTCTTACCCGTGTCGGCGGACCGGGAAATATCGCCAGTTGTGGTAACTGTATGACGCGCCTGCGTCTGGGTGTACATGACAGTTCACTGGTTGATCCCAATATCAAAACGCTGGAAGGCGTGAAGGGCGTCATTTTGACCAGCGATCAGGTGCAGGTGGTTTTTGGGCCGGGCAAAGCGCATCGTGCCGCAAAAGCCATGAGCGAGCTGCTGGGAGAAGCACCGGTACAGGATGCCGCAGAAATCGCCGCCCAGAACAAACGTCAGTTAAAAGCCAAACAAACCTCCGGCGTGCAACAATTTCTCGCCAAATTCGCCACCATCTTCACGCCGCTGATCCCCGGTTTTATTGCCGCCGGTCTGCTGCTGGGGATAGCGACGTTAATTGCCACGGTGATGCACGTTCCGGCAGATGCTCAGGGCACGCTACCCGACGCGCTGAATTTTATGAAGGTGTTCAGCAAAGGTTTGTTCACCTTCCTGGTGATTCTGGTGGGCTATAACGCCGCCCAGGCATTTGGCGGCACGGGCGTAAATGGCGCGATTATCGCCGCGCTCTTTTTGCTCGGTTATAACCCAACTGCAACCACCGGTTACTACGCCGGTTTTCACGATTTCTTTGGTCTGCCCATCGATCCGCGCGGCAATATTATCGGCGTGTTGATTGCCGCGTGGGCCTGCGCCCGCATCGAAGGCATGGTGCGCCGCTTTATGCCCGACGATCTCGACATGCTGCTGACCTCGTTAATCACCCTGCTGATCACCGCTACGCTGGCCTACCTGATCATTATGCCGCTGGGTGGCTGGTTATTCGAAGGCATGTCGTGGCTGTTTATGCACCTGAACAGTAATCCGCTCGGTTGTGCGGTTTTAGCCGGGCTGTTCCTGATCGCCGTGGTGTTTGGCGTGCATCAGGGCTTTATTCCTGTTTACCTCGCGTTAATGGACAGTCAGGGATTCAACAGCTTATTTCCCATCCTTTCGATGGCAGGCGCGGGCCAGGTGGGCGCGGCGCTGGCACTCTACTGGCGGGCGCAACCGCACAGTGCGCTACGCAGCCAGGTGCGCGGGGCGATTATTCCCGGTCTGTTGGGCGTTGGCGAACCGCTGATTTACGGTGTCACCCTGCCCCGCATGAAACCGTTTGTTACCGCCTGTTTAGGTGGCGCGGCGGGCGGTTTGTTTATCGGGCTGATAGCCTGGTGGGGCCTGCCGATGGGCTTAAACAGTGCCTTTGGGCCGTCTGGTCTGGTGGCGCTGCCGCTGATGACTTCCGCACAAGGCATCCTTCCGGCAATGGCGGTATATGCAGGTGGGATTCTGGTGGCATGGGTTTGCGGGTTTGTTTTCACCACGCTCTTTGGCTGCCGTAACGTCAATCTGGACTGATATCATGAAACGGACAATGCTCTATCTTTCTCTGCTGGCTGTTAGTTGTAGCGTCAGCGCCGCAAAATACCCTGTTCTGACAGAAAGTTCGCCAGAGAAAGCAGGGTTCAACGTCGAACGGCTTAACCAGATGGATCGCTGGATAAGCCAGCAGGTGGATGCCGGTTATCCCGGCGTAAACCTGCTGATTATTAAAGATAATCAGATTGTGTATCGCAAAGCCTGGGGAGCGGCGAAAAAGTACGATGGCAGCGTATTGATGGAACAGCCTGTCAAAGCCACCACCGGGACGCTGTATGACCTGGCTTCCAATACCAAGATGTACGCCACTAACTTTGCTCTGCAAAAGCTAATGAGCGAAGGCAAGCTGCATCCTGACGATCGGATTGCGAAATATATTCCGGGATTTGCCGATAGTCCAAATGACACCATCAAAGGCAAAAACACGCTGCGGATTTCTGACCTGCTGCATCACAGCGGCGGTTTCCCGGCAGATCCGCAATACCCGAATAAAGCGGTCGCGGGCGCGTTATATTCCCAGGATAAAGGCCAGACGCTGGAGATGATCAAGCGCACGCCGCTGGAGTATCAGCCCGGCAGCAAGCATATCTACAGCGATGTCGATTATATGCTGCTTGGATTTATCGTCGAGTCGGTTACCGGTCAGCCACTTGACCGCTATGTTGAAGAGTCGATTTATCGCCCGCTCGGCCTGACGCATACGGTGTTTAATCCGCTACTGAAAGGCTTTAAACCGCAGCAAATTGCCGCCACGGAACTCAACGGCAATACCCGCGATGGCGTGATCCATTTCCCGAATATCCGCACCTCCACTCTCTGGGGTCAGGTGCACGATGAAAAAGCCTTTTATTCGATGGGCGGCGTTTCCGGGCACGCAGGTTTGTTTTCCAATACCGGCGATATTGCGGTGTTAATGCAAACGATGCTGAACGGCGGCGGCTATGGCGATGTGCAGCTGTTCAGTGAGGAAACGGTGAAGATGTTCACCACCAGCTCTAAGGAAGATGCCACTTTTGGCCTTGGCTGGCGCGTGAATGGTAATGCTACCATGACGCCGACGTTTGGCACGCTGGCAAGCCCGCAAACCTACGGTCACACTGGCTGGACCGGGACGGTGACCGTTATCGATCCGGTGAATCATATGGCGATTGTGATGTTAAGCAACAAGCCACATTCGCCAGTTGCCGATCCACAAAAAAATCCCAATATGTTCGAAAGCGGTCAGCTACCGATTGCAACTTATGGTTGGGTGGTTGATCAAGTGTATGCGGCGTTAAAGCAGTAATAAAAAGGCCAGTCAGTTGTGTTACTGGCTGGCCTTTAATCATCGAATCAGAAACGATTACAACGCCATCAACTTGTCCAGCGACGGCGCGAAGTAATAGCCGCCAGTGACCGGTTTGGTGAAACGCAACATCGCATCACGCTTACCATCGGTATCGCCAAACATGCTCAGCAGTTGCTGCTCAATGTTATGCAGACGCGCGCAGTAGGCGCAGAAGTACAGACCGTGAGTGCCACTGGCGGTGCCGTACGGCAGGCTCTGACGAACAATCTTCAGCCCTTTGCCATCTTCTTTCAGATCAACGCGGGTCAGGTGAGAGGTTTCCGGACGATCGTCGCCGTCAATCTCTTCGTTGGCCTCTTTGGTGCGCCCGATCATCATCTCCTGATCGTGAACGCTCATCCGGTTGAGCTGCTTGAGGTTGTGCTCCCAACGCTGCACAAACACATAGCTGCCGCCTGCATCCACGCCGTCTTTGATAACCGCCACTTCGCGGCGCGTCTCTTCACCCGCCGGGTTTTCTGTACCGTCAACAAAGCCGCTCAGATCACGCTCTTCAACCCAACGGAAGCCGTGGATCTCTTCTTTCACTTCAATGCAGTCACCAAAGGCTTCCATCGCCGCCTGAGCGACAGAGAAGTTTACGTCGTGACGCAGAGAAAGAATGTGGATCAACACATCGAACTGGGTCGTCGGCGCAAGGCCTTTACCATAGCCCGGAAAATCTTTCAGCTCTTCGGCCCCAACGCCGCCGCTCAGAGCGCGCCAGGTGTTGTTACCAAAGGCAACCACCGCACCAAGATTCGCATCCGGGAATTTCGCTTCAAAAGTTGCCAGTTTGTCGGCAAATGTTTTACTGGCCGCACGCAGGGCGTCAACTTCCCCTTTCACGTTGGCTTCGATCCAAATCGCCGCGCGGCAATGTTCTGGCAAAATGCCACTCTGAACCTGAGACATTGTTCCTCCTGAAAATAAGAATGCCACGCAATCCGTGGCATTGTTGGGCGCTATTTTACGTGTTTTTTCGCGGCGGCGGTTTGTTCAGACGCAAATTAACGCCGCCAGATAATTTTACTGACTTTCCAGTTTTTCAGGGTATCGTCCGAAGGCATTAACCCTTCAGGACCACTCCATTCCCCGCTGAACTGGTAGCTAATATGTTGACTGCCTTCGGCTTTACATTCGACGGCACGATTATCATCACCATCAGCTTTTTGGCAATTGCCAAATGCTTTGCTGTAAAGGTCGCTAAACGGTGTACCGATTTTAACACCGGTGTCAGCAGGAATATCGCTATCCAGCACATCAATGCGGCTGATCATGCCTTGATCACCGTTAATCACCATCGCCACGTTGTCGCCTTTCATCACTTCAAAAAAGCGCACCACGTTGCCGTTCGCGGTTTTCATTCCGCTGCGCAGGCGATAATCGCCATCAAGCGCATCGGCAATGGGTTGTTCTTGCAGTGGTGTGGACGCCGTTAATTCACCCACGCCCTGCTCGCTCACTTTGGTGGACGACCCAAACCAGTTCCACGGGTTAGCGGCAGACCAGTTAACTGACGACATCGTGGAACAGCCGGTCAGCATCAACGGCATAGCGCATAACATTAAACGCAGCGATTTCATGTCACTTCCTTTGGTTATTCAATAACGTTGCTTGGAGTGCAAATTCACCAAAAAGTGCCGTTATTCTTTTTCTTCATTAAAACAAGCGCGTAAACGTCGATTGGTCAGCAGCCAGATTAACGCCACAATATCCGCCACTACCAGCGCCAGACCGATACCGCTAACGGATTCACCGTTCAGCCACAGCCACGGTTGCCAGCAAAGTAAAACCACTTGCGCCAACAGCAACAGAAAATAGAGCACATGCCAGATACGGGGAAATGAAGCCCGCCGACCACTCAGCAAAAATGCCAGCACCGCCGGAATACCGGGAATCAACCCCAGCCAGAAATTATCGTGATCGGGATAAAACAGATTTAGCAGCGCAGTACCCTGCTCGCGCGACGCACCGGCAATGACAAACAGCACCCAGGTTCGCGCCTGAAGCAATAGCACAAGCCAGAAGAGCAAGGGTAAACGCAGGCGACCGTGCGCATCATAATGGACAGGATGAAACTCAGTACTCTTCATCTTCAATCAAACGCTTACCCAGACTCAGCACGTCGGCGTGTTCATATCCCAGGCGTTCATACATTCCGAGCACCATGTCGTTATCTTCCGGCACGTTGATCTGAATTTTCGGGCAGCCGCGAGCAATCAGCTTTTTCTCCAGCCGGTTAAGCAACGCATTGGCAATCCCACGCCCACGAAACTCTGGATGCACGCCAAGATAATAAGCAGACCCGCGATGCCCGTCATAACCGCCCATCACCGTTCCGACCACTTCACCGTTTACCTCAGCGACCAGAAACAAACTGACGTCATGGTTCATCTTACGCTCGATGTCCATTTCCGGATCGTTCCACGGACGCAGCAAGTCGCAACGCTCCCAAAGGGTGATGACCTCTTCGAAATCTTCCTGGCGAAATACGCGTATCTCCATGGTATTCGTTACCTTTTTGCGGGTTAAAAGGCTGATTATGGCGTGAACGGTCGAATTAGCCAATATCTGACGAAAATCGGTTGAAAAAGTGGCATAATGGGGAGTTGTCAACTATTGAAATGAAAAGTAAAACAATTCTCAACAGCAAACGGTCGTAACGGATTACGCGATACGATATAACATCTGGAACTTTATTATTACAACTCAGGCCGTATGAGCACTTTTAAACCACTAAAAACACTCACTTCGCGCCGCCAGGTGCTGAAAGCCGGTTTGGCTGCCCTGACGTTGTCAGGAATGTCGCAAGCCATCGCCAAAGACGAACCTTTAAAAACCAGCAACGGACACAGCAAGCCGAAAGCCAAAAAATCTGGCGGCAAACGTGTCGTTGTTCTCGATCCAGGCCACGGCGGAATTGATACCGGAGCGATTGGACGCAACGGTTCGAAAGAAAAACATGTGGTGCTGGCGATTGCTAAAAACGTCCGTTCCATTTTGCGTAATCATGGGATTGATGCGCGTTTAACGCGTTCTGGCGATACGTTTATCCCACTTTACGATCGCGTTGAAATCGCCCATAAACATGGCGCAGATCTGTTTATGTCAATTCATGCCGACGGCTTTACCAACCCGAAAGCTGCCGGTGCTTCGGTATTTGCCCTCTCTAACCGCGGTGCAAGTAGCGCAATGGCGAAATACCTGTCTGAACGCGAAAACCGCGCCGATGAAGTTGCCGGTAAAAAGGCGACTGACAAGGATCACCTATTGCAGCAAGTGCTGTTTGATCTGGTGCAAACCGATACTATTAAAAACAGCCTGACGCTCGGCTCGCATATTCTGAAAAAGATTAAGCCGGTGCATAAACTGCACAGCCGCAACACCGAACAAGCCGCGTTTGTGGTGTTGAAATCGCCGTCGGTTCCTTCGGTGCTGGTGGAAACCTCGTTTATCACCAACCCGGAAGAAGAGCGGCTGTTAGGCACGGCGGCATTTCGCCAGAAAATCGCCACAGCGATTGCCGAAGGCGTGATCAGTTATTTCCACTGGTTTGACAACCAGAAAGCACACTCGAGAAAGCGGTAAGTGATGAAACCCGACGCACACCAGGTTAAACAGTTCCTGCTCAACCTTCAGGATACAATTTGTCAGCAGCTGAGCGCCGTCGATGGCGCAGAGTTTGTCGAAGATAGCTGGCAGCGCGAAGCTGGCGGCGGCGGACGTAGCCGGGTGTTGCGTAATGGTGGTGTTTTCGAACAGGCGGGTGTCAACTTTTCACATGTCCACGGTGAGGCGATGCCTGCTTCCGCCACCGCTCATCGCCCGGAACTTGCCGGGCGCAGTTTCGAGGCGATGGGCGTTTCACTGGTAGTGCATCCGCATAATCCGTATGTTCCCACCAGCCACGCGAATGTGCGCTTTTTTATTGCCGAAAAACCGGGTGCCGAACCCGTCTGGTGGTTTGGCGGCGGCTTCGATTTAACCCCTTTCTATGGATTTGAAGACGATGCTATTCACTGGCACCGCACCGCCCGTGACCTGTGCCAGCCATTTGGTGAAGACGTTTATCCCCGTTACAAAAAGTGGTGCGACGAATACTTCTACCTCAAACATCGCAACGAACAGCGCGGCATTGGCGGGCTGTTCTTTGATGATCTGAACACCCCAGATTTCGACCACTGTTTTGCCTTTATGCAAGCGATAGGTAAAGGCTACACCGACGCTTATTTACCAATTGTAGAGCGGCGTAAAGCGATGGCCTACGGCGAGCGCGAGCGCAATTTCCAGTTATATCGTCGCGGTCGTTATGTCGAGTTCAATCTGGTCTGGGATCGCGGCACGCTGTTTGGCCTGCAAACTGGTGGGCGCACCGAGTCTATCCTGATGTCAATGCCGCCGCTGGTACGCTGGGAGTACGATTATCATCCAGAAGATGGCAGCCCGGAAGCGGCGTTGAGTGATTTTATTAAGGTCAGGGATTGGGTGTAACTCCCTCACCCCCATTCCCGCATCCGCTGATGCAGCGTCAGTGACGGCTTCTCGGCAAACAGTTGCTGATAATCCGTGGCGAATTGCCCCAGATGCCAGAATCCCCACTGCATGGCGGCGTCTTTTACCGTTGTGCTTTGCGACCAAGGGCTTATCAGTTCGCGGCGTACGGCGTTCAGGCGAATGCGTTTCAGCCACGCATTTGGGCCAATGCCTAAAATAGCGTGAAACGCGTTTTGTAGCGTGCGGCGGCTGACATGCAGTTGATTACACAAGTCCAGCACCGTCACCGGTTCGGACATGTTTTCCAGCACATATTCACGGGCGCGGGAAAGCAACCGACGGTAACTCTGATGACTGATGCTTTCCGCCGTCACCATTGGCTGCGCTTCTTCCAGCATCGCCCCCATCGCCATTAGCAAATTATCCCCCAGCACTTTACGCACAGCAGGCTGATGAAGATTTTCCGGGTTCTCGCAAAATGTCGCCAGCGCCTGTTGGACAAAGCCCCACAGCGCGGCTTTATGCTGTTCTTTCACTTCCAGCGCCGACTGGCTACGCAGCATATGTAATACCCGATCCGGATTATGCAAAAAGTTAGCCTGACGGGTGATGACATCTTCAGAAAGCACTACGCCCAGGATCGTGTAATCGTCCGGCGTACTTAATTCAAACTCGGTGCCGCCAGGGCGCGTCGCAATTTCTGCGCTTCCCAAACATTGCGAACCGATAAATCCCTGCTCACCGCGCGTCGCCGGAATGCCAAACCAGAACGAGTTCGGCCAGACCAGGCACGACTGACGCAGCGCCAGACCGGTGTATTCACGAAAAACCTGAATATCATCGAGTAGAATTTCCGTAAATTCACCATGAAACTTGCCCGGATGCAGCTGATCGTAAATCTGCTGCCAGGCGGTAATCGTCAAAGCATGTTCATAGACATCCGTTGTCTGTCGTTGATGAACATTATCCACTTCGACCTTCGGCGTGAGCTTCAGGTTTTCGGGTAAGGGTTCATGATAAAGATGGTGCAAATTGGCTGTACGGGTCTTTTTCATGATGTTAATGCCGGGTGTTGTAGGACACCCGGCACCTCCGACAGGTTAATGGGGCTTGAGACGATAACGACTACTGCGTTTACGTAACGTCCCGGCAGAAAAGAGCTGTTCGAGCGCATTTCTGGCTTTTTCCAGCGGCCAGCCAAAGTGGGCAGCCACTTCTCCTGCCGTCATTCCCTGACGTACTGATGTTAACAGCGCCAACAACTCGTCAGCAGATTCCGCGACGATAACTGGCGCGTCGGGTTCCTTTACGGGTTGCTTAGGCTGGCGGTTAAAGCCAGTAACCAGCCACTGGGTGTCATCGTCTGGCCGACCGATCTCCTTGCGGCTGATGACACGCCCGGTACGCATCGCGGCAGCACAACCTGCGTCCAGCGCCGCACGACACGCCGCCAGATCGCCTTCCACCACCAGCGTTAGGCGACCAGGGTCAAGCACTTCGTGACTGAGCAGACGAACGTTAGCTGCTTTGAGCATGGCATCAGCTGCATCTATCGCGGCGACCATGCCGTCCACTTCCAGCAATCCCAGTGCATTGATCATCGGCAACCTCCGTTACGCACGCTGGATTGGATTACGCGCGATTTCCAGCACTGCATCGGTAAAGGCGTTACAGGCTGCTTTACACGCGGCCTGGCTACCGGTTAAAAATGCTGCCGAGTAGTTGGTTTCAGACGGTGGCGGGACATAGGTCACCAGCTGTACGTCGGCAGATTTCAACGCTGCATCAATGCCGTAGGTCGCTTCCAGCGGCGGTGCCACCAGATACGCCATCGGATCGCCAAGCGTGATCCCGGCGGTTGATGAGAGATAAGAACCGGTACGCGAAACTACATGTGCCAGGAATGCCGTATCTTGCGCATCATTAGCCCACTGGAAAGCCGCGCCATTTTCAATATGCGCAACCATCGCATCCAGACCAGCACGCACTTCCGCCGGGTTTGGCCCACCGAGCATAATCAGCACTTCACCGGCAGTCGGTGACGGTCCGTGTGCAGCTCCCGCATACAGCGAGCGACCATATACCACTTCGACCATCGCCTGCTTGGTCGCTTCGTCAGCCGCAATGTAGGTGACGTCATCGGAATCAGCAGAAATCAGCCCAAGGCTACGAATATGCGGCGGCAATTTCAGTTCACGCGCAAATTCGGCGTTAACAGAGGCAATCACCCGCATGGCGGTGACCGACGGTCGAATCAAATCTAAAGCTGGCATGATGCCTCCTTATCGGGTCATGTTGATGCCGGATGCTTTCTGCTCCAGCATACGTTTCGCCAAATCCACAATGACGGCTGCGGCTTCAACCGGCGGCGTGCCGCCCTGGTGAATGTTAGAGATGCAGGTGCGATCGGCCTCAACGGTGGTCGCCATACGCGGCGAGTAAACGGCGTAGCAGGAGAGACTTTCTGACTGCCCTAATCCCGGGCGTTCCCCCACCAGCAGGATCACCACTTTCGCGCCGAGGATCTCACCGATCTGATCTTCAATCTTCACGCGACCATAACGAACAAAGAATGGCGTACCGACTTTCAGCCCGGCCTGTTTCAGGCCCGCCATCAGCGGTGGCAGGATCTCTTCGTAGTTCACGGTGATCGCATCAGTTGACAGGCCATCAGAAATAACGACCTGCACGTCCGGATTGGCAACACACTGCGCTTTCAGCGCTTCAACAGCTTCTGCACACAGGCGGCGGCCCATATCCGGACGAGTCAGGTAGAGATTTTTGTCGCTAATTTCAGAGCGGACTTCCAGCAAGCCCTGCGCTTTCACCCACTCTTCCGGCACTTCTTTCAGTACGGTATCTTTCGAACGAGAGTGATCGGCCAGGAAACGCAGCAACGCCTGGGTACGCGGACGCGGACCGGCACGACCGGTACAAACGCGGGCCACGGTGCTGCGACGCAGTTCTGTTAATACGTCTGCGCGATGCGGGTTTTCAACGCCAATCCACGCTTTTGCTTCCGCAGAGCCTAAATCCAGCGCGCAGCTTTCCGAGGTCACCGGTGCCGCACAGGTGGTGGTGGCGCACTTTGCTTCTGACGGCGCGGGGGCCGCTTGTCCCATTGACGCCATCACGCTGCGTACAATTTCTTCAATCTGTTTTTGATCCATGATGTGTTATCTCCGCGTCATCAGAAGAACAGTGACGGATCGCCCGCCCGTTTGGTCAGGCGACCGTTTGCCATAATGCCCATGCTTTCCAGCCAGCGTTCAAACTCCGGTGACGGGCGCAGGTTGAGTAACTGACGCACAGTGGCAGTGTCGTGGAATGCGGTGGTCTGATAGTTGAGCATGATGTCATCGCCCAGCGGCATCCCCATGATGTAGTTGCAGCCTGCGGTGGCGAGCAGGATCATCAGGTTTTCGTTGAGGTTCTGGTCAGCGTCAGCGTGGTTGGTGTAGCAGCAGTCACAGCCCATAGAGATGCCGCTCAGCTTGCCCATAAAGTGATCTTCTAAGCCCGCACGGATAATCTGGCGGTCGTTGTAGAGATACTCCGGCCCAATAAAGCCGACCACGGTGTTGACGATAAACGGATCGTAATGACGCGCCAGCCCATAGTTACGTGCTTCCATCGTCACCTGGTCAGCGCCGAAGTTAGCGCCAGCGGACAGCGCAGAGCCTTGTCCGGTTTCGAAGTAGAGGCAGTTTTCCCCGGCGATACGGTTGAACTCCGCGCCCACTGCGCGCGCTTCGTCGAGCATCGCCAGTTCCACGCCAAACTCTTTCAGCCCTTTTTCGCTGCCGCAGATACTCTGGAAAATCAGTCCGCCAGGCGCGCCGCGACGAATTGCTTCAATCTGGGTGGTGACGTGCGCCAGCACGCAGCCCTGGGTCGGAATGTTGTATTTGTCGATCACGCCATAGATGGTGTCCAACACGCGGCTTAAGTTTTCCACGTCGTCAGTCACCGGGTTAACGCCGATCACCGCATCGCCCACCCCGAAAGAAAGCCCTTCGTAGATTTGCGCGGCGATACTTTGCACGTCGTCACGGGTGTCGTTTGGCTGCAAGCGGGCGCTGAAGGTGCCCGGAATACCGATGGTGGTATTGGCCTTTTTGATCACCGGCATTTTCTTCGCGCCGTAGATCAGGTCCGCGTTGGAGCAAATCTTCGCTACCGCCGCGACCACTTCCGAGGTCAGCCCTTTGCGGGTAAAGGCAATGTCGTCCACGCTGGTTTCATCGCTCAGCACATACTCACGCAGTTCGCTGATGCTCCAGTTTTTAATCTGGTTGTAGGCCGTTTCGTTAACGTCGTCCTGAATCAGCCGCGTCACGCAGTCATCTTCATAGGCAATCACCGGATTATTGCGGATGTCCGCTACGGTCATTTCCGACAACACCTGCTTTGCCGCCACGCGCTCCTGTGAGCTTGCCGCTGCAACGCCCGCCAGCACATCCCCCGAACGCAGTTCGTTGGCTTTAGCCAGCACCTCTTTTACATCCTTAAACTGATATACATTGCCGAACAATGTGGTCTTTAGTTTCATAAGTCGTTCCCTCAGGAAGGAAATGCGAGTGATTTCACCGTCACCGGCACAACCGATCCGCCAAAAAGAGGCGTACCAATGTCGATATAGTCCCCCGCGCGGACAATCACTTCGTCAATGACTGCCAACGGGAGTTGTTGTAGCTGTGGGCGCAACAACATGCCCAGAGCTTTACCAAAGTCCTGCCCGGCCACCACCAGCAGGGGATGCGGATTCGGAAAACGCGCGACGAAATCGACCAGCGCGTTGATGACCGTCAGTACCGCGGCGTAACGCACAGGCAGCGAGGCGGGAAGCGCCAGCACGTACGCGTCAGTTTTGGGGCAAAGATCCAGCTGAATCAGCGCCTGTTGCCAGGCACTCACCAGATCCGTTTCATCAATTGGGATCGCCACCGGCAAATTGCGCAGCGGCAGTTGTACGCCCTCCAGCCAGATTGTGCTGCCAGAGAGCGAAAGGGTATGTGCACCCGCGCCAATCACCGTGGCGCGCACGGTTTGCGCCGGAAACTGCACGTTCATCTCACGCAGGCGCGGATGGTCATACAGCGCCGTTGCCAGCAGCGGGCCGATATCGGCAAAACAGAACGGGGCGGCGGGCTGGTGGCGATAACATTCGCCCACGCCGCCAGAAAGCGTAATGATTTCGGGCGTAACACCTGCGGGGAGCAAACCGGTTTGCATTAATGCCTGCGCAAGCGGCGAGAGCGTTCCGTCAATCACTTCGACAATCAGTTCTGCCATCCGCCGGGTAACCTGCACCAGCTGCGCGCCGGTCAGCGAGCGGGCGTCAGTGCCTGCACCGAAGCACTCATCCACAATCATCTGTCCCGGTTTATGAGCGTAAACCACGCGCCCCTGGCTGTCGGTTTCCAGCAGGCGACCACCGACGTTGAGGCAGGCAGTGCCGCTGATTTTTCCGGCATCGAACAGGGCGTAGTTCGCGGTGCCACCGCCGATGTCGATATTCAGTACCCGACACAGCCGTTGTTCAGAAAGGGTTTGCGCCCCGGCACCGTGACCGGCGATCACGGATTCGAGATGCGGCCCGGCGCTGGCGACCACAAAATCGCCCAGCGACTGGGAGAGCATCATCACCGCCGGGCGAGCATTGCGGGTTTTCGCGCTTTCACCAGTGATGATGATGGCACCAGAATCAACGCTTTCCGGCGCAATGCCCGCAGCCTGATATTGCTCGAGGATTAAGGTTTTCAGTTCCGCTTCTTTTAAACCACCCTGTTTATCGACAGGGGTAAAGAACACCGGGCTTTGCCAGCTAATTTCGCGTTTGATGAATTCGTAGCGCGGCACCTGCGACACCGCCGCACGGTTAACCAGCTCCAGGTGGGAGAAGATCACCTGGGTGGTGGTGGTGCCGATATCGATACCGACGCTCAGTAGCTGGCGAGTGTTCACGATTGTGCCTCCACTTCGGTTTTGGCCGCGGTCGCGTCTTCTTTTGGCACCAGCATCATCGCCACGCCAATCGCCGTTACGCCGCCGATCAACTTGCCGACAATCATCGGGAAAATCATGGCGTTCATGTTGGCAGCGGCGAAGCCTAAGTGGTCACCCAGGGCGAAAGCAGCGGAAACGGCGAAGGCACAGTTGATCACTTTGCCGCGGGTATCCATCTGCTTCATCATGCCGAACATCGGGATATTGTTGGCAAGGGTTGCGACCATGCCAGCTGCCGCGATGTTGTTCATATTCAGCACCTTACCGACGCTCATCAGCGGTTTTTCAAACCAGCGAGTCAGCAGCAGCACCATCGGATACGCCCCCAGCAGCACGCAGGAGATAGAACCGATAACTTCAATGGCGCGCATCACTTCACCGGGTTTGTCGCCTGGAGCCATGAAGATCGGATCCAGACCGGGGATCAGTTCCCAACCGAGCAGGAATTTCACTACCGCAGCGGCAAGACCGAGGGTGATCAATGCAACGAGGAATTTGGCGAAGATCTGGAAGCCGTTGATCATTTTTTCCGGGATGAATTTCAGCCCCAGCGCCACCAGCACCGCAACGATAAGTACCGGGATCATGTTCATCAGGATCAGCGCAAAGGTGAATTCCACCGGCTGACCGTTGATCTGCACACCGGAGTACATAGCCACCAGACCACCGGCAATACAGCCAATCGGAATGGTCACAATGCCCGCCAGCACGCCGAGCGCCAGATAACGACGGTCAGAAGGTTCGATAATGCCGAGCGCCACCGGAATGGAAAACACAATCGTTGGCCCCATCATCGACCCGAGAATTAACCCAGAGTATAGCCACGCTGCTACGTCGCCGCCCGCCAGCTCTTTGGCGAGGAAGAAGCCGCCCATATCGCACGCCAGCAGTGTTCCGGCGAACATTGACGGGTTTGCGCCGAGCATTTCGTAAACCGGGATAATCACCGGCCCGAGTACGTGGGCCAGTACCGGTGCCAGCGCGGTCATACCGACCATAGCCAGGCCCAAAGCGCCCATTGCCATAAAGCCTTCTTCGAACTGACCGCCGGATCCTTCGATACTTTTACCGAACTTACCGAGGAAACGAGCAGAACCGCCGAACTGCGACAGGATCCTGTCTACGGCAGCTATCAGCATAAAGAACATCATGATGTACATGATGATTTCGTTAATTCCCATCGCCTTTACTCCCTGTTAGTTGTTATTTATTGCCAATGCTGAAAGTGGGTTTTTCCCTCACTCTGGAAGCCGAGGGGCCGGGGTGAGGGTAATTGTTTGCACCGGCGCGACTCTGTTCCCCTCACCCTAACCCTCTCCCCAAAGGGGCGAGGGGACTGTCCGTACACTTTTATTGCGCCGCAGCATACAGACCACTAATCTGCTCCAGGCTGGCGGTACGCGGGTTGCTGCGCAGACAAATATCTTCCAGCGCGGCCTGCGCCCATGCGCCGTAATGCGCAGATGTTGCACCAACATCGCCCAGTCGTTTACCAATCCCGACTTCCGCAATCAGCTCACTTACCGCGTTAATAGCGTCACGATCGTCGGATTTTTTAGTTCGCAGTGCCCGACCAATCTGACTAAACCGATCACGACAAACCATCCGGTTAAATTCCATCACCGTTGGCAGCAACATGGCGTTCGCCAGACCGTGCGGAATATGCAGCGCCGCCCCTGGCTGATGCGCCATCGCGTGGCACAACCCAAGCCCCGCACTGGAAAACGCCATTCCCGCCATACATGAAGCCAGCAACATGCTCTCGCGGGCGGCAAGGTCGTGACCGTAGCCCACCGCTTTCGGCAGCGATTTGCCAATCATCGCAATGGCACCAATCGCCAGACTGTCGGTAAACGGTGTGGCGTTCAGCGCGCTGTACGCTTCAATAGCATGGGTTAACGCGTCGATACCGGTCATCGCCGTGACATGCGACGGCACGCCTTCGGTCAGCGCAGCGTCGAGAATCGCCACATCCGGCATCAGCGAGGCGTGGGCTAACACCTGCTTGCGCCCGCTCACCGCGTCGATAATCACCGTTACGTTGGTGGTTTCAGAGCCGGTTCCGGCGGTCGTTGGAATGGCAATCAACGGCAGGCGCGGTTGCAGAACGCTGGTTTCTGACATCTCTGCCAGCGTGCTATCCGGGTTCGTCATCAGCAACGCCACGGCTTTTGCTGCATCCAGCACCGAGCCGCCGCCAAACGCAATCACCCCGTCACAGCCTGATTCACGCAACTGCGCCACGGCTGCACACACGTCGGTGATGCACGGTTCGCCCACCGGACATGGCCAGAGCGTCATGGCGATACCTTTAACGGCCAGGCTACGCGTCAGCCCGGCGGTCATCCCTGCCTGATGCAAAAAGCTGTCTGCCATCACGAACAGATGTTTCAACCCACGCGTTTGCGCTTGCTGCCCACAACTGCTCACCGCGCCCGGACCGCAAAGCGTCACCGGTGGAACGCTAAATGTTTTTACCCGTTGCAGATTCAGGGTATCGAACGCCTGAAAGAGCGCGGTCTGCAATTCATTTTGCATATAGCCCCTCCGCTTTCTCTCGCCCGCTACTGGCGATCGCCAGCGGGGTCATAAACAAACTGTGCTGCGGTAAATGCACCTGTAACGCCGGGAATTGTTTGCAAAACAGTTCCGCCACGCCCGGTTGCATACAGGAGCCGCCCGCCAGCCATAAATCAGTAATGCCCTGCCCTTCAATGTGCCGGGCGACAATGTCCGCCATTTTTTCGTACACCGGTTTCACCGCAGGCCAAATCTCGTCACCGTGACCGCGCTTGTACTGCTCCGCCTCTTCCAGCGAAATACGGTGATTTCCGGCGAGAGTCAGAGAGATATGATGTCCGCCGGTGGCTTCATCTGCCGAGTAAGTCACCTTGCCCTTTTTCACGATGGCAATGCCGGTGGTGCCACCGCCGATATCCACTACACCGGCGTTGTCCAGTTGCAGCAGATCCGCAACTGCGGTTGGCTCATCCAGCACATGGCTCACTTCCAGTCCGGCAGATTCCAGCACGTTGATGGAAATACGCGGGTCCGTACCTGGAGGAAAAGAGGTCGCCGCATGGCTAAAACGGCGACCGAACTGCTGCTCAAGGGTGTCGAGATGGCGACGAACAATGGTGACCGCACCGAAGAAATCCCAGACGATGCCGTCGCGGACCACATCGGCCCAGTCGAGGCATACCGCCACCGGCTGACCGTCGCAGTCGACAACCATCGACACCACATCGCAGGTGCCCAGATCCACCCCCAGCCACAGCGGAGATTCCGTCGCGGCGGGCGTCTGGTTACACAGCGTTGCCGCCGTTTGCAGACGTGGGGTGAGCCATTGTTCGTCGTGCGCCATCTGTTACTCCTTAAACAATGCGAAACGCATCGACTAATACACAGCGACGCAGACGGACAAACGTCCGCGCGCTGGTTACCCCTTCACCGGTTGGCGTGGTGATGGTCATGGTGGTCCAGCCTTCCCCGCCCAGCCCCAGCCCGGCAATGCACGGTCCGTTCTTAACGAAAATGCTGGTATCAATGGCGTTCGCCATCTGGTTCATGTTCTCGATGTTGCGCGAGTGCATTGCCGCCGTGTGATGGCAACCGCCTTCCAGTTTCACCGCCAGCGCAATGGCATCCACCACGTTGGCGACGCGCACGACGGGCAGCACCGGCATCATCAGTTCGGTCACGGCAAATGGATGTTCTGCGGTGGTTTCTACAAACAGCAAACGCGTTTGTTCCGGAACTGTAAGGCCGATTGCCGCCGCGATTTTCGCCGCATCGCGACCAACCCAGTCACGGCTGACGGTGCCTTTTCCGCGCTCGTCGATATTTTTCAGCAACACCGGTTGCAGCTGCTGCGCCTGCTCTGCGGTCAGTTTCACCGCGTGCTGGCCTTCCATCAGACGCATCAGTTCATCGGCTACGCTATCCACAACAATCAGTACCTTTTCGTCGGCACAAATGATGTTGTTATCGAAAGACGCGCCTTTGACGATGGACTGAGCAGCACGGGCGAGGTCAGCGGTTTCATCCACCACTACCGGCGGGTTGCCAGCGCCTGCGGCAATCAGACGTTTATTGGTGTGTTTACGCGCCGCTTCTACTACCGCTTCGCCGCCGGTCACCACCAGCAGGCCGATGCCCGGAAACTTGAACAAACGTTGAGCGGTTTCGATATCCGGATTTGCCACAGTAACCAGTAAGTTTTCCGGCCCGCCTGCGGCAACAATCGCCTGGTTGAGCAGCGTAATCGCCCGCTGGGAGACTTTTTTCGCCGCCGGATGCGGGGCAAAAATGACGCTGTTGCCCGCGGCAATCAGGCTTATGGCGTTATTAATTACGGTTGCCGCCGGGTTGGTGGACGGAGTTACCGAAGCCACCACGCCCCAGGGCGCGTTTTCAATTAAAGTCAGGCCGTTGTCGCCAGTCAGCACCTGCGGAGAGAGGCACTCAACGCCCGGTGTGCCGCGCGCCTGAGCAACGTTTTTGGCAAATTTATCTTCGACGCGGCCCATGCCGGTTTCACTGACGGCAAGCTCCGCTAAATCTCTGGCGTGTTTTTCGCCTGCTTCACGAATGGCAGCAATGGCTAACTGGCGCATTGCCACGCTCTTTAACCCTTGCTGGGCAATTTTGGCTGCCGCAACGGCGTCATCCAGGGACGCGAAAACGCCCATCTCATGAACGGCGGCGGGCGGCGTGTCACTGCTTTGCATTTTCAGCAGTACCGCTTTCACCACCTGTTCAATATCCTGTTGATTCATGATGTTCTGCCTTATTTGTGGAAAATTACCTGACCGCCAGACACCACCTCATCGACGATGCCAATCACGCACAGATCGACCGGTGACGTTTCGCTTTTATGCGCCTGGCGGGCGGAACTGCCACTCACCAGTAACACCCACTCCCCGGTTCCCGCGCCAATATTGTCGATGGCGACGGCGCATTGCCCGTCAGGATTACCTTGTGGATCAATCATTTCCACCATCAGCAATTTGTCATGCGCCAGTCCGTGATGGCGTACGGTACAAACAATTTGTCCAGTGACGACTGCCAGTTTCATACCCGCCTCCGTGGCGTATTTCAGGTAAAAGCTCCCCCTACCTTCCGCGGAAGGTAAACTGAAAAAGGAGAGAGCGTGACGCCCGAATCGACGTCACACAGGGTGATTACAGGTTGCTGCTATCGCCTTTCAGGCCGATCGGGAAGACTTCTTCCAGGTCGCCGTGCGGACGCGGGATAACGTGTACAGATACCAGCTCGCCGATACGCTGTGCCGCTGCAGCACCTGCGTCGGTCGCGGCTTTACAGGCTGCAACATCACCACGAACCATGGCAGTACACAGGCCGCCGCCAATCTGCTTAACACCAACCAGCTTGACGCGCGCAGCTTTAACCATCGCGTCAGAAGCCTCAATCAGTGCAACCAGGCCCCGGGTTTCGATCATTCCTAATGCTTCCATTGTGCTTTCCTCTTTATCAGGGTCCAGAACGGGACCGTTCATTCAACCAGTGTTTGTAAACTGCTTTCGCGGTTCACTTCTGTCTGACGCGGCACAGCTGCCACCAGCGCCAGTTCGATAATTTCCTGCACGCTACAACCACGAGAGAGATCGTGCATCGGCGCGGCAAGCCCTTGTATCAATGGCCCGACGGCACGATATCCGCCGAGTCGTTGTGCGATTTTGTAGCCAATATTTCCGGCTTCCAGCGACGGAAAAACCATCACATTGGCCTTGCCTTGTAGCGGGCTGGCAGGCGCTTTTTGCGCCGCCACTTCCGGCACGAAGGCGGCGTCAAACTGCAACTCGCCATCCACCACCAGCTTCGGTGCGCGCTCACGGACGATTTCTGTCGCCTGCTGGACGTTGGCAACGCAGGGGTGACGGGCGCTGCCGTTACTGGAAAACGACAACATCGCCACGCGCGGCTCTTCTCCGGTGATGGCGCGCCAGGTTTCGGCGCTGGCAAGCGCGATATCCGCCAGTTGTGCCGCCGTCGGCTGTGGCACCACGCTGCAATCGGCAAAACCCAACGCCGGACCGCTGTACTGTGGCAGCATCAGGAAAATGGAGGAGAGCGTTTTACAGCCTGGCTGTAAGCCAATAATGCGTAATCCGGCACGCAGCACATTCGCCGTGGAAGAGAGATTGCCCGCGATACAGACATCCGCTGTCCCGGCGCTGACCATTGCGGCAGCGAACATCAGCGGATCGGTGAGTTTTTCCAACGCATCCGGCGGCGTTTTTTCGCCCGCACGGGCCAGCCAGCGGAGAGCAAATTCTTCCCGCATTGCGAGGTTGCCATGCGGATCTATCACCTGTAGCCCGTCCATCGCCACGCCGTGACTGAGCGCAAACTGACGAAGTTCAAACGGATTGGCGACCAGAATGGGCGTTGCCAGACCTTGTTGATGTAAATATTGCGCGGCTTTCAGCACACGTTGATCTAACGCATCCGGAAAAACCACTCTGGCGGGCGCTCGCAACGCCAGTTCACGACAACGTTCAATAATCATTGCGTTTCCCCCAGTCGTTGTTGGATCTGCTTCACCGTTAGAGGCTGCTTCGTTACGCTCAGGATCATCATCACGTAGGCCGTGCTCGAAAGGCGGTTCAGCGCCTGCAAGATGTCCGGGCGTAATACTTCAAAACTGCGGGTGATAAAGACCTGCGCTGCTACGGTTTCGGTTTCCCGCACTTTGGTGCGTAGCAGATTGAGTAACGCCGCATCGCGCCCGTGGCTGGCTTCCGGCACCAGATGATCGTGACCAAGATAGCGCAGCGGCTGATGAGAAAGCCGATGCAGATCTTCGTCAGAAAGCCCGACAATCGCTTGGCAGGCCAGCGGTTCCCCCAGCGCATCGGCGCGCATAATGTTGCCAAGACGCGAGCGGATGTCCGCCAGCCACGGCTGCCACGGTTCCGCCAGTTCAATTTGCAGCCACACTGCCAGCGCAATGGTGCTGTCGAGAACCGCGCGAAAACCCAGACGCGGATCGCTTTTGGCGACCATTTTTTCCGCCGACAGGTGAGTCAGCGTGTCCGGCTTTTTCGCCACCGGCTGGCGGCACAGTTCGCAGCACGCCTGCCGATGTTCATCACTACTGGTCAGCCCGTGAACGGGCTGCGGCTGCTGCTGTTCATCGTCAACAAACAGGCGGCCCTGCTCGTCAATAAACTTGATGCGCAGATGGCGGCTTTCCAGCAACTCCCGGGCAGAGGGCGTCAGGCGACTGTCCGCAGGGAGATGGATCTCTGCGCCTTCGCTAAGCGTATGATTCGCTCTTAGCCATGCTTCGGTGATGAAATCTTTCATAGGGATTGCCAGTTAGCCGGCCAGGCGACATACAGGAATTTCACGCTGGATGTCGTACCAAATTCGATGCTGGAGCCTTTCGGGATAAACATTACGTCGCCTGCTTTGGCGATCATGGTTTCGCCTTCGTGGCGAACATGCAGCTCCCCATCCAGCACCATGTCGATTTCGTCGTAGTTCAGGGTCCACGGGAAGAATGCGTTCTCCCACTGCATAAAACCGGCGGCCATGCTGCTGCCGTCGTCTCCGGTCACAAGATCAGTCAAGCCCACGCAATGCGGCTCTGCGCCGTCGAAACGACCAAACTTGACGCTGCTGCCATCAATAACTTTGATGCCGCCTTTGCCGGTCACCGATTTGAAACTCGGCTGCATTGCACCCTGCTCCAGTGACTGTTTTTCCTTCATCACTTTTTCCATCAGCTGCGCGACCAGGCTTTCGGTAAACTGGCCTTCCGGTAGCTGGGCGATGATGGTTTCGCGGATACGCTGGCTTTCGGTTTTATCGGCTGGCACGCAGGCGGGAACGGACGCCGTTACCGGGGTCGATTCATCACATTCAGTGATGGTAAAACCCAGTAGATCTGCCACTTCACGGGCTTCCGGGGTAATAATGCTGGCGCGCAGAACCACGGACATTGCCTGTTCGCCGCGCGCGTGTGCTTCACGAATATCATTCGCTGTGATGAGTTTTTTCACCTGCTTCCTCCTGTTTGGTGAGAGATGCCAGATAATCCACCAGTTGCTGCACGCTTTGCGGGTCGTGGCTGTTTAGCTCGAAAATCGGCTCTTCGAAGCCCGTCTCAAGCAATAACTTTCGCGTTGCGGCGACGTCAGCATCTGGCATGTCCGTTTTACTGATGACGGCGATTTGCCGTTTGCTGACGCCAATATCCAGCAACCCGGCAGGCAACCGACTTTCCGGGTCATTCGCGCCGTGGACATAGATCAGCATGTCCACATCCTGTAGCGTGGTAATTAAGGCGTGATACCAGCGGGGATGGCTAAAATATTCACCCGGCGTATCAATATCGCCCTTATCATTAAATTCCACGGCCTGTGTTTTTCTGGCGAGGGTATAATTCCCCTGCAACGCATTAAATAACGTTGTTTTTCCTGCCCCGACGGTACCCACAAACGCAATTCGTTTCATGAATGCCTCGTATTAACTTTTGGTCATTTCACAAAGCGTATAATTTAATAAACGCCCTAAACCGCTGACGGTTTGTGATAACGCTTCTTCTACTGCACCCACCGAGCCATAAATCACCAACGCGCCGCTAAAACGGTCGAGAAAACCGATATGCACATCGGCGGCTTTTAGTGCTAAATCACCGGCGATCATCGCCGTTTCGCCTGGAGTTAGCGTCATAATGCCGATTGCGCCAGCATCCGGAACGCCGATTTTCTTCGCCAGTTCCTCGCCGGGATGCGCGATGAGATGCGCCAGTGTGACCTGTTTACCGGGCACAAATTCCTGAATGATGCGTTCTTTATCCATGAGTCGCCGCCTGTGAAAAACTTTCGTGTATCGTGACAATTTTTCGTCAGAGTAAATAACAAAATTCGGCAAGTACGTTTAAAAGGTGAGGTAGATCACTAAGAATGGAGAGATATTTACTGTTATGAATAAACTTTCATATGCGAGGCATGAATATAAATAAAATAATATCGAGATAATTTATATACTGCTTTTTTTATTATTCGAAAACTCAGTAATAAGCTTTACTAATATATTGCAGCTAAACTGCTTACCCTGAATATTCAGGGTAAGCGTGAGAGTTAAAAAAAAATTACAGCGGTTGGGTTTGCGCTTCAACCACGGCTAGCGCCACCATGTTGACGATACGACGTACCGATGCGATCGGCGTTAACACGTGAACCGGTTTCGCCACGCCCATCAGCACCGGGCCGACAGTCACACCTTCCGAGCTGGAAACGCGCAATAAGTTGTAACTAATGCGGGCAGCTTCCATGTTCGGCATCACCAGAATATTAGCGGAACCTTTCAAAGGGCTGTCCGGCATACGGTCATTGCGAATCGCTTCCACCAGCGCTGCATCGCCGTGCATTTCACCATCAATCATCAGTTCTGGTGCACGTTCCCTGACCAGTTCCAGCGCCTGACGCATTTTGCTCGACGACGGGCAGTCAGAAGAACCAAAGTTGGAGTGCGACAACAGAGCCACGCGCGGTTCAATACCGAAACGACGAACAGTTTCTGCCGCCATCAAGGTGATCTCCGCAAGCTCTTCTGCGTCTGGTTCGTCATTAACGTAAGTATCGGCAATAAAGGTGTTACCACTCGGCAGCAGCAGCGCGTTCATGGCACCTGCGGTGTGAACGCCATCGCGATAACCAAAGACATTTTTCACCACGCTAAAATGTTCATGATAATCGCCCACCGTACCGCAGATCATTGCATCGGCTTCGCCACGCTGAACCATGATCGCGCCAATCACTGTCGGATTACTGATCAGCGCACGCTGCGCCTGTTCCTGAGTGACACCGCGACGCTTCATGATCTGGAAGTATTCAGTCCAGTACTCTTTAAAGCGCGGATCGGATTCGTTATTGACGATCTCAAAATCAACACCCGCTTTGATCTGCAAGCCCAGTTTCTGAATGCGCATTTCGATCACGTTCGGACGACCGATAAGGATCGGTTTCGCCAGCCCCAGCGTTACCAGTTCCTGAGTGGCATGCAGAACGCGCGCCTCTTCCCCTTCCGGCAGAACGACGCGCTTCGGCGCTTTGCGAGCCTGGGAGAAAATCGGCTTCATAAACAGGTTGGTTTTGTAAACGAACTCCGTCAGCTTGTCGATGTAGACGTCGAAATCAGCAATCGGACGCGTCGCCACGCCCGACTCCATCGCGGCTTTAGCGACCGCAGGAGCGATCTTAACGATCAAGCGCGGATCAAATGGTTTTGGAATGATGTATTCCGGACCAAAGCTCAGATCCTGATCGCCATAAGCTGAAGCCACCACTTCACTCTGTTCCGCATGGGCCAGTTCTGCAATCGCGCGTACCGCCGCCAGTTTCATCTCTTCGTTGATGGCGGTTGCGCCAACGTCCAGCGCGCCACGGAAGATGAACGGGAAGCAAAGAACGTTGTTCACCTGGTTCGGGTAGTCGGAACGGCCGGTACAGATGATGGCATCCGGACGCACTTCTTTCGCCAGCGGCGGCAGAATTTCCGGTTCCGGGTTCGCCAGCGCCAGGATCATTGGCGCACGGGCCATTTTCTTCACCATTTCCTGGGTCAGCACTTTCGGGCCGGAACAGCCCAGGAAAATATCCGCGCCTTCAATCACATCATCGAGGGTACGTTTGCCGTCATCCACCACCGCATATGCGGCTTTGGTTTCCGCCATGTTTGGCTCACGGCCCTGATAGATAACGCCTTTTGAGTCGCAAACCACGATGTTATGTTTTTGCAGACCCAGCGCTACCAGCAGGTTCATACAGGCGATTGCTGCGGCACCCGCGCCGGAAACCACCATCCGCACGTCGGAGATGTTTTTCTCCACCACGCGCAAACCGTTGAGGATGGCGGCAGTGCTGATGATTGCCGTGCCGTGCTGATCGTCGTGGAATACCGGAATATTCATCCGCTCGCGCAGTTTCTGTTCAATATAGAAACATTCTGGCGCTTTAATGTCTTCGAGGTTGATGCCGCCGAAGGTCGGTTCAAGCGCGGCGACGACTTCAATAAATTTGTCCGGGTCGAGTTCATCAACTTCAATGTCAAATACATCAATTCCGGCGAATTTCTTAAACAGAACGCCCTTGCCTTCCATCACCGGTTTGCCCGCCAGCGCGCCAATGTTGCCTAACCCCAGCACCGCCGTACCGTTAGAGATCACCGCCACCAAGTTACCGCGCGCGGTATATTTGTAGGCTTTTAACGGGTCTTTTTCGATTTCAAGACAAGGTGCGGCAACGCCTGGTGAGTAGGCCAGCGCCAGATCGCGCTGCGTTGCCAGAGGCTTGGTTGGAGAAACCTGGATTTTCCCTGGAACTGGAAATTCATGGAAATCAAGTGCACTTTGTTTTAACTGGTCATCCATTTGGTTGTTCCTTTCACGTAACGTTCACAAATAAAGTGTGTGGGCAACAGCCCCTGCCCACAACGTGGCGCACATTATTACCCTGCCGGAGTCTACAGACTTTGAGCAAGTCCAAACTCTCACCATTAATATAATGTTTTGGTAATAATCCTATAACACTGATGTTACCTGCTTAATCCAGCAATACCATGCCTGTCTGCTATGCTTTTTTGATGCGTTTAGCGAAATTTCTCAGAAGTGTGAATTAACGCACTCATCTAACACTTTACTTTTCAAGGAGTATTTCCTATGAACGAGTTAGACGGCATCAAACAGTTCACCACTGTCGTGGCAGACAGCGGCGATATTGAGTCCATTCGCCATTATCATCCCCAGGATGCCACCACCAATCCTTCGCTGTTACTCAAGGCTGCCGGATTATCACAATATGAGCATTTAATAGACGATGCTATCGCCTGGGGTAGAAAAAATGGCAAAACCCAGGAACAACAGGTGGTCGCAGCGTGTGACAAACTGGCGGTCAATTTCGGTGCTGAAATTCTCAAAATCGTACCCGGTCGCGTGTCAACAGAAGTTGATGCACGCCTCTCTTTTGATAAAGAAAAGAGTATTGAGAAGGCGCGCCATCTGGTGGACTTGTATCAGCAACAAGGCGTTGAGAAATCACGCATTCTGATCAAACTGGCTTCGACCTGGGAAGGAATTCGCGCGGCAGAAGAGCTGGAAAAAGAAGGTATTAACTGCAACCTGACGCTGCTGTTTTCTTTTGCCCAGGCGCGGGCCTGTGCAGAAGCAGGCGTATTTCTGATTTCGCCGTTTGTCGGGCGTATTTATGACTGGTATCAGGCACGCAAGCCGATGGACCCGTATGTGGTTGAAGAAGATCCGGGCGTTAAATCGGTGCGCAATATCTACGACTACTATAAGCAACACCACTATGAAACCATTGTGATGGGCGCGAGCTTCCGTCGCACCGAACAAATCCTTGCCTTAACCGGCTGCGATCGACTGACTATCGCACCGAATTTGCTGAAGGAGCTGCAGGAAAAAGTTTCGCCAGTGGTACGTAAATTAATCCCACCTTCTCAGACGTTCCCACGCCCAGCTCCCATGAGCGAAGCGGAGTTCCGTTGGGAGCACAATCAGGATGCGATGGCGGTAGAAAAACTGTCTGAAGGCATTCGTCTGTTCGCCGTTGATCAACGCAAACTGGAAGATCTTCTTGCCGCCAAACTATAAACCAGCCACGGAGTGTTATATGTCCCGAAAAGACCTTGCCAATGCGATTCGCGCACTCAGTATGGATGCGGTACAAAAAGCCAATTCTGGTCATCCCGGCGCGCCGATGGGCATGGCTGATATTGCCGAAGTGCTGTGGAACGATTTTCTTAAACATAACCCCACCGACCCAACCTGGTATGATCGCGACCGCTTTATTCTTTCCAACGGTCACGCGTCGATGCTGCTCTACAGTTTGCTGCATCTGACCGGTTACGACCTGCCGCTGGAAGAGCTGAAGAACTTCCGTCAGTTGCATTCAAAAACCCCAGGTCACCCGGAGATTGGTTATACGCCAGGTGTTGAAACCACCACCGGTCCACTTGGACAAGGTTTGGCGAACGCCGTCGGGCTGGCGATAGCAGAGCGTACACTGGCGGCGCAGTTTAACCAGCCGGATCATGAAATTGTCGATCACTTCACCTATGTGTTTATGGGCGACGGTTGCCTGATGGAAGGTATTTCCCACGAAGTCTGTTCGCTGGCGGGCACGCTGGGGCTGGGCAAACTGATTGGTTTTTACGATCATAACGGTATTTCCATCGACGGTGAAACCGAAGGCTGGTTTACCGACGATACAGCAAAACGTTTTGAAGCCTATCACTGGCATGTGATCCACGAGATCGACGGCCACGATCCGCAGGCGGTGAAGGAAGCGATCCTTGAAGCGCAAAGCGTGAAAGATAAGCCGTCGCTCATTATCTGCCGTACGGTGATTGGCTTTGGTTCGCCGAATAAAGCAGGTAAGGAAGAGGCGCACGGCGCACCACTGGGGGAAGAAGAAGTGGCGCTGGCACGGCAAAAACTGGGCTGGCACCATCCGCCATTTGAGATCCCTAAAGAGATTTATCACGCCTGGGATGCCCGCGAAAAAGGCGAAAAAGCGCAGCAGAGCTGGAATGAGAAGTTTGCCGCGTATAAAAAGGCCCATCCGCAACTGGCAGAGGAGTTTACCCGTCGGATGAGCGGCGGTTTGCCGAAGGACTGGGAGAAAACGACTCAGAAATATATCAATGAGTTACAGGCAAATCCGGCGAAAATCGCTACCCGTAAGGCTTCGCAAAATACGCTTAACGCTTACGGGCCGATGCTGCCTGAGTTGCTCGGCGGTTCGGCGGATCTGGCTCCCAGCAACCTGACCATCTGGAAAGGTTCTGTTTCGCTGAAGGAAGATCCGGCGGGCAACTACATTCACTACGGGGTGCGTGAATTTGGCATGACCGCTATCGCCAACGGCATCGCGCACCACGGCGGCTTTGTGCCGTATACCGCGACGTTCCTGATGTTTGTTGAATACGCCCGTAACGCCGCGCGGATGGCGGCACTGATGAAAGCGCGGCAGATTATGGTTTATACCCACGACTCAATTGGCCTGGGCGAAGATGGTCCTACGCACCAGGCTGTTGAGCAACTGGCCAGTCTGCGCTTAACGCCAAATTTCAGCACCTGGCGACCGTGCGATCAGGTGGAAGCGGCGGTGGGCTGGAAGCTGGCGGTTGAGCGCCACAACGGACCGACGGCACTGATCCTCTCAAGGCAGAATCTGGCCCAGGTGGAACGTACGCCGGATCAGGTTAAAGAGATTGCTCGTGGTGGTTATGTGCTGAAAGACAGCGGCGGCAAGCCGGATATTATTCTGATTGCCACCGGTTCAGAGATGGAAATCACCCTGCAAGCGGCAGAGAAATTAGCAGGAGAAGGTCACAATGTACGCGTAGTTTCGCTGCCCTCGACCGATATTTTCGACGCCCAGGATGAGGAATATCGGGAGTCGGTGTTGCCTTCTAACGTTGCGGCTCGCGTGGCGGTGGAAGCAGGCATCGCCGATTACTGGTACAAATATGTTGGTCTGAAAGGGGCAATTGTCGGGATGACCGGCTATGGGGAATCTGCTCCGGCAGATAAGCTGTTCCCGTTCTTTGGCTTTACCGCCGAGAATATTGTGGCAAAAGCGCATAAGGTGCTGGGAGTGAAAGGTGCCTGATGGTGATCGCCGGATGCTATATGTTCCCCTCACCCTAACCCTCTCCCCAGAGGGGCGAGGGGACGGTCCGTGCGCTTTTTAGGGGCGCATCTGGGATTTTGTTTAACGGGTGATCCACAACGTGGGCCAGGCGTCTGGCCCATGCCAGTTATCGCAGGTGGGTTCTGCGGCGTAACGCACCAGGCGAAAACGCTGACCGTCAAAGCGCCAGCGCGCCTGAATGCCACAATCGCTTAATCCGCGCCCTTTCGCTAAGGTCACCAGTTCACGCGATTTCTCATCAAATGTTGCGTTCATCAGTTCCAGTTCATTCGTCTCCTGACCGTTGTTGAACGGCAAACGTAACCGAACCGGGCGCGAGGCCAGTGGCTTTTTACGCGACACAATCCAGGCCAAATCAATGGTGTTATAGGCCCCTGCCTCACAGCTAATCATCATCAGCGCTTTATCATCGGTCAGCGCAGTGACATTTACCTCTCGACGCAATGGATCAAGCGAGCAGCGCAGACCATTCATCCGCCAGTTTCCATAATCCAGCAAATCGTTGCGTTCTTCGAGTGAGAGTGGCGTCGGCGTTGGGTTAACCACCGCGACCTCTTTCAGCGCAGGCGCGGGCGGTACGCTGAGCGGCGGTTCGTCCCCTTTCTTTATCCACGCGGTTTCACTGCCAACGCGCTTTTGCTGAGCATCAATAAACAACAACGCCGCTTTTAAGCCATTCAGAGAAACGGTCTGATTGCCATCGCGTAAGGTGATTGCCTTCCCTTCCTGAATCAGCTGCAAAAACGCGGTGATGGTTGCCGTATCATCGGTTACTAATAACCATGGTGAAATCCGCCACTTGTCACCACTTAACACCAACGGCTCACCATCTAACAGCAGCCGTGGCGCTATCTCCCCTTCAGACGCATCCGGCGACTTCAACCCGCCGCGCTCAATACGTAAAACGGCATCGGTATGCGCCCCGGCGCTGCGGCTCAGGGTCATCACCAGTCCGTTATGATCGCCCGTATTACGCGCCACGCAGAAGTTTTGGTTATTACAGGTGACCTGCCAGTCGGAAAACGCCCGTTGCGCTGGTGCCGCCCACACCAAAGACGTCGGCAACAAAGCGAAAAAAAAGAGAAGGAAAATGCGATAGCGCATGGACGGTACGACCCCAGAAGTTCAAACAAACAGCACAAGTCGTATCTTCGTTGCGCAGGTAGCGCGGCTCAATCGGATTTGTCGGATTGAGCCAATAATAAACAACGAAATATTATTGTTATTTTTCAGTCCATTAAATGTGACGTTTGCAAATAGTTAAGCAATAACACCGTCTTACCGTCACGTATCTCGCCGGTTTTGATCATCTCCAGCGCCTGGCTGAACGGCAGCTCGAGCACTTCAATATCTTCATCTTCGACACCACCACCGGCGTTAGCGCGCTGGCTGTCACTGTATTCGGCGATAAAGAAGTGGATTAGCTCAGTCACACCGCCTGGCGACATATACAGTTCAAATAATTTGCGCACTTCGCCCACTTCATAGCCCGTCTCTTCAATCGCTTCTTTACGAATACACACTTCCGGTTCGTCGTTATCCAGCAGCCCGGCGCAGGTTTCAATCAGCTGCCCGCTTTCATTGCCATTAACCCAGGTAGCGACGCGGAACTGACGAATCAGAACCACGGTCTTTTTCTTCGCGTTGTACAGGAGGATCGTCGCACCATTACCGCGATCGTAAACTTCACGTTTATGACGGATAACTTCGCCATCTTTGCGCGTGAGATCGTAAGTAATGTTGTGCAGGGTGAAATAGTTATCGGAGAGAATTTTGTCTTTAATGAGGGTGATTTGTTGCGTCATACCGACTCCACAGCGCGAAATGAACAATTATCTTACGCTGTGAAGCCGGGTTTGTCTGCGCAGGCTATCAGTGAGATTTGACTGATTTTACCCCCAGCCAGTCAATAATCCCCTGTGCCGCATGACGTCCTTCTGCCATTGCGGTAACCACCAGATCCGCACCACGCACGGCGTCACCACCGGCGAAGATTTTCGGATTCGTGGTCTGATAACGGTACTGGCTTTCCACATCCGCGATGATGCGACCCCATTTGTCTACCATTACACCGTGCGACTCCAGCCACGGCATCCCGTGCGGATTGAAGCCAAACGCCATAATCACCGCGTCGGCTGGCATGACAAATTCACTGCCTTCCACCGGCACTGGACGCCGACGCCCCTGGGCATCCGGCTCGCCAAGACGCGTACGCAGGAAACGAATCCCGCAAACGTGACCTTGTTCATTCAGCTCAAGCGCCACCGGCTGGACGTTAAATTCGAAGTTGGCCCCCTCTTCGCGGGCGTTCTTCACCTCTTTCTTCGAGCCTGGCATGTTAGCTTCATCACGACGATAAGCGCAGGTGACGTTACTCGCGCCGTGGCGCAGCGCAGTACGCACACAGTCCATCGCGGTGTCGCCGCCGCCCAGTACCACGACGTTGAGTCCGGCGGTATTGATAAACGGCTCTTCCGGTAGCTCTTCGAGTCCCATCACCTGTTTAGTGTTGGCGATGAGGAACGGCAGGGCGTCATAAACGCCCGGCGCATCTTCATTGGGTAAACCCGCTTTCATGGAACGGTAAGTGCCTACGCCAACGAAGACCGCGTCGTATTGTTCCAAAAGCGAATCCAAAGAGACATCTTTACCCACTTCACAATTGAGTTCGAAGTGAATCCCCATCGCGCTGAAGATTTCCCGACGGCGTGCCAGCAGGGATTTATCCAGTTTGAAAGAAGGAATGCCGAAAGTGAGCAAGCCACCAATTTCTGGATGGCGATCGTACACCGTCACCGCCACGCCATTGCGGGTCAGAACATCCGCACAGGCCAGCCCTGCCGGACCTGCACCGATAATCGCCACCCGCTTGTCCACTTTGGTGACATGGCTTAAGTCAGGACGCCAACCTTTCGCCAACGCCTGATCTGAAATGTAGCGTTCAATGTTGCCGATAGTTACTGCACCGTGCTCATCGCGAATAGTACAGGCTCCTTCACACAAACGGTCTTGCGGACAAACGCGTCCGGTAATTTCCGGCAGGGTGTTGGTCTGGTGAGAAAGCTCGACGGCGGCGTCGATGTTTCCGGCTTTCACCAGTTCAATCCACTGCGGAATATGGTTATGCAGCGGGCAGGTCCATTCACAAACGCTGTGCTCGCCGCACTTAAGGCAGCGCGAGGCTTCCCGTTGTGCCTGATCGGCACGGAATGGCAGATAAATTTCATCAAAACCGGTTTTGCGCGCTTCAATCGCCAGTTTGTCCGGCTCGCCACGCGCGGGCGTTGCCTGCATTTGCTCGACTTTACTCATTACCGGCATTTCTTGTGCCGCGGTACTGGCATGCCACGGTTGATGTTCCTGACGTGCGGTACGCAAGCGGCGGGATTTCGCCATGCCTGAGAGTGCGGCGTCAGTGACCAGTTGCAGTGCGTCCGCTGGGCAATTCTCGACACAAGCAGGACCGTTTTCGCGCCCTGCACAAAGGTCGCATTTATGCGCCGTGGCTTTTACTTTTCCTGCCGCGACGGGGGTAAGGACGATTTGTATCGTACCAAACGGACAGGCCACCACGCAGGATTTACAGCCAATACACTTTTGCTGATTGACCTGAATGCTGTCATCAACGTGGCTGATTGCGCCATTAGGGCAGCTACGGGCGCAGGGCGCATCTTCACAATGGTGACAGGTCACGGCACTACGTTGCTGCTGATGTTTGATAACCGTAATTCGGGGATGAAAATGGTGTTGGCTCAGGACATGTTGCTCATCATTGTGAGCCATGACACAGGCGATTTCACAAGCATGACAACCCAGACATTGCTGACTGTTGGCCATAATAAAACGATTCATAACGACCTTCTTTTTTGGTTGTAAAAACCTTATTCTTTATATGAGTGTTGTTATTACCCGACTTACAGGGGAATCGGCAATGTTCATGTGCCCAGAATAAGTAACTATTTCGCTATAAACTGTGGCAGATCAAATAATCCCATCACTGACTAAATTGCGTTTCAGCGAACTGGAACATTAATGATTTTTTGTGGAGAAGACGCGTGTGATTGTTAAACGACCCGTCTCGGCCAGTCTGGCCCGGGCCTTTTTTTACATTGTCCTGCTGTCGATTCTTTCCACGGGTATCGCTCTGCTAACTCTGGCGAGCAGTTTGCGCGATGCTGAGGCTATCAATATTGCCGGATCGCTGCGTATGCAGAGTTACCGCCTGGGCTACGACTTGCAAAGTGGCAGTCCACAACTCAATGCACATCGCCAGTTATTTCAGCAGGCACTGCATTCACCGGTATTAACCAATCTCAACGTCTGGTATGTGCCAGAGGCAGTAAAAACCCGCTATGCGCATCTGAATGCCAACTGGCTGGAGATGAATAATCGGCTCAGCAAGGGCGACTTGCCGTGGTATCAGGCCAATATTAATAATTATGTTAATCAGATAGACCTGTTCGTACTGGCTTTACAGCACTACGCTGAACGCAAAATGCTGCTGGTGGTGGCGATTTCCCTGGCTGGCGGCATCGGTATTTTCACGCTGGTCTTTTTTACTTTGCGCCGCATACGCCATCAGGTGGTTGCCCCGCTGAATCAGCTGGTTACCGCCAGTCAGCGTATTGAACACGGACAGTTCGACTCGCCACCGCTGGATACCAGCCTGCCGAATGAGCTTGGCCTGCTTGCAAAAACCTTTAACCAGATGTCGAGCGAGCTGCATAAATTGTACCGTTCGCTGGAGGCGTCAGTAGAAGAAAAGACCCGCGATCTCCACGAGGCCAAGCGTCGTCTGGAGGTGTTGTATCAGTGTTCGCAGGCGCTAAACACCAGCCAGATTGATGTGCATTGTTTCCGCCATATTTTGCAGATTGTTCGCGACAATGAAGCGGCTGAATATCTGGAGTTAAATGTCGGTGACAACTGGCGGATTAGCGAAGGGCAGCCAAACCCGGAATTGCCGATGCAGATTTTACCGGTGACAATGCAAGAGACGGTTTACGGCGAACTGCACTGGCAAAATAGTCACGTTTCATCATCAGAACCGCTGCTTAACAGCGTTTCGTCGATGCTGGGACGCGGTTTGTACTTTAATCAGGCGCAGAAGCATTTTCAGCAGTTATTGTTGATGGAAGAACGTGCGACCATCGCCCGCGAATTGCACGACTCGCTGGCTCAGGTACTTTCTTACTTACGTATCCAGTTGACGTTACTGAAGCGTTCGATACCGGAAGATAATGCCACCGCACAAAGTATCATGGCCGATTTTTCCCAGGCGTTGAATGATGCTTATCGGCAGTTACGCGAGCTGTTAACTACTTTCCGCCTGACGCTGCAGCAGGCGGATCTCCCCTCCGCGTTGAGGGAAATGCTGGATACGTTACAAAATCAAACCAGCGCCAAACTGACCCTCGACTGCCGTCTGCCAACCCTGGCGCTGGATGCGCAAATGCAGGTGCATTTGTTGCAAATTATTCGCGAAGCGGTGCTGAATGCGATGAAGCACGCCAACGCCAGCGAAATCGCCGTTAGCTGCGTCACCGCGCCGGATGGCAATCACACAGTCTATATTCGAGACAACGGGATTGGCATCGGTGAACCGAAAGAACCCGAAGGCCATTATGGTCTGAATATCATGCGCGAACGCGCGGAACGGCTGGGTGGGACGCTGACTTTTTCACAACCTTCCGGCGGCGGCACGTTAGTGAGTATTAGCTTTCGCTCCGCGGAGGGTGAGGAAAGCCAGCTGATGTAATGCCTCCGACTGACCAAAGAATACTGGCACTTTAGGTTCACTATAAAAGGGCATGATAATTTACATTAACTCCTTTTTTTCTCCACGATTGGCTCGTACCTTGCCGCTACAGTGAAGCAAGTCAAGCCTACAACGATACGCAGAAACACGAGGTCCTCTTTTAATGGCGAATTTCTTTATTGATCGCCCCATTTTTGCCTGGGTGCTGGCAATCCTGTTGTGTCTGACAGGGACCCTGGCGATTTTCTCATTGCCCGTTGAACAATACCCCGATCTCGCGCCACCGAATGTGCGAGTGACCGCTAACTATCCCGGCGCATCGGCCCAGACGCTGGAAAACACCGTGACCCAGGTTATCGAGCAAAATATGACCGGCCTCGATAATCTGATGTATATGTCGTCTCAGAGCAGTGGCACCGGCCAGGCATCTGTCACGTTAAGTTTTAAAGCAGGCACCGATCCGGACGAAGCCGTGCAGCAAGTACAAAACCAGCTGCAATCAGCCATGCGAAAGTTACCGCAGGCGGTGCAAAATCAGGGCGTGACGGTGCGTAAAACCGGCGATACCAACATTCTGACCATTGCCTTCGTCTCTACCGATGGTTCGATGGATAAACAGGATATTGCCGATTACGTTGCCAGTAATATTCAGGATCCGTTAAGCCGCGTGAATGGCGTCGGGGATATCGATGCCTATGGTTCGCAATATTCCATGCGTATCTGGCTGGACCCGGCGAAACTCAACAGTTTCCAGATGACGGCTAAAGATGTCACTGATGCCATTGAGTCACAGAACGCGCAGATTGCGGTTGGGCAACTTGGTGGTACGCCTTACGTCGAAAAGCAGGCGCTCAACGCCACCATTAACGCCCAGTCACTGCTGCAAACACCAGAACAGTTCCGCGATATCACCTTGCGGGTGAATCAGGACGGCTCAGAGGTAAGGCTGGGCGATGTCGCCACCGTCGAAATGGGGGCGGAGAAATACGATTATCTTAGCCGCTTCAATGGTAAGCCAGCCTCCGGGTTGGGGGTAAAACTGGCCTCCGGCGCGAACGAAATGGCGACAGCGGAGCTGGTGCTCAATCGTCTCGACGAGCTGGCGCAGTATTTCCCGCACGGACTGGAATACAAGGTGGCGTATGAAACCACCTCGTTTGTTAAAGCCTCCATTGAAGACGTGGTGAAAACGCTGCTGGAAGCTATCGCTCTGGTTTTCCTCGTTATGTATCTGTTCCTGCAAAACTTCCGTGCCACGCTGATACCCACTATCGCCGTGCCGGTGGTGTTGATGGGAACCTTCTCCGTACTTTATGCCTTCGGTTACAGCGTCAACACCTTAACCATGTTCGCGATGGTGCTGGCGATTGGTTTGCTGGTGGATGACGCCATCGTGGTGGTGGAAAACGTCGAACGTATTATGAGTGAGGAAGGACTCACTCCTCGCGAAGCCACACGTAAATCGATGGGGCAGATCCAGGGGGCACTGGTCGGGATTGCGATGGTGCTTTCGGCGGTATTTGTGCCAATGGCCTTCTTCGGCGGCACCACCGGTGCCATCTATCGCCAGTTCTCTATTACCATTGTTGCGGCGATGGTGCTGTCAGTACTGGTAGCGATGATCCTCACTCCGGCTCTGTGTGCCACGCTACTTAAGCCACTGAAAAAAGGTGAGCATCACGGGCAAAAAGGCTTTTTTGCCTGGTTTAACCAGATGTTTAACCGCAACGCCGAACGCTACGAAAAAGGGGTGGCGAAAATTCTCCACCGTAGCCTGCGCTGGATTGTGATTTATGTCCTGCTGCTTGGCGGCATGGTGTTCCTGTTCCTGCGTTTGCCGACGTCGTTCTTGCCACTGGAAGACCGGGGCATGTTTACTACCTCGGTACAGTTGCCCAGCGGTTCAACCCAACAACAGACCCTGAAAGTCGTTGAGCAAATCGAGAAATACTACTTCACCCATGAAAAAGACAACATCATGTCGGTGTTTGCCACCGTTGGTTCTGGTCCTGGGGGTAACGGGCAAAACGTGGCGCGAATGTTTATCCGCCTGAAAGACTGGAGCGAACGCGACAGTAAGACCGGCACCTCGTTTGCCATTATCGAACGTGCAACGAAGGCGTTTAACAAGATTAAAGAAGCTCGCGTTATCGCCAGCAGCCCGCCAGCAATTAGCGGTCTTGGCAGTTCTGCGGGTTTTGATATGGAGTTGCAGGACCACGCTGGAGCGGGTCACGATGCGCTGATGGCAGCACGAAACCAGTTGCTGGCGCTGGCAGCGGAAAACCCGGAGCTAACCCGTGTGCGCCATAACGGCCTCGACGACAGTCCGCAGTTGCAGATTGATATCGACCAGCGTAAAGCTCAGGCGCTGGGCGTTGCTATCGACGATATTAACGACACACTGCAAACCGCCTGGGGTTCGAGCTATGTGAATGACTTTATGGATCGCGGTCGCGTGAAGAAAGTCTATGTGCAGGCAGCTGCGCCATATCGCATGCTGCCAGATGACATCAATCTCTGGTATGTCCGAAATAAAGATGGCGGCATGGTGCCCTTCTCTGCTTTCGCGACATCACGCTGGGAGACAGGCTCGCCGCGTCTGGAACGCTATAACGGTTATTCTGCAGTAGAGATTGTCGGAGAAGCCGCACCGGGGGTCAGTACCGGTACGGCGATGGATATTATGGAATCGTTAGTGAAGCAGCTGCCAAACGGCTTTGGTCTGGAGTGGACGGCGATGTCGTATCAGGAGCGGCTTTCCGGCGCGCAGGCTCCGGCGCTGTACGCTATTTCCTTGCTGGTGGTATTCCTGTGTCTGGCGGCGCTGTATGAAAGCTGGTCGGTGCCGTTCTCGGTAATGCTGGTCGTGCCGCTGGGGGTTATCGGCGCGCTGCTGGCAACCTGGATGCGCGGGCTGGAAAACGACGTTTACTTCCAGGTGGGCCTGTTAACGGTCATTGGTTTATCGGCGAAAAACGCCATCCTGATCGTCGAGTTTGCTAACGAGATGAACCAAAAAGGCCACGACCTGTTTGAAGCGACGCTCCACGCCTGCCGTCAGCGTTTACGCCCGATTCTGATGACCTCGCTGGCATTTATCTTCGGCGTATTGCCAATGGCAACCAGCACGGGTGCCGGTTCCGGTGGTCAGCATGCGGTGGGTACTGGCGTAATGGGCGGGATGATTTCGGCCACTATTCTGGCTATTTACTTCGTGCCGCTGTTCTTTGTGCTGGTGCGCCGCCGCTTCCCGCTGAAGCCGCGCCCGGAATAAGCAATAAAAAAGGCGACATGCCAATGTGTCGCCCTTTTCAACTTTCCGATTAAGAACCTGCTCAGCAGGTTCTTGCTGTTTGTACTTTGTCTCAGGAATTACTTACGAAGCATAACTTCGATAAAGTCTTTCCAGTTCCCCAGTTCACGTTCAATCATAACAACCTCTCTTATAATTATGGGTATTCTACGGAAACAATATACCGTGGTGAAGCTAATTTACTCGATTGCTGCGATGACTACCTCCGGGGGACAAACCTTATGTAAATACTATGGTCCTGCGGTGATGATTTGTATGTGATACACAGCAACATTTCGAGATATTCATACGGCATCTAATACTGATTTAATTCTGGTTAAAATACAGACAGATAACAAGATGAATATTCTTAATGTTTACGTTAAAAATGTTTAATATTATTTAATAGTTGTTAATTTGAATACTTCGATAATGTTATATTTCCTGATAATCATTTGCAGGCAAAATGTTTTCACTCTTAAATGAGTATTTATTCTCATAAATCGAAAAAGGATTCATTATGGTTACACTTTACGGCATCAAAAATTGTGACACCATTAAAAAGGCTCGCCATTGGCTGGAAGCCAATAACATCGACTATCGTTTTCATGATTACCGCGTTGATGGGCTGGACAGCGAATTATTGAACGGTTTTATCAACGAATTAGGATGGGAAGCGTTACTCAACACCCGTGGTACAACCTGGCGTAAACTGGACGAAACCACCCGCAATAAAATCATCGATGCGGCCTCTGCGGCGGCATTAATGACTGAAATGCCTGCAATTATCAAACGTCCATTGCTCTGCACGCCTGGTAAGCCTATGCTGCTGGGTTTCAGTGATTCCAGTTATCAGCAATTTTTCCATGAGGTGTAGTCTATGTCGTGCCCGGTTATTGAGCTGACACAACAGCTTATTCGCCGCCCTTCCCTGAGTCCTGATGACGCAGGATGCCAGGCTTTGTTGATTGAACGTTTGCAGGCGATCGGTTTTACCGTTGAACGCATGGATTTTGCCGATACGCAGAATTTTTGGGCATGGCGTGGGCAAGGTGAAACGTTGGCCTTTGCCGGGCATACCGACGTGGTGCCGCCTGGCGACGCCGATCGTTGGATCAATCCGCCGTTTGAACCCACCATTCGTGACGGTATGTTATTCGGGCGCGGTGCGGCAGATATGAAAGGCTCGCTGGCAGCGATGGTGGTAGCGGCAGAACGCTTTGTCGCACAACATCCCAACCATGCAGGTCGACTGGCATTTCTGATCACCTCTGATGAAGAAGCCAGTGCCCACAACGGTACGGTAAAAGTCGTCGAAGCGTTAATGGCGCGTAATGAGCGTCTCGATTACTGCCTGGTCGGCGAACCGTCGAGTATCGAAGTGGTAGGTGATGTGGTGAAAAATGGTCGTCGTGGATCGTTAACCTGCAACCTAACCATTCATGGCGTTCAGGGGCATGTTGCCTACCCACATCTGGCTGACAATCCGGTACATCGCGCAGCACCTTTCCTTAATGAATTAGTGGCTATTGAGTGGGATCAGGGCAATGAATTCTTCCCGGCGACCAGTATGCAGATTGCCAATATTCAGGCGGGAACGGGCAGTAACAACGTTATTCCGGGTGAACTGTTTGTGCAGTTTAACTTCCGCTTCAGCACCGAACTGACTGATGAGATGATCAAAGCGCAGGTACTTGCCCTGCTTGAAAAACATCAACTGCGCTATACGGTGGATTGGTGGCTTTCCGGGCAGCCATTTTTGACCGCGCGCGGTAAACTGGTGGATGCGGTCGTTAACGCGGTTGAGCACTATAATGAAATTAAACCGCAGCTACTGACCACAGGCGGAACGTCCGACGGGCGCTTTATTGCCCGCATGGGGGCGCAGGTGGTGGAACTCGGGCCGGTCAATGCCACGATTCATAAAATTAATGAATGTGTGAACGCTGCCGACCTGCAGCTACTTGCCCGTATGTATCAACGTATCATGGAACAGCTCGTCGCCTGATGAGTGGTTCCGCAAGAGGAAATAAGCATGGACTGGCTGGCTAAATATTGGTGGATTCTGGTGATTGTCTTTTTGGTAGGCGTCCTGCTGAACGTGATTAAAGATCTCAAGCGCGTCGACCATAAGAAATTTCTCGCCAACAAGCCGGAGCTTCCCCCGCATCGTGATTTCAACGATAAGTGGGACGATGACGACGACTGGCCGAAAAAGGATCAACCGAAGAAGTGAGCTGAGTGGCCGGATAAGGCGTTAACGCCGCATCCGGCAATGGTGAACGATGCCTGATACGACGCATCACGCGTCTTATCAGGCCTACTCGGCTATTATTACATCATTTCAATCACATCATCATCGCCAGGCTTACCGCCGCTTAGCGCTTCGTCGAAATAATGTTTCGGAATGGTATAACGCAAGTGATCCAGGGCAAATTGCATACTGCGATTGTCGATCGCATGGCCTAAATCCTCCACGATATCCAGCGTCACGTCACCACCGGCACTGATTAACGCTTCCTGCGCCGCAACCGCATACGCCAGATCGATAACCGGATCTTCACCACCATGAATCAAGTGAATTGTCGTGGCTGTAGACGCGGTTTCCGGCAGGCTCGCATACCGTCCGTTAAAGGCAATGACGCGCGAAGCAAGGCCCGGTTCGGCTTTAATGCTCTCCAGCGCCATAATCGCGCCTTGAGAGAAACCGATTAGCGCCGTGGCGTTAGCCCCTACTCCGCTCTGTTTCTGCCAGTAGCGTACCGTTTCAATAAACGTCGGCATGATGGCATCCACACGCTCCTGGCGATTATCTTCCGTAATACCCTGCACCGAAAACCACTGACGCCCCGCCGGATTACCGCTCGGCTCCGCGCCTCCGACACTCACCACCAGCGCATCAGGAAATAGCGGCGCAAACCAGCTGCCTATTTCCCCCATTGCCACCGGGTTATCCCCGACACCGTGGAAAAGCAGTAACAACTGTTGCGCAGGTTTATCCGGGCTTTGAACAACAAAATGGTCATGTTTCATGGCGAACTCCTTAACTGATGTCATTAATTTTACGCCGCTGACTCACAATGACCATGGGAGAAAATTGAAGGAGTCAGTGAAAAAATTGCCATTGCGTTATGCGATCGCGCAGACGCTCAGTGCGAACATCATTAAGTGCGAACAGCGCCTGCGCGGCTTCTTCGCGTTGACGGACCAGTAACAGCTTACGGCCTGAAAGTTTAAGTGTGGTACATAACTGCGCGTCACTGACGTTTTTCTGTAAACGCCCACGCAGCGCCGGTAATGCCAGTTCACTGGTTTGTAGCAGACGCAATAAGCAACCTAACGATGTTAATAGCGGACGATGAGCGAAAGCAAAACCGGCCAGTTCAAGCCAGTCGTCGTCAGAAAGGACGGCATCGTTTAGTGGATCAACAGGAAGCGTTTCGCCATTCCACTTTGCGAGAGCTTGCGCATCGCGACGTAAACGGTAATGCTCACCTTCAGCCAGTTGTTTACCCGCATCACTCATCGGTAACAGTGCCATCGCCGTATAGCAACCGCTGCTGGCTTCACGATGATTACCCATTCGCACCAGCACAAAACCGCAGCGTTGCCAGAAACGCCATAATTCCCCGGTGTAACCAAAACTCACCGAAAGATAGTCGAGGTCCTGCGTATATTGCAAAGCACCAGCAATCAGTTGCTGACCTGTGCCTTCCCGCTGACGCGCCGGATGAACTGCTATTCGGCTGACCCGCCTTCCGCGCAATGTCGCCGCCAGAGGATTGCTGCCGTGCGCCGCCAGCGACTGAGCCACCAGATTACCCCGTGGGCGACGAAAACCCGCCCATACCGCCTGACTGAGTTGTTGAGATAATCCGCCCTCATCCACCAGCCACAGCGCCCCGGCAATCTCGTTTTCGCCAGCCGCCTGTAAAAAATGTTGCCCTGGTGCATCCATCATACGGCGTAAATCCAGCGGCGAGGTCCGGTAGTGCGCACCAGACAATAGCTGATAAACCTTTAACGGCGTTTCTGGCTCGCTTCGCCATAACGTCTGTTCAAATGCGGCAATGACGATATTGCCTTGTGGTGTATGGGTGAAGTTTTCATCGTCAAAAACCAGTGCCTCACTAACCATTTTTTCCAGCGGGCATCCCTGTGCCCAGCGGATCGGTTGTTGCAGTTCAAAACGGTGTAAATGCGGAAAGCGAGCGCAAAATTTCAGCAAAAAACCACGTCCGGTGCCTTCGTAGCCCTGCACCGTAGTGGTTAACAACGTTCGAGGAAAACGCGATACCAGTTGATGCAACAACGGCGCAGGTATGGCTGCGGCTTCATCGACCACCAGCCAGTCGGCTTGCTCATCGCTGGCTAACAAGGCATCCGGTGCAATAAAGCGAAACTTCTCGCCCGCAAATTGTGCCAGTACATCCGTTGCCGCTTTTGCGGGCGCGGTGACAATCGCACTGCCCGCAATACGAGAAATGAGTTGCCCTGCCAACGCCGATTTACCGCGCCCACGCGCAGCCGTTACCGCTGCCACGCCCGGCGGCATGGTCAGTAACTGCTGTAAGAGTTGCTGTTGTTCTGGTTGTGGTGTGCCGGTCGCGGGGTGCCAGTCAGTACGGGGAGCAAAATGCACCAACGTGAACGGCTGGTTTTGCCGCCAGAGGATGGCGTCGTTATTCGCCGTAAGTACACGTTTGAGATGCTGGACAAAATGCGGCGTCGCAATAGGGTCAGGGCAATCACTCCAGCGCAGCGAGTCGGCATCAGGTTGGTTTTCCCACTCTTCCCATACAGGGAGTAGCAACACCAGCCAGCTTCCCGCTTTCAACGTTCCGCTAAGTGCTGCAAAGGCAGCGGCATCAAAGCCGTGGCGGGCGTCGAATACCGCATGCCGGAATTCGCGCCCAAGTAAAGTTTGTAGCGCCGAGGGAAAACAGTGGTTTTCAGCGACTGGCTGCGGCGAAATCCACAGCCAGTCGCCAGGTAAAGCATCACGCAACTTAAGCGCATGATCAAAACACCAACCCTCTTCCCCGCTCAACACCAGCAAGCGGCGGATCCCTTCACGTTTCATTTGCGCTGTTAATGTGTGAAGCGCAGTCAGTTCAGCCATCCCTGCCCCGGAAGTTAAATGCTTTTACCAAAAGTATTGCATTGTGCCGGATCGCCGCTGTCGAAACCACGTTTAAACCAGCTGTAGCGTTGCTGAGAAGTACCATGAGTGAAACTGTCTGGTACTACTCGCCCCTGACTTTGCTGTTGTAAACGGTCATCGCCGATGGCCTGCGCCGCATTCAGCGCCTCTTCCAGATCGCCGGTTTCCAGAACGCCTTGCTGCTGCATGCTATGCCCCCAGACACCGGCAAAACAGTCGGCCTGGAGTTCCATACGCACAGATAAGCGGTTCACTTCCGCCTGCGTCGCGTTTTGTTGCAGTTGACGAACTTTCGGCTCGATGCCTAACAGTTTCTGCACATGATGACCGACTTCATGGGCGATAACGTACCCCTGGGCAAAATCGCCATCCGCGCCAAGTTTGTCTTTCATGTCATCATAGAAGGAGAGATCGATATAAACCGTGCCATCCGCCGGGCAATAGAACGGTCCCATAATGGACTGGCCCGCCCCGCAGCCGGTGCGCGTCATTCCACGGTACATGACCAGCTTCGGTTGCTGATAGGTTTTACCCATCTTCTCGAATTGCTGTCCCCAGGTGTCTTCCGTGGTTGCCAGAATCACCGAAGTGAATTTTGCGGCTTCGTCTTCATTAGGACTAATTGACCGTGTTGATTGCTGTTGGGAAACCGGCTGTCCGGTCATCAACCCGGTTAAATCAACGCCATAGTAGCCTGCAACCAGCACGATTATCAGTAAAATCAGCCCGCCTTTACCGCTTGGCAGGCGAAAACCTGGACCGCCCATTGACGGACCACCAGAGCTGTTGCGCCTGTCTTCAACATTGTCACTTTCACGTCGCCCTTGCCAACGCATAGATACCTCAACAATATATTCATTATAGAAATGATCGTAGGTGGTTCAGAGGAAGATTACCACAGGAAAGCGGGATGAAATGGCGGAGGAATGAGCGTTCAATGCACATCTTCCGAGAGCGGTTGTCTTGCCGTGCCAGCTGCACGGCAAGATGATGAACAGAAAAATCAGTCCAGCTGTACACCCAGGCGGCGGGCGACGGCTTCATAGGCTTCGATCAGGCCACCGAGGCTCTGGCGGAAACGGTCTTTGTCCATTTTCTCCAGCGTTTCTTTGTCCCACAGGCGGCTGCCGTCCGGGGAGAACTCATCGCCCAGTACCACTTTACCTTTGTACAGGCCAAACTCCAGTTTAAAGTCGACCAAAATCAGACCAGCATCATCGAACAGTTTTTTCAGCACGTCGTTCGCTTTGTAGGTCAGCTCTTTCATACGCGCCAGGTTCTCTTTGCTCACCCAGCCAAAGGTTTCGCAGTAAGATTCGTTGACCATCGGATCGTGCATGGCGTCGTTTTTCAGGAACAGATCGAACAGCGGCGGGTTCAGCTCAATACCTTCTTCGATTCCAAGACGTTTCACCAGAGAGCCAGCAGCACGGTTACGCACGACACACTCAACCGGCACCATATCCAGCTTTTTCACCAGACATTCGGTATCGGAGAGCAGACGCTCCATTTGAGTCGGGATACCCGCTTCAGCCAGTTTGCTCATAATGAAGTAGTTGAACTTGTTGTTCACCATACCTTTGCGATCAAACTGCTCAATGCGCGCGCCATCCCCTGCTGACGTATCATTGCGGAATTCGAGCACCAACAGGTCCGGGTTTTCCGTGCTGTATACGGTTTTCGCTTTACCACGATACAACTCAGCTTGCTTTTGCATCTTTATCACTCCTGGGTGTGAATTAACGTTTTAAAATCTTTTGCTGTCTGGTGTGCCGGATGTTTTGTCAGATGCGGCAAGAACGCCTTATCCGACCTACGTCCGACAAACAAATTTTGTGCGAATTACCGCTAAAATCGCATTTTTCTGCCGACGCACACGTTTGCGTATCATATCAGAAAAAAGGGCCGGATGACTCCAGCCCTGTATTTTTACTTGCTAAACGCAGCCTGGAAGACAGCTACCAGCGCGTCGTTCTGACTCTGAGTCAGAGTATGACCTTTCGGATCGATGAACTGTAGGCTGCTGCGGTTATCTAAATCGCCAACCTGCAGTTTATAGTCACCGGATGCCAGGCCTGGATCGCTCGCGCCCAGTTCCTGCCAGTCGCTGTCAGACAGCGGCTTGTAAGTTACGGCCATGTTGCCCTGCGAACGGGTGCTGTCGGTCACTTTCATGCCCACTTTTTCCAGCGCCGCTGGCAGACGTTGCCAAACCACATTGAACGGCCCGCGTACGACCAGCATTGGTAAACCGGTGTCATCAGCTGCACTTTGTACGTCCATAGTGGTGGAGGCACGATTTTGCGCAGCGTTCGCGGCGTCAGTGGCAGATTTATCCAGACCGGCGGAAATAACGTTCATCATCTCCGTGCTGTAACGCTGCATGGAAGCCGCGTCTGCAACCGGTTTGCCCGCCTGTTCCAGGTTCAGCAGTTTAACCGTAACCGCCTGCTGATAACCCTGCGGCTTAACAGAGATTTGATAACGACCACGATACTGCTCGTCTTCGTCCAGACGGTTCCATTGTACCCAATCGGTGGTCAGTGTCTGACCAGCATCATCACGTTGGGTGATGGTGTAGTTTTTCGCCTGCAGCACGCTAACCACCTGCGGCCACAGAGTATTGCCACGACCATTTTCCACCAGCAATGAAGCGGTATCGCCCGTGAACTGGGTACGCGCGCCAGAAACCAGTGCCAGCGGCTGGGCTGGTGGACGAATGTCCAGCGCCTTACCGACAGCACCACTACCGTTGGTCACCGGGATTGCATAATCACCGGAGGTCACCGGCAAAATCATTCCAGCCGGGGCATGAAGCTCCGCAAGCGGTGCCGCTTCCAGGTAGGCTTCATCACCACTGACCTGACGCTTATAGCGTGAGTCAGAACTACAGGCAGCGAGTAATAAAACAAGCGAAACACCCGCAACCTTTGCCAGGCGCGACTTTTGAACAGAGTAAGCCATCAAATCTCCCTAAACTTTACAGCAAACCGGCATGCTTAAGCGCCGCTCTGACCGTCTCACGACCACTGTCGGTGATAGGTGTCATTGGCAGGCGCAGCGTATCGGTCGCCACAAGACCCAGTTCCTTACATGCCCATTTCACCGGGATTGGATTGGGTTCGACAAATAGTTTGTTGTGTAATGGCATCAGACGCTGATTAATAACGCGTGCCTCGGCAAAATGCCCTTCTGCTGCCAGTTTGCACATCTGGGCCATATCACGCGCTGCGACGTTAGCCGTAACGGAAATAACCCCATGACCGCCTAATTGCATGAAGTCCAGCGCGCTCGCATCATCGCCGCTCAGCAGAACAAAATCATCTGAAACCAGCTCTTTGATCTGGTTTACACGCGTTAAGTTCCCTGTTGCCTCTTTGATTCCGATAATATTTTTTACTTTCGCCAGACGGCCCACCGTTTCCGGGAGCAGATCGCAGCCAGTACGGGACGGCACATTATACAGAATTTGCGGCAGGTCAGTATGTTCAGCGATGGCTTTGAAATGCTGATACAAACCTTCTTGCGACGGACGATTGTAGTAAGGGGTTACCGTCAGGCAGCCGACGATACCACTGTCATTGAAGCGCTGCGTCAGGCTAATGGCTTCCGCAGTAGCGTTAGCGCCGGTCCCGGCAATCACCGGAATGCGCCCGTCAGCCAGCTCCAGCGTCATCATCACCACATCAGCATGTTCGTCATGATTTAAGGTAGCGGACTCGCCAGTGGTGCCAACAGAAACGATCGCCGAAGTACCGCTGGCGACATGATAATCAATCAGTTTTTTCAAGCTAGCCCGACAGACATTACCTTTTTCATCCATCGGAGTAACAATCGCGACAATACTTCCCGTGAACATGGGCCATCCTCTGTGCAAACAAGTGTCTCAATGGTACGTTTGGTATGGCATTAAAAGCAAGCAGACAGAACCGTTCTGATTGTTGTATGCATGTTTTTTTTATGCTTTCCTTAAGAACAACTCACCCCTTAAAGGAATAACCAGTTTGACACTGTCATCGCAACATTATCTGGTGATCACTGCGTTGGGTGCCGATCGCCCTGGAATTGTGAACACCATCACCCGTCATGTCAGTAGTTGCGGCTGTAATATTGAAGACAGTCGCCTGGCGATGCTGGGAGAAGAGTTCACGTTTATCATGCTGCTTTCCGGTTCATGGAATGCCATTACTCTGATTGAATCAACGTTACCGTTGAAAGGTGCCGAGCTGGATCTTTTAATCGTGATGAAGCGCACGACGGCGCGTCCGCGTCCGCCAATGCCAGCATCTGTCTGGGTTCAGGTCGATGTGGCAGACTCCCCGCATTTAATTGAACGCTTCACAGCACTTTTCGACGCGCATCATATGAACATTGCGGAGCTGGTGTCACGCACGCAACCTGCTGAAAATGAACGGGCTGCGCAGTTGCATATTCAGATAACCGCCCACAGCCCCGCATCTGCGGACGCAGCAAATATTGAGCAAGCGTTCAAAGCCCTATGTACAGAACTCAATGCACAAGGCAGTATTAACGTCGTCAATTATTCCCAACATGATGAACAGGATGGAGTTAAGTAATGAATCCACTGAAAGCCGGTGATATCGCACCGAAATTTAGCTTGCCGGATCAAGACGGAGAACAAGTTAATTTGACCGACTTCCAGGGACAGCGTGTTCTGGTTTATTTCTACCCGAAAGCCATGACCCCCGGCTGTACCGTACAGGCCTGCGGCTTACGCGATAACATGGATGAGTTGAAAAAAGCGGGCGTTGATGTGCTGGGTATCAGCACCGATAAACCCGAAAAACTCTCCCGTTTTGCGGAAAAAGAGCTGCTTAACTTTACGCTCCTGTCTGATGAGGACCACCAGGTGTGCGAACAATTCGGCGTCTGGGGTGAAAAGTCCTTCATGGGCAAAACCTACGATGGTATTCATCGCATCAGCTTCCTGATTGACGCTGATGGCAAAATCGAACATGTCTTTGACGATTTCAAAACCAGCAATCACCACGACGTTGTGCTGAACTGGCTGAAAGAACACGCCTGATTACTTTGCTCCATTCCGTGCTGGCTGCGCTTGCGGTCAGCACACCTCACTTCTCGTGATCAAGATCACATTCTCGCTTTCCCCTGCGACACGGGTGTCGAATTCATTTTTTGCTGAACGTTAATGACCATCATTTTTGTACCGTTCAGAATCCAGTTAATACATAAATTATTGAATATATTAAATTAATCAGACTGGCATCCTTTATGCAATATGAAATGCAATGTTTCATATCATTTTCAAGGAGCCGACATGAACCGCTTTGTGGTGGCCGAACCACTGTGGTGTACAGGATGTAATACCTGTCTCGCTGCCTGTTCGGACGTGCATAAAACGCAAGGTTTACAGCAACACCCGCGCCTGGCCCTGGCGAAGACGTCAACACTCACTGCCCCTGTCGTGTGTCATCACTGTGAGGAAGCCCCTTGCCTGCAGGTCTGCCCGGTCAATGCCATCTCCCAGAGGGATGATGCGATCCAACTCAACGAAAGCCTCTGTATTGGCTGCAAGCTTTGTGCCGTGGTCTGCCCATTTGGCGCAATCAGCGCTTCAGGAAGCCGTCCGGTGAATGCCCCTGCGCAATATGTTTTTCAGGCTGAGGGCTCACTCAAAGACGGCGAAGAAAACGTGTCGACCCAACATGCTTTGCTGCGCTGGGAACCGGGTGTCCAGACCGTCGCGGTGAAATGCGACCTGTGTGATTTCTTGCCAGAAGGTCCGGCCTGCGTTCGCGCTTGTCCGAATCAGGCGTTACGGCTGATCACCGACGATAGCCTGCAACGTCAGATGAAAGAAAAACAGCGCCTTGCCGCAAGCTGGTTTGCCAATGGCGGGGAGAATCCCCTTTCCCTCACTCAGGAGCAACGCTAATGGATGCCCTGCAATTATTAACCTGGTCGCTGATCCTCTATCTGTTTGCCAGTCTGGCTTCGCTGTTTTTACTCGGTCTGGACAGACTGGCTATTAAGCTTTCCGGCATCACATCGCTGGTGGGCGGCGTGATTGGCATCATCAGCGGAATTACGCAATTACATGCAGGCGTAACTTTAGTCGCCCGTTTTGCCACACCTTTTGACTTTGCCGATTTAACCCTGCGAATGGATAGCCTCTCGGCATTTATGGTGCTGGTTATCTCCTTGCTGGTGGTGGTTTGTTCGCTCTATTCATTGACTTATATGCGCGAATACGAGGGTAAAGGCGCGGCGGCGATGGGCTTCTTTATGAATCTTTTCATCGCATCGATGGTTGCCCTGCTGGTGATGGACAACGCTTTTTGGTTCATCGTGCTGTTTGAAATGATGTCGCTGTCTTCCTGGTTTCTGGTCATTGCCAGGCAGGATAAAACGTCGATCAACGCTGGCATGCTCTACTTTTTTATCGCCCACGCCGGATCGGTGCTGATTATGATCGCCTTCTTGCTGATGGGGCGCGAAAGCGGCAGCCTCGATTTTGCCAGTTTCCGCACGCTTTCACTTTCTCCGGGGCTGGCGTCGGCGGTGTTCCTGCTGGCCTTTTTCGGTTTTGGCGCGAAAGCCGGGATGATGCCGTTGCACAGCTGGTTGCCGCGCGCTCACCCTGCCGCACCATCGCACGCTTCGGCGTTGATGTCTGGCGTAATGGTCAAAATCGGTATTTTCGGCATCCTTAAAGTAGCGATGGATCTGCTGGCGCAAACGGGTTTGCCGCTGTGGTGGGGCATTCTGGTGATGGCGATCGGCGCAATCTCCGCGCTCCTGGGCGTGCTGTATGCGCTGGCGGAACAGGATATCAAACGGCTGCTGGCCTGGAGTACCGTCGAAAACGTCGGCATTATTTTGCTGGCGGTCGGTGTGGCGATGGTCGGTCTGTCACTGCACGACCCGCTGCTCACCGTGGTTGGACTGCTCGGCGCGCTGTTTCATCTGCTCAACCATGCGCTGTTCAAAGGGCTGCTGTTTCTCGGCGCGGGTGCGATTATTTCGCGTTTGCATACCCACGACATGGAAAAAATGGGGGCACTGGCGAAACGTATGCCGTGGACAGCCGCAGCATGCCTGATTGGTTGCCTCGCGATATCAGCCATTCCTCCGCTGAATGGTTTTATCAGCGAATGGTACACCTGGCAGTCGCTGTTCTCACTAAGTCGTGTGGAAGCCGTAGCGCTACAACTTGCGGGTCCTATTGCTATGGTGATGCTGGCAGTCACTGGTGGGCTGGCAGTAATGTGCTTCGTCAAAATGTACGGTATTACTTTCTGTGGAGCGCCTCGCAGTACACACGCTGAAGAGGCACAGGAAGTGCCAAATACGATGATCGTCGCCATGCTACTGCTCGCGGCACTCTGCGTATTCATTGCGCTTAGTGCCAGTTGGCTGGCACCGAAGATTATGCATATTGCCCATGCGTTTACCGATACCCCTCCCGTCACTGTCGCCAGCGGAATAGCACTTGTACCCGGCACGTTTCATACACGGGTCACTCCCTCATTACTGTTGCTGTTACTACTGGCGATGCCTTTGCTGCCTGGCCTTTACTGGCTGTGGTGTCGTTCGCGCCGCGCAGCGTTTCGTCGCACAGGAGATGCCTGGGCATGCGGCTACGGCTGGGATAATGCGATGGCCCCGTCAGGCAATGGCGTGATGCAGCCGCTGCGTGTGGTCTTTTGTGCGCTATTTCGTCTACGACAACAGCTCGACCCTACGCTGAGGCTGAACAAAGGTCTTGCGCACGTCACCGCCAGGGCTCAGAGCACAGAACCCTTCTGGGATGAGCGGGTGATCCGCCCCATCGTGAGCGCCACCCAACGGCTGGCCAAAGAAATACAGCATCTGCAAAGCGGCGACTTTCGTCTCTATTGCCTGTATGTGGTCGCCGCACTGGTTGTGCTGCTAATCACTATTGCCGTCTAAGGAAATCACCATGAGACAAACTCTTTGCGACGGATATCTGGTCATTTTTGCGTTAGCACAGGCCGTGATTCTGCTGGTGCTAACCCCGCTTTTTACGGGGATTTCCCGGCAGATACGCGCGCGTATGCACTCCCGTCGCGGACCGGGGATCTGGCAGGATTATCGCGATATCCACAAACTGTTTAAACGCCAGGAAGTTGCGCCGACATCTTCAGGTCTGATGTTCCGCCTGATGCCGTGGGTATTAATCAGCAGCATGCTGGTGCTGGCGATGGCCCTACCACTATTTATTACTGTTTCCCCTTTTGCGGGCGGCGGCGATCTGATCACCCTTATCTATCTTCTTGCCCTGTTTCGTTTTTTCTTTGCTCTTTCCGGGCTGGATACCGGAAGCCCCTTTGCGGGAGTCGGTGCCAGTCGCGAGTTGACGCTCGGCATTCTGGTCGAACCCATGCTCATTCTCTCACTGCTGGTATTGGCGCTGATAGCGGATTCCACGCATATCGAGATGATCAGCAAGACGCTGGCGACGGGCTGGAACTCGCCGCTAACCACCGTACTGGCGTTACTGGCCTGTGGTTTTGCCTGCTTCATTGAGATGGGAAAAATTCCCTTTGATGTTGCTGAAGCAGAACAGGAATTACAGGAAGGCCCGCTGACCGAATATTCCGGTGCCGGGCTGGCGCTGGCGAAGTTGGGGCTGGGGCTGAAACAGGTCGTGATGGCATCACTGTTTGTGGCCCTGTTTCTGCCCTTTGGGCGCGCGCAAGAGCTTTCTCTCGCCTGCCTGCTGACTTCACTTGTCGTTACGCTGCTCAAGGTTTTGCTGATTTTTGTACTGGCCTCAATCGCAGAAAACACGCTGGCACGCGGGCGATTTTTACTCATTCACCATGTGACCTGGCTTGGCTTCAGCCTTGCTGCGCTTGCATGGGTCTTCTGGTTAACCGGTCTGTAAGGAGCACTGACGGAATATGGAAAATCTTGCTCTGACGACGTTATTGCTGCCTTTTATCGGCGCACTGGTCGTTTCGTTTTCGCCACAACGTCGGGCCGCCGAATGGGGGGTTTTGTTCGCCGCGCTGACCACGCTGTGCATGTTGTCACTGATCTCCGCGTTTTATCAGGCCGATAAAGTTGCCGTCACGTTGACGTTGGTCAACGTGGGGGGTGTGGCGTTGTTTGGCCTGGTCATTGATCGCGTGAGTACGCTGATTCTGTTTGTGGTGGTGTTTCTCGGTTTGCTGGTCACGATCTACTCCACGGGTTATCTGACGGATAAAAATCGCGAACACCCGCATAACGGCACGAATCGTTATTACGCATTTTTGCTGGTTTTTATCGGCGCGATGGCGGGACTGGTACTCTCCTCGACGCTGCTCGGTCAGTTGTTGTTTTTTGAAATTACGGGCGGCTGCTCCTGGGCGTTGATCAGTTATTACCAGAGCGATAAAGCGCAGCGTTCAGCACTAAAAGCGTTGCTTATCACTCATATCGGTTCGTTGGGGTTGTATCTTGCCGCCGCCACGCTGTTTTTGCAGACCGGAACGTTCGCGCTCAGCGCGATGAGCGAGTTACACGGCGACGCACGCTATCTGGTTTATGGTGGCATCCTGTTTGCCGCGTGGGGGAAATCGGCCCAGCTACCGATGCAAGCGTGGCTACCGGATGCAATGGAAGCGCCAACACCGATCAGCGCCTATCTCCACGCCGCATCGATGGTGAAAGTGGGCGTTTACATTTTTGCCCGCGCCATTATCGACGGCGGCAATATCCCGCATGTGATTGGCGGCGTTGGCATGGTTATGGCACTGGTCACCATTCTTTATGGCTTCCTGATGTATTTGCCACAGCAGGATATGAAGCGGTTGCTGGCCTGGTCGACCATCACTCAACTTGGCTGGATGTTTTTCGGCTTGTCGCTCTCCATCTTCGGCTCGCGGCTGGCGCTGGAGGGCAGCATCGCCTACATCGTCAACCACGCGTTCGCTAAAAGCCTATTTTTCCTTGTAGCAGGTGCGCTGAGTTACAGCTGCGGCACGCGCTTGTTGCCGCGTCTGCGTGGCGTATTGCACACCCTGCCGTTGCCAGGCGTGGGTTTCTGCGTGGCAGCGCTGGCGATTACCGGCGTACCGCCGTTCAACGGCTTCTTCAGTAAATTCCCGCTGTTTGCCGCCGGTTTTGCGTTGTCAGTGGAGTACTGGATCCTGCTGCCCGCCATGATTCTGCTGATGATTGAATCGGTCGCCAGTTTCGCCTGGTTTATTCGCTGGTTTGGTCGCGTCGTGCCTGGCAAACCGAGCGAGGCCGTCGCCGATGCCGCACCGCTGCCAGGATCAATGCGCCTGGTGTTGATTGTACTGATTGTGATGTCGCTGATTTCCAGCGTAATCGCCGCGACCTGGTTGCAGTAAGGAGATGATGAATGACCGGTTCTATGATCGTAAATAATCTGGCGGGACTGATGATGCTGACATCGCTGTTTGTGATTAGCGTCAAAAGCTATCGCCTGTCATGCGGATTTTACGCCTGCCAGTCGCTGGTGCTGGTGTCTATTTTCGCCACCCTCTCGTGCCTGTTCGTCGCAGAGCAACTGCTGATCTGGTCCGCCAGCGCCTTTATCACCAAAGTGCTGCTGGTACCGTTAATCATGACTTACGCTGCACGAAATATTCCCCAGAACATCCCGGAAAAAGCGTTATTCGGTCCGGCAATGATGACACTGCTCGCGGCGTTAATTGTCCTGCTTTGCGCATTTGTCGTTCAGCCCGTGAAGCTACCGATGGCTACCGGGCTGAAACCGGCGCTGGCGGTGGCGTTAGGTCATTTTCTGCTTGGCCTGCTGTGCATTGTCAGCCAGCGCAATATCCTGCGGCAAATTTTTGGTTACTGCCTGATGGAAAACGGCTCCCATCTGGTGCTGGCGCTTCTTGCCTGGCGAGCACCGGAACTGGTGGAAATAGGTATCACTACCGACGCCATCTTCGCCGTCATTGTGATGGTGTTACTGGCAAGAAAAATATGGCGTACCCACGGCACGCTGGACGTGAACAACTTGACCGCGCTGAAGGGATAATGAGATGAGTTATTCTGTGATGTTCGCTTTACTCCTGCTCACGCCGCTGCTTTTTTCGCTGCTCTGTTTTGTCTGCCGGAAACGGGGGCACTCTGCGACTTGCGCGGTGACAGTATTACATAGCTTAGGGATCACACTGCTGCTGATTCTGGCACTCTGGGTGGTCCAAACTGCCGCTGATGCGGGAGAAATATTCGCTGCGGGACTGTGGCTTCATATTGATGGTCTGGGCGGTTTGTTCCTCGCCATTCTTGGTGTGATTGGCTTTCTCACTGGTGTTTACTCGATTGGCTACATGCGTCATGAAGTGGAGCACGGCGAGCTTTCACCCGTTACGCTGTGCGATTACTACGGTTTCTTCCATCTGTTTTTGTTCACCATGCTGCTGGTTGTTACCAGCAATAACCTGATTGTGATGTGGGCGGCGATCGAAGCCACCACCTTAAGCTCGGCGTTTCTGGTAGGCATTTACGGTCAGCGTTCATCGCTGGAAGCTGCATGGAAGTACATCATTATTTGTACTGTTGGTGTCGCTTTTGGTCTGTTCGGTACCGTGCTGGTATACGCCAACGCCGCCAGCGTTATGCCGCAGGCAGAAATGGCGATATTCTGGAGCGAGGTTCTTAAGCAATCGTCCTTGCTTGACCCAACATTAATGCTGTTGGCCTTTGTGTTTGTGCTAATTGGCTTTGGCACTAAAACCGGGCTATTCCCCATGCACGCCTGGCTGCCAGATGCTCACAGTGAAGCGCCGAGTCCGGTCAGCGCCCTGCTCTCCGCCGTATTGCTGAACTGCGCGCTGTTGGTGCTGATTCGCTATTACATCATTATTTGCCAGGCCATCGGCAGCGATTTCCCCAACCGGTTGTTGCTCATCTTCGGCATGTTGTCGGTTGCCGTGGCGGCATTTTTCATTCTGGTACAGCGGGACATTAAGCGTCTGCTGGCGTACTCCAGCGTGGAGAACATGGGACTGGTCGCGGTGGCGCTAGGCATTGGCGGGCCGCTGGGAATTTTTGCCGCGCTGCTGCACACCTTAAACCACAGTCTGGCAAAAACGCTGCTGTTTTGCGGTTCCGGCAATGTACTGCTCAAGTACGGCACGCGCGATCTCAACGTCGTCTGCGGAATGCTTAAAATCATGCCATTTACCGCCGTGTTGTTTGGCGGCGGTGCGCTGGCGCTGGCCGGGATGCCGCCCTTCAACATTTTTCTTAGCGAATTTATGACCGTTACCGCCGGACTGGCGCGTAATCATCTGCTGCTTATCGTCCTGCTGTTATTGCTGTTAACGCTGGTGCTGGCGGGCCTGGTACGGATGGCTGCGCGGGTGTTAATGGCGAAACCGCCGCAGGCCGTTAACCGGGGTGAACTTGGCTGGTTGACCACCTCGCCAATGGTGATTCTGCTGGTCATGATGCTGGCGATGGGAACGCATATTCCACAACCTGTCATCAGGATCCTGGCGGGCGCTTCCACTATAGTCCTCTCAGGGACGCACGACCTGCCTGCACAACGTAGCACCTGGCATGATTTTTTGCCTTCAGGCACCGCATCTGTTTCGGAGAAACACAGTGAACGTTAATTCATCGTCAAATCGTGGCGAAGCGATTCTCGCCGCCCTGAAAACGCAGTTCCCCGGCGCGGTGCTGGATGAAGAGCGACAAACGCCTGAACAGGTCACCATTACGGTGAAAATCAATCTGCTGCCTGACGTTGTGCATTATCTTTATTATCAACATGATGGCTGGCTTCCAGTCCTGTTTGGCAACGACGAGCGGACACTTAACGGTCATTACGCGGTTTATTATGCCCTTTCTATGGAAGGGGCCGAAAAATGCTGGATCGTGGTGAAGGCACTGGTCGATGCCGACAGTCGGGAGTTTCCGTCAGTCACACCGCGCGTCCCTGCCGCGGTCTGGGGCGAGCGAGAAATTCGCGATATGTACGGGCTGATTCCGGTTGGCCTGCCGGATCAGCGTCGCCTGGTGTTGCCCGATGACTGGCCGGAAGATATGCATCCGCTGCGCAAAGATGCGATGGATTATCGACTGCGCCCTGAACCGACGACTGATACCGAAACGTATCCGTTTATCAATGAGGGCAACAGCGATGCGCGGGTGATCCCTGTCGGCCCGCTGCATATCACCTCCGATGAACCGGGTCACTTCCGCTTGTTTGTGGATGGCGAGCAAATTGTCGATGCTGATTACCGTCTGTTTTATGTCCATCGCGGCATGGAGAAACTGGCAGAAACACGGATGGGCTACAACGAAGTGACCTTCTTATCGGACCGCGTGTGTGGGATTTGCGGTTATGCCCACAGTGTGGCCTATACCAACTCGGTTGAAAATGCACTGGGGATTGAGGTGCCGCAACGAGCGCATACTATTCGCTCGATTCTGCTGGAAGTCGAACGTCTGCACAGTCATTTGCTCAACCTTGGCCTCTCCTGCCATTTTGTTGGTTTTGATACCGGCTTTATGCAATTTTTCCGCGTGCGGGAAAAGTCGATGACAATGGCGGAATTGCTGACCGGGTCGCGTAAAACCTACGGTCTGAATCTGATTGGTGGTGTTCGCCGCGATATTCTCAAAGAGCAACGTCTGCAAACGCTGAAACTGGTGCGCGAGATGCGCGCCGACGTGTCGGAGCTGGTAGAGATGCTGCTTGCCACGCCGAATATGGAACAACGCACTCAGGGCATTGGCATTCTCGACCGACAAATCGCCCGTGATTATAGCCCCGTAGGGCCGCTGATCCGCGGCAGTGGTTTTGCCCGTGATTTGCGCTTTGATCACCCCTACGCCGACTACGGCAATATTCCAAAAACGCTGTTTACCTTTACCGGCGGCGATGTCTTCTCCCGCGTGATGGTCCGTGTCAAAGAGACGTTTGATTCGCTGGCAATGCTGGAATTTGCCCTCGACAACATGCCAGATACCCCACTGCTGACCGAAGGCTTTAGCTATAAACCTCACGCATTCGCGCTGGGCTTTGTTGAAGCGCCACGCGGTGAAGACGTGCACTGGAGCATGCTCGGTGATAACCAAAAATTGTTCCGCTGGCGCTGTCGTGCCGCCACCTACGCCAACTGGCCAGTGCTGCGTTACATGCTGCGCGGCAATACCGTTTCTGACGCACCGCTAATTATCGGTAGCCTTGATCCCTGCTACTCCTGTACCGACCGTGTGACGCTGGTTGATGTGCGCAAGCGCCAGTCAAAAACCGTGCCGTATAAAGAGATCGAACGCTACGGCATTGATCGTAACCGTTCGCCGCTGAAGTAAGGACAGAAGATGCTGAAGTTACTGAAAACTATTATGCGCGCCGGAACCGCGACGGTGAAATATCCCTTCGCGCCACTGGAGGTCAGCCCAGGCTTTCGCGGGAAACCGGACCTGATGCCCAGCCAATGTATTGCCTGCGGTGCCTGCGCCTGTGCTTGTCCGGCAAATGCGCTGACTATCCAGACCGACGACCAGCAAAATTCACGCACCTGGCAGCTCTATCTGGGGCGTTGTATTTACTGCGGACGTTGTGAAGAAGTGTGCCCGACCAGAGCCATTCAGCTTACCAATAACTTTGAACTGACCGTCACCAATAAAGCCGATCTCTATACCCGCGCGACGTTCCATCTACAACGTTGCAGCCGTTGCGAACGCCCGTTTGCCCCGCAAAAAACCGTCGCACTGGCTGCAGAACTGTTGGCACAGCAACAAAATGCACCACAAAACCGCGAAATGTTACGGGCGCAAGCGAGCGTCTGCCCGGAGTGCAAACAACGCGCGACGCTGATCAACGACGACACAGATGAACCGCTGGAGGCTAAGGAGCAGCTATGAGTCCAGTGCTTACGCAACATGTCAGCCAGCCCATAACGCTGGACGAGCAAACGCAAAAGATGAAGCAGCATTTGTTACAGGATATCCGTCGCTCGGCCTACGTTTATCGCGTCGATTGCGGCGGCTGCAACGCCTGCGAAATCGAAATTTTTGCCGCCATCACACCAGTATTCGACGCAGAACGTTTTGGCATTAAGGTTGTTTCATCACCGCGTCACGCCGATATTTTGTTATTTACTGGCGCAGTCACCCGGGCGATGCGTATGCCTGCACTTCGGGCGTATGAGTCTGCCCCCGATCATAAAATCTGTGTTTCCTACGGCGCGTGCGGTGTCGGCGGCGGTATTTTCCACGATCTCTACAGCGTCTGGGGCGGCAGCGACACCATTGTTCCCATTGATGTTTGGATCCCCGGCTGCCCGCCAACACCGGCCGCCACCATTCACGGTTTCGCCGTGGCGCTCGGTTTGCTGCAACAGAAGATTCACGCGGTGGATTATCGCGATCCCACCGGGGTGACCATGCAACCGCTGTGGCCGCAGATCCCGCCATCACAGCGTATCGCCATTGAGCGAGAAGCGAGGCGGCTGGCGGGCTATCGTCAAGGGCGAGAAATTTGCGATCGACTCCTGCGCCATTTAAGCGACGATCCCACAGGAAATCGGGTTAACACCTGGTTGCGCGAAGCCGACGATCCGCGTCTCAATAGTATCGTTCAGCAACTCTTTCGCGTTCTCCGGGGGTTACATGGCTGAGGAGTGCAGGGAAATTGTTTTCTGGACGCTGCGAAAAAAATTTATCGCCAGTAGCGACGAGATGCCGGAACACAGCTCCCAGGTAATGTATTACTCGTTGGCTATCGGTCATCACGTTGGCGTGATTGATTGTCTGAATGTCGCCTTCCGCTGCCCACAGACGGAATACGAAGATTGGCTTGCACAGGTCGAAGAGGAGCAAGCCCGACGTAAGATGCTGGGGGTGATGACCTTTGGTGAGATTGTTATTGACGCCAGCCACACCGCCCTGTTGACCCGGGCATTCGCGCCACTGGCAGATGACGCGACGTCGGCGTGGCAGGCGCGTAGCATTCAATTCATTCATCTGTTGGATGAAATTGTGCAGGAACCGGCCATCTATCTGATGGCCAGAAAAATTGCGTGAGAAGGATTTCTCATTAATAAGGACTGTTGATGGCTATGTCAGACGAGGCGATGTTTGCCCCGCCGCAAGGAATAACAATTGAAGCGGTAAACGGAATGCTCGCGGAGCGGTTAGCGCAGAAACACGGCAAGGCGTCTTTATTACGCGCCTTCATCCCGCTGCCGCCGCCGTTCAGCCCGGTACAACTTATTGAACTGCATGTTCTCAAAAGCAACTTCTATTACCGCTACCATGATGATGGCAGCGATGTGACGGCAACAGCAGAGTATCAGGGTGAGATGGTCGATTATTCGCGCCACGCCGTCCTTCTCGGCAGTAGTGGAATGGCGGAGCTACGCTTTATTCGCACCCACGGCAGTCGTTTTACTCCCCAGGATTGCACACTGTTTAACTGGCTGGCACACATAATCACTCCGGTTCTGCAATCATGGCTCAATGATGAAGAACAGCAGGTGGCGCTGCGTTTGCTGGAGAAAGATCGCGATCATCATCGGGTACTGGTGGATATCACTAATGCAGTGTTGTCACATCTTGATCTCGACGATCTGATCGCTGACGTCGCTCGTGAGATCCATCATTTTTTCGGTCTGGCTTCAGTCAGTATGGTACTGGGCGATCATCGAAAGAACGAGAAGTTCAGCCTGTGGTGCAGCGATCTTTCTGCCTCACATTGTGCGTGTCTGCCACGCTGTATGCCTGGCGAAAGTGTATTGCTGACACAAACGCTACAAACCCGACAACCGACCTTGACGCACCGTGCAGACGATCTGTTTCTCTGGCAACGCGACCCGTTATTACACTTACTTGCATCTAACGGCTGCGAATCTGCGCTCCTTATACCGCTCACCTTTGGCAACCATACACCGGGCGCATTGTTGCTGGCGCATACCTCTTCCACTCTCTTTAGTGAGGAAAACTGCCAGCTACTACAACATATTGCCGATCGCATCGCTATTGCCGTTGGCAATGCCGATGCCTGGCGCAGCATGACCGATTTGCAGGAAAGCTTGCAGCAAGAAAACCACCAGCTTAGCGAGCAGCTCCTTTCGAATCTGGGCGTCGGTGACATTATCTATCAAAGCCAGGCAATGGAAGATTTGCTCCAGCAGGTAGATATTGTGGCGAAGAGCGACAGTACGGTGTTGATTTGTGGTGAAACCGGAACCGGCAAAGAGGTGATCGCCAGAGCGATCCATCAACTTAGCCCACGACGCGACAAGCCACTGGTCAAAATCAACTGCGCTGCCATCCCCGCCAGTCTTCTGGAAAGTGAGTTATTCGGTCATGACAAAGGGGCATTTACTGGTGCGATTAATACCCATCGTGGTCGTTTTGAAATTGCCGATGGCGGCACGTTGTTTCTCGATGAAATTGGCGATCTGCCGTTAGAACTTCAGCCTAAACTGCTGCGCGTATTGCAGGAACGGGAGATTGAGCGTCTCGGCGGGAGTAGAACGATCCCGGTAAATGTCAGAGTCATTGCCGCCACCAACCGTGATTTGTGGCAAATGGTTGAAGATCGCCAGTTTCGCAGCGATCTCTTTTATCGCCTGAATGTCTTCCCACTTGAACTGCCGCCACTGCGCGACCGTCCGGAAGATATCCCTCTTTTAGCAAAGCATTTCACGCATAAAATGGCGCGCCATATGAATCGCGCAATTGACGCCATCCCGACCGAGGCGCTACGCCAGTTGATGTCGTGGGACTGGCCGGGCAACGTGCGCGAGCTGGAAAACGTGATTGAGCGAGCGGTACTACTGACTCGCGGTAACAGTCTGAATTTACATCTTAATGTCCGACAAAGCCGTTTACTGCCGACGCTAAATGAAGATTCAGCGCTTCGCAGTTCAATGGCGCAGTTGCTGCACCCGACGACGCCAGAGAATGACGAAGAAGAACGTCAGCGCATTGTTCAGGTATTGCGAGAAACCAATGGCATTGTTGCCGGGCCCCGTGGTGCGGCGACGCGATTAGGGATGAAGCGCACCACGCTGCTGTCACGAATGCAGCGGCTGGGGATCTCGGTTCGCGAGGTGTTGTAATCTGTTTTTGCAGGAGTATGCATGAGAAACAAACTCTCTTTCGACTTGCAGTTGAGCGCCAGAAAAGCGGCAATCGCTGAACGGATTGCCGCCCATAAAATTACCCGCAGCAAAGTGTCGGTCTTTTTAATGGCGATGTCCGCAGGCGTGTTTATGGCGATCGGATTTACTTTTTACCTTACCGTTATCGCCGATGCCCCGTCTTCACAGGCATTAACCCATCTGGTGGGAGGCCTTTGCTTTACGCTCGGCTTTATTTTGCTGGCGGTTTGCGGCACCAGCCTGTTCACCTCGTCGGTAATGACGGTGATGGCAAAAAGTCGGGGCGTTATTAGCTGGCGAACATGGCTGATTAATGCACTTCTGGTGGCCTGCGGTAATCTGGCAGGTATTGCCTGTTTCAGTTTGTTAATCTGGTTTTCCGGGCTGGTGATGAGTGAAAACGCGATGTGGGGAGTCGCGGTTTTACACTGCGCCGAGGGCAAAATGCATCATACATTTACTGAATCAGTCAGCCTCGGCATTATGTGCAATCTGATGGTTTGTCTGGCGCTGTGGATGAGTTATTGCGGACGTTCATTATGCGACAAAATCGTCGCCATGATTTTGCCCATCACCCTGTTTGTCGCCAGTGGTTTTGAGCACTGTATCGCCAATTTGTTTGTGATTCCGTTCGCCATTGCCATTCGCCATTTCGCCCCTACCTCCTTCTGGCAACTGGCGCACAGTAGCGCAGACAATTTTCCGGTACTGACGGTCAGCCATTTTATTACCGCCAATCTGCTCCCGGTGATGCTGGGTAATATTATCGGCGGTGCAGTGCTGGTGAGTATTTGTTATCGGGCTATTTATTTACATCAGGAACCCTAAAAATCAGCCCGGCGAAAAAGTTCGTCGGGCTGAAGATTATTCTTGCGCGATTTGCCCATCGGGCCAGGCGTGAATCACGGCTTTGATCAGCGTCGCCAATGGAATGGCGAAGAATACGCCCCAGAATCCCCACAAACCACCGAAGATCACCACCGATAAAATAATCACCAGCGGATGCAGGTTAACCGCTTCGGAGAACAACACCGGCACTAGCAGGTTGCCGTCCAGCGCCTGAATAATCAGATACACCGCGAAGCAGCTCCAGAATTCCGTGCCAGCACCAAACTGGAATAGCGCCACGCCAATCACCGGAATGGTCACCACAAATGCGCCAATGTACGGAATAAGAACCGAGAAGCCGACCAGCACCGCCAGCAGCAGCGAATAGTTCAGCCCGAAGAGTAAGAACCCCAGCCAGGTGGCGATCCCCACCACGATCATCTCCAGCACTTTGCCGCGGATATAGTTGGTGATTTGTTGATTCATCTCCTTCCACACCTGTCCTGCCAGTCCGCGGTTACGCGGTAGCACCCGACGAACGGCGTTCAGCATCTGCTCTTTGTCTTTCAGCAGGAAGAAGACCATCAATGGCACCAGCACCAGATAGACAGCTATGGTCAGCAAACCGACCAGCGAGGCGAGGGAAATTTTCACCACCGAATCGCCCATGGTCAGCATCCGACTACGCATATTTTCTGCCATTGCATCAATAATGCCCGCATCCATTAGCGCCGGATAGCGGCGCGGCAACGTGGCGGCAAAATCAGAAAGCTTATTGAGCATCCCCGGCATATCGCGGATTAAGTAGATGCCCTGCTGCCAGGCGATAGGCAGTACCACGAACGCCATCAGTAGCAATATACCGACGAAAACCACCAATACAATCGACGTCGCCCAGCGGCGGGAGCAGCCAATAGATTGCAGGCGCACGGTTGGCCATTCCAGCAAATAGGCCAGCACAATAGCCACCAGCAACGGAGCAAGCAGGCCACTAAAGAAAAAGATAATGCCAAATCCGGCAACTAAAATAACCAGCAAGGCAATCGCTTCCGGGTCGCTAAAACGGCGGCGATACCATTGCATCAACATTTCGAGCATAAAGACCTTCCCTGAACCTCAAGAGCGGGATTGCGATCCGCAATTGTATCGAAATGTCACAAAAAAGACTTCGCTTTTTATGACGGATTCAGGAAACTGAAAAGTCATTTGAGTGGGCTAATCTTCGCCGTTACACTCAAAGGCGGCGCGGTGGGAACGATATTTCACAGTATCGGTCAAATGACTATCTCCAGAAATACAGGATAGAGGTTATGTTCAGGCAGTTGAAAAAAAACCTGGTTGCAACCCTCATTGCTGCCATGACCATTGGTCAGGTAGCCCCGGCGTTTGCCGACAGCGCAGACACCTTGCCGGATATGGGAACCTCCGCAGGAAGCACGCTTTCCATTGGTCAGGAAATGCAGATGGGCGACTATTATGTCCGCCAGTTACGCGGCAGCGCGCCGTTAATTAATGACCCGCTGTTAACGCAATATATTAATTCGCTGGGGATGCGTCTGGTTTCGCATGCCAATTCGGTTAAGACACCGTTTCATTTTTTTCTGATCAACAACGACGAAATTAACGCCTTTGCTTTCTTTGGCGGCAACGTGGTGCTGCACTCTGCCCTGTTCCGTTATTCCGATAACGAAAGCCAACTGGCTTCAGTTATGGCGCACGAAATCTCCCACGTCACCCAACGTCACCTGGCGCGAGCGATGGAAGATCAGCAGCGCAGCGCGCCGCTGACCTGGGTCGGCGCGTTAGGTTCTATTTTACTGGCGATGGCCAGTCCGCAGGCGGGGATGGCGGCGCTGACCGGTACACTGGCGGGAACGCGCCAGGGGATGATCAGTTTCACCCAGCAAAATGAACAGGAAGCGGACCGCATTGGTATTCAGGTGCTGCAACGCTCGGGATTCGATCCGCAGGCGATGCCGACCTTCCTCGAAAAATTGCTCGATCAGGCGCGTTACTCCTCGCGTCCGCCGGAAATTTTATTGACTCACCCATTGCCGGAAAGTCGTCTGGCAGATGCCCGCAACCGTGCTAATCAGATGCGCCCGATGGTGGTGCAGTCGTCGGAAGATTTCTATCTGGCGAAAGCGCGCACACTGGGGATGTATAATTCCGGACGTAACCAGCTCACCAGTGATTTGCTGGATGAATGGGCGAAAGGAAACGTTCGTCAGCAACGAGCGGCGCAATATGGTCGTGCTTTACAGGCGATGGAAGCCAATAAATACGACGAAGCGCGTAAAACGCTGCAACCGTTACTGGCGGCAGAACCTGGCAACGCATGGTATCTCGATCTGGCTACCGATATCGATCTTGGGCAAAACAAAGCCAATGACGCTATCAATCGCCTGAAAAATGCCCGCGATTTGCGCACCAATCCAGTGTTGCAGCTCAACCTGGCGAACGCTTATCTGCAAGGCGGTCAACCACAAGAAGCGGCCAATATTCTGAATCGCTACACTTTTAACAATAAAGATGACAGCAACGGCTGGGATTTACTGGCACAGGCGGAAGCCGCGCTAAATAACCGCGATCAGGAACTGGCTGCGCGAGCAGAAGGTTATGCGCTCGCCGGGCGACTCGATCAGGCCATTTCCTTGTTGAGTAGCGCCAGTTCTCAGGTGAAATTAGGCAGCCTGCAACAAGCGCGTTACGATGCGCGCATCGACCAGTTGCGCCAGCTGCAGGAACGCTTTAAGCCTTATACCAAGATGTAATTCGCATTAAAGGAAGAACAATGACCAAACAGGTAAAAATCTACCATAACCCACGCTGTTCAAAGAGCCGGGAAACGCTAAACCTGCTAAAAGAAAACGGCGTGGAGCCAGAAGTGGTGCTCTACCTTGAGACACCCGCCGATGCGGCAACGCTGCGTGATTTGCTGAAAATGCTGGGGATGAATAGCGCTCGTGAATTGATGCGCCAGAAAGAGGATCTTTATAAAGAACTGAACCTGGCTGACAGTTCGCTTAGCGAAGAGGCGCTGATTCAGGCAATGGTGGATAATCCGAAGCTAATGGAGCGCCCGATTGTGGTCGCGAATGGCAAAGCGCGAATTGGTCGTCCACCGGAGCAGGTGCTGGAAATCGTGGGTTAAGAAGTGCTCCATCGCTAGTTGAAGCACATTGCCGGATGCGACGCTTGCCGCGTCTTATCCGGCCGACGAATACTATGGGTGCGCATCCGACAATAAACGTCTTGTCTACAGTTTCAGAATTTCTTTCACAAACGGAATGGTCAGCTTACGTTGCGCGGTAATCGACGCACGATCCAACTGATCCAACGTCATAAATAACGTGCGCATCTCTCTGTCGAGCCGCTTCAACAAGAAACGCCCCACATCTTCCGGCAGTTCAAAACCACGCAAACGCGCGCGTAACTGTAGCGCCTGCAACTTATCTTCATCAGAAAGTGGCTGCAATTTGTAGATCTGCCCCCAGTCGAGACGCGACGCGAGATCCGGTAATCCCAGATTCAACTGCCGCGGTGGACGATCGCCGGTGATTAACAACCGTGTTTTGCCCGATTCCAGAATTCGATTGTAGAGATCGAAAATCGCCATCTCCCACAACTCATCGCCTGCAATACACTCAATGTTGTCGATACAGACCAGCGACAAATGCTCCATACCGTCGAGCACTTCCGGAACAAACCAGGTGCGTTTATCCAGCGGGACATAGCCCACCGCATCGCCACGCTGCGACAATTCCGCGCAAGCCGCGTGCAGCAGATGGCTGCGCCCCGCGCCTTCGCGTGCCCAGAGATAGATGTAACCGCTATGTTCCTGACGCAGCACGTTTTGCAGCGCGGCCAGTAAAGAGGAGTTATCCCCCGGCCAGAAACTTGCAAAGGTTTCGTCGTCAGGAAGATAAAGTGGCAAAGAGAGCTGTGCCGGTGTGTTCAGAGATACCTCAACCAGGATTTCACAAAATCGCGAGAAGTTTACCACAGAATCCCATGATGTTTGAACCGGGCAGCAACACTGCCCGGTCGGTACATTATTTGTCTGTTATATCCGCGTCTTCTGCGTCCAGCACCACTTCTTCAGGGCGCAGCACACTAATCAGTTTGAAGATCAAACTTAAGCCGATACCGACGATGGTCGCCAGCGCCATACCTTTCAACTCCGCCGCGCCGATGTTTACCTTCGCGCCACTGACGCCGATGATCAAAATTACGGAAGTCAGGATCAGGTTCTGTGCTTTGTTGTAATCCACTTTCGATTCGATCAAAACACGAATACCGGAAGCACCGATGACACCATAAAGCAGCAGCGAAACGCCGCCCATCACCGGCAATGGGATCATCTGGATAGCAGCAGCCAGTTTACCGACGCAGGAAAGCAGGATAGCGAAAATCGCCGCCCCGCCGATAACCCAGGTACTGTAAACACGGGTGATCGCCATCACGCCAATGTTTTCCCCGTAGGTGGTGTTTGGCGTGGAGCCAAAGAAGCCGGAGATCACGGTCGACAAGCCGTTAGCAAACATCGAACGGTGCAGACCTGGATCGCGCAGCAGATCTTTTTTGACGATATTAGCCGTTACCACCAGGTGCCCTACGTGTTCGGCAATAACCACTAACGCCGCTGGCAGAATAGTCAGAATGGCAAACCACTCGAAGCGCGGCGTATAGAGGGTTGGCAGCGCAAACCAGTGAGCATTAATAATCGGCGTGGTATCGACAATTCCCATTGCGAAAGAGAGCGCGTAACCCACCAGCACGCCAATTAAAATCGGGATAATTGCCAGGAAACCACGAAACAGCACGGAACCTAAAACCGTGACTGCCAGGGTGGTAATGGAGATGATGATGGTTTTGGAGTCTGGCGTTTGCCCTTCAGCCGGGAGTAAACCTGCCATACCGGCAGCTACGCCCGCCAGCTCCAGACCGATGACGGCAACGATTGCGCCCATTGCCGCAGGTGGAAACAGCACGTCCAGCCAGCCGGTCCCCGCTTTCTTCACGATAAAAGAAACCAGGCAGAACAGCACGCCGCACATAATAAAGCCGCCCAGCGCGACTTCATACCCTAACGGCAACAGTAACAATACCGGTGAAATAAAGGCAAAGCTGGAACCAAGATAAGCCGGGATTTTCCCTTTACAGATGAAGAGATACAGCAGCGTTCCTATACCGTTAAATAACAGTACAGTCGCCGGGTTAATATGAAATAAGACGGGCACCAGGACGGTTGCACCAAACATGGCGAACAAATGTTGCAAACTAAGCGGGATTGTCTGTAAAAGTGGCGGTCTTTCACTCACCCCGATAGCACGGCGCGTCATAGTATTATCCTCTGTATTATGTGTTATAGGCGCTTTACTCAAAAAAAAGCCGACTCTTAAAGTCGGCTTTAATTATTTTTATTCTTTATTTCGTACCAAAGATTTTGTCACCGGCATCGCCGAGGCCCGGAATAATGTATCCGTGCTCGTTCAGTCCCTGGTCAATCGATGCAGTATACAGTTCGACGTCCGGGTGCGCTTTTTCCAGCGCTGCGATACCTTCTGGCGCAGCGACCAGCACCAGAACTTTGATGCTGCTGCAGCCCGCTTTTTTCAGCAGGTCGATGGTCGCGATAACGGAACCACCGGTTGCCAGCATTGGGTCAACGATCAGCGCCATACGCTCATCGATGTTAGAAACCAGTTTCTGGAAGTACGGTACCGGCTCCAGCGTTTCTTCATTACGGTACATACCGACAACGCTGATGCGCGCGCTCGGAACGTTTTCCAGCACACCGTCCATCATCCCAAGACCCGCACGCAGAATTGGCACAACGGTAATTTTCTTACCTTTGATCTGGTCGATTTCTACCGGGCCGTTCCAGCCTTCGATAGTTACTTTTTCCGTTTCGAGGTCGGCGGTCGCTTCGTAAGTCAGCAGGCTACCCACTTCGGAAGCGAGTTCGCGAAAGCGCTTGGTGCTGATATCTTGCTCACGCATCAGTCCCAGCTTGTGTTTGACGAGTGGGTGTTTGACTTCCACGATCTTCATACTCTTTCTCCTTTGAGGGGCAGCCACAAAAAAAATCGACGGATTATACCTCCTTTCTTCAAGGCGGCAATATTATTTTCGTTGACTTTAGTCAAAATGATAACGGTTTGAGATAAAGTTATTTTGTATTCAAATGGTTATGGAAGAAGATTATTCCATCCGAAAACGATCCTTTGCCCTGGTACAAGTATTGTTTTGCCGCGCGCCTGGGGAAAAGACGTGCAAAAAGGTTGTGTAAAGCAGTCTCGCAAACGTTTGCTTTCCCTGTTAGAATTGCGCCGAATTTTATTTTTCTACCGCAAGTAACGCGTGGGGACCCAAGCAGTGACCGATAAAACCTCTCTTAGCTACAAAGATGCCGGTGTTGATATTGACGCGGGTAATGCTCTGGTTGGAAGAATCAAAGGCGTAGTGAAGAAAACGCGTCGTCCGGAAGTGATGGGCGGTCTGGGCGGCTTCGGTGCGCTGTGTGCATTGCCGCAAAAATATCGTGAACCCGTGCTGGTTTCCGGCACTGACGGCGTAGGTACCAAGCTGCGTCTGGCAATGGACTTAAAACGTCACGACACCATTGGTATTGATCTGGTCGCCATGTGCGTTAATGACCTGGTGGTGCAAGGTGCGGAACCGCTGTTTTTCCTCGACTATTACGCAACCGGAAAACTGGATGTGGATACCGCTTCAGCGGTGATCAGTGGCATTGCGGAAGGTTGTCTGCAATCGGGCTGTTCACTGGTGGGTGGCGAAACGGCAGAAATGCCGGGGATGTATCACGGTGAAGATTACGATGTCGCTGGTTTCTGCGTTGGCGTGGTAGAAAAATCAGAAATCATCGACGGCTCTAAAGTCAGCGATGGCGATGTGCTGATTGCACTCGGCTCCAGCGGTCCGCACTCGAACGGCTATTCGCTTGTGCGCAAAATTCTTGAAGTCAGCGGTTGTGATCCGCAAACCACCGAACTTGATGGTAAGCCATTAGCCGATCATCTGCTGGCACCGACCCGCATTTACGTGAAGTCCGTGCTGGAGTTGATTGAAAAGGTCGATGTGCATGCTATTGCGCACCTGACCGGCGGCGGCTTCTGGGAAAACATTCCGCGCGTATTGCCAGATAATACTCAGGCAGTGATTGATGAATCATCCTGGCAGTGGCCGGAAGTGTTCAACTGGCTGCAAACGGCAGGTAACGTTGAGCGCCATGAAATGTATCGCACCTTCAACTGCGGCGTCGGGATGATTATTGCCCTGCCTGCTCCGGAAGTGGACAAAGCCCTCGCCCTGCTCAATGCCAACGGTGAAAACGCGTGGAAAATCGGTATCATCAAAGCCTCTGATTCCGAACAACGCGTGGTTATCGAATAATGAATATTGTGGTGCTTATTTCCGGCAACGGAAGTAATTTGCAGGCAATTATTGACGCCTGCAAAACCAACAAAATTAAAGGCACCGTACGGGCAGTTTTCAGCAATAAGGCCGACGCGTTCGGCCTTGAACGCGCCCGCCAGGCGGGTATTGCAACGCATACGCTCATCGCCAGCGCGTTTGACAGTCGTGAAGCCTATGACCGGGAGTTGATTCATGAAATCGACATGTACGCACCCGATGTGGTCGTGCTGGCTGGTTTTATGCGCATTCTCAGCCCGGCGTTTGTCTCCCACTATGCCGGGCGTTTGCTGAACATTCACCCTTCTCTGCTGCCGAAATATCCCGGATTACACACCCATCGTCAGGCGCTGGAAAATGGCGATGAAGAGCACGGTACATCGGTGCATTTCGTCACCGATGAACTGGACGGTGGCCCGGTTATTTTACAGGCGAAAGTCCCGGTATTTGCTGGTGATACGGAGGATGACATCACCGCCCGCGTGCAAACCCAGGAACACGCTATTTATCCACTGGTGATTAGCTGGTTTGCCGATGGTCGTCTGAAAATGCACGAAAACGCCGCGTGGCTGGATGGTCAACGTCTGCCGCCGCAGGGCTACGCTGCCGACGAGTAATGCCCCGTAGTTAAAACGCCAGCTCTGCCGCTGGCGTTTTTCAATTCACCTGTAAATCGCAAGCTCCAGCAGTTTTTTTCCCCCTTTTCTGGCATAGTTGGACATCTGCCAATATTGCTCGCCATAATATCCAGGCAGTGTCCCGTGAATAAAACGGAGTAAAAGTGGTAATGGGTCAGGAAAAGCTATACATCGAAAAAGAGCTCAGTTGGTTATCGTTCAATGAACGCGTGCTTCAGGAAGCGGCGGACAAATCTAACCCGCTGATTGAAAGGATGCGTTTCCTGGGGATCTATTCCAATAACCTTGATGAGTTCTATAAAGTCCGCTTCGCTGAACTGAAGCGACGCATCATTATTAGCGAAGAACAAGGTTCCAACTCTCATTCCCGCCATTTACTGGGCAAAATTCAGTCCCGGGTGCTGAAAGCCGATCAGGAATTCGACGGCCTCTACAACGAGTTGTTGCTGGAGATGGCGCGCAACCAGATCTTCCTGATTAATGAACGCCAGCTCTCCGTCAATCAACAAAACTGGCTGCGTCATTATTTTAAGCAGTATCTGCGTCAGCACATTACGCCGATTTTAATCAATCCTGACACTGATTTAGTGCAGTTCCTGAAAGATGATTACACCTATCTGGCGGTGGAAATTATCCGTGGCGATACCATCCGTTACGCGCTGCTGGAGATCCCATCAGATAAAGTGCCGCGCTTTGTGAATTTACCGCCAGAAGCGCCGCGTCGACGCAAGCCGATGATTCTTCTGGATAACATTCTGCGTTACTGCCTTGATGATATTTTCAAAGGCTTCTTTGATTATGACGCGCTGAATGCCTATTCAATGAAGATGACCCGCGATGCCGAATACGATTTAGTGCATGAGATGGAAGCCAGCCTGATGGAGTTGATGTCTTCCAGTCTCAAGCAGCGTTTAACTGCTGAGCCGGTGCGTTTTGTTTATCAGCGCGATATGCCCAATGCGCTGGTTGAAGTGTTACGCGAAAAACTGACTATTTCCCGCTACGACTCCATCGTCCCCGGCGGTCGTTATCATAATTTTAAAGACTTTATTAATTTCCCCAATGTCGGCAAAGCCAATCTGGTGAACAAACCACTGCCGCGTTTACGCCACATTTGGTTTGATAAAGCCCAGTTCCGCAATGGTTTTGATGCCATTCGCGAACGCGATGTGTTGCTCTATTATCCTTATCATACCTTTGAGCATGTGCTGGAACTGCTGCGTCAGGCTTCGTTCGACCCGAGCGTACTGGCGATTAAAATTAACATTTACCGCGTGGCGAAAGATTCACGCATCATCGACTCGATGATCCACGCCGCACACAACGGTAAGAAAGTCACCGTGGTGGTTGAGTTACAGGCGCGTTTTGACGAAGAAGCCAACATTCACTGGGCGAAGCGCCTGACCGAAGCAGGCGTGCACGTTATCTTCTCTGCGCCGGGGCTGAAAATTCACGCCAAACTGTTCCTGATTTCACGTAAAGAAAACGGTGAAGTGGTGCGTTACGCACACATCGGGACCGGAAATTTTAACGAAAAAACCGCGCGTCTTTATACTGACTATTCGTTGCTGACCGCCGATGCGCGCATCACCAACGAAGTACGGCGGGTGTTCAACTTTATTGAAAACCCATACCGTCCGGTGACATTTGATTATTTAATGGTGTCGCCGCAAAACTCCCGCCGCCTGTTGTATGAAATGGTTGACCGCGAGATCGCCAACGCGCAGCAGGGGCTGCCCAGCGGTATCACCCTGAAGCTAAATAACCTTGTCGATAAAGGCCTGGTTGATCGTCTGTATGCGGCCTCCAGCTCCGGCGTACCGGTTAATCTGCTGGTTCGCGGCATGTGTTCGCTGATCCCCAATCTGGAAGGCATTAGCGACAACATTCGTGCCATCAGTATTGTTGACCGTTACCTTGAACATGACCGGGTTTATATTTTTGAAAATGGCGGCGATAAAAAGGTCTACCTTTCTTCCGCCGACTGGATGACGCGCAATATTGATTATCGTATTGAAGTGGCGACGCCGCTGCTCGATCCGCGCCTGAAGCAGCGGGTGCTGGACATCATCGACATATTGTTCAGCGATACGGTCAAAGCACGTTATATCGATAAAGAACTCAGTAATCGCTACGTTCCCCGCGGCAATCGCCGCAAAGTACGGGCGCAGTTGGCGATTTACGACTACATCAAATCACTCGAACAACCTGAATAACCCTATGCCAATACACGATAAATCCCCTCGTCCGCAGGAGTTTGCTGCGGTCGATCTTGGTTCAAACAGTTTTCACATGGTCATTGCCCGTGTGGTAGATGGTGCCATGCAGATTATTGGCCGCCTGAAACAGCGGGTGCATCTGGCGGACGGCCTGGGGCCAGATAATATGTTGAGTGAAGAGGCAATGACGCGCGGTTTAAACTGTCTGTCGCTGTTTGCCGAACGGCTGCAAGGGTTTTCTCCTGCCAGCGTCTGTATAGTTGGCACCCATACACTGCGTCAGGCGCTGAACGCCACTGACTTTCTGAAACGCGCGGAAAAGGTCATTCCCTACCCGATTGAAATTATTTCCGGTAATGAAGAAGCCCGTCTGATTTTTATGGGCGTGGAACATACCCAACCGGAGAAAGGTCGCAAACTGGTTATTGATATTGGCGGCGGATCTACGGAACTGGTGATTGGTGAAAATTTCGAACCGATTCTCGTTGAAAGCCGCCGGATGGGTTGTGTCAGCTTTGCCCAGCTTTATTTCCCTGGCGGGGTCATCAATAAAGAGAATTTTCAGCGCGCTCGCATGGCGGCAGCACAAAAACTGGAAACTTTAACCTGGCAATTTCGAATTCAGGGCTGGAATGTTGCAATGGGCGCTTCCGGTACCATAAAAGCCGCCCATGAAGTGTTAATGGAAATGGGCGAGAAAGACGGGATAATTACCCCGGAACGTCTGGAAAAACTGGTAAAAGAAGTTTTACGTCACCGTAATTTCGCATCGCTGAGTTTACCGGGTCTTTCCGAAGAACGGAAAACAGTCTTCGTTCCTGGACTGGCGATTTTATGCGGTGTGTTTGATGCTTTAGCCATCCGTGAACTGCGCCTTTCTGACGGGGCGTTACGCGAAGGCGTACTGTATGAAATGGAAGGACGTTTCCGTCATCAGGATGTGCGTAGTCGCACCGCCAGCAGCCTCGCCAACCAGTATCACATCGACAGTGAACAGGCCCGACGGGTGCTGGATACCACTATGCAAATGTACGAACAGTGGCGGGAACAGCAACCGAAGCTGGCGCATCCGCAACTGGAGGCGCTACTGCGATGGGCCGCCATGCTGCATGAGGTCGGGTTGAATATCAACCACAGCGGTTTGCATCGCCACTCCGCTTATATTCTGCAAAACAGCGACTTGCCGGGTTTTAATCAGGAACAGCAGTTGATGATGGCGACGCTGGTGCGCTATCACCGTAAAGCGATTAAGCTCGACGATCTGCCGCGCTTTACCTTGTTTAAGAAGAAACAGTTCCTGCCACTGATTCAGCTATTGCGCCTTGGCGTATTACTCAATAATCAACGTCAGGCAACCACTACACCGCCAACATTGACGCTGATTACCGATGACAGTCACTGGACACTGCGTTTTCCGCATGACTGGTTTAGTCAGAATGCGCTGGTACTGCTTGATCTGGAAAAGGAGCAAGAATACTGGGAAGGCGTGGCTGGCTGGCGGTTGAAAATTGAAGAAGAAAGTACACCAGAAATCGCCGCTTAATGCTTTGCGGGCCGACAAGAAATGTCGGCCCGCATTATTCAGGCACTTTCGCGAATGGGTTCGATTTCATTCAGCGTATCAATTAACGGTTGCGGCTTACCAATAAGATAACCCTGCATATAATCGATCCCCAAAGAGAGCACCGCCTCGCGGATCTCTTCGTTTTCAACGTACTCTGCCACTACCCGCATTTTCTTCATTCGCGCCAGGTGGCAAATCGACGCCACTATCTGATAATCCAGACTATTTGACACAATATTGCGGATAAAACTGCCGTCAATTTTAAGCAAATCGGCATTCACATTTTTAAGCCGCGCATAGCTGGCGTAGCCGGTGCCGAAATCATCAATCGCAATCTGGCAGCCTAATTCCTGAAGATGCTGCAAGGTGATTTGCGCCTGCTTAACATTGGTCAGAGCATTACTTTCGGTGACTTCAAAAATAAGTTGCCACGCTTCAATTTGATATTTAGCCAGCAGCTGACTGACTTCAACAGGAAAACGAGCCTGACATACCGAGGTTGGCGACAGATTAATCGCAAAACGGTGAGCGGGCATCTTCGCTCTGTTTTCAGCCATAAATTGCAGCGTATGCTCAATGACCCACATGTCGATACTCGATGATAAACCAAATTCGTGCGCGACCGGCAAGAAGCTGTCGGGGCTGATCAGTTCATCATTCTCACCTTTCATACGCAGAAGAATTTCATGGTAGACATCGCCACGCATACCAGTAATCGGCTGGGCCATCAGGAAAAAATGGTTGTGTTCCAGCGCCTGCTGTAGCCGATTCATCATCGCGACTTTATCTTTCAATTCGCGTTGCAAATACATTGCCCCGCGACGCTGCATATTTTCAGGGGCGTTGGTCACGATGGAAAGCTCGGCGACCGTATTTAGCTCTCCCAGCAGCAGGTAGATATGATTCACTGGCGAGCGCACATAGCAGTAACTGACGCCAATCTGCGGTTGCATCGGCATTCCATCCCAAAAGAAACGAAATTGCTTGAGATGGCTATCCAGTTCGGTAATGCGCTCCTGGTGCGATTCTGTATTCAGTCGCAGCGCGAGATCGTTACCCGATAGCTGATAAACATCTTCACCCGGTTCCAGCAATGGTGACAGCCAGTGAGAAAGTTTTTGCTTGTATTGAATCCGTAGCATGATGCCATAGTTCTTAACCAGCATTTCCATGCCGGGGATGCGTAAATAACAAAGCGCAGACCAGGGGGCATCACGCAACGCGCGATTCAGGGCGCGAACATTTGGCAGATGAACCACCGGGTCCACATACGCAAGCCGCTGAATGCGTCTGACTACCGCTCTCTGACGGGTTGCCAGTACAGCCATATAATTGACAATAAAAGAGAATACCAGATAACTGGAGGAGGTTATGGTCAGCTGCGTGGTATAGCCAGGATAAATGGGAATGTAATTTTGATAGCTGTGGATGCTGATCATCAACACGACCGCCCAGAGCAGCGAAATCAGCTTATAACCATAGCGCATGGCTCCCCACATCATCAGGGGCAGCAATAATGACAAGGTATAATTGGTGCTAAAAATTGTGCTTTTTTCATTTAACGGCATGCATAACAGCAACAACAACGCACCTAATGCCAGTAGCCAGAGTGCGAACTCTTTTTTGGTGACTTTGACATCAACCTGCTGTTTTAATTGCGAATAATAACTACGTAAATAAAACGGATTTCGCACTACACGAATGATGAAGTAGCACAGCGGGACACCAATCAGATTGCCCACCAGTAAGGCCTGATAATTGATTAAGGTCCCGAGGTTAAAAGGCATGACGCCGACCAGATTTTCTCTGCTCGCCAGTAATCCTACAAACGCAGCAAACTGGAAAAGTATCAGAAACAGCGTTGCAGGAAACACAATCTGCCAGAATATACGCTGGGAAATTAAACGGGTATCACCATGTGAAACGTTGTTACGCCGGGGAGTAAAGACCCTGTAACCGCCCCAACAGAGAATGATAATGATAATAAAATTAGCCGTTAATGAGAGCGTTTCGTAAAAACCCAGCTCTGCATATTTGCGGACAAAAATCCCTAAGGCGATCCCTGGCAATGCCGCCCAGCTGAAAAACATCATCATGCTGATCATCAGAGCCAGAGGCAGATAAAAGAGAAAAACCTCACCGGAAGAAATATGCGCGAAAGTATTAATGTGGGCGAAAATGGGCAAGATTAAAGAAGGCAGGAACAGCGGAAGCCCCCACCATTTATCACGTATTTTTATATAAGTTGCATTCAGTTTCATAGATGCTCAGCAGAATCCCCCACATCCTGAAGGAGGTGTATTCAGACAGGCATCCCACCTGACTTCGAATGATGATTATTCATCACTATAGAGAGCATTGATTCTAAGTGTCATATGAAAGTTCCAATTGATATATATCAAACAAAATAACCCTGATTAATGAATTATTACGTTTATCATGTTAATTCATCATTATTACATCATCATTGTAAATAATTAAATTAACTTCCATAACATTAAAATATGTATCCACTGACGCTTTTTTACATAACGAAGAATTGACCATTTTGTCCTGTTGTGCCTTAATGTAAGTACCGTCCACAGCGTGGGACATACTTCAAGGAACCTTTTGTGAGTCAGGCAACCAGTATGCGAAAACGACACCGATTTAACAGTCGCATGACCCGTATCGTACTGCTCATCAGCTTTATCTTCTTCTTTGGCCGTTTTATCTACTCGTCCGTCGGTGCATGGCAGCACCATCAGAGCAAAAAAGAAGCTCAGCAATCCACACTCTCCGTCGAATCACCGGTACAACGTTAGCGGTTACCTTCTCCACTTTCACAGAACATAACGGCACCTCGCTGTCGGATGCTTTTGCTCTTTAGGATTATCAAAGCGGCAGATATTCTTTCATCTTAAATTTTACGTCTTTGTCCTGACTGATGTTTATCCTGTTTGGCTGCGAAATAAATATAAAATTAATACATATGTTTTAATGATGTATTTTTATAAATTATTTTCCACATGAATTTTAATAAATTTAATCTATTCCTTTATACGCAATACATTTACTTTCCTCTTTTGATGATCTTAAATGTCTTATTTTTCGTAATGTGTATAACAAGGAATAGTGATGAAATTTAAAAAATGTCTTCTGCCTGTGGCAATGTTAGCGTCATTCACTCTGGCAGGATGCCAGTCAAATGCTGATGATCATGCCGCCGATGTTTATCAAACCGATCAACTGAATACCAAACAAGAAACTAAAACCGTTAATATTATTTCCATTCTTCCCGCAAAAGTTGCCGTAGACAACGCCCAAAATAAACGAAACGCACAAGCCTTCGGCGCGCTTATTGGTGCAGTCGCTGGCGGTGTAATCGGCCACAACGTGGGGTCTGGCAGCAATTCCGGAACGACGGCAGGTGCAGTTGGCGGCGGAGCTGTTGGCGCGGCAGCGGGTTCTATGGTGAATGATAAAACCTTAGTGGAAGGTGTTTCTCTAACGTATAAGGAAGGCACCAAAGTGTATACCTCCACCCAGGTGGGTAAAGAGTGCCAGTTTACGACAGGTTTAGCCGTTGTTATTACCACGACGTATAACGAAACGCGTATTCAGCCAAATACGAAATGTCCTGAAAAGAGCTAATAATCAGGAGGAGTCATGAAGAAAGTTTTTCTTTGCGCCATCTTAGCCTCCTTAAGCTATCCGGCTATCGCCTCATCATTGCAGGATCAACTCTCTGCTGTCGCAGAAGCGGAACAGCAAGGTAAAAATGAAGAGCAAAGGCAGCATGACGAATGGGTCGCGGAGCGCAACAGGGAAATCCAGCAAGAGAAGCAACGTCGCGCAAACGCCCAGGCCGCCGCTAACAAAAGAGCGGCAACGGCAGCGGCAAATAAGAAAGCTCGTCAGGATAAACTGGACGCCGAAGCCTCTGCGGACAAAAAACGCGATCAAAGTTATGAAGATGAGCTACGCAGCTTAGAGATTCAGAAACAAAAACTGGCGCTGGCGAAAGAAGAAGCCCGCGTTAAGCGAGAAAACGAATTTATCGATCAGGAACTGAAGCACAAAGCTGCGCAAACCGATGTGGTGCAATCTGAAGCTGACGCAAACAGGAATATGACTGAGGGCGGTCGCGATCTGATGAAAAGCGTGGGCAAAGCAGAAGAGAACAAATCGGACAGCTGGTTTAACTAAGCGATGTCAGTAACTTCAAGCCTATGATTCGTGAGTATAAAAAACCCTCTGTAGTAACAGAGGGTTTTGTTCATTCATAGTGCAGGGTCAAATCATTCCCACTCGATGATTAACGCCGCCTTAAAACACTGTAAAATCAATAGAATAGCATTATATTTGCATGTCGATACCACACAAAATACCATGGTAAGAAAACCTGGGAGCTGTACTGATCGTGTCGCCTGACGCAAAACGCTTTTAGACTGACAACTTGCACTCCACAAGGGACATTCGTCCAAAAGCGGTTATTCAAAGAAGTCAACGCCCCGGGTAGGATCTTCCGCTTGCCTCCACCAGACTTACATCATCACGAAGCAATGTCACCATCTCTTCATGATGTGCTGTTATCTGCTGATCGTCCCAGCTTGTATTTCGAGCGATTTCCGCCATTCTCTTGAGCTTGGGACTTTGAAGTTCAATCGTATCCTTGAAGTTTTCGGCCTTCGCTCTGGGAAGGCTATTGCTGAATTTTGAGTTCGCGCTGACGCTTACGAGCGCGAGGTTGCCAAGCAGGTTAAGGCTAGAACCTGAAACAGCCGCGCCCGACTGTTCTTTGTCCGGATGCTGTGGATAAAAGTGCTCAATGGAAGTTCTGAACTGAAATTTGAAATCTCGTTTTGAGGAATCACTCAACAGAAGATAGTCGAGGTATGAAAAGACGATACGGCTGATACCAAACCCTTGTGGTTGCTGATCTTCCTCAAAGGGGAATGTCTCTTTAACCTTGCTGCGGGCATACCCCTTCAACAAATCGGCAAGATCCGCATGTTTCGCGTCTTGAGGGGCTTTAACGGATAGCCAGCGAAGAACTTTGGTAATCCAGTGCATCGTTCGCGGAGAAGTGTAGGTAATCCGAAGCATGGACTGAAGCAACAATACATCTCGGGTATGTGGGTCAGCACCGCTGTCCTCCTCCAAGTTTCCATTGCTGGCCGAGAAAACATGGATGTACGTCGGGGCTGGCTTCTTGTCCGCACCGCCTTTCTTCAATCGCTGGAGAGACCAATCGCCATCGTCACCGATGTTCGCCGTGAATTGACGCTTCAAGATGAAGCCATCGAAGAGGTTACGGCACTTAAGAAGCATAAATGCAAAGCTACGCACCCAATCGGCTTTAGCATCGGGTACATTATTTACGGCGTCGTCAAATGACTTGATGAGGCGCTTGTCGTCAAGCTGGCCTTCGTCTTCGACCTCATCGCCTTTCATAATTCTTAGAACGTGTAGCAGAAAGGCCGGAAACTCAATAGTCGAACGAAACCGCTCGTTGCCCTCGTCTTCAGTGGAATTTGACTCGATCTCTTTAGCGTATTTTGACAACGCCTCATCCAAGGACAACGATACCCCTTCGGAGGATTGCCTTAATGAACTGATGTCGGATTGCGGACGACTTTCCATTAGCGACGCGAAGCTGGTCACCTCCAGCCAGGACCATTCATCGCCAAATACTTTGTTTCGTAAACTGGTGTCACCACGGGTCAGAGACATCTGGACATAAGAATCCATGTCAGCACAGGCATCCCAAACCCACGCGAAGCATTCGCGTTCATATTGATTGGGCAGCTTGCTCATCAGGCGAGCCTTAACAATATCAACCTGCTTGAGTTGCTGCCCACGAGTGTTCATGATCTCGAAGTAGCGATTGAGGTCGGTATTGGGTGGCAGCGAGGCACGGACGACAGTAACCTTCTTTAGCAAGAAATCGGAGAATTTTTCGCGTGAGCGATTAAGGGTTTCATTTTGTTTGAAGAACTGATTGATGATGCTGTAGCCTTCATGGATGCCAGCATCTGCATTACTCGTGGAGCCCTGCGGTCGGACGTGCCCCTTAGCCGCCTCCTGTGCTACTCGCCGCAGGGCTTCCGTTGCCCGTGCGCGCGACTCATATTGCAAGTGGCCTGCATGGCCAATCGACAGCTTCCCACCCTCACCGTCTTGCTCCAGGAAGGTCAGAAGCAGATAGAGGGTTGTAAGTCGTTGTTGTCCATCTATGACCTCGAACTCGTCCTCTCTACCCCGCTTGATTACAACAAGGTTCCCAAGAAAATAGTCGTCCTGGCCCCCAACCACCGAGCCTTGAATATCGCTGATAAGTTGCTCAATCTGTTCGGCCCGCCAAGCATAGTTCCGTTGATAAATAGGAATCAGATAATAGCCCGTGAATAGCTTCCCTACTGTTATCAGTTCGGGTCTCAACTCCTTCTTGCTCATTGCAGCCCCTTGATAAAAGCAACGAGTTCCTTTTCGTGGTTATCGTTGTATGGCTGACTTGCTATTGGAAGTTTGCGGACAACACTTCCAGTCATCGCGTTGCGTAGCAAAACAAAAGGCGATTTATTTGCATCGTTTTTACCTCGAGCTCGGTTGTCAGCAGATACAAATTGCACACGAAGTAACTCGACCCGCAAGGCATATGCCCATGCGAATAATCTATTTCGCACTTCATCCACATCTTCATCGCCAAACTTGTTTGTATAGCAAAGCAGCGCGGCAATGAACAATTCGTACACGTAGCGGTAGCGACTTTGAGATGGGCCAAAGTTTTTGAAACCTCTGTCGATAACCTCTTTTTCCAGTATCTTCAATTCGTCAAGCATGAATGTCACCATCTCGAAAAATGAACGCCCAGCGATTATCGGGGCATCAAGCTGAAAGCGGCTGCGCCCGGCATTTCGTGCATCATGTGTAGAGGACACCGCCCATGCACTTAGAAGTGGCATAGCGGCTTGTGCTGCAAGGTGATATCGCAGATTTGGCGAAAATGATCTGTGGGATCGTGATGAAATTCCCTTAAACATCCCGATGTCCCGAATAGCAAATTCGAGCGAGCTTTCGCCTCGTGACCACTTGGATATCCGGTATAAAAAAGTAGAAAAAAGCCTGTCCAGATCCTCATCATTTACGGCTTCCCAAGCCTCAACGACAGCCACTTTCATAGCAGCGGACTCATCGTGCATTTCGCGGAGGTGGTGTGCTTTGAGCAAGTCATGAGGGGCAAGCGGTTTGCCGCGATAGTTCTGGGAATCAAAGACACGAAATGCCTCATCAATATCGTCCGTCACAATACGCACCAACTGACATTTGTGACAGATAAAATCCAAAAATTCTTTTTTATCTTCCAACTGCGACAGGCGCCTTTGAAGCTCTATCCAAACCAGGGAGACAGGAGTTTCGCTGTTACCAGACACCGAAATCTGATGATTTATCGGATCTAAGGCCGCAAGAATCATTCGCAAAGTCAGCAGACGTTGCTGTCCGTCGACTACATTGAGATACTCACCATCATCGTGAAGAATGATTGCACCCAAAACATAGGGAATATCTTTTCTTTCGGTATCTCGAAGAGCTTCGCTAAGATCATCCACCAGTTGTAGAGCGGTCGATACTTCCCAACTGTATGGGCGTTGATAGTTCGGTATCCGAAGGCCTTGCTTGAGTAGTTCATCCACGGTGACTGCACTAACACCGTCCTCTCCGTTAATCGCCATTGCTATGTCCCTTCATTGACGCTTTTCTATTTTCTCAGCGTGTTTTCCGCAAACTTTATTCACCCATATGGATACTTCGATTCCGAGCGGCGGCTGTCTTGTTCACAATTTCGATCACGAGGTGCTCCTCTGGCGCATATTTAACGATCTGGAGGCTTGGGTCGAGAGAGCGGTTCTGACCAAAAGCGGGCATCGATGGCATCAGCACAGCGCTGCAATGCCCCCGGTTGTCGATACCATGGCATTTGCTGATAGGGTCACATGGTATTTGCTATATCTTCGATTCAGCGTCGGCCTTATACCATGAAAAATGCCATTGATAATGCAGTCAATATCATCAATGGCACTCACTAAATCAAATAAAACAATAGTTTAAATAATAGCCTCACTCCCACTCGATTATCTACAGCCAACTTAATCAATTGATTTTAATAATCTAAATCGAGACCTACTACCCAATTTACCGTCAGTTTTACCGTCCACAGAAGAAAGTAACCCAACGGCAACGAGTTATCATTACCGGGCATATTAACATGCTGGCCAGTGGAAGAATGGGAAGTAAATGGCAGGCAAACATAATGGCTGCTTTTTAACCTATCTATATATACCAAAGTCCGTGGGGGCTTCGGAAAAAGGTAACCTTCGTAACCTGCAACGAAAAATCAAAATAACTTAATGAATAAAAAGGATTTTTCAAAAACAGAGAAAGGTAATCTTCTGGTAACCAAAGGGTAATCAGGTTACCTTTTATAATAGTGATCTCTTCTAATTGGTAACATTATGATTTATATGAAAATATAAAACAGGTTACCTTTTGGGTTACCTCAGATTACCTTTTATGGGTAACCAAATTTCTCTTTTATAAACAATAGAATAAGCATTATTTTTACTGCCAATTACTGAGGTTACCTTTTCCCGACAGACGATCCAAAAATACCGAAAGGATCGTGGCATTGTCCTCCCGATCGTCTCTGGCGCATACACAGGGCGCATAAATCCGCATGATTCTGCTGTACCTGCAACCCGACCACGCCCTCCCGCTCCGACGCTTACGCACCAGTGCAAAAAAAGCGATCTATTTACTGCGCAGGCGTGGCGGGGTCACAACCGCGCGCTGGCGGTGCTGGCTGGAGATTCTGGCGGTGAGAAGGCGTAAAAAAACCCGCAGGAAGCGGGCTGAATGACGCGTGGTGGCGCTGACGGAGAGTTGGTCGTTGGTGGGGTTACTCTGAATCGTCGTCGGCAAGGCGGTACTTTTTGAAGCGAATAACCTCCAGCCCCAACCAGTCGTTCAGTTCCTTAAAGCGTTCCTGCAGCGGCTCGATCTCATTGCAGTTGAATACCTTCGCCGCTTTGATGGCATCACCAAAGCCACCGGCGTTACTCGGTACCACGCCCATGAGCGCGGGCGGTACCCGGTGCGCGGCTAACTGGTCGTCACGGCTGACGCTTTTAATATCGGAGAAGTTATCTTTCGCCGCCACCTCGCCAATCGGGATCACCTTTACGCTGTCCGGTTTGCCGTTCGGCAGATACATCAGCAGATTGCGGAAGTTGCCGGGGCCACGGCTATTCGCCAGCGCCTCCTGTAACGCCCCAATATCCGCCTCGTTATGGGCTGGGTCGCTCAGGTAGAGGATGAAACCGGCATGACTGCCGTTCTTGTAGTAGCGACGGCGAAACAGCGTGGCGGAGTTATCCAGCCATGCCGCGTTCAGCGCAGAGAGGTATTCAGGCAGGCCGTAGATTTCCTGATTGATATCCGGCTCCAGTAGGTGGCCGATACTGCCCGACGCAAACTCATGATCCACTTTACCGGGCTGAACAAAGAAATAGCTGTCCAGCGCCTTGCCGCGCCGGACATACTTCGCCAGCGCAGGCACCAGCGTTAACGGCTGGCCCAGCCGGTTATCCTGCCGCTCCAGATAGGCATTGCCGAACACCAGATAGTCCAGCGCAAGGCGGCTGAACGCCTGCCGGGTCAACAACGTATGAGGTATGAAGGTACCAACCAGCACATTGCGCTTCACGCAGATCGGGCTGGTATGATGTGCCGAAGCGCGGAACGACAGCGCCAGCGAATTAAAATCCACCGGCGGCGCATACCATTTGCCAAAGTCTACGCACTCCAGATAGTTCAGTATTTCCCGCCTGTCCAGCAGAGCTTCGGGTTCACCGAAGGTGAAAGCCATTGTGTTATTCATCCGTACACCTTAATTAAGCCCCGCCCGCTGTTCGCGCCGCCGGAGCTTTCCAGTGGTTCATTGATAATGGCGTGCATACACGCCCATGCCAGATCCGCGTGGGAGACTTCTTCCGAACGGCTGGCCTCGAAGGTTACCTGACGCCCGGACGGAGTCAGGGTTTTGCGGATCGCCATAAATGCCTGCGCCAGATCCGTCCATCCGGCGTCAAACTCCAGTCGGCGTTTACGGACAACGTCCAGCGTTTTCAGCACCAGACGCTGTTTCACTTCTGGGGAATAAGAGAATGCCTGCACTGCCGGGAAGAACTGTTTCACCAGTTGATGCACGCCGTGGCCGATGCCGGTCACGTCAATACCGATGTAAGTCACGTTATAGCGCTCGGTAATTTTGCGGATATTTTCCGCCTGCGCCGCGAAGTCCATCCCGTGCCACTGGTGCTTTTCAATTACCCGAAACTTGCCGCCCTCAATGACCGGCGGCGCGACCACCACGCATCCGGCGCTGTCGCCGCTTAACGCCGGATCGTAGCCCACCCATACCGAGCGTTCGCCGAGCGGACGCAGGGCAAACGGCTTGTAGTCGTCCCAGACTTCCCAGCTATCGACCATGCAACCCTGCAACATGCTGAGCGGGAATACCGATGCGGTATCGTCAATAAACTGGCACATAAACAGGTTGGCGAACTCTTCCGGCGAGTTCTCCAGCCTGAGTTGCTCAAGGTCGAACAGGTCATAACCCTGATTGATGGCATCCTCAACGGTGACGATTTGCCGCCACTGGCCGTCTTCACACAACCGCCCTGCCGACAGCGCCCGATGGCTGATATCCAGTCGAATCTGTTCGCTCTTCGGCCTGCCCTTGTTGAACAGTTGCCCTGTCCAGAACTTATAGGCTTCATGGGTGATGCTGGACGGCGTGGAGAAGTAGGTTTGCCGCCAGCGCTTCTGGCTGGCCATCCCCGCCGCGTTACGGCGCAGTTCCAGAAAGCGGTGTATCCAGAAGTATTCATCCAGATACAGGTTGCCATGATAGGTCTGGGCGGTGCGGGCATTAGTGCCGAGAAAATACATCCGGCTATCATTATGCGGCAGGTGAATGACTTCGCCTTTCAGCTCAACATCCGCCTCACGAGCAAAATCGACAATGTACTGGCGGAACTGGTGCGCCTGCGCTTTGGAAGCAGAGAGAAAGATCTGGTTGCGCCCACTTTCCACCGCATCCATAAACCCTTCCCGCCCGAAGAACATCGTCGCCCCAATCTGGCGCGACTTGTTGATATCGCGGATACGGTGTTCCAGTCCGGCGCGGTACCAGTGTTTCTGGTGCGGATACAGCCCGTCCAGAAATAGCTGTTTCAGCTTCTCCGCCTGCTCCTCGCTGATATGGTTGGTTTCCGGCTGTCTGCGCGGCCCGGCGTTACGCTTCGCAAGAGCAGGATTCAGGTCGACCTCATTGCCTCCCTGCTGATAGCGTTCAACCCTTGCCCCGCGCTCCATCTGCCGCCAGAGCAGGTCGATCTCCTTAAAATCCTTCCCCTCTTTATTTTCCTTCACCGTGAGCTGGATCAGACGCGCCTCGGTCACCGCCGTCACCCGCTCCAGCGGGGCGGATTCATCCCAGCCGTCGCGCCGCTTCCAGCTATGCAGCGTGGTAACTTTCACCCCCAACAGTTCGGCGATCCGCGCGATGCGAAAACCCTGCCAGTACAGATAGCGGGCTTTGCGGCGTGGATCTTCATCCTGAAGGGCAAGCAGATGTTTTTCGATGTCTGGCGGCATAACGTCCTCTCGTTTCTGCCGTCAGCGTAAACAAGCCGCTGCCTGCGCGTAGCAATGCCGCTTGTAACCCGGATGATTACAAGCGAAGCCCGTTGCCTGATAGCGGAGGACTACCCGACCATTCGCTTATTTAGCCAACGCCGGGACTGAACGTTATGGACAAAAAGCCAAAGAAAAAACTGCTCTCTAAATGGGTGCGTATCGCCGTAGAAGGCGCAACCTGCGACAAGCGCACTATTGAACGCCAGTGGATCGAGCAAATGGCCGATACATACAGCCCAAAAGTGTACGGCGCGCGCATTAATCTGGAGCACCTGAAAGGCATCCTGCCGGACGGCCCGTTCCAACGCTACGGCGACGTGGCGATGGTGAAGAAAGAAGAGATCGCCGAAGACGGCCCCCTGAAAGGCAAACTGGCGCTGCTGGCACGTCTGGCCCCAACGGATTCATTGGTCGAAATGAACCGCAAAGGGCAGAAGGTTTATACCTCGGTGGAAGTCGATCCGAAATTTGCCGATACAGGCAAAGCCTATCTGGTCGGGCTGGCAGTCACCGACGATCCGGCCAGTCTCGGCACCGAAATGCTCTCCTTCTGCGCCAGCGCGCAGAGCAACCCGCTGGCGGCGCGTAAGCGCTCGCCGGAGAACATTTTCAGCGTGGCAGAAGAGATTGAACTGGAGTTTGAAGAAGTGGAGGAAAGCAGCGGCGAATCGCTGTTTACCCGCATCAAGGCGCTGTTAAGTAAAAAGCAGAACCACGACGACCAGCAACGGGACGACGTGCATCTGGCGGTGGAGGAAGTAGCGACGTTCTGTAGCGAACAGGTCGACCAAATTCGCGCTGAGCTGTCTGAACTGCAAACGCAGCATCAGCAGCTACAGGCCGATTATTCCACGCTGAAAACTCAGCTTGCAAAGCAACCGGCCACACCATCGCGCCAGCCTGCCACCGGTGGCAACACCGACCTGAAAACCGACTGTTAAGGAACCCCCGATGCGTAACGAAACCCGCTTAAAATACAACGCTTACGTTGAAACCGTCGCCGGGCTGTCCGGTGTCCAGAGCGCCGCCGTCGAATTCACGGTAGAACCTTCCGTACAGCAGACGCTGGAAACCAAAATTCAGGCGTCCGTAGAATTCCTGACCAAAATCAACGTCCATGAAGTGGTGGATCAGGAAGGAGAAAAAGTCGGCATCGGCATTGATCGCCCCACGGCCAGCCGCACCGATACCAGCCAGCGTGAGCGTGAACCCGTCGACCCCACGTCGATGACGACTAACCGCTACCGCTGCGAAAAAACCAACTACGACACCGCGCTGAAATACGCCAAACTGGACGCATGGGCCGCCCACCCGGATTTTCAGATCCGCGTGCGCGACAGCATCACCCGGCGACAGGGATTAGACCGCATCCTGATTGGCTTCAACGGTATCCTCGTTGCAGCCCAGACCGACTTCCAGCGTTACCCCCTTCTGCAGGACGTTAACAAAGGCTGGCTGCAGCAGTATCGCGACCACGCCCCGGAACGCGTCATGAACGAAGGTGTGGAAGGTTCCGGCAAAATCATCATTGGCAAAGGCGGCGACTATGAGAATCTGGACGTCATGGTCAATGACGGCGAAGAAAACCTGATTGACGAATGGCATGTCGACGGCGCAGATCTGGTCGCCATTTGTGGCCGTGGCGTCCTGCACGACAAATACTTCCCGATACTCAACCAGCACAATGAGAACAGCGAAAAACTGGCGGGGCAGATTCTGGTCAGCCAGAAAACCATCGGCGGTCGCCCTGCCGTGCGCGTGCCGGGTTTCCCGCGCAACACCATTCTGGTCACCGCCTTCAGTAACCTGTCTATCTATGTCCAGAAAGGCACTCGCCGCCGCGCCATTATTGATAACCCCAAACGTGACCGGGTAAAGAACTTCGAGTCCTCCAACGATGCCTTTGTGGTGGAAGACTTCGGCTGCGGTTGCCTGTTTGAGAATATCAAGTTTGAGGATAAAGACGTATGATGACGCCTGCCCGCCGCCACCTGCTGCGCCATCAGGCGCAGGCCGCAAATCAACAGGAAAACCAGACCTACGCCAACGGCTATGAACTAATGCTGGCAAAGCTGGCAACCGATAAACGCCGCTTGAAAGCGATCCAGTCCATTGAACGCAAAATCGAGGTTAAGGGTGAACTGCTGCCCGATTACCAGCCGTGGGTAAGCGGCGTTCTGGCTGCCGACAGCCAACAGCAGGACGATGTGTTTATGACGGTGCTGCTCTGGACGCTGGATACCGGCGACTTTCCCGCTGCCTACCCCATGGCGGAACACGCCCTGAAACACGGCTGGGTAACGCCGGATCAGTACCAGCGGCAGACCGCCTGCATGGTGGCTGAAGAAGTCGCCGACACCGCCCTGAAACAGCTTACCGCCGGTACCTTTGCGGCGCTGGACAGCCTGCTGGCCTTTGCCGGGCTGTTAGCCGATCAGGACATGCCGGATCAGGTTCGCGCTCGCCTGCACAAGGCATTGGGGCTGGCACAAAGCGAAAGCCAGCCGCAGGAGGCGCTGGCGCAGTTCCTGCGCGCACTACAACTGGATGAGAACGTCGGCGTGAAAAAGCTGATTGAGCAACTGGAGCGGCAAATTCGCAATAACCCGCCCGACCAGTCCACAGAGTGAGACCCTCACGACCGGCGGCACGGCTGGCCGCGCGTGGTTATACCACTGCAACGCCCGCCGTCCACCGCCGAACAGGGAGAATATAATGAGCTTTATTCAGGTTGCCCCCGCCGCCAGTCTGCCGGGGTTGGTTATCAGCAACCACCCTTTCTTTCCCGATATTGATACGCAACATCTGCGTGCAACCCAACGGCTGGACAGCACCATTACCAACGAACGTCTGCGCGAGGCACTGCTGATTGCGCTGGCCAGCGTAAACGACGACCTGCGGGAATGGCGGCTGGAACAGGAAAACCGTGGCACAACTTACATTGCGGAAACCACGACCGAACGGCTGGACGGCGAAAGCGTTAACCAGCACCGCTACCGCCGCGCGGTGTACAGCCTGACGCACGCGAACCTGTTGGAACACTATCGTAACTTTGATGCCACCACCCACGGCAGCAAACTGGCGGAACAGAAGGAAAGCATCGCTGACGATCTGGCGCGCGATGCCCGCTTCGCCGTGCGGGATATTCTGGGCAAGCCGCGCAGTACGTTTGTTCTGGTATAAAAAGAGTACGGATATGCGATGCGCATCACCGTATCGCCTCATCTGAACGCTGGATGCCCCTTCCCCACCAGAGTTAGTGTCTGACCCAACGAAAGAACCTACAGGGGAAAATACCATGACTATTCAGGCCGCCAGAACCCGCCCAATGACCGATACCGCCCGCCGCATCAGAGACACCATAGTTAGCGTCGGCGTTCGCAGCACATGGCCGCTGAGCGATCTGGCCGACTACGCAGGTATAGAAATGGTTAACGCTGAATTTATTGTGACGCAGATGGAACTGGCCGGTTACCTGAAGAAAACCCACTGGGGCCACTATATGTTAACCAGCGCGGGTATTGAGGCGGCATAATTAAAAACAGCCCGATCTGTCGGGCTGTAACGTCAGGAAGCATTTACATCACTAAGGGTATAGAAAATATCGGCTAAATCATCCAGATTCAGCGTTCCCTCAGCCACATCCACCATAATATCTTCCAGCTTTTGTGTTCGCTTGAGGTTCACACCCTGCATATCAAGGTATGTCAACGCCGTCACCAGTGCCGTTCGCTTGTTGGCATCAGCAAAAACGTGCCCTCTGGCGATGGCAACCGCATAAGATGCGGCGATCTGGAAAATATCATTCATCTGCTCATACAGAATACGGTTATCCACCCGCGCCAGTGTTGCCTCGACCCGGCCAGCATCCTGATAACCAACCAATCCCGGCTCATGAGCAAGAATAAAATCGTGAATTCCAATCACCAAATGTGCATCAATCATCGGTTAGCCAGCGCCTTAATGACTTTGTTGTGTCTGGCATAAATACGTTCTGCCGACTTTTTAATCACACGCTCACCTTCCGGGCCGTCCAGTTTCATTTCGACGGGTACGAACTGCCCACTCATACTGTCTCTTTTTACGACCTTGATACCGTATCGGCTGGCAGGACTGCTATTCTTCGCCATTATTTTTTACCTCTAATACTCTTTATTAAAAGTATATACCTATCTGCTAATCTTTTGTTTCAATGCCTCGTGACTGAAGCTCTTTCCTGATAATTCGCTTAATCCACGCGGAAACAGAGGCATCACCATCAGCTTTAAGTGCCTGCTGAATTCCGGCCTCAAGAGCAGGATCTACTCGTAACGCGATTTGCTTACTGCCTTTGCCTTGAATAGAAATGGTTGACACTTGCTATACTCCTGCTATATTTTCCTACAGTTAGTAAAGCAAGTGTATGACAACAGTCATACAAAAACAACGAAGCCCGCAGGTGCTACCAACACCAACGGGCCTCTGACCACAACATTATTGAGGCTAATGCTATGGCTACCGCTAATAGTAACATACGCGCACATTCAAAGCTCTACACCTTCCTGAACGCCCGTTCCAACCGCCTGCTGCGCGAGATCCAGCCATTGCGTCTGGTGTCCGTACTGGCAACAACAGAGATCGAGGCTCGCGACCTGCTGGCGGGTTTCCCGCTGGTATTTGTCTCCTGCAAGCCGCTGGAGGTGCGCCATGGTGCCTGAAACCAACCTGCTTTCTTCCGAACTGGCCGATGTGATCCGCAAGCTGGATATTTCGAATCTCAACGCAGACGACACCCTGCAACTGGCCAACAGCAGCGAGGAGTGCTGCGCCGGATTGTGCCACGGCCTGCACTTTCTGGGTAAAACCTTCGTATCCTTCGCCGACAGCAACGTATTGGAGTTCTCACCGGAAAGCCTGTGCCAGTTAGGACACGGCCTGCTAGCCAGTGCACTGCTGATCCCGGCGCTGATCCAAATCCAGAAGTCCGCAGAACGGCAAATCATCAACACCGACACCGGCGAGGCATAACCCCGCCAATCGCTCCCGCTTGTACTGCCCTCAGTTACAAGCGGAAGCCTTCCCTTCACTTCCCGCCCCTGTGCCACCATCCCCGCATCACCTGACGCCGCGTGGGAAACGCCATGATCGTCTATAGCCTGCAAAACGAAACGCTCGACCAGATCTGCTGGCGCACCTTCGGGCGCACTGCCGGGATTGTCGAACGGCTTTACCGCGACAACCCGCGCCTGTGCGAACTGCCGCTGCGCCTGCCGCACGGTACGGCGGTGAACGTACCTGAACAGGCTTCCGCCGCCACGCGTCAACGAATCAACCTGTGGGACTGACTATGAACGAACCCGTAACCGGCACCGTCGTTGCCGCTTCCGTAAGCGCATTCTCCATTGCCACGCTGTTCCCGACGCTACAGGCTCCGGTAGTGCTAGGCGCATTGTGTGGCGCGCTGCTGCTGGTGATTTCGCAAAAAGAGATCGGCCTGTTCCTGCGCATCATTTTCTTCTGCGTGGCGTTTGTGATCGGCCTGCTGACCGCCGACCTGTTCACCGCGCTGGTCGCCGGATATCTGCCGCAGCATCTGATGGAAAAAGTCTCCCCTGGTATCGGGGCGCTGCTCTCATCGGCGCTGACCGTCAAGGCGCTGCTATGGGCCATCCGACAACTGGATAACCCCGGTCAATTGCTCGACTTTTTAAGGGGACGCAAATGAAACTGATCCTGAGCCTTAACGCCATTATTTGCCTGCTGATTACCATCCGTCTGTTCCTCTATCGCCGCGTTCACGGTACCACCTATCGCCCGCTGTATAGCTGGCTGGCGTGGCTGCTGATGTGCTGCACCGCATCGGTAGCGGTACTGATTTGTTTCAGCCTGTACCGCTACGTGTTTATCGCCGAAACCGCCATCAACATCGTGCTGCTGATTTGCCTGAGCGCTGCACGCGGCAATGTCGCCAGTCTGATTAAACCCTTACGTCACCACCCGAAGGAGCCACGCCATGACTCGTACACTCACCCATGATCAACAGCAGGCCGCCGCGTTGTATCTGGGTATCCCGCTGGCGGCGTTACAGGCGGTGCAGGAGGTTGAAGCCCGTTCTCGCGGCTTCCTGCCCGATGGCCGTCCGGCCCTTCTATTTGAACGCCATATCATGTACCGCCAGTTAAGAAGCCACGGACTGGACGCCGACCGGCTGGCGCAGAATTACCCGGATTTGGTGAACAAGAGCGCAGGCGGCTATCAGGGCGGAAGCCGTGAGCACTACCGCCTGAATCTGGCGAAACAGATCCACAGCGCCGCCGCTATTGAGAGCGCAAGCTGGGGACTGTTCCAGATTATGGGCTTTCACTGGAAAGCGCTGGGCTACGCCTCTGCCGCCGACTTTGAAAAGCAGATGAACGACAGCGAGCAGATGCAGCTTGACACCTTCGTGCGCTTCGTTGAGGCCAACCCAAAGATCCACGACGCAATAAAGGCGCAGAACTGGCCAGAGTTCGCCCGCCGCTACAACGGGCCGCAGTACAAACGCAACCAGTACGATACGAAGCTGGCGGTCGCCTTCGAAAAATTCAGTCAGGCGGCAGCATGATGAGCTGGATGAAAACCGCGCCACTGCTGTTGCTCGTCGTGATGCTGCTCTGGACGAACTGGCAGCGTATGACGCAGCAGGAACAGCTTATTGAACAACAGCAGCGCATCAGGCTGGCCGACACTGAGATTGCCAGCCTGACCGAATCCCTGATGACGAAGGTGCAGGAACTGGACGAACTCCAGCAACAGGCCGACGCCAACCAGCAGGCATACCTGACGCTGCAACAGCAAACCGCCGCCGCCCATGACCAGCTAAAGCAGCGCAACCAGCAACTGGAGAAACTGAAACGTGAAAATCAACAGCTTCGTGAATGGGCTGATACTGCTTTGCCCGCTGATATTATCCGCCTGCACCAGCACGCCACCATTACCGGCAGTGCGGCTTACCGCCAATTGCCCGAAGCTGATCCCCTGCCAGCTTCCGGCGCTTCAACCGCAGAGTAATGAAGATTTAAGCCGCGCGCTGCTGGAAACTGAAAACGCGTGGCACCAGTGCGCTGCGCAGGTGGATATGACGATTAGTTGTCAGGAGCGTATCGATGCACAAAGCGCAGCTCATCCGTGAACTACTGACCGCCAGTATCCCGCACTTACAACACAACCCGGACGCGCTGCGGGTCTTTATCAATAAGGGCCGGATCGTCGCCACCGCAGGGCGCAGCACCAGTTTTGAATACCAGTACACGCTGGAACTGTTGATCACCGACTACGCCGCCGATCCCGATACGCTGATGGTGCCGCTGGTCGGCTGGATGTCGCTTCACCAGCAGGAAGCCTTCGCCAACAGCGATCTGCGCCAGCAGGCATTTCAGTTTGAAGCCGAAGCCATCGACCACCAAAGTTACGATATCAGCATCAAGCTGGCGCTGACCGAGCGCGTCATTGTGCGCCCGCGCGACGGCGGGCTGGAAGCAAAGCACTGTAACGACCAGCAGCCAGAAAGCGGTTACAATGGCTGGGAAATCGCCTGTCGCGGTGAAACGATAGTGAGTACCTGATGAGCGACGACCTGCAACAACTCCACCGCTGGGCCGATGGCCTGCTTGCAAAGCTCTCCCCGGCAAGCCGAACCCAACTGGCGCGGGAAATCGCCCACAGCCTGCGTCAGTCGCAAAGCCAGCGGATAACCGCACAGAAAAACCCGGATGGCTCACCGTTCGCCCCCCGTAAGCCTCAGCTACGCAGTAAAAAAGGAAAGATCCGCCGCCAGATGTTCCGTAAGCTGCGTACCGCACGCTATATGAAAGGGAAAGGCGATGGGCAGGGAGCAACCATTTCGTTTCTCAGCAGCGTTCGACATATGGCCGCCGTTCATCAGTATGGCCTGCGCGATCGGGTAAATCGCTACGGGTTGGAGGTGGATTACGCACAAAGGCAGTTGCTGGGATTTTCTCAGCAAGATTATTTACAAATTCAATCTATTATCATGCAATATTTAGCGGTGTAATAACAAACTTTCTCATATTCAAAAGGATTACTACCTGCCATGCCTAATCAACATACTGTTGAAGAATCAACGCGAGCCGCTATCAATGAACTTTTGCGTAACGATGCTCATTTGCTGATTACAGATAATAGTGAACGGGCTATCGCCAACCGCTTGGGTAGATATCTGGAAAATAACTTCCCGGAATGGGATGTAGACTGTGAATACAATAGAAATGGGGATGCAGTTAAAAGATTAATTTACGCAGTTGAACCTAACGGAAATGCAAGCGAACGTGATGTTATCCCGGATATTATCGTTCACCACCGAGGAACCGATGAAAACCTGATTGCGTTCGAACTGAAAAAATCGACCAACAACCAAAGAAATGGCAGAGAAAAAGACCTCCTCAAGCTGCAGGCGTTTAAAGAACAATTGGGTTATAAATATGCCGTTTTTGTGTCTCTTAAAACAGGCTGTGCGAACCCTGAAGTTACCGAAATCCACTGGATTTAACCGCTTGTAAAAATCCACAATACAAGCGTTAAAGCTACCATTGTCATGCCAGAATACCAATGATTCCGGCATGAGCGACGCAAACCACCCAGCCAACCTCGCCGAACTGCACCGGCGCATAGAGAACCTGATCCGTACCGGCACCGTTGAAGAGGTGAAGGGCGATCGAGTACGCATTCACACTGGTGAACTGACCACCAACTGGATACCATGGCTGACGCTACGCGCCGGTGATGCCCGGACGTGGTGGCGGCCATCAACAGGCGAGCAGGTGTTACTGCTCTGTTTAAGCGGAGAGTTAACCACCGCCGTGGCGCTTCCGGCCATTTACTCTGACGCCAGCCCCGCCCCGCTGCTGGATGAACAGGTTCACCATAGCGTTTACCCCGATGGTGCGGTGATTGAATACGATCCGCGCTCCAGCGCGTTAAAAGCGACCGGCATCAAAACCGCACTGGTCGAAGCCAGCACCCGCGTCACGCTGGATACACCGCTCGTCGTCTGCACTCAGCATCTGGAAACCGCCACGCTGTCGGTTAAAAAAGGCGGCACGCTTAAAGGCGCTTACACCCACAGCGGCGGCAGCTTTACCTCTAACGGCGTCACCGTCCATACCCATACGCATACAGGCGTGGAGCGCGGGGGTAGCAATACCGGAGGACCGCAGTAATGTACCTCGGTATGAACGCCGAAACCGGCAGAGCATTAAGCGATGAGTTGCACATTAAGCAATCCGTAAAAGACATTCTGACCACACCAGTAGGTACGCGCGTGATGCGCCGCGATTATGGCTCACTGGTCGGCAACCTGATCGACCAGCCCAACGATGGCGCTACCCGGCTACGGGTGATGTCGGCGGTGGTCATGGCGCTGACGCGCTGGGAACCTCGCATCGAGATTATCGGCGTGGACTTTGCTGCGGATAATGCCGATCTCAGCGTCACCATTGAAGCCGAACGTACCGATATCCCCGGCCAGCCGTGGACATTCTCCATTCCGATCGACAGGAGACGTTCATGAGCGCGCTGACCGATTTAAGCCAGTTACCCATCCCCAATGTGGTGGAAACGCTCGATTTTGAAACCCTATTCACCGCCCGCAAGCAGCGCTTTATCAGCCTGTATCCTGCCGAACAGCAAGCAGAAGTTACCCGCACGCTGGGCTATGAATCAGAACCCTTCGTCAAGCTGTTGCAGGAAAATACTTACTTAGAGATGGCGCTGCGGGTACGCATCAATGAAGCCGCCGTCGCCAATATGCTGGCCCATGCCGTCAGGCACGATCTGGATAATCTGGTCGCTAACTTTAAGGTTTTTCGCCTGCAAATCTCGCCCGGAGACAGTACGGCGATACCGCCCGTTGATCCGGTTTATGAATCCGACAGCGATTTACGAATGCGCGCACAGCAGGCGTTTGAAGGACTGTCCGTCGCAGGCCCGACCGCCGCCTACGAATATCACGCCCGCAGCGCAGACGGGCGTATCGCCGACGTCTCCGCTATCAGCCCCTATCCCTGTTACGTCACCGTGTCGGTACTCTCCCGCGAAGGCAACGGGCTGGCCAGCGCAGAGTTGCTGGCGATCGTCGATACCGCCCTGAACGATATTGATATTCGTCCGGTAGGCGATCGCCCAACCATTCAGTCCGCTGAAGTGATCCCGTATCAGATTGATGCCGTACTTTATTGCTATCCCGGCCCGGAGCAGGAACCCATTCGGCAGGCCGCCGAGCAGCGGCTAAAAAGCTACGTCAATGACCAGCATCGAATCGGGCGCGATATTCGCCGTAGCGCGATTTACGCCGCGCTGCATGTCACCGGCGTTCAGCGCGTAGAACTGCTCTCCCCTGCCGTTGACGTCATCATCAGCAAAACGCAGGCCAGTTACTGTACCGGATGGCAAATTGCCATCGGGGGAAGCGATGAATAGCTCCCTGCTCCCCAACAATGCCAGCTCGCTGGAGCAGAATCTGGCGCAAACAGGTAGCCTGACTGAACGAGTGCCGGTTCCGCTGCGTAGCCTGTGGCAACCGGATAACTGCCCCGCCGCGCTGTTGCCTTATCTGGCATGGGCGTTTTCCGTTGACCGCTGGGATGAAAACTGGCCAGCCGATACCAAGCGGCAGGTGATTGCCGCTTCTTTCTACATCCATCAACACAAAGGCACCATCGGCGCACTACAGCGTGCGGTGGAGCCGCTCGGTTTCCTTATCCGGGTAACCGAATGGTGGCAACTGCGCCCGGAAGGTATTCCCGGCACCTTCGCGCTGGAAGTCGGCGTGCGCGAACAGGGCATCACCGAGCAGATGTATGTAGAGCTGGAGCGCCTGATCGATGATGCAAAACCCTGTTCACGCCACTTAATCGGACTGGCGATCAGCCTGCAGAGCAACGGATACGTCTGGTTCACCGCGACGAACTATACCGGCGATACGCTCACCGTTTATCCCTTTATTCCTGAACATGTATACAGCGTGGGCCGTAACTACCGTGGGGCTGCGCTGCATCTGATTGATACGCTAAGGATCGCCCCATGAGCGCTACCTATTTCACGCTATTAACCACTACCGGCGAATCCGCGCTGGCGACCGCCACCGCACAGGGTTCGCCTCTTCATCTGACGCAAATGGCCGTTGGTGACGGAAATGGTAACCTGCCAACGCCGGATACCGGCCAAACCCGGTTAGTCAACGAACGCCGACGTGCGCCGCTGAATACGCTCAGTATTGACCCTAACAACCCCAACCAGATTATTGCCGAACAGGTATTGCCGGAGGACGTAGGCGGATGGTGGATCAGGGAAATTGGCCTGTACGACGAGCACGACCGGCTGATTGCCGTCGGCAACTGCCCGCCAACCTACAAGCCGCAGTTAATCGAAGGTTCGGGCCGCACACAGATTATCCGCATGGTGCTGATTGTCTCCCATACGGAAAACGTGGAACTGAAAATCGACCCTGCCGTGGTGCTGGCAACAAGACAGTATGTGGATGAAGGCCTATCCCGCCACGCGCAGTCCCGTAACCATCCTGACGCCACCTTAACCGCCAAAGGATTTGCCCAATTAAGCAGCGCGACCAACAGCATCAGCGAAACACTGGCCGCCACGCCCAAAGCGATGAAAGCAGCCTACGATCTGGCTAATGGAAAATATACCGAACAGGATGCCACCACAGCGCGCAAAGGGGTTGTCCAGCTTAGCAGCGAAACCAACAGCACCAGCGAAACGCTCGCCGCCACGCCCAAAGCGGTGAAAGCGGCCTACGATCTGGCTAATGGAAAATATACCGAGCAGGATGCCACCACGACGCGCAAAGGGGTTGCCCAGCTTAGTAGCGCCATCGACAGCACCAGCGAAACGCTGGCCGCCACGCCTAAAGCGGTAAAAGCGGCAGTAGACAAAGCGCTGGCGGCGGAAACCTGTCCGGTCGGCGCGCCGATACCGTGGTCATCCGATGCCATCCCCAGCGGCTACGCCCTGATGGTCGGTCAGTCCTTCAATAAAACCTCCTACCCTAAGCTGGCAATCGCTTACCCCTCCGGTGTAATCCCGGATATGCGCGGCTGGACAATCAAGGGGAAACCCGCCAGCGGACGCACGATACTGTCTCAGGAGCAGGATGGCATTAAATCGCATGGTCACACCGCCAGCGCCACTAACACGGATTTAGGTACTAAAACCGCCAGTTCCACCGATTTGGGTACCAAAAATACCAGCGCGTTTGACTACGGGACAAAATCGACCAATACCACCGGCGCGCACAACCACCAAATTCCGACTGACGGCATAAAAACAGGGAAGAATATGGCGTCAGTGGTGGGTTCTGATAATAGCGATGAAGATTTCAGGGACGTGACAAGTACCAATGGCAACCACGCCCACACCGTTGCTATCGGCGCACATACCCATTCGCTGGCTATCGGCGCACATAACCACACCGTCGTCTTAGGTTCCCACAGCCACACTATTACGGTGAATGCCGCCGGGAACGCCGAAAACACCGTTAAAAATATCGCTTTCAACTATATCGTGAGGCTGGCATGAGCACATTCGCATTTTCCGACGAACCGCAAACCCTGCGCATCTTTAACTACGCGGCAGACACTCAGGAATTTATCGGCGTCAGCGACGCCTATATCGCCCCCAACACCGGCTTACCGGAATGCTGTACCACTATCGAGCCTCCCGAATGCCAGAGCGGCTTTGCCCTGACATTCAACGGAGAAACATGGCTTGCGGTAGAAGATCATCGCGGTAAAACCGCGTTTGATACCGATGCGGGCAGTGAGGTACAGCTTCATCATCTGGGGCCATTGCCGGATAACGTCACTCTGCTGAAGCCCGATAACGCCTTTGTCCGTTGGGACGGCAAACGCTGGCGGCCCGATATCGAAAAAGCCCGACAGGCAAAGGTGGCAGAAATAAAGCAGTATCGAGATCGAATCACCGCCGACTACATCATCATCGATAATCACCATTTCCACAGCGACGCTAACAGCCGCATCCAGCAGCTCTCGCTCACCAAAATGGGCGTGGCTAAACAAATACCGGCAGGCTTAATGTGGCAGACCAAAAATCACAACCTGATTGAACTGACCAACGAAATCGCCGCCCGGTTTGAAACCGAAACAATGGCGCACGATATGCGCCTGTTCGCCGCTGCCCAGCAGCATATTGCCGCCATTGAAGCATTGACGGAGGTGCAGGCGGTTATGGGTTACGACTACTCGTCAGGATGGCAACCATGAGTCAGGTTTACGCGGCGTTCTACCGTGGCCGGGCTGAACGCTTTTTCAGCCTTGCCCGGCTCTCCGACTGGCTGACTCGACAGGTCACGCGCGGCCCTTACTCTCACTGCGAACTGGTCGAACGCCAGCCGGATGGCCTGTTTATCTGTTACTCATCATCGGTACGGGATAAAGGCGTGCGCAGCAAACGAATGCCGCTGCCGATTGAGAAATGGGATTTACTCCCGATCAACGCCGATCCGCTGGCACTGGAAACCTTTTTTCGTCAGCATGACGATAAAGGTTACGACTGGCTGGGCGCCATGGGTTTTGTGTTACTCAGTCAGGGCAAACAGGAACGCCTGTTTTGCAGCGAGTTCTGCGCCGAATTTCTGCACCTGCGCGATAGCTGGCGCTGGTCGCCTAATCTGCTGTATGCGTTGGTCAGCAGTCGGTCTGGAAAATTGACAATATGAATACGTTACCCGTTATTCCGTGGATCGGCGGCAAACGCCGACTGGCGAAACACATCCTGCCGCTGTTTCCTGAACACCGCTGTTACGTCGAGCCATTTTGCGGAGCGGCGGCGCTGTTCTTTATGAAACGCCCCGC